>JABAOC010020967.1_pt1 | contig 31348 bp, 26 predicted proteins | sample 7062161 | NCBI WGS metagenome assembly JABAOC01 (sample SAMN14538625, study PRJNA623070) | marine sediment metagenome | biome: marine biome [ENVO:00000428]; feature: marine pelagic biome [ENVO:01000023]; material: deep marine sediment [ENVO:00002113] | place: India: Gulf of Khambhat ... | reverse complement strand
TCGCCAAGGCCTGCGGCCTTGACATTGGGGTCCCCAAACGCGGAATTGTGCGTTTGGGGTGCCCCGTTGCCACCCATCCACTCACGGGAGGTCGGTCGGCGGGCTTCTCACACATCCTCTTAGACGGCTGGGGGCCGGGCGACGTTTGGCCTGTGTCGCGGGTCATTACTGCGATCACATCTGCCACGCTGTCGCGACTTCGTCGTTGCTTGGCGGCCTGTGCTTGATGCCGCCCCTCCAGTTGTCGAGCGTTTCATTGTCGGCGGTGATGTTGGGGTCCGCCCCGGCCCAGGAGATGATTCCCCAGGCGCCGTTGTTGTTGCATTGGTTGGCACTCAGGGTGGGCCTGGCTTTCTCTCCGCGCACGCCAATGCCGCTCCAGAGGTTCTCGAGGCAGACGTTGCCTTCCACCTTGCCGTCCAGAACGTCAAGAAAGAGGATGCCGGAATTGTTGTTCCCGCAACAGGCGTTCTTTCTCAGCGTCACGACTGTGTTCGGGTCCTCGACCCAGATGCCGGGATGCCGATTGCCCTCGCAGGCGTTCGCCTGTGCCAGGCTGCGCGCACCGTCGGAGAAGATGATTCCGCATTCGCCATTCTGACTGCAGACGTTGTTCTGCACCGTGCTTTGTGTTTCGGCGGCGAAAGCCATGCCGTCCTCATGATTCCCCATACACCTGTTGGTATTGGCCGTCACCACGCCCGTCGTCTTGCGGACGTAGATGCCGTAACGCATGTTGGACTGGCAATGGTTGTTGGCGAGCATGACGCCGCCCGTGTCGTAGATGGCAATACCGGCCTGCTGATTGTGTCTGCAGTAGTTCCTTTCGACTTTGATTTCGCCGGTCGTGTCGTTGATGTAGATGCCTTCCTTCTTGTTCTCGGCGCACTCGTTGCCGGTGAGCACGCCCGCGCTGTCGCGATAGACGAGGATGCCGTGTTCTCCGTTCTTGAGGCACCGGTTCTGCACCAGGGTGGCAATCGTTTCCTTGCCCCACACCGTGATGCCCCGTCTCGCATTCTCCTCGCAAAGGTTCTGCTCGGCCCGGGCTTTGGCGCGCGTATGAATCTGGATTCCATCGCGCTTGTTGCCGTGACAGTGGTTCTTGAACAGAACGACATCCTGACAGGTGTCGCGCACCTCGATACCGGCCTCATTGCCCTGGATGTCATTCTCCTCGGCCGTTCCCGTGGCTCCGAGCCAGAACGCCAGACCCGCGTACTCGGATTCCGAGATGCGACAGTAACGCACGGTCCCGGTGGTCTGGTGGCCGACCAGTACGACGCCGAGCACCTTGTTGCGGGCGACCTCGCAGGCGTGTATGACCGCGGTGCTGCCTTTCTTGACCTCGATGCCCCGGAAGCGGTTGCCCTCGATGGTGCACGAGTTGATCGTGACATCGGCTTTGTTGGTAATCGTGATGCCGCTGCCGGCCGCCTCGGCAATCCGGCATTGCGCGATGATAACCGTGCTGTTGTCTATAACCATCCCGGCATTTCTGCCGTTCCCCTGTGACGTAGTCATATGCCTGACGGTGAGACCGGATATCGAAACGTCCGTGCAGCCCTCCACGTTGACGACATTCTCCGATTCATTGAATTGCAGAATCACATTGTCTCTCTGCTCGCCCACGAGTTTGATCCCGCCCTTCAGGTCAATAGCCTCGTGGTAGGTGCCGGTCTTGATGAATATGGCGTCGCCTGCCTTTGCCGCGAGGATGGCGGCCTGAATCGTCGCATAATCATCCGGTACGACGAGCCTTCGGGCGGATGTCGTCTCCGTCTGCTCGGAACCCATGCACTGGGCCGCGATCACCAGGCCGGCACACAGTCCAACGCTCCACAACCATAAACCACGAGACCTTCTAACCATTTCCCGGGTCCTCCTGCACACGACTCTTACCGGCAGCGATCAGTTCCGTCTTTCCTCTTGGCTTCTTCGGCTGCTCTTGCTGCTGCCGGGGCCGAGTGCTGCCGCCCCCATCCTCCTGCAATCTCATCTCCCACGGATACCGGTTCCAGGGGCTGGACCGCATGTCGAGCAGCCTCTGAAAGGCGTCCTCGCAGCGCCAGCCGTCCTCCTGTGTCTGCTCGAACGACCAGAACTGTCGCCCGATCAGGTAGTTCCTGCCCAGATCCTCCCAGGAGTCGAATTTCTCCTGCAGCAGGATCGCCATGGGCATGATCCGCTCCCACGCCTCTTTCTCATCGATGTATCCCGCCACGTAGGCCCAGCGACACAGACAGATGGCTCGGCTGTAATCCCATCCGTACAGGCTCTTTTCACCCAATTGCCTGTAGTACCGCCGGGCCACGCGCAGCTTGTTGCACATTTCCGGATCGCTTTCCCGCGCGAGCAGCGCCCGGAATCTCCTTTCGGTCAGGGGTGCGATGAGACATCCCGCCGCTTCGAATCTCGAACGGTGTCCCCCCTCATCGATCCATTTCAGTGTTTCAAAGAACTCCTCCCGGCTGTCGATGCCCCACGCACCGGACAGCAGCCGCTTTTTGTCCGCCTTGTTGCCAGCGCTCAAGTGGCATCCGCCGAGCAGCGTATGATTGTCGTGATTCCGCTCCGTCAGCACCGCCGCACAACCCAACGCCCACTCCCGCCTATCGTGTTCTGAAATCGGTTCTTCAGGGTCGTTCACGTCGCTCATTTCCGACGCGCGCGTGCTGTTGCCGGCCGGCTCACTGAGGCACGGGATGGCCAGCAGGATTCCCGGCAGCAGCCCTGCCAGGCACGTTATCGTTCTGGTCATGGTTTCCTCTCTGTGTCGTCATTGTTACTTGGGGTCTCCACCGGATCGGCCCGCGGTACCAATATCGGCCGGATCAGCCGGTCCCTTTAGAATGGCTGAATCAGACCGCCGTCGGAAGGGAGACCGATAACACAGCAGTTGCAGGAGTCACGCCCGGACGTCATTTCCCCGGCCGGTGTGCGAGCAAACTTCGTGGCAAGCCGTGCACATGAAAAGCCGTAGGGGCGAATCATCGTTCGCCCCTGCCAGTTCCCGGTCAGGTGCTTCGCTCAACACGACCAAAGGCGCCTGCCCTGTCACAAAACGTAGTTCCACACCAGGGCTGTAAGATGGACGACATCTGTTGACCGCAGACCCCTTTAGGGTTAGACTGCTCGTATGATATGGACACCGAAGAAGCAACGTTTGGTTGAGAATATTCGCTCCGGAGGGCAAATCTCCATGAATTCCAGCAGCATGATTCTCAAGGGCCTGGTCTTCGCCGTGGTCTTGGCGTCCTGTCACCCTGGCTTGGCGCGCGCGACGGGCTCCGACCTGGACGAGGCCATTCGCAAAACCCGCATGGGCACGCTGGTGGTCGAGGCGGCGCCGGGCGTCGAGGTCCGCGTGGAGCAACTGCGCCACGAGTTCTGGTTCGGGGCGGCCCTGGCCAGCCACATGTTCAGCGGGCGGATGAACCCGGGGGATGCGGCCCAGTACAAGAAGGTCTTCCTGGAGAATTTCAACGCGGCGGTGACGGAAAACGCCCTCAAGTGGCACGCCATGGAGCCGCGCCAAGGGCAAGTGGACTATTCCATCGTCGAGGCGATTCTCCAGTGGACCGAGCAGCATGACATTCCTCTGCGCGGCCACAACATCTTCTGGGGAATCCCCAACCGCGTTCAACCCTGGCTGAAAGCCATGGACGACACCACGCTGCGCGAGACCCTTAAGGCACGCGCCCTGGACGTGGGCCGCCGCTATCAGAGTCGGTTTGCCGAATACGACCTGAACAACGAAATGCTCCACGCGAATTACTACGAGCAGCGCTTGGGCCCGCAGATCACCCGGGACATGGCGGACTGGGTGCGGCAGGGAGACCCGAATGCGGTGCTTTATCTGAATGACTACGACATCCTCACCGGCAAGCGCCTGGATGACTATGTCGCCCATATTCAGAGGTTTCTGGACCAGGGCGTGCCTATCGGCGGCATCGGGGTGCAGGGGCATCTGCACGGCGATTCGTTCGACCCCGTCGCCCTTCGGAACGCGCTGACCCGGCTGGCCGAGTTCAAGTTGCCCATTCGCATCACCGAGTTCAACTTCCCCGGCCAGCGCTCCCAGTACTATGGCAAGCGCAGGGTACGCCTTTCCGACGAGGAGGAGCAGGCCAAGGCCAGGGCCCTCGTGGACTACTATCGCATCTGCTTCGCACAGCCAGCGGTGCAAGGCATCCTGATGTGGGGATTCTGGGAGGGGGCCAACTGGATTCCCGTGTCTTCCCTGTACCGCCGGGACTGGTCGGCCACGCCCGCCGCCGAGGCCTACCGCGACCTGGTGTTCAAACAATGGTGGACGACGTGGCGCGGGCGGACCGACGCCCAGGGCAGGTGCGAGGTCCGTGCGTTCTATGGCCGGCATCGGATTGCCGCCGGTGACAAAGAAGCCGTCGTCGCTCTCAAACGGTCGGAACAGACGAAGCAGGTTTCCTTCAAACAGCAGTGACAGAGCATGGTCGAGCAGCAGTATCCGGAACCGACGGTCGGGGCGCTGATTTTCAATGCCCAAGGCAAGCTCTTTCTCATGAAGTCGCACAAATGGCGGGACGCGTACTGTATTCCCGGCGGCCATATCGAGTTGGGCGAGCGCATCGTGGACGCCGTGAAACGGGAGGTGAAGGAAGAAACGAATCTGGACATCCACGACATCGAGTTCGTGTGCTTTCAGGAGTTCATCTATGACGAACGATTCTGGAAGCCGAGGCATTTCATCTTCTTCGACTTTGCGTGCCGGACGGACTCGACGGACGTGAAGCTCAACGGTGAAGCCCAGGAGCACATCTGGGTCACGCCGGATGAGGCGCTCGCGATACCAGCGGAACACGATACGGCCGTCGCCATCCGCGCGTACCTGAAGGCGAAGGCCGGCTGAGTATTGCAGGACGATGCCCCGGCGGGTAACATGAGAACAAAGGAGTGTCGGAGCTATGCAAGCGACAGTGCAGGACCGGCTCAGAAGGCAGCGGCGAAACGCTCTCGTCTTCCTCTATTTGGCATTCGCGCTGACCGGAGCACTGGATGGGTTTGCGCTGGGCGGGCCGGTCGAGGGTCTCCATCCGGATTTTGTCCTTCACGTGGGGCTGCTCACGGGCCTTCTTCTCAGCCTCGGCTTCCTGTGCTGGTGCACCACGGACGCCAGGCTCATCGGCCGGCCCCTGATCGAGATGGCCAAGCTCGGCATCTTCTTTGGCTGGCCGGTCGGCGTCCCCATCTACCTGCTCTGGGCCCGTGGCCTCAGAGGATTCGGACTCCTGTTGCTCCACGGGTTCTTGCTGCTCATCGCATTGGTGTGTTCGATGCTGGCCGCAGGCTATCTCTTTTATGGCGCGGAGACCTTTGGCTAGGCTGGCGGCCACGCCTGGCGAACCGGGGACTCTGTCCCCAGACCCCTGAGATTTGGCACCTTGGGCCAACAGCATGATAAACCAAAGAGTCCGCCGGTAGCGACAAGCTCTCGGGGCTGATTCGATTCCGCTCGTGTGCGACTCCATTTCGTGGCGGCGCCATCTGGACTAGTCATGCTGAGCGAAGCATCTGGCCCACGAATAGCACCAATGCCTGTTACCACGCTCAGCCCGGATTCCTTTGAAGCTCAGGACAGGCTCTTCGCTGGCGCTCAGAGCCTGCCCTGAGCACAGTCGAAGGGATGACGGCATGGAGGCACGCCCCCCACGAAAATTAGTCGCACACCTCCGCTTCGAGCAGCTCCTGCCGTTACCAGCATCCTCGCTAGATGAGATATTGCGGCGCAGCGCCTTCGAGTTCGGGCAGACACGCAAGGGGGCCCCCCTGCAAGGCTCGATATCAGGATGCAGACCCGGCATCCGGCGCTCACTGGTCATGCTATTGGTCATGCCAGAGGTGCGCGGACAGCGTCTCCGCCGTCGGTCCGACCGACGTCTCGCGGCTTGACACAGACAGAATTCAAGAAGTCGGGCCAACGTCCTCTCGTTTGTCGGTGCGGGCTCATTTCGGTTGGGCCTGGCGTTTGATCTCCTCGACGTCCAGGTCGCGGATGTAGCGGACGAGGTTCCGCCAGCCGGTGTTGAAGGCGAAGCCGCCCTGGGTCATTTCCGCGATGGCCTCGTCTTTGCTCCAACCCTGCACGGCGACGCGATAAATCGCCACCATCATCCCCGTGCGGTCGGCTCCGCGCCGGCAATGCACGAAAACGGGAAGATTGTTCGCATCGCCCACGATCTGGAGGAAGCGAACGACATCGGGATCATTCGGACGCCACGCCGTCATGGGGATGTGCTTATAGGTCAGACCCGTATCACCCAGTATCTTGCGGTCGGACTCGGAGGACCGCAAATTGACAATGGTCTTGACGCCTAGTTTCTTGAGCTGCTCGATGCCCTCGGCCGTCGGCTGCGCCCCGCGATAGAGACCCTCCGAGACCCGGTGCAAATTCGGCAGCCCCGGCACCCCCATCGGCTCGGCCCAGTGCTCGGAGGCCAAGCCGGCTGTCGCGCGGCTATCATTCGTGGACCCCAAAGGCACGACCGGCAAGTACCGGCACGCCGGTATGCCGATGCCGGTGAGGATAGCACAGGCCAGCAAGGCGCGGAACAGCCAATTTCTCAACCGGGCTCGATCGGTAGCGTCCGTCATCTGTTTCTTGTCCATCTGCAGAACCAGTTCTGTGCTTTGATTGCTGTGTAGTGGACCTACTGTCCTGGACCGTCGTATGTTCATCGGCAGTTGTCTTCGAATCACTCCCCGGCGAGAGTCGTACAAAGGACTCAATCCTCGGACGGCCGGGTTCGCCTTGGCACCAATCCCCGCGCCAGCAGCAGGACCTGTCGTGTGATACTACGACAGACGTGAGTGAAGGAGAACTTCAGCGGGGCCATTCGCGGCAACACAAAGTTCGCGCAGGGCGTCACCGGCAGGGGGGTTCCAACGATCTCAATTCGGTCGAGAGCGGAGCAGCCGAAGCCGGCCTGTCGCGCGGCTCGGATGATGGGGACCCGGTCAGGTTCCAGGCCGATCAGGCCGCAGCAGACCATCTCACATGCGATCGGGTCTGCGCCGCCGATGAGCCAGCCGAGGAGCCTGCCCGAACCGCGAATCGGGCCCTGGCCCTCCATCGCCACAATGCCGTCGATAATGGTCAGGGCGGGGCGGAGGTACTGATAAACGCCGACGAGCATGTCGCAGAACTCGGCGGCGGTGTTGCCTTTGCGAAAATGCCACAGGGCTTTGTGCTTGCCGCTCACGCAGCCGAACATATTCTTGACGGCGAAAGTCGCCATGAGTTGCTGGTGGGCCTTGAACTTCGGCAGGTTGATGATGACGTCGGCCTCCAGGGCCACGGTGCTGATCCCGACCCTCGGCCGGCCGGGTCCGAGCCGGCATTTCCTCGGTGCATCCAGTTCCCGGATGGGAACCCCGAGCTTCTGCAGCGGCTCCGTCAACTCCAGTGCGCGGGCGCAGGCGGCCGTATTGGCCCACGCCGGGGAATCTGCGACGAACGGCCGGGCGCCACAATCCTTGAGTAATCGGGCCACTTCGAGGACAACGGCCGGGTGCGTCTGGGCGGCACTGCGATGGTGCGAGCGCGGGGCGATGAAATTGGGTTTGATCAGCACGGTCGCCCCGGACTTGACAAACGCCCCCGGGCCGCCGAGAAGCTCGAACTGCCGTCGCACGGCGTCGGCAATGCGGGCCGGCTCGTAGTCGTCACATCGAACAAGAGCGACCGTGGCGGATGGCATAGACCTCTCAATCACTGATGCGCGTGCACACCAGAATGTAGACGCGGACGGCAGGTTTGTGCTGTGGCGGCGTGCGCTTGCTCGGGTTGAAGAACAGCGTGCCCTCCGGATTGTTGAAGAACAACCCGCCCAGGGTGGCTCGCTCGCCGGAGTACTGGTCGGGGCCGAGGACCACGAGGTCGCCCGGACTCATCTGCAGAGCGAACGCAGCCGGGGCGAAATAGAATTCCTGCCGGCGGGCCCGCAACTGCAACTCGGGAATCGTGCCGGCGACGGGCAGGGTATGCACGGGATAAGCGATGATTTTGCGGACGCCGCGGGCCCCGGGAATCGGCTCGGCCCGCAGGCGCAGCGTCAGCACGCCGGGTGCGACGTTCACCACCTGCTTCGATAGATTGTTGCCGACGAAGGTGATCCGTCTGGCAACGGGCAGGTCCGCGATGGGCAGATCGGTCGTATCATTATCGGGCACGACCAGCGACATCGTCGTGGCCTGCTGACCACCCGCCTCGGTGAGCAGTTCCTGAATCGTGTCCCGGATTTCCATCCGGCCGGACTTGACACGGAACGAGTTGTCCGAGAAGGCGTTGTAGCTGTTCATCCGGATAGTCCCGGGCACCAGGACTTGCCAGACGCCGTCGAGCCGATCCACGCTGTCGGCCGGCAGTTCCATGACGTAAACGGTCATGTTGACCGTGCCGAGGAATTGCGGCTCGGGCAGCCTGTCGCCCGGCGGCGGGGCGAGCTCGCCGATCTTCACACCCTCCCAGATCTTCTCTTCCTGCTGCCTCTTGGCGGCAGTCCGGCACCCCGTGCTAACGACAAGCCCCAGGATCGATGCCACAACCAGAGAGAAACGCGCCATAATACTATATTATACGATAGACCGTCCCTTGTCAACGCAACCCGTCGAAGCGAAGCCTTGGTCACGAATCGATACCGTTCCGTCCTCACTGGCCTTCGTCAGCCACGTATCAACGGCTATTCGACCAAAGGACGCAGGCCGTGAGACTGGTCCCGATCCGGAGGATCATGCCTTTTTACGGACCGGAGGTTCCCATTCTTGACCTGCAACGTGACTTCATAGAATTCGGGCGGCGTGGTCTCCTCCCTGAATATGGTGAAGAGCCATGAGAGCTCATCTGCGGTCAAGCTCAACTTGCCTGAGAACCAGTCCGCCTTGACTCGGCCGTTCTTGAAACGCTCCGGGAAGATCGTCTTGAGGTCCGCTTTCATGCCGTATGTCCAGGCGTTGAGTGCCAGCAGATACAGGCAGTCTTCACGGGCCTCCCAAAGGGCGGTATACCCTCGCGCACAATCTTCTCTGGGTTTACCATCCGGCTGCCGCGACAGCCGTGGCCTGGCTTTGGGATCCTTCCACAGAGACCTTATGGGAAAGGCTTTCTCGGAGAACTCAGCGGGCAGATAGTACACGGTGCCGTCGAATATGAACATATCAGGAACCTGCCGCTTGGGCCTGCGGTCCGGGCCGCGTTCTTTGACCTCGCTTGGGACAGGAACCAACTCGCCTCCGGTGAATGACAAAGTGCAGTCTCCGATGTCAAGATTCATGGAGTCTGAAGCGGTTGCAGCTAATTGTCCGTTGAACCAATCGGCCTTGACTCTGCCGTCCTGGAAACGGTCAGGGAAGATGCTCTTGAGGCTCGCTTTCTTGTGGTCCCGCCAGGCATCGAGCGCCCTGAGATAAAGGAAGTCGTCCTGAATCTCCCAAACGGCAGTATATCCTCTCCAGCAACCGGTGCTCATCACACTGAACCCGAGTTCCGCCCGGGGATCCTTCCACAACGATTCCAAGGGAAGGTCGCCCGAATGGTAGGAGGACACGGGAAGTTCGTAGAGGATGCCGTTGAGCATCAACAGGTCGGGCAATTGCTCGGTGGCGTGCACCGGCATCGCGACCATGAGAAGCAAAATCATTGCATGACGTATCTTCATTAGGAATCTCCCACAGGCTGACTCGAACTCGAGCAGACACGCCATACTTCATCGGCTTTCCGGGGCCGTCGGTTTACCGGAGCCGATCAGCAAATCAAGAGCCATTGGGTGACAGTGTCAACTCTGGCCCGGCGAACAGCATCATCGAGGCGGAATGCTGACGTCATGGGACTGGAATCCAGGGCGGGCGAGACTGCTTGCCGGGTCGCCCGGACCCACAGGATTCTCAGTCGCAGTGTGCGTCACGAACGGACGAAGCGTGGTCTGCACGTCAGTCAGACTCTTTGGCAACGTTTTTCGTCTGGACGATCAGAACCGGAAGACTCACAGTCTCTCCACTCGGTTCGGCAAGCATGACCTGGCATGTGCCTTGGGCCCGACCGTTCTTCAGGACAGGTTTCAGGTCGAGCGTCAATACACTGACCCCCGTCTCAGGCTGGCGGCGCTGGGCCCAACGAACGATCTCGACGGCATCAGCCTGGACGGAGGCAACGACCACTTTGCGGCGATCTGCCCCGCGGAGCTTGACAGAGACCTGGAGCCGAGCTGGGACGACACGTAGGATCTTGACAATCTGGCTGGGTGTGGCCACCACGAGAGGGAGGATGTGTCCAGTGCAGGGAATGTCGAAGGTCAGGGGCGTCTCGCCCTTTTTCGCGACCACGGCCAGCTTGGCGGCGAAACGACCGACAGGAGCCGCGGCCGGATCGAGAGTGATGAGCAGAGAATGCTCGTATCTCGCAACGCCATCACCGGCAGGAGTAACCAACGGTGTGCCGGACCCCGCGACGTGCAGAAAAGGGACTTGGAGTTTGGTCTCCAGTATGGTGAACGGATGAGTTTCGTCGGTGTAGTGCGTGAAACGCAGAGGTCGGGACTCCGGTGCGGCGGTTCCGGCAATCGCGCCAAAATCCAGGACGCCCGGTGAGACGCTCGTGTCGTCCTTGACTGCGGCACTGATCGCGAGGTACACCGGACTCTCGCTGGTGGAAACGTGAAGCAGAACCCCTTGCGTGGTCTTGCCCCCGCGGGTTGTCAGTACTTCGACCGCCACTTTGGAGTGCGCACCGGGGGGTAAGCATGACGGGCCTACAATCGCGGCGTCCAGACACGAGCAACTGGTCTTGCCCAGGCGAATGGTCACCGTCTGTGAATCCGGGTTGCGGATGTCAAACTCGTGGCGGAGCGTCGTACCGACGGACACAGCCCCGGCCGAGTACGTCGGAAGGCCGGCCACGTACCTGGATTCCACGGGCCGATTCCCGTTCGGCGATTGTCTCGTCGCGCCCGCGTCGAGCGTGACGGCGCCAGCCGAGGCAAGAGGGCCCATTACGGCCGCCGGAGCGCCGACTACGACGAGCAGGAGCGTTCTCTTGAGCCTGGCGGTCGCACAATGGCGGGTCTTGCCGTATGCAAGGACCGTGACCCCGCCAGCGATCAGCACGGCGCCGAGGGCCAGCTCCACCGTCGGCCAGAGGGACCGACCGCCGGATGTCTCGCCAAGACCCCGTAACTGGGGATTCGGCACGTCGATGGGGTATTTTGACAGGATCAGGGTCTTGCCCGTGAAATCTTCAGCCAGCCGGTCGAGCAGGACGGGGCGATCGTACCGTTGTGACGCCGCCACATCGAATACATGGACGTGGTTGGCGTCGGCCGGACCCGCGAACACAAGAAAATGCATGCGCTGGCCTTCGTGATGGGAGCGAACCTGAAGAATCGCGACGTTGTGCAGCGAGAGAAGTTGCTCCGCCTCCAGCTTGACGGCCAGCACACAAAGTCCCTTGGAGCGAGCGTAGTCCGCGAGCACCTGGAAATTGCTGTTGCCTTTCTCGTCTGCCAGTGCCGCCAGTTCATCGTTGACGATTGGAGTCCCCAGGATCATGAAGGCGACAGCCAAGCTTGCACTTCCGCACGGAAACACGCCCGGCGGCGCCGAGTTGAAAAGCTCGCTGGTCGCCGGCGCATCCGCAAGAACGGCTGAGCCGATGCCGGGAATGTCGTTTCCGGACAAAGATGCACTCTCCGCGCCGGCGTCGCGCGCTGAAAGGGCGGGGCCCCAACGCACGACCAGGAGCACGAGAAACGCGAGAAACGGCACGCCGAGTCTGGTGAGTCCGGGTTTGGTCAGGGAACCGCAGCCGCCGTGCCGGCTGCCGCCACAGACTGGCCGATGATTCGAGCGGCTGTCAGGCATGCCGTTTCCTCCGGAGATATGCGATCGTCGTCAAGGCAGTCGCTACCGTCAGTAGACCAACAGCAGCCGTCACCCAGGCGAAGGAGAGTGGACGAGAGCGAATCTCCGCGGTCGTCAAGCCTCGCTCTGTCGCGTCTGGCTCGGCTGGCCCCCGAGCGAGCGGCTGCTCGTGGCCCGGAGGCGGCGCGCCGGCATGCTCCGGTATCTCCAGGGATCGGTCGGCAAGAACTGATTCGAACAACGTTGCCAGGGCCTCGAAATCCTTGCCGCCGACGGTCCAGAAGACATTGGCATCCAGGTCCATCAGGATTGTTCCGGGAGGCAGATGTTTCCAAAGATCGAAGAATTCGTCCTCCAGGCCGGAATTCACCGCAAGCGCGGGCCGGCCCTCGCGCCAGCCGTCAACCTCGAGCACGAGTTCAAGCATCTCCTGGAAATGCGGGATTCCATCCATCGGATAGATCCTCTTGCGTCCCCGGACGGGGAACCATAAGCCGGGTGCCGACTGGATCGCCTCGTCTATAAAGAACTCCATCATCACATCTCCGTGGTCCGGGCCCCCGTAGTACACCTGTTTGAGGGGCAGGAAGCCGCGTTCACAATCGATCCACGCCGTCATGGCGACATGTTTCGAGCGCGGGTCAACCAGGTCCACGACGTGGCAGCGCCGGCCGGAGACGATTTCGGTCTGTCCGCGCAATCGTGAGTGTTCGCACTGCAGCAGCGATATCAGGCTCTGATCCGCGTTGCCCGCCGAGGCGAGCTCCGGACGCGGAGCGTTCAGGAGCATCATGTCGAAGAAACCGCAGCCTTGCGTCTCTGTCTCTCTCATCCGCTCGATGTGGGCATAGGCCCGCCTCTGCTCCACAATGTGATAGGTGCTGCGCTGCCCGTTGTAGGCTGCCTCCGTCCGGAAAGTCCGAAGCTCGCCCTGTTGCGGCGGCGTCCCGTACGTGTGATCCAGGTACGTCTTTTCGCCTTTGATTGCGACCGTCTTGTGAGACCGCGCGTGCAGGTTGTGCACCGGCGGTTTCACGTGATCGAAGCTGAACGATACGGTCAGATCCTCGATGGCTGAGCGAGCTGCTTCGACACCCTGGCAAATGTCTTCTTTGGTCAGCAGCGTGGACGGTGCAGGTCCGGCCTCGTCCGAAACGCCGGCTTTCAAGGACCCTGCCGAAAGAGCGGCCGCCGTAACGGCCGTAAAGACGACCACCATTCGCCTGGTGCAGGAAGGCGCACCACGCGCAGACGGATGCCGATCCTGCCTTCCGTTTTTCATAACCTGCTCCTGCCAACTGGCACCGTACGATACCGCCCGTACCCGCCGACGCGCAGTCCCCTCATGCGCTCGTTCCGCCGTTGCGAATATCCGCGCGTCGCCCGCGCTATTCCTCGAAGAACTTGCAGTAGTTGCCGCGTGGGCATCCCCACCCCGTGCTCTGGACCGGTCCCCAACACTTGCACATGCCAAGGGTATCGATCCAGGCACATAACCGGATGTCGTAGGTGCTGCCCCAAAACCAGCAATCGAAGCGGCAGTCCGCATGGCCCCACCTGTCCCCGTTTTCGTCATAGTGATCGTTGGGCAAAGCGGTGCAGTCTGTAGAACAGATGGAAACGCCGCAACCGCCGATTTCGATGGTGCAGTCGATGACGGGCTCGCCCGTGGTGCATTGGGGGCTTGTCGGACTGAATCGTCGCCAGCAGTCGTAAGGATATTCCTTTCTTTCGCATCCGCCTTCTGCGCCACAGACTGTCAGCATGGCTGCCCGGTCGAGAACGACGGGAGCCCCGACCGCCGCCGGGGGAGGCGCCAAGGACAGCATACCGACGCCGACCAGGGCCGTTCCGATTATCACAATGACACAACTTGCCCTTCTCATATTGACCTCCTTGATCCAGACCGTCTCCTATAATCATCCGACTTGCGCAGCGCGTACTCCACGCCGCATGAGTAGAGGCGTGGAGCGTCATGGTGATGTTGATAGACATTCTGGAGCGCAGGTTCCTTTCTTAGAGGTTTTTCGGGCCCGGGTCAAGGGTTTCCTACCTTGGCCCCCGGTGAAGACGGACCTGTCGCCTGCCCCTGCGGGCGGACTAGCAGGACAGTGCCGAATTCGCTTGACCTTGGGTGCATTTTCGCGTAAACAGTGCCCGAAACCGGAAGGAATCCTTTTGAAAGGTGCGCGCCAGATGAAAGTGAGCCAGAGAGCCAAAGCCGTAGCGCCGTCGGCGACGCTCGCCGTGACCAACCGGGCCAAGGAGCTGAAGGCCCAGGGGATCGACGTGGTGGGATTCGGGGCCGGGGAGCCCGATTTCGATACGCCGGAGTATATCAAGGAAGCGGCCATCAAGGCCCTCAAGGAGGGCAAGACCAAGTATACGCCCGCGGCGGGCATCCCCGAGCTGCGGGCCGCCATCGCCAAGAAGCTGGAGAAGGACAACGGGCTCAAATACGCGCCGGAGCAAATCGTCGTGAATATCGGCGGCAAGCATTCGGTCTACGAGGCGATGCAGGCCGTGCTCGATCCGGGCGATGAGGTCCTGCTGCCGGCCCCGTACTGGGTGACTTATCCCGAGGCGGCCGGGCTGGCTGGGGCGACCATAAAGGTCCTGGAGACGGATAAGGCCAATAGCTACAAGGTCACGCCGGCGCAGTTGAAGAAGGCGATCACGGGCAAAAGCGCCCTGCTGGTGCTCAATTCGCCCAGCAACCCCGGCGGATTCACGTATGCGCCCGACGAGCTCAAGGCCCTCGCCCAGGCGCTGGAGGGCACGAACGTCGCCGTGATGTCGGACGAGATCTATGAGAAACTCATCTACCGCGACACGAAGTTCGTCAGTTTCGCCGCGCTCAGCGAGGACGCCTTCCATCGGACGCTGACGCTCAACGGCTTCAGCAAGGCGTACTCGATGACCGGCTGGCGGCTGGGCTATACGGCGGGACCGCTGGAGGTCATCAAGGCCATGAGCCGTTTGCAGGACCACATGACCTCCAACCCCGTGACGTTCGCGCAGCACGCCGCGATTGCGGCGATGGGGCCCCAGTCCGCCGAGGCCATCGAGAAGATGCGCGTCGAATTCGAGAAACGCGCACGCTACATGGCGGACCGCCTGCGGGCCATCGAGGGCGTCGAATGCACGGAGCCGACGGGCGCGTTCTACTGCTTCCCCGACGTCTCGGCCCACTACGGCCGAACCGTCGGCGGCCTGAAAATCACCGGCAGCATGGACTTCGCCAAGGCCCTGCTGGAGCAGGCCAACGTCGGCGTCGTCCCGGGCCTGCCCTTCGGCTGCGACAAGAACGTCCGCCTGAGCTTCGCCTGCTCGATGCAGCAGATCACCAAGGGCCTCGACCGCATGGAGAAATGGCTGAGCCGGTAGCACGGCCATCTTGGCCGTGTCTTTTGCCTGCAAGACACGTGTGCTGACCGCAAGTTCTTGCGAGTTCGCTCGGGAGCCGGCCTTCACGGGACCTCATGGGACTTGGGGTCGCCTCTCGAGCGATTTCCATCCAGCGTGGAAGATGCGCGATAGCGGTTTCAGGCCATGTTGATTCCTGCCGGCGGTCTGCAAAACCGTTAACAGCGGCTCCCCGGCGACCGTGATGGACGTCCCGGACGGGGCGAAGGATTGCGAATTTCCGGCTAAAGGCGCCAACAGCCTGGCGGGGGGGCCGTCTATGTGATAAACAGAGCGCTGTTTGCAGCCTGTGTTGGCATTGGCCGTGGAGGCACGAGTGCGGGACAGGTCCGAAAGACGGATTCTCAAGGCCCTGCGTGAACGCCGACGGGAGGCGTACGAGGACGTGATCGACGCCCACTACGCCTCGGTCTATCGCCTGGTGCTGTTCCTGACGCGGGATGCGCACGCCGCCGAGGACCTGACGCAGGAGGTTTTCGCGTCGGCGTGGGGCGCGATACGCGACTTCCGGGGGGACGCCTCTCTGCGAACGTGGCTGCATCGCATCGCTTACCACGCGTTTCTGGACCTGCGGCGGCGCCGGCAACGGGACGATTCGCTCGCCGGCAGACTGGCGGGGGGCGACGCGGATTCGGGTCCGGCCGCCGAGCCTATNNCGGGGGGCAATGCGGATTCGGGTCCGGCCGCCGAGCCTATGTCGCGCCTGATGGCCGACGAAAACCTGGCGCGGGTGTATCGGGCCATGGACCGTCTGGACGTGGAGGAACGCGCGATGCTGGTGCTACATTACGTCGAGGGGCTCAGTTATCGGGAGATGGGCCAGGTCCTGCATCGGTCCGACGGGACACTGAAGTGGATGATCAATCGTACCGTGGAGAAACTGAGAAGACAACTTGGCGAGCAGGTGGAGCAATGAGCGTGAATCCGAGAGACGACGGCAGGAATTTCCCCTTGAAGTGGATCAAGGACCAGTTGCGAGCGTTCTTGGCGGTCGAGCCGCCGGCAGGGCTTCGCGCGAAGCTGCGGGCGGGGATTCCCCACTCTGCCGGCGTCGAGCCGCGCGCCGGCCGGATACGGCTGTGGCCCGGCACGATGAGCTGGGCGGGCCTTGCCGCAGCGATCCTGGTGGTTTGCGCGGTCGTCTGGCTCGTGCCCTCAGGCCGGCCCGCACGGCCGGTCATCGATACCAACAGCGGTCCAGGCCTGACGTTTGCGGCCGACCACAACAGCGTTCGTCCGCCCGACATCAACGGCTGCGACAGCAACGGTCTCTATTGAGCGCGCGTGAGTGAGCCCCAGGCGTTCAAGTCTACCGGGCTGACCTCCAGATGGCATTGTCAAGCCCCCGACGCGCAGCGCCGCGCCAAGGACGGGCTTGCTCGGCGACGGCCTGGTGCGCACACGAAGAGCCATCGCCAAGACCTACGGTCCTGACGATGCCACCCGGCGTCTCGGAGTCATGCTGGAGAGCCGACAAACACAGTAGGAACGGCGTAGACGCCGTGCGGCCGGTCGTAGTGGCTGGTCAGAGCGTATCACGCCGGCGGGGACCTGAACAAACAATGCATTCTTGACGATAGAGAGGAAAAGACGTATCTTCCTCGGATGTTTTGCCGTCCAATAACTTGAAAGCTTGCGTATGAGACCGACTGACCCTATTCGCACAATCGAACTTCCGGACGCGAAAAGCCGCAGAGCGTTCTGGGACCGGCCGACGATGATCGCGACGATTATCGGCTGGACGGCCATGCTCATTTTTGCGTTTCACGCCTGTACCCACATGGTGGCGGCCGGCGATACGTGGGTGGCAATGGCCTGCGGGCGGCATTTCGTCCACCACGGGGTCGATACGGTCGAGCCGTTCAGCGCCAACAGCCACAAGCCCGGCCCGACGCCGGAAGAGGTGAAAACGTGGCCAAAATGGGCCCGGTGGATCACCGACAAGGTCGGCCTGGAGACCGTCCGCTACTGGCACCCGACCNNCCCGACCGGCTGGGTCAATCAGAACTGGCTCACGCACGTGATTTTCTACCGACTGACGACGGCCCTGGGCTCGGAAGCCGAGCCTTATTATGACGCCCTGGTCCTGTGGAAGTTCGGCATCTACATTTTGGCGGCGGTCGTCCTGTACTTCACCGCACGAATTTATGGCGTGCACCGGGCCCTGGCGGCTATCGCGGTCTGCTTCGCGATGTACATCGGCCGGTCCTTCTTCGATGTCCGTCCCGCCGGTTTCTCGAATCTGCTTGTGGCCGTTCTGATCCTCGTGTTGGCGCTGGCGAGCTACCGGAACGCGCTGTACATCTGGCTGATCGTCCCGCTGATCGTCTTCTGGTCGAACGTCCACGGTGGCTACATCTACGCCTTCATCGTACTGATTCCCTTCGTGGTGTGGCACCTTATCATGAATCTGTCGCGGCGCTGGACCGTCGCCACGTACAGCATCCTGCTGTGGCTGGTGCTTGGCGGCATGGCCCATCAGTTCCTGCACCACGCGCCCCTCACGCCCCTTCCGTTGCGTGAAGACTGGGTGTCGTACCTCGCGCTCCTGGCCGTCGGTGGGAGCATCGCGCTGACGTGCAACAAACGGATCAAGGATGAGGGCATCATCGGCTGTCATGCCGCAATATCCTGTGTGCTGTTTCTGGTCCTTCTGCCACGTTTCTTTCCGCTTATGCCGCGGGGATTGACCCGGCATGACGAGCGGGTACTGGCGACCTACATCGCGGGCGCGCGTTTCGCTTATCTCGGCATCTTCTCGTTCGCCATGCTCGTCGGCGTCGTTGTCGCGCTCCTGAAGGAGAGAATGGCGCGCGTGATCGATGTGAGAGGGACCCTGCACGCGATGGCCGCCGGCACGGTGGCATTCGTGGCGATGGTCGTCATCAATCCGTTCCACCTGACCAATCTCACACATACCTTCGTGATCTCGGTGAGCAAGCATGCGGAACGCTGGCGCGACGTTCACGAGTGGCATCGGGCGTTTGACTGGTCCAACCCGGTCGGCACGGCCCGGCCCTTCCTGGCGATGTATATTCTCGCCTGGCTGGCTCTGATCGTATGGGTCGTCGTTTCCGTGGGGATGTCGCGGGTCGTGGATCGACCGGGAAAGAAGCGGTCCCGGGCGTCCGTCGACTACGGTTGGCCCAGGACCGATTTGGTGTTGTTGGCGATCGCGACCCTGACGATCTATATGGCCATTTGCTCGCGGCGGTTCATCCCGATTGCCGGTTTTGCGGCCTGCCCCATTGTGGCGCTGCTCCTCGATCAGACGGTACGGATGATCGCAGCCGCGACGCAGTTCTACCGGACGGGCGAGTTCGAGACGCCGGCCATGCCGTCCTGGCTGCGCTGGGGGGGCATCGGCGCCGGCGCGTTCGCCGTCTCAGCCTTCGGGTTGGTCTGGGGTCTGAGATTCAAGTATGTGTACCTCGACTATTGGCCGGCCGATCCCAAGTTCACCTCGGTATTCATGCGGCTGACGGCTTCCGACGCCAAGCCGTTCTATGCCTGTGAATTCATCCGCAAGAACAAGCTCAGCGGCAACATGTTCAACTACTGGACCGAGGGCGGCTTCATCGCCTGGGGCCAGGAGCCCGATCCCAAGACGGGCCGCACACCGTTACGGTTGTTCATGGACGGACGGGCCCAGGCCGCCTACAACGTCCCCGCTTTCGACCGCTGGACGGCGATCATGTCGGGTGGACCCGATGTCCAACGGGCCCGCACCACCGGCAAGATGACGGTAAACGACTATATCGAGACGGGCAACTGGGTCGCCGGCGAACTCAAGAAGCACGATGTATGGGCGGTCCTGATGCCCAACAATCAGTTTGACAAACCCCTGGTAACCGGCCTGGAACATAACAAGAACTGGCGCACCGTGTTCGTCAACGACAAGCAGAAACTCTTCGTCGACGTCACGACGCCCAAGGGCCTGCAATTGTACCAGGACATGTTGATGGGCAGAGCGATCTACCCGGATGAGTACTCAGCCGATCTGGCCCTCGGGTCCAACCTGTTGATGTTTCCGGATCTTGCTCAGAGGAAAAGAGGCCTGGACCTGATCGTGAAGGCATTCAACATGTACCCGTCGCCTGCGCCTGTCATTGAGATGTTCCGGGTGGCTCAGCATCCCGAACTCAGGCCGCTGGTCGACCAGGTTTGCGAGCAGTACGTGCAGACGTTTGACGACAACAAGAAAGCCTACGCCGGTCAGGCTGGCTATAATCTGCGCCTGGAGGCGGCGCGTGTGGCTTTGGCCCGGCTGGCGTACGCCGCCAGGGCGAATGGCAATTCGGAGTTGGCAAGCGTTTACAGCGAGCATATGGAACGCTACCGGGCCGAGCGGGACGCGATCGCCGCGACGAAAAGGTGGTGACCATGACGGAGCAAAACGCGGTGCAGGGCCCGCAGGCCGGCTCAAAACCACCCGTTTCCATCACCGTGTTCTTCCCGTGCTACAACGAGCAGGACAACGTGGCCAAGGTGACCGAGCAGGCCGTCCGGGTCCTGGAGGCTCTCCAGGCCGATTATGAAGTCATTATCGTGGACGACGGCAGTTCCGATGGTACCGGCCCGAACGCCGAACGCCTCGCCGCACAGCATGCGCGCGTGCGGGTCATCCATCATCCCCGCAATCTCGGCTACGGCGCGGCCCTGCAGTCCGGCTTCCAGGCGGCCACCAAGGAACTGGTCTTCCACACTGACGGCGACGCTCAATTCGACCTGGCGGAGCTGCCGGTCTTGTTGCCTTTGATACAGGAATATGATATTGTCTGTGGTTATCGCATGAACCGCCAAGACAATGCCCTGCGTCGAATGAACGGCTGGCTCTGGACGAAGATGGTCGGCGTCCTCTTCTCGCTGCATCTTCGCGATATCGACTGCGCGTTCAAGCTGTACAAGCGGGCGATTTTCGACCAGATCAAGATGGAGAGCACCGGGGCCCTGATCTCGACCGAGATTCTGGCCCGTGCCGCGAACAAGGGCTACACGATTACCGAAACGGGGGTACACCACTACCCGCGCACGGCCGGGAAGCCGACGGGCGGCAACCCCCGGGTGATCCTGCGGGCGTTCAAGGAGCTATTGCAGTTGCGACGACGCATTCTGACCGGCCAATGACAGCACGGCTATGCGGAACCAGAAAGTCAATCTCTTCATCTACGGTTCGCTGCGGGACAGCAGGATCTTCCAGTCGGTCAGCGGGTTCGCCTTCACGCGCCGACCGTCGAAGCTCGACGACAAGACGCTCTTCGCCGAGATGGCGTTTCTGCCGCACCACCGGCGGGTAAGCCCCGATAACGTGTACTACTACGCCGTCCCGACGCCGACCGCGCGAATCGAGGGCCTGGTGATTCACGAGGTCCCGCTGACCGCCATCGCCGAGATCGACCGCTACGAGGGCAAACGCTACCAGAGGGAAACGGTCCGGGTCTATACGGGGCACGGCGTGGTCGAAGCGCAGGCCTATCTGGTCACGACCGAGTCGATGCGAAAGCACTTCGGCGACCGCTTCCACCTCAATCTCATTCACGAGTTGTGGCTCCGCAAGCGCATCGACAATTTCCTCAAGAGGCACACCCGCCCCGGCGAGCGGACCGCCGATGCCGAGATCGAGCGCCGGGCCGACCGCGAACTGCTGGCGACCACCGAGCGGGACCTCGTGATGAGCCACTATCATCGCGACGCGATCAGCGACTACTATCTCGAGCACGAGCTGGACCGGCCCCGGCCGAGCATCGGGCCCCTCTATGCCGACCCCGAGGCGCAGCCCTTCATCCGCAACTACCTGGCCCTGGTCATCCGCCAGGTTCTGCTGAACCAGTTCGACGAACAGATACAGGGCCGGTACCGCTTCGAACTCGAGCACATGCGTCCCAGCATGCGCTACTTCGCGCGCACCGTCAGCCTTGTGGCCGCCCTGCGCATGATGAACGCCAACCGCCGTGTCGTCGAGCCCATCATCCAGAAGGGTCTCGACGCCATGCCCTGTGACAGGAACGACCTGATCGACTACGTGAAGTATGCCGTCGGGGCGGCGAAGAGCATCTTCGAGCCGCGCGTGGTCGAAGACCACCTGCATCGGATTCGGTCGAGCCTTCAACCCGGGCTGGTCCCGTTGGGCTGCGAGTTGGAACTGAGCAATATGGGCCGGGCCGCGGTCGAGCCCCACCGCAGTCTGACCCGGGCCGTCGACCTCCCTTACGACGGGTTCAAGTACTTCTACGATTTCCGCCTGGACGTCCTGTGCTGGAAGCTGGGCGGGTATATCGACGACCACAGCGGCTACACCGACCGGCCGCGACGCCAGGGGTTCTTCGAGATCGCCCCGGGCCGGCTCAGCATCGCGGGCGAGCTCTCCCGGCCTGCGACCGCCGATCCCTGGCTGCTGAATCAGTTGATCAACGAACTGGTGACGTTCTACCAGATCCGCCCGCACAGCCTGCACCTGTCCTTTCAGTTGCGCAAGAATCAGGTCGGCAAACAGCGGGTGCTGCCTCTGGGATTCGTCAAATGCCTGCTGGCGCTCGGCGGGGGCCCCGAACGCCGGCCGGAGGGCATGTGGATCTCGCGCATGGTTCAGGATGAGATCACCCAGCGCACCTATGAAGAGGAGTTCGTCTTTGCCCGGACCAGCCGGCGCAACTGGTACCTCGGCGGCGACGAAATCGCCGACCGACCGCCCGCCCAGGCCATGACGCGCATCCAGCAGTACAAATTCATCCGCCTGGAGAAAAGCGCCAACTACGAACCCCTCATCCTGTGCCTCAAGGGCCTGCAACTGGAGTACAATCCCGGCGATTACCTCACGGCGGAGCAGATGCAGAACGACCCGCACCTGCACCGCCAGTACCGGGAACTGAAGCGATGGGCCGCGCGCCCGACTGCGATCGGCGCGCGCACGAGCCGGCGCTTCCTGGATACGGTGCACCGTGGGCTCATGAACGAGCGGCACCACCGGCCGGCCCACAGGCTGCACTACATCGAGTGGGCCCTCAATGCCATCGACACCCAGTTGCGGGCGTTCAATCAACAAGTGCGAGAGGCCGTACCCTGATGTCCATCGGGATGCGAGGTGTACGACCGGCTTTTGTGGCCCCAATGGACAAGTGCGGGCTTGCCTGGCGATAGTCCGACGCAAATGCGTCGAGGCCACCCATCGACCTTATATCTGTTGTGCCGAAAACTTGTCATGCGCCTGGCCGGACCAATATTCTAAACTTGCCCTTGACATCGGCCGATAGTTCTGATAAAGAACGGGAAAGAAGTCGGCTTTTTCAGAGAATTCGTATGCAGACAAGAACGAACAGGCAGCGCGGGGCGGCAGCGGTAGCAGAGCGGATGCTGTGCGCCGGCGGGATGATCGTGATTATTCGGGAGAAGACCGGGCTGCCCTGAGAAAGCTTATCTCCGGTGGATGAAAAGCCTTCCAGAGCAGCGGGCTCTGGGGGGCTTTTTTCGTTAAGGAGCCGATATGGTGCCGACAGGTGTTACTATACGAGCGGCGACTTACCAGGACGTGCCGGCTATCGTCGCCCTGTGGGAAGAGCTGATGGACTTCCACTGGGCCAAAGACCCGTTCTTCGAACGGGCCCACAACGGCAGCAATCTGTTCGCGCGGTTCGTCGAAGAGAACGTTCGCAACGATGCGGCTTGCGTGCTGGTGGCCGTTATCGAAGAGAAGATCGTGGGGTACTGCCAGGGGTTCCTGGACCGGCATCCGCCCGTGATTGCCGAGCCGGAGTACGGCCAGGTCCTCGATTTTGCGGTAACCGCTTTGCATCAGGGGACCGGCATTGGCACGCAGATGTTCGAGACGCTGCGCGAATGGTTCCGCAAGGAAGGTGTGCATCGCATTGAGGTCCGCCACTCCAGCTCCAATGAAATCGCCGCACGGTTCTGGGCCCAAATGGGCTTCAAACCATACCTCCAGACGCTGTTCACGAAACTGTAGCCGTGGGGCATGGACGAGAAAAGGCAAACACCGTGGTACGAGGACGCCGGATTCTGGCAGATGCTCCAGCCGGCGATCTTCGACGCCGAGCGACTTCGTCAAGGGCCGACGGAGGTCGACCAGATCATCCGGCTGCTGGACCTGCGGGGCGGCGAACGAATCTGCGATTTGTGCTGCGGCGTGGGGCGGCACAGTCTGGAGCTGGCCCGCCGGGGGTTCACGGTCACCGCGGTCGACCGGACGAAACGATATCTTGCCGAGGCACGGGCAAAGACCGAGGCGGAGCACCTGGACGTCGAGTTCGTCCAGGAGGACATGAGGGATTTCCACCGGTCCGCTTCGTTCGATGCGGTACTGAACCTGTTCACGTCGTTCGGCTATTTCGAATCGCCCTCCGATGACCGGCGGGTGGTTGAGAACGTACACCGGTCAGTCAAGCCCGGCGGCCGGCTCGTGCTCGACTTGATGGGAAAAGAGGCCCTGTCGCGAATTTTCCGTGCCAAAGACTGGCGGCGCGTGGATGACGCGATCCTTCTCATCGAGGCAAGAGTCATGGACCACTGGAGCGCCATCGCGAGTGAATGGACTGTGGTTCGGGACGGCGTGCAGCATGTATGGCGATTCTCGCATCGGCTGTACAGCGCGACGGAGCTGGTCGGACTGCTTCAGGAGTGCGGATTCACCGGGGTGGAGGTCTACGGTGGTCTCCGCGGGACACCTTACGACGAGAAGGCCGAACGACTTGTCGTTGTTGGACGCAAATAGGCCGTCGACTCGGGGCCTTCCGCTCCATCCTTGACGGAAACGCCGTTGCGTTCGTATGATACGCGATTTGTTCTGCACAGTTTTCGAGGACCCTTGTGATGTCAGATGAGAAAAAGCACAACTATCGTGATACGCTGAACCTGCCCGAGACCGGCTTTGCCATGAAGGCGAACCTGGTGCAGCGCGAGCCGCAGACGCGCAAGCGTTGGGCCGAGGAGAAGATCTACGCGCGGATTCGCGCGGCGCGGCAGGGAGCTCCTCTCTATGTTCTGCACGACGGGCCGCCGTATGCCAACGGCGACATTCACATGGGAACCGTGATCAACAAGGTCCTCAAGGATTTCGTGGTCAAGCACAAAACCATGGCCGGATTCGACGCGCCGTACCTGCCCGGCTGGGACTGCCACGGGCTGCCAATCGAATCGAAGGTGGTGACCGACCTGGGCGACAAGGTGCGCCAGATGCCGAAGCTGGCGATCCGCCGCGACTGCATGAAGTACGCCGCCAAATACGTCAAGATTCAGAGCCGACAGTTTCAGGAGCTGGGCGTCTTCGGCGAGTTCGACGACCCATATCTGACGTTCGAGCCAGCCTACGAGGCGGGCATTCTCGAAGTCTTCGCCGAGCTGGTGGGCAAGGGTCTGGTCTACAAGCAGCTCAAGCCGATTCACTGGTGCAGCGGGTGCGAGACCGCTCTGGCGGAAGCGGAGCTGGAATATAAGGACGTTTCGTCGCCGAGCATCTTCGTGAACTTCCCGGCGGCGGACGAGAGCGTGAAGCATCTGATCGAGATGGGCCTGGTGACGCCGGAGCAGGCGCAGCAGGCGCGCGTCAGCTTCATGATCTGGACGACCACGCCGTGGACACTGGCGGCCAACCTAGCCGTCGCGGTGCACCCGTACCTCGACTACACCGCCCTGAGTTACGAGAAAGACGGCCGCCGGCACGTTTCCATCGTCGCAACCGACCGCCTCAATGCCGTGGTGCAGGCCGGCGGGCTCAAGGAAGGTGAATATCAGGTCGGCGAGAAGAGAGTACGCGGCAGCAAGCTCGAGGGTCTGCGCTACCGGCATCCTTTCATCGAGAGCAACCCGACCGACAAGGACGCCTACATGGTGATCCTGGCCGACTACGTCACGACTGAAGACGGCACGGGTCTGGTGCACACGGCGCCCGGGCACGGGCTGGAGGACTACCTGTCGGGGCAGAAGTACGGCCTCGCGGTGTACTCGCCGGTGTGTGATGACGGCCGGTACGACGATACCGTGCCGGTGTGGCTGCGCGGCCGCCGCGTCCTGGAGGTCGAGAAGGACGTGACCGGCTGGCTCAAAGAACACGGCTGGCTATTCGCCGAAAGCGCGATTCAGCACAGCTACCCGCACTGCTGGCGCAGTCGGGACCCCGTGGTCTTCCGGGCGACGGAGCAGTGGTTTGTCGGCGTGGACCGGCCCGTGCCCGACACCGGCCGGAGCCTGCGCCAGATGGCGCTGGACAGCGTCGAGCACGTCCGCTGGATTCCGGCGTGGGGCCAGAAGCGCATCGCAGGCATGCTCGAATCGCGGCCGGACTGGTGCATCAGCCGCCAGCGTAGCTGGGGCTTGCCCATCCCCGTGTTCACGATGCCGGACGGGCGGGCGCTGCTGACGAAGGAATCGGTACTCGCCGTGGCCAGGCATATCGAGAAGCACGGCTCGGATAGCTGGTTCACGCATACGCCGCGACAGATTCTCGGCGACGACTTCGCGCTGCCGCAAGGCTTCGACCTCGACGAATTGCAGAGAGAAGAGAATATCTTCGACGTCTGGTTCGAGTCCGGGTGCAGTTGGTACAGCGTGTGCGTTCGCCGCGTGCACTGGCCGGTGCCGGTGGACCTCTATCTCGAAGGCTCGGACCAGCACCGCGGGTGGTTCCAGCTCTCGCTGCTGCCGGCGCTGGGGGCAATGGGCAAGTCGCCGTTCCAGAGCGTCCTGACCCACGGCTTCACCGTGGACGAGAAGGGCATCAAGCAGTCGAAGTCGCTGGGCAACTACGTCAACGCCCAGGAAGAGGTTGCCAAGTATGGGTCCGACATCCTGCGGCTGTGGGTCGCCAGCGTGAACTACCAGGAGGACGTTCGTTGCACTGACGAGCTGATCGGCCGGACACAGGACGCCTACCGTAAAATCCGCAACACGCTGCGCTACCTGCTCGGCAACATCAGCGACTTCGACCCGGCCGCGAATGCGGTGCCCTACGAACAAATGCTCCCCATCGACAAGTGGGCGATGCAGCGGCTCCAGAAACTGGTCGCCGAGGCGACCGCGGCCTATGACGAGTTCGTCTATCACCGCGTCTTCTCGCTGCTGTACAACTTCTGCACGGTGGAGATGAGCAGCATCTACATGGACGTGCTGAAGGACCGGATGTACTGCGACGCCGCCGACAGCCTCTCCCGCCGGAGCGGCCAGACGGGAATGTACCACATCCTGGGCGCCCTCGTGCGGCTGCTGGCGCCGATCCTGGCGCACACGACGGAAGAGGCCTGGGACGCGATGACCAGTAAACCGGAGGACTGTGCCAGCGTCCACCTGGCCCACATGCCCAAAGTCGATCCGGCCATCGACTACGGCGCGCACGAGGCGAAATGGCAGAAACTGATGGCCCTGCGGGACGAGGTGCTGCGCGTGCTCGAAGGCCTCCGCCGCGACAAGGTCATCGCGAGCAACCAGGAGGCCTCGGTCACGATGCACTGCACGACTGAGGATGCCGCCGCGTTGAAGGAGTTCGGCCTCGAGCAATTTGCGGCGTTATGCATCGTCAGCGAAGTCAAGCTCGAAAAAGGCGCCGAGCGAACGACCGTCACGGCCGGCAAAAGCCCCCATCCCAAGTGCCAGCGCTGCTGGAACTACTGGCCGAGCGTGGGGGCCGATCCGGAGCATCCTGACATCTGTGCCCGCTGCGCTGCTGTCGTGAAGAGGCTGTAGGCCGGAGGCGGGAGGCCGCTCAGTACGTTGAACATCTCAGGACAAAGAGCACGAGTGTTGCTCATGCCTCGTCCACCTTGCCCGGAGGAATCTTGCTCTCAAGCAGCCCTCCCTGCTGCAAGAGTTCGACGATGGCATCAATACGCCGATTCAAGGCCACGTTGTAGAGTTGCATCAGCGTCAAGAGAGCCAGCACGACGATGAAGAGGAGCCAGTCTTCTCTGCGTTCGCTGAAGTAGAGCCAGACTACCATCACCGGTGTAATCGCGATCTCCACACCAACAACGAGCCACGGTCGCCATGAGAAATGTCCGCCTGTCAGGAGCGAGATCGCGCCCACCCGACGATTGAGCTTGTTCACAAGGCGCTTCGCTTCTGCATCACTTATTGGTCTCTTGGACATAATGACCTCTCCTGAATTCATCTACACCTCAACAGTCGCTGGAGAGATGAACCTCGACCCGAACGTTGACCACGAGACGCTACCGTTTGGCCAGGACCCGTCAGAGCATTGTGACAAGACAGGGACAGAAACGCAAGAATGACTCACCTTTGGAGTTGTCCATGGACGCTGTCGCAGACCTCATCGAGAGTGATATGCCGAATGGCATGCTGCGGGTCTTTGCTCTTGATCGCGAGGCCGCGGCCCAATGCGTCGCGGGCGACGACGCACTCCGGTCGGCCGTGGGGGCCGACGCGCAGGGGATTCGACCAACTGAACATCATCACCAGCGGTCTGCCCAGCGCCGCCGCGATGTGGCCGGGGCCGGTGTCGTTGCTCACGACCAGACTCGCCCGGCGGAGCACTTCCGTCAATTCGGGCAGGGAGGTCTGCCCGGCGAGGTTGGCAATCGGATGCTTCGCCAAGCTGCGGATTTGTTCGATCATCCCGCTCTCGGCCTTGCCGCCGGTAGCCGCGACCGTCAGTCCGTGCTCCGAGACGATGCGGTCCGCCAGCGCCGCGAATCGCTCGGCGGGCCAACACTTGCTGACCTGGGCCGAGCCCGGGATGATGATTGCGTAGCGTTGCGGGTCTATGCCGTGACGCAGCAGCAGGTCGCGTGCGGCCACGGCCGGCGCCGGCCTTTCGGGCAACACGAACTCGACGTGCAGATCGGGGACGCCCATTGCCTCGACGAGCTTGAGATAGTAATCGACGACGTGGACCCACTCGAGTCGGGGCGGGACCGTGGTCGTGTAGAAACAGCGGCCCGGCTCTTTGCCCCAGACCGGACCGAAACGCTGCCGGCAGCCGGAGAGCCATGCCAGCGAAGCCGTCCGGAACAGTCCCTGCAGATCGAGGACCGCATCGAACCGTTTGCGACGCAGTTGGGAAACGAGCGAGACCAGGCCGGCGAAGGCGGTCGGGCTGTGCCACGCCCGGGCCAGGAACTTGCGGTCGAAGAGGATGACTTCATCAAGGTGCGGGTGGCCCTCGAGCAGCGGCGCGAATTCCGGGCGGATCAGCCAGCTTATCCGCGCCTGTGGGAAGCTGCGGCGCAAGGCCGACAGCGCCGGCAGGGCCAGCACGATATCCCCCAGCGAGCTGGGCTTGATGAGCAGAATCCTCTGATAGGCCGTGGGCATAGGATCAGGATTCTATGCGAAGCGGGCCCTCCCGGCAATGCATTTCCTGAATTGAATACCCATCGCGGAAGGCCTCGTGATAAAATGACGGTGTCATGGTGGAAAGACGCGCACAGAATGCTCTGTCCGCTCGGCCGTTTCCGGACGCCGCGACCGGCAGGACGGCCCTGCTGATTCTACTCCTGCCGTTGCCCTGTCGCGCGGGCACGGTCACGCGCGAGGATGCGGCCGCGGCGCTGCGGCAGGCGGTCCGGTTCTTCTCTCAGGATGTTTCCAGTCACGGCGGCTATCTCTGGCGCTACAGCGGCGACCTGTCCCTGCGCGAGGCCGAGGGTCGGGCCGGTCGTGAGACGATCTGGGTGCAGCCACCGGGGACGCCTGCTGTCGGGACCGCCTTTCTTGATGCCTATGAGGTGACGCAGGAGGCTCTCCACCGCGCCGCGGCCCGGGCCGCCGCGGAGGCCCTGCTGCTGGGCCAGTTGCACTCCGGCGGCTGGCCCTACCGCATCGAGTTCGATCCCGCCGAGCGGTCCAAAACCAATTATCGATACGATACCCAGTGGCGACGAACGCCCGACCCGGTCACCCTGGAGGACGGCGAGGGCACACAGGGCTGGCACGTCTGGAGGAAACGCAAGTACAAGGGGAACGTTACGGTCCTGGATGACGACACGACGCAGGCGGCGCTGCGCCTTCTCATGCGGCTGGACCGGGTGCTTGGGTTCGAGGACGAACGTTTGCACGAGGCTATCACGTACGGCCTGGATTCTCTACTCAAGGCCCAGTACCCCAACGGCGCATGGTCGCACAACTATGACCGTTTGCCGCGCCGGCCGCCGGACACCGAGCATTATCCCGTCAGGAAAGCGTCGTATCCCACCTCGTGGCCGGCCAAATGGCCGAAGCAGTACGCGGGCTGCTACGTCATCAACGATGCTGTCACGCCGAAGGCGATTGAGACCATGCTGTGCGCGTGGGAGACCTATGGCGAGCAGCGTTATCTTCAATCGGCTCTGCGAGGCGGCGACTTCCTTCTGCTGGCGCAGATGCCCGAGCGGCAGCCCGCCTGGGCGCAGCAGTACGACCCGAACATGCATCCGGTCTGGGACCGGGCCTTCGAGCCGCCGGCCGTCAATGGCAGGGAATCCCAGACGGTCCTGGAGACGCTGCTCCTGCTTTGCCGCGCGACCGGCACGGAGAAGTATGCCGAACCGATACCGTCGGCCCTGGCCTACCTGCGCCGGTCGGCGCTGCCTGATGGGCGGCTGGCGCGGTTCTACGAGCTTCGGACCAACCGGCCGATCTACTTCACGCGGGACGCCGAAGGACGTCATCAGCCGACGTACGAACAAGAGCGACTGGCAACGAATTACGCATTCGTCGTAGATTCGAGACTGGATGCCATCGAGGCCGAATACCAGCACATCAGGCAAAGCATGACGAGCGACGAGAACGATGGGTACACGGCTCGCACGCCGCCTCCCGCAAGTCTGGAGGAGCGGGTCGCGGCCGTCATCAAAGGCATGGATGTCCGCGGGGCATGGGTGGAGAAAGGACGTTTGCGGCACCACAATATTGAGCCAACGTCCGGCATCATTGACAGCCGGACATTCATCGACAACGTCGGTACGCTGTGCGCGTTCCTGAGGGTGGAACATGACCGATAAGGGCAAATACGTCTACGATTGGCCGCGGCCGATGGTGACGGCCGATGCGGCGGTTTTCGCGTTCTTCGACGGCCGGGCCAGGCTGCTGCTGATTCAGCGCAGGCGGGAGCCCTTCGAGGGTCACTGGGCGCTGCCGGGCGGATTCGTCGAGATGGACGAGGACCTCAAGGACGCTGCGGCCCGTGAGTTGGCGGAGGAGACGGGGCTCAGGGACGTGGCCCTGGAACAGCTTCACACCTTCGGGCGGCCCGGCCGGGACCCGCGCGGACGGGTCATCACCGTCGTCTACTTCGGCATCGCCGAGCACAATCGCGCGCAGATCGAGGCGGCCGATGACGCCGCCGACGCCCGATGGTTCGATATCGAGAGCCTGCCCCCGATGGCCTTCGACCATGACGAGATCGCCCGCTGTGCGATCGCAAGATTGAAACAGACAGCGGCCTATCGCGGACACGCGGTTGGTCTCGACGGGGCGGGTCCGGGGGTATAGTGGGTCCGCTCGGGCTGCGTGTGCGCGGTCGCGAGAAGGTCAGAGATAACGGTGGTCGGGCGCGCCATCCTTGTCGCCGTCGTAGTTATCGTCCGCGTGAAACTCGCCCGTCAGGGGATCGAATCTCCAGCCGTCAATATTCGCGCCGGCCGGCAGACCCCCGACACGGACGGTCCTGCGCCCGTTGACCACGTTGATGGGTATTCGCTCCAGGTACGGACCGAAAGCGGCGCCGGCCTCGCCGTTGGGATCCGTGGGAGTCGTCATGCGACGCGTGAAATCGGCGCTGGTCTCTCCCAGGGCCGCCGGCAGATCGTGGTGATGGTGCTTGTACAATTCGATCTGTTTGCGAATCACCTGCAGATTGCGGAGCAGGCACGAGGTTCGCGCCTGGGCCGTGGCGCCGACGTATTGGGGAATGGCGATCGCCGCCATGACGCCCAGAATGACGACGATGATCAGGATCTCGAGCAAGGTAAATCCGCGTCGTGCCTTCATCACTCGCTCCTCATTCGCAAGTCAGGAATTGTGCACTACCGGCCACTGCCGCCGTCCAATAAAAGGATACGAAACAGTCGGCCGCATCCCAAATGGCGAC
>JABAOC010001225.1_pt3 | contig 31367 bp, 41 predicted proteins | sample 7062161 | NCBI WGS metagenome assembly JABAOC01 (sample SAMN14538625, study PRJNA623070) | marine sediment metagenome | biome: marine biome [ENVO:00000428]; feature: marine pelagic biome [ENVO:01000023]; material: deep marine sediment [ENVO:00002113] | place: India: Gulf of Khambhat ... | reverse complement strand
TTCAATAAAAAGCCTCCTGGCAAAAGTCGCCACCAACTCCTCATCAATCGACCAATAAAACAACTCCTTTAACCTAAAAAAACGAAAAAATCCCGCCAAGGCAAGGATTAAAAAAAGCAAAACCATTCTTTTTTGTTTCTTTGTCATTCCTCAATTCACCTCATAAATTGTCACTAAATTATTTTCAAAAATTTTTCCCTCCAGCCCATACTTCTCTTCAAATTCCCTCCTGTCCCCATCATAAACCGTCACCAAAACATATTTTATCTTTCCTTCTTTAAAAAATTCTTCCACTTCTTCCTTTCTTATTTTCAACTCAAAAAATTTATTCAAGTTTTCATATTTCTTGGCATAATCCAGAGTCAAAACCGTTCTCCCCAAATAAACTCTTTTTGCTGCCAACGCCGGTATTGTCGTCGGTATTCCCAGTCCCCCTGCTGCCAGAACAACTTCTCTCTCCTCGCCAATCCCTCTTAAAAACATTAATCCTTCATAAACTTCTTTGGGCATAAAATTTATCAGAATCCTAAAATTAGGATCTCTTGCTCGTTTTTTAACATCCAGCCATAAAGCCGGCAGGCTATAAAACAAAAAAGCTGTCAAAAAAACTAAAAACAACCTTTTTTTACTCTCCTTACTTCCCCTCTTCAAAACTCTCACCGCCAACTCCGCAAAAACCTCCATCCCCAAAACAGCCATGCTTGCCAAAAAAACGTGCATCACTGGTGATGTAAACCGAAAAGGATGCTGTCCTTGCTCTGCTCCCACCGGATGCCAAAAAATTATAAAAAACACTAGGATTGTTAAAAACCCAACCAGCCTTACTGGATTTTGCCCTCTCAAAAAGCTCCTTCCCCCCAAAATCGCCAGAAAAACCACTGGTCCCAAGCTCAAAAAAAGCTCTCCCCACCCAACATATCTTTCCAACAAATAATACTTTGCCACCGCCACCTCATATCCTTTTATTTGAACAAAATAAGATTTTCCAAAAAGGGCTACCAAATACCCTCCTGCTGCAACCAAGAAAGGAGTCGCCACTAAAACTATCGCTAAATAATAAAAATTAATCTTTTTTCTCTTCAAATACTCTTTTCCCGTTTTAAAAAGCAAAACCAGCCCAAAAGCCAAGAAAAAAACCAATATCACTGCCGGCTGCATTAACGCGTCAAATCCTAAAACAATCCCGTTTAAAACCATCAATCCCCAGAGTCTCAAGCCCAACTTCTTCTTCTCTATCATCCTTAAACATTTATAAAAAAGCAAAATCGAAACCAATAAAAGTACGTTCTCTGCACCGTGGTGAGGAACTGCTGCCAATCTGCTCAGTGCCGGCCCTGTCGAATACCAATGCTCCAATAAAACCAACCCTTTCTCTCCATATTTCCAAACCCACCAATAAAAGGATGAAGAAAAAAGTGCTACTAAAAATGCAGGTAGTCTTAATTCCTTTCTTTTTTCAAAAATTACAACCATCACAAAATAAATAAGTATCACCGTCAGAAAATTCAAACACAAAACTCCCAGCCAGTAAGCTAAAGGCGCCGATAGTCCAAACAGCCTCCCCACCTGTCCAACCAAAAGATTAACCCAACAAATAAGGTTCTTGGGCACATCCTCTCCTGTCATCATATTCCCCAAAAGCCACTTTCCTCTTAAACCCTGATCTACCTGGTGAAGGTAGGTATAATAATCTTCCCAATAATGCCCCATCCACATACTTACTTTTCCCACTGGCGTTCGGAGAGCCTGATACCAAACATGGAAAACCGACAAAAAAGCAAAAAACCCCGCCAAAAAAATTACTATTATTGGCTCCAAATTTCTCTTAAAAAATTTCCTCATCCCTTGCATTCTACCACGCCAAAAGCTATCATTTAAGCAGTGATTAAAAAAACTTTACCATTGTTAATCGCTTCCTTCGTATTTTTCTCTTTAGGCTTTGCCACTGCTTCTTTTATCAAAAACCCTCTGTTTTCCCCCTTCTCTCAGACTTCTGCCCAAAAACCAGAAGAAGCCCTTTCCAATCAAGAGCCAACCTCTCCTCAAATCACCTCCGGCAATCTCCCCTCTGTTCTCTCAACTCCTCAACCGGCAACTCAAGCCCAGTCCCAATCCCCAAGAACCGGTAAATACATCATTGTCGCCTCAACACCCCTTGTTGCTGACCAAACCCAAGTTGAGACCGGCGAACAGGTCAATTTCAATATCACTTTAAAAAATAAAGGCACTAAAAAAAAGTTCTTAACCCACATCTGTTTCAACCACTCCGGCGGCCAGACCTTTGGTTGCGTTCTCAACAAAAATCTCTTCCCTGAAGAAAGCTTTAACCTCAACAACGGCATGATTTTCACCTCTCCCGGCCGCTACACTGTCTCCGTAACTTGGAGTCAAGACGGCGTCAACTTCTACCCTCCTTTAAATTCAAACACCGTCACTATTGCCGTAGAATAAAGTCGCCTTCTTCCTCCTCGTATTTTTTCTTGACACAGCCTTTGTGTTATCATCCTTGTATTGATCCTCCCATGAAAAACAAAATTAACCGCCACCAAGACGCCGTCGGCAAACAAACCTTAAAAATTATCAGTGAAGTTGGCAGCTCCTACAATAACTTAATTTACTCCAAAATAAAGCCTTTCCTGGGCAAGAAAATCTTAGAAGTCGGCTCTGGTATTGGCAACATTTCCTCTTATCTTGTTAAAGATTTTTATGATAAGGAAATCCTCGTCCTTTCCGACATCTCTCCCTGGTGTCTTAAAAAACTCAAAGAAAAGTTTGGCCGTCTCCAGAAAGTTAAAGTCTTAACTTTTGATTTAAGAAAATCCCCCAACAAAAAACTCTTGAACTTCAAATTTGATACCATCATCTGTTTAAATGTTCTCGAACACCTCTCAAATGACCAAAAAGCCCTCTCCAACATGGAAAAAGCCCTAAAAAAAGGCGGCAAACTCATTCTCATGACTCCCGCCCTTCAGTTTGCCTACGGAGAACTTGATCGCTCCCTTGGTCACTATCGTCGCTACAACTTAAAAAACTTAAATCGAGCCCTAGAAAAACTAGGTTTCAGGGCTGTCCACAACCAATACCTCAATTTCCTTTCTCTTTGGGGGTGGTGGTTTTCCTCCCGCATCCTAAAAAGGAAAAGCTTTCCCAAAAACCAATTCGGACTTTTCTCAAAAATCTACCAATGGCTCCACCCTCTCGAAGCCCTCTTCCCTCTCCCCTGCGGCCTCGCCTGCTTTCTGGTAGCTGAAAAGTCTTAATTTTTCCTCAGTCTGTTTTATTACAAACCATATCGCCGTCCACCTTCCATCCGATCATTTGGAGGCAAATCTCCCGAAGACAACCCTATCGCCTCTTCAGAACTACACAATCTGTCTTCGCGCCTAACAGGAATTCCCCTCATATGAGTATTTCTTAACTTTAAATTCTTTCTAGTCCCATTTCTCCACCTAAAAGTTGTTGTTTCTAAAAAACGATTTATCACTCTGAGTGCCTCACATCCCATTTGGACCTTAATTTAAAGTTTTTTAAAATTTTTTTAAACGTAATAGCTCAGACTCTCTTTGTCAATCCCCAGTTTTCTCTTTTTTCCCGCCATGTATAATCGAGTCAGACTCGATATAGTCATCTTATGAAAAAAAATCGCACCGAAGAATTAAAAAAAATCAAAGACGAAGTTCTCCATCTCACCAACTCTCCTCTTTACAAATATCGCCAACAAAACAACTACTATCCTGTCATTGGCGAAGGCAGTCACTTTGCTAAAATCATCCTCATCGGCGAAGCCCCCGGAAGAAACGAGGCCCAAACCGGCCGTCCCTTTTGCGGTGCCGCCGGCAAAATCCTCGATAAACTTCTGGAATCTGTCAATCTTAACCGCCAAGACGTCTACATCACCAACATCTTAAAAGATCGCCCTCCCGGCAACCGCGATCCTCGCCCAGAAGAGATTGAGCTCTACTCCCCTTTTTTGGTCCGCCAAATCAATATCATTAAACCCNNACTCTTGGCCGCTTTTCTATGGACTTTATCCTGAGTCTTTTTAATCTTGAAGAAAAACTCCAACCCATTAGCCAACTCCACGGCAAAGTCCTTACCGCCAAAGCCTCTCATGGAAAAATTAAAATCATTCCCCTCTACCACCCCGCTGTCGCCGTCTACAATCCCAACCAACTTCCAATCCTCTTGCACGACTTCAAAACCTTAAAAAAATTAACTTAAAGACTCCTTGGCATCCCTCTTCTAATCTTCTCAAAAGCAACCATCGACTTTACTGCTTCAATTGACTCTTTTGATATGTCGATTTTTTGGGCTATTTCTTGATTAGACATCTTTTTTTCCATCCCCAGAAGAATTTGATCAAGTTGTTCATACGAAAGACCGATAAGCACTTCGTTAGGCAACCTGGCCACTAAATCACCAGAAGAAGGTTTTTGAATTATATCTTGAGGCACCCCAAGATACCGAGCCAGTTCTCTAATCTGAGTTTTATAAAGATGACGAAGCAAAGTGATATCACTGGCCCCATCACCGTATTTGTCGTAAAAACCAATCGTCCATTCTGTTTTATCAGTCGTCCCTACCACTAAATAGTTTTCTAAGGCCGCCCAGTAGTATAAAATCAACATCCTCAATCTTACCTTAGCAATCATCAGGGCCAAAAGCTTCTTGGTATAAAGCAAAAGCAGTTTCCTCTCCGCTCTCCTTCTCAAATCACCTCTCCCGCTATAAACAAAAGACATTGCCGCCGCAAAAATTGAGGGAGTCTTGGTTACTTCTGTCAGGTGTTTTATCAGACTTTCTGCTTTCTCTCGGTTAGTCCGCTCCTCGTCAGAAAAAAGCTGATAAACCCCTACTTGGTCAAGAATTTTTGTCAAATCAATTATTTTTATCCTCAACCCCAAGTTTCTGGCCACAAGCTTGGCATGCTCCATGTTTAAAGGATTGTTGTCTTTTTCAGGTAAAATCAGCGCTAAAATCTTGTTCGTTCCCAGCGCCCTTAAGCAAAGACAGGCGCAAACCGAAGAATCCAAACCCCCACTTAAACCAATCACCACTCCTTCCTTACCAAGACTCTTAACCTGTTTTTGAACAAGCTCTTCTATTTTTTTGGCTGTGACTTTTGGATCAATCTTGAGTTCCTGCAAAAACAACATAGACGCTACATGTGGGCATATATATCACCACACAGGTGATCGCCTCGTTTTGGTTCTAAAGCAGTAAAAAGTTGATCGCTTGTAAGCCACTCATCTGAAGGAAAAGAATAGGTATTGTATAAAGAGTAGTTAAACTCAACCGCCCCCAATGAATCAAGGTGGCGCACACACCTTCTTGCATCATCCCAAAACTCCTCCACAAACTCAAAAGATAAGAATGGAATTGGCGATCTTAATCCCCGAAGAACCTGCAGCTCAAACCCCTCTACGTCTATCTTGCAAAATACCGGCTTTCCATATGCTTCAATTAGCTCCTCCAACGTCGTCGCTTCAACATCAATCGTTTTATTCCAAGCCCTGTTTTTAAATCTTCCCTCCGTCTTCCACTTGTTTGAAAACGTAGAAGTGGCGTGATTTTTAGCAGAAATGAAAAACGATAATTTCTCTCCTTTGCTACTCAATCCTTTTTCAACGACGGTAATTCTCTTGTTTTTGCCAAACTTCTTTTTTAAAACTTCAAGACAATACGGGTGGGGGTCAACACAAACAACCCGCGCTCCCAAGTCCAAAAAAACCTGTGTAAGATGTCCCACATTGGCCCCCACATCAAAAACCAAATCGCCGGGAGAAACAAATTGAGAAAAAAGCCTGCGTATCCTTGGCCTAAAGATAAAATGTAAAAAACCCGTCAAGGTTTCCTTCGTAGATTCAGGTAAAAATCGGTTGGCCTGATTAATCTTTGAAACCATAAAAGCTATGTCTGTTTAACAAAATTTGCAAAAAGCCCCCTTACCTCTCTTGGTTTATCCTGAGCGATAATCTTTGCCACTAGCGTCGCCAGGGGTAGTTTTACTCCTGTTTTCTGGACAAAATATCGCAAGGAAGAGACGGTATAATAACCTTCAACCGTTGTTTTAATTCGCTCCAAACACTCTTCTACATGGTATTTCGTCAGCTTTTTGCCAAAAGTAAAATTCCTGCTTTTTACGCTGCTACAGGTAAGCACTAAATCACCAAGTGTCCCTGGGGCTGCCTCTACTTCTATCTTATAACCCATCTTCTTGCTTAATCTATAAAACTCTTCAATCGCCAGAAGAATAAGTTTTGTTCTTGTGTTCATCCCAAACCCCAAGCCCTCCGCCATACCACAGGCAATGGCATAAACATTCTTCAACGCCGCCGCCAGCTCCAGCGCCTCCACTCCCCGTGTTGGTCGAACCCGAAAATAATCAGTCTGAAAAAGATTTTTCACTACTTCTTTATTTCTTTCTCTTACATATCCCAAATTAACCAAGGTCGGCATTTCAGCCGCCACTTCTTGAGCAAAACTTGGGCCCATAATTGAAAAATAATCAATATCGTTGCCTAAAATTTCTTGTACAATTTGAAACGGTAATTTATGGGTCTTCCGTTCAATTCCCTTTGCACTATTAACAATTACCGTCCTTTTTTTCGTCTTATTTATCGATTTAATACAAGACCGAATTGCCTGAGTCGGCACCGACAAAACAACTACCTTCGGGTCGTCAATCGGCTCTCCTATTTCCCAAAAAGACACCGACTGAGAATTTCTTTTCAAAACTGTGTGCAGAGCACTCCCCCATGCTCCATCTCCAATAATTTTTATCTTCATAACATTTTTTTTCGCTTCTTAACCCAATCTAACACATTTTTGATAAACCAGAAATACCTAACCCACTTCAATTTAACAAGCCATTTTAAGTTGTAGAAATCCGAACCCAGCCTCTCAGTGTTAACCTCTAATTCTTCGCTAGTTTCCAAATCCGGCTTTAACAAACCAATCTCTCTCAGCGGAACGACATTCCCTAAAATAACCAACTAAACCATACAGCAAGCCAGAAGCTAAAAATAAAAGTGCTAAAATCACCGAGTTGTTATTTTTTGTTTCTGCCTTTTCTGCCATTTCCTTCACTTCTTTGTCTTTATTCTAGCACACCAGGAAACCACAGTTCCCACCACACCAATCAAAAACCCTATTGGGAAAACAAAAATTGCCAAAAAGAAAAAGAAAGGCTCATCTCCCAAACCAATCCTGTCCCAAAAACCTTCCCCAAACCAGTAGATAAACAGACCGTAAATAAAATTATGCAATAAGGCGCTGACAAAAAATCCTACCACCGAAGCCCCTGTCAAGATTAAAAAGCATTTTGTCGATAGAAGTTTTTTAGCTCTCTTCACGATTTAATTCTACCACAAACTTTTTTAACTTAATTTTCACCTTTTCTCAATTCGTATTGCTTTTCCTTTAACTAGCGCTTTAGCAATTTTTTTATAAGTACCGTCCAATATCCTAGCGAAAGTTGACTGCGATATTTTCATTTTTTTAGCCGCTTCCATTTGCTCTAAACCATCAATATCATGCAATTTTAATGCCTCAAGCTCGTCAGGTTCCAAAATCACTTCCTCGAGATGTCTCAAAGGAATACCTTGAGGTTTGAAATAATATACATTTGGTCTAAACCGCAAGCATCGGCGTATTTTAGGTCTTGGCATAATAAGTCCTCCCAAGATTTCCTCTCTTCTTTAATTCATGTTAAAATGTAAATGGTGTCCCCCTAGTCCCGCACCATTATGATGCAGGACTAGGGGACGCTCTTATTCTTCTTTGGCTAGGCCTTTTAATTCCTTATCAACATCCTCCAGCTCTTCTTTTAAGGATTGTTTATAATCCTTAAGAGCTTGGAGTCTGTCTTTCTTGGTTTGAGGCCAACCCCAACCAAAATAGCGGCCCAACCCACGGCCTCCACCAGACCTTTTTCTCCAACCAAGGCCCAAGCCGCACGGCCCAAAACCCCTTCCTGTCATCGGACCCATTCCCACAGGTCCTCTTCCATCAAATGCTGGCATAATTTCTCACCCCCTTTCTTAACTACCCATATTATGAATATATATTCATTATATAGGAGGGTTTTGGTCTTTGTCAAGTCCACAAAAAAAAGCAAATGAGCGAAGCTGAAGTGCTCCCCATCGTGGACGAAGTTAGAACTTGTTTAATCTTGAAAAATTAGGTATTTTATTGTTATAAATGTTTAAAATAAGTTAAACGGGCTATAAAAATGACCAATGCCTTAGATAAAAAAATTAAAAAGTTAAAAAGGGGTAAATGGAGTGATAAATACTTCTGTAAACTAGCATTACTAGACCACATCAGAGAGTGTCTGGAAAAAGACAATTATTTAAAAGCCGCAGACAAACCTAAAAACTCAAAAGGTTATCAGAATTTGGATAAAGAGTTAATGGATTTGAAAGTTATCCTGGATTTTTACTTTTCTAGTTCTAGAAAGCTTTACGAAAGAAGAATTAAGAAGTTTTGGGAAAAACGTAATAAATAATCTCCTTTATACAATTTGCTCCCCAGTCCTAAGATTATAAGAACCTGCTTCGCAGAACTTTGTTTCTCGCTTCCACTCGAAATTAGAACCTGCTTCGCAGAACCTTGTTTCTCGCCTTCGCTCGAAATAACCAAGAGTTTTTCCCATACTTGTCCTGAGTATTATCGAAGGATTACCTGCCACTCCGAAGCATTTATGCAAAGGGTGGTCAAGGTTTTTGAAGATTTCAGGTTTGTGCAGGAATTGAGAGAGGAAAGAACAAAGATTCAAACTTTACTCCAATAGCTTTCTGCCTCTTTTTCCATCTTCTCAAGCCTAGTGTAGTAATCGGGAAACTCATTAAGGTGGGCCAAAGCAATCTTTCCGGTAGTCAAAGGGTCATCATTGCTGACATTAGTATGCGGGTCAACTAAGCCATGCTCTAACTCCACATCCATCCCCATCCTAAATTGTTCGATATCAAATTTATCCCACTTAATTCCCAACTCATCGCCGATTTTTTTAGCCTCATCAGCTGTAAACTGTTTTTTTCCGCTCAACAAACTCACCTCCTATCAGTTTGCCTTTATTTAACAAAAAGTTTAATCAACCAGCCAAAAATACTGCCAGCCTGCTCTTCTGCTTGGATTTTTTCTTCCAAAGCAGTATTTTGTTCAATCAAGGCCTGAATTGCCTCCTGAAGTTGAGTTTCTTCAGCTTCATTGACTAGCTGATTTTGAAGTTGTGTGAGCTGTTGAATTCTTAGTTGATTTTGCTCCATTTGCTGCTTGAGATTCTTGATGGCACCATAATCGGGGCCAAAGAGCCTTTTCATCAAACCAGACCTGGATTCGATTTTGTTGAGTTGGGCTTGGATTTGAGATTGAGTTTGGACTTGCTCCTGAGCAATGACTCTTACTTGATTACTAACCCCTTCACTTCCCCCTTCCATACCCATTAACTGCTCCATGTGTTGAGTAGCTACCTGCAGTCGAGTTTCTTCTCCTTGATTTTGAGTCTGGACTTGGTTCTGGTTTTGAACTTGGTTGCCTTCAGGGGTTGGCGAACCGCTGAGGTGAATCGATGGGTCTTGAACTTTCTTTTGCTGTTGGACTCTTTGAGCTAATGCAGAAGAAGGAGCAAATATTAATGTTAAGGCGATTGCTGATATCGTTATCAATTTCTTCAATCTTCTCACCTCCTTTACTGGCAATTTTACTATATTTTACCTCAAGCAAAGGAAATTTATAAGTTTAGCTTCAACTTTCCCTTAGATTCTAAGGGATTCTATTAGAGACGATTTAAGACTAGTTTCTGCCTGAAGTTGAACAATCTAACTGGGATATATTAAGTTCCAACTGGCTCCGGCGGCAGGACTTGAACCTGCAACCCATCGGTTAACAGCCGATTGCGCTACCATTGCGCCACGCCGGAATATCCACCTTAATTATATCAAACCAAGAAGTTTTATTCCAAATAATCCTGAAGCTTCTTCCTTCTCGAAGGATGTTTCAATTTCCTCAGCGCCTTCGCCTCAATCTGCCTAATCCTCTCCCTTGTCACTCCAAACTCTCTCCCCACCTCCTCCAGTGTCATCGGATGACTCCCTTCAAGCCCAAACCGCATCTTCAAAACCCTTGCCTCCCGCTCTGACAACGTCGCCAAAACCTCATCAATATTTTCTTTCAAAAGCTGCTTTGAAGCCACATCATAAGGTGACGGCTGTGATGTATCCTGAATAAAATCACCCAAAAACGAATCGTCATCATCCCCCACTGGCGTCTCCAAAGATGTCGTATCCTGAGCAATCTTGAAAATCTCCCTTACCCTATGAGAATCCATTTCCATTTCCTTCCCAATCTCCTCTGCTGTTGGTTCCCGCCCTAAATCCTGCATCAGCCTCCTCGCTGTCCTTATCAGTTTATTAATTGTCTCTACCATATGTACCGGAATTCTTATTGTCCTCGCTTGATCTGCAATCGCCCTTGTAATCGCCTGTCTTATCCACCAGGTCGCATATGTCGAGAATTTATACCCCTTTCGCCAGTCGTACTTCTCCACCGCCCTTATCAGCCCTTGATTTCCTTCTTGTATCAGGTCCAAAAGACTCATTCCCCTTCCCACATATTTTTTGGCAATTGAAACCACTAGTCTTAAATTAGACACTGTCAGTTTTGCCCTCGCCCTCATCTCCCCTTTCTCAATCCGCTGAGACAAATCAACCTCTTCTTCTGCTACCAACAAAGGAATTCTTCCGATTTCTTTAAGATACATTCTCACTGGATCAGTTGAAGTCTTATCCTCTAATGTTGCCAAAATCTTAAGCTCTTTTGCCAAAGCAGTCGTCGCTTTCTCGTCCTCAGCTATCTGTTCTTCAGTCACCGACTCAAAAACGTCAACCTCTGCTTTTATCAGTTTATAATAAAAATCGTCAAGCTCTTCTACTTTTTTTTCTGCATCAGGAAAAACCTCCAAAATTTCCTCCTGGGTCACAAACCCCTGTTTCTTGCCCTTGTTCAAAAGTTTTCTTGGCGTCAATGTCTTCTTTTTTTTGGTTTTTTTTGCCATTTTTAGCACCTTAACATTTTTTTTCTCCCAGCCTCTTCAACTTATCACTAAATCTTTTATTTGCTTCTCTCAACCGCTTCCTCTCCTCCCTTGACAACTTTTCCTTCTCCTCAAGTTTTTTTATCTCCAAGGAAATCTTCTTAAGCCCCTCTTTAAGCTTTATCTTCCTCAGCTCAGCCGACGCTTTCTTTATCTCCTCGTCCTGCCTTTCCTCATTCTCCTCCAGCTCTCCAAAATCCAAAAGATACAATCTATTATACCCCTCCACCAGCTCTGTTGGCAAAAATTTTCCAAACCTCTCGCTCGAAAACTTCTTATACTTTTTAAAGTACCTTTTAAGTTCATCCACTACTTTTTTATAAAACGCCGTCTCCACTACCCCCAAATCCTTCATTCTTTTTTTAACCCCCTCCCCTCCCTTTTGAAGAATAAGTCCTAACAAATACTCTTCTAGCCTCTCTCTCCTTGACTTCTTTTCTTTCACCTTCTCCCTAAGTACCTCTTCCTTTCTTTTCTCTTCTTTAAACTCCTTTACCCTCTCCATCTGCCTTATCACCACCTCCTCCTCAACCCCTAATCTTCCTGCCAACTTCTTCACATAATGTGCCTTCATTATTTCATCAGAAATCCCGGTAATTATCGGCAAAAGCTCCTCTCCAATCCTCCTTTTTCCCATCGCCGACTTCCCATGTCTTTCAAAGGCGCTTTCTATTAAAAAATCATAAACCGGTACCGCTCCCTTTATTGACTCAATCCATAAATTCTTATCTTTCCGAATACACTCATCTGGATCTTTACCCGCCAAAACCCTCACCACCTTAATGTTCAGTCCTTCCTCATCTGCCACCTCAATCCCCCTCCTTGCTGCTGCATCTCCGGCCACATCCATGTCTAAGGCCAAAAAAATATTCTCACAATATCGTTTCAAAAGCCTCGCCTGTTCTTCTGTTAAAGCACTTCCCTTTATTGCCGCCGCGCTTTTCACTCCCGCCTGGAAAGATGAGATCATATCTGTCTCTCCCTCAACCACCACCGCCCAATTTTTTTTCTTTATCTCCCTCCTCGCTTGCCACAATCCATACAGTGTCTCGCTCTTATGATAAACCTCTGTATCCGGCGTATTAACATATTTAGGCACCCCTTGCCTCTCCTCAACCACTCTTCCTCCAAACCCAACAATATTCCCTCGGTGGTCATAAATTGGAAATACCACCCGTCCTCTAAACCGATCATAAAATCTTCCCCTTCCTCTAATCACCAATCCTCCTTTTTCCAAATCTCCTAAATTGTACTTTTTCCTCCCCACCAAAAACTTTATCAGTCCGTCCCACATCCCAGGCGCAAAACCCAAGTTGAATTCCTCAATCATCCCTCTTTTTATCCCCCTCTTCAATAAATACTCCAAAGCCTTCCTCCCAATCTTATGCTTTGTCAAAAGATAATGATAAAACTCTGCTGTCAAATGATTAATTTTGTAGAGCTTCTCCTTCTGCGCTGCCCTGGCAGATGGCCTGTATCTTCGCAACACCACTCCCGCCCTCTTTGCCAAAACCCTCAAGGCTTCAGCAAACTCCAACCCCTCCATTTCCATCAAAAAGGAAAATTCGTCCCCTCCTTTTTCACAAGAAAAACAATGCCAAATCTGTCTTTCCGGCGAGACATAAAAAGAAGGATTCGTCTCTGAGTGAAACGGACAAAGCGCCTTAAAATTCCGCCCCACTTTCTTCAAAGGCACATACTCTCCCACCAACTCAACAATATCAATTTTCTTCTTTATCTCTTCAAGCTGGTCTGCCATAAACCCCCTTTTTTTTTCTGAAACAGAATTAGATGGAGTATTTTGTGCAAGGCTTGTGCGGAGCGGAGAGGGTGGGATTCGAACCCACGGTGACGTTTCCGCCACATGCGCTCTCCAAGCGCACGCATTCGACCACTCTGCCACCTCTCCTTTTAAAACTTCAACGATCCACCAACATCTCTTTCGCCTTCCTCAAAACCTTCCTGTCATTTTCAAATCCAAGTCTCTTTATCGCCTCATTATAACTTACCCACTCAACTTCCTCCATTTCAAAATCATGATTTTTTACGTCTCCTGAAACATACTCCATTAAAAAATAAACCACCTTTTTAAAAATCCTCTCGCCCCTCAAAACATAAAAATACGTTATCTCTTCCGGAATTTTCTCAATCATTCTCGCCTTCACTCCTGTTTCTTCCTCAACCTCTCTCATTGCCGTATCCTTTGAAGTCTCTCCTCTGTCTATAAGTCCTTTCGGAAACACCCACTTCTTATACCCCGAATGTTTACTCACCAACCACTCAATTTTGAGTTTTGAGTTTTTCCCGACCTCGTCCCCCGGCCTCGCCCGAGGCTCGCCGAGGGCGGGCGGTCGCGGACGGGTAATTTTTAATTTTCTATATACTACTCCGCCCGCACTAAATTCTCTTTTCAAGGGTTTCTTCTTCATCATGACTCTCTCCCTTTAATTTAAAACTTTACCTCACCCGCCAAAATTTTGTGCTCTCGGCCAGACTCGAACTGGCATCACCGGATCCGGAGTCCGATGCTCTATCCTCTTAAGCTACGAGAGCAAAATTGGGCAAGTAACCCAGCTGAACTACAGGCGCGAAGTGAGTGTTGTCCCGGGCGGAAGGGGTGGGATTCGAACCCACGTGGAGATCACTCCCCAATCGCTTTCGAGGCGATCGCTTTTAACCGCTCAGCCACCCTTCCCTTCGTCGCAGCTCATAGCGGGCTCACTGCGAGTTGCTCCTCAAGGTAAACCAATTTATCTCAAGTTCGTTGAAAAGTTTACCCCGAGCGTAGCGAGGGGTGCGCCTGGCGTGATTCGAACACGCAACCTCCAGATCCGCAATCTGATGCTCTATCCAATTGAGCTACAGGCGCTTACCTACCTCTCCTCCAAAGGAAATCTTTCGCTCAACCATTTCGCTGCTTTATCCAAGTAAGTCAGTTCAGGTGTTTCCTCCACCAAATAATTCTTCAAAACACCTCTCACCTTCTCCTTGGTTGTTCCTGTTGTTCCCTTACCCAAAAGCATCATCAACTTCCCTCCCAACCCAAAAGCTCGCTGAATATTCAAAATCTCCTCCCCCCATTTTTCTGTAAACCAAAAAAATCCCAAGTTCTCCCAGCTATAACTTCTTCCGCCGCTTATCACTCCTCTCGTTGTTATCCGATGCTCAACTTCTCCCGGCTGCACGATAGAAAAAACATAAAAAACAAAAACAAAGGCTATTATTACCGCCATCAATAAAAACTCTTTCACAAAAACCAAAATTATTCCCAGTAAAATCACTATTGCCAACGCTGTCGTCCAAAAATCCCGACCTCTCGTCTTAAATGTCCTTACTGGCGAACGCCAGGCAAGGAGGGTCTTTAGTCGTGCTGGTCTCACCAGAACCTCTGGCCTATCAAAACTCACCCTCTCTGTCTTCGGGAGTGTTTGAGCTTTAGTTTTTAAAGTGCTTTTATTTTTTTGGGCAGCCATATATCCCTCATTAAATATTTAATTTTTAATATTTTATATTTAATCTTTCTATGCGGTGGGGGTGGGATTCGAACCCACGGTGGCCTTACGACCACTCTTGTTTTCAAGACAAGCCCGTTCAACCACTCCGGCACCCCACCCTAAACGATCTTAGCGAACCTGTCCGTCGAAGCTCGCTTCAGCGAGCGTAGGCGGAGGAGACAGGATTCGAACCTGCAAACCCTTGCGGGTCACGGCTTAGCAAGCCGCTGCCATACCGTTAGGCGACTCCTCCTCTCTGTTCCCCTTATTTTTCGTGTAGAAAAACAAGCTTGTCTTATTTTTCGTGTAGAAAAACAAACTTGTTTATTCCCTTCTTCTTTTATTCCTAGCATCAGTATTATAATTATACCCCCTCTTGCCTCTTTTCTCAAACCAGAGTAAAATCATATTTTATGAAATCTCCTCGCTTCCAACATGTTGTCGTTGCCGGCACTTTTGACCATTTCCACTCCGGCCACCAACATCTTCTAAAAACCGCTTATCTTAACTCACGCTTTGTCTCCTGCGGCATTCTTGAAAACCCCGAGAAAAAAATCCTCTCCTCGCAAATCCAAAAATTTAAATCTCGCCAAAAAACCATTCGTAATTTTCTGCAAAAAAACAACCTCCTCTTAAGAACCAAAACTTTTCCTCTTTCAGATCTTTATGGCCCTACTCTCAAAAAAACCTCCATTCAAGCAGTTGTCGCCACTCATGAAAGTTTCTCCGGCGTTCAACAAATCAATCAAAGAAGAAAAAATTTTAACTTAAAACCCCTTGCTTGTCTCTTGAGCAATCTTATCTACACCAATGACAATCGTCGTCTCTCCTCAACCCTCATTCGCCTTGGCCAAACCAATCCTCAAGGATTATCTTTCATAAAATCTCTTCCCCAAAAATCCCTCCATCTTCCTCCAAGCCAAAGAAAGTATTTTAAAAAACCAATCGGCAGGCTTTTTCAGGGTAAGTCCTCAACTTCATGGAGTACTCTTAAAGCCAAACAGGCAATCCAGAAAGAAAACCCTCCTCTTATAATCACTGTCGGCGATATCGCCACTCAGTCCTTTGCTCAACATCGTCTTAATTTCAATTTAGCCGTCATCGATTTTAAATTCCGCCGAAAAAAATTACCCTCCTCCTTTCATCAAAATATCCTTCCCAAGGCCAACATTACCAAAGCTATCAATCATCCTAGCACCCTCTCCATAGACCTTTTGAGAAAGCTTAAAGCCCTCATTCCTCAAACTACCCTCTCTAGTAGTCTTGAGGTCTTACAAATTACCGGCGAAGAAGACCTCACTGTCTTGCCTTTAATTCTCCTCTCTCCTCTAAATGCTCTCATCTTTTACGGCCAACCAGGTCAAGGAGTTGTCAGGGTTAAAGTCACTCTCAAAAAGAAACACCAAGCCCTCCGCCTCCTCCAAAAATTCTCTTTATAGTAGACCTCTAAGCAAAAATTTGATAAAATTATCTATCAATCGGGGGATGAATGGCTTCGACGAGCTAGTTCTTTGAAAAACGCAAGCTCCCGTCGACCCATCGGGGTTAAACAGGGTTAAAAAACAACTGTCAACAAAATCGTTGATAAGGTGAGGATGCTGGCAATTTCTACTTTGTCAGTTTTCCAAGCTCCGGCTTTGGCTTACGCTTAAAGCTGGTGTCCTTTTTTTGTCTACCCCAGGGGACTTTGGAGGGCATGAACCTAAGCTTGGGGCATCATTCTGTTTAAAGGCCGAAAACAGGAGGAGAAGCAAGGCCAAAACTCAAGTGGTTAAGACTTGGCTTGCTTGTCTCACTTGAAAATAAGCAAGCTAAGCTTGTAGAAGTTTTCAAAAACGCTTTCTCGGATCCCGGTTCAATTCCGGGCATCTCCACCGCATAAACACGCAACCCCGCTTTAAGCGGGGTTTTTTCCATCTACGATGGTAGAATGAAATAAAGTATGTTGATTGATTCTCTTTTTCCTCGTAAGTGTGTGGGGTGTGGGAAGAAAGGAAGTTATTTTTGCGAGGAGTGTTTGAATAAATTGAGTTTAGTGAAAAATAACACCTGTCCCGTTTGTGGTGGAGGAAGCATTGATGGCCGGACTCATCCAAGATGTAGAAGAAGATATTCCCTAGAGGGGCTGACTTCGGTTTTTGAGTTTAAAGGGATAATTGCCGGGGCAATATCGAAGTTAAAGTATAGATTTGTCTCGGATGTAGCAAATGATTTAATAGAAGGATTTTTAAGTTTTCTGGGCGAGGCAAAAGTTTTTAGTAATTTTGTTTTAAAAGAAAAACCAGTTTTGGCACCAATGCCTCTTTTTAAAAGAAGAAAAAAATGGCGAGGGTTTAATCAAGCTGAACTTTTGGGAAAGTTGGTGGCTCGTAATTTAGGAATTGAGTATACTGATAGCCTGATTTCAAGAATAAGAGACACCAAACCCCAAGCAATGCTTAAGAAAAAAAAGAGACTTGAGAATGTTAGAGGAGCATTCAGATTTCAAAGGAGCAGGGAAATTCCCAAGAAATTAATCATCTTTGACGATGTCTGGACAAGTGGAGCCACGATGAGAGAATGTGGTAAGGTCTTAAAAAGAGGAGGAGCACAGCAAGTCTGGGGTCTAACAATCGCCAGAGGGGCTTAATCTGACACTCCCCTTCTTCCACCGCCTCCAAACTCTCTTTTGTCTCGGCTATCGCCTTCTAACCATTTAACCATTTAGCAATTTGACTATTCACTTTATTCTTAGTTCTTTTATTCCTGACTTATCACTTATTCCTTTAGTCTTTTATTCCTAGTTCTTAGCTCCTAGCTCTTAGCTCTTCTCCCTCATTTCCCTCTCTGCCTCTCTCTTCAAATCCCTCTCTTTGATCGCTCTCCTTTTATCCCATTTCTTCTTCCCCCTCCCCAATGCCAACTCCATCTTCACCAATCGCCCTTTTGTATAACAAGAAACTGGCACTAAGGTCAGTCGTTTTGCCTCCATTTTACTTTTCAAAGAAGTAATCTGCTTCTTATGTAACAAAAGCTTTCTTGGCCTTGTCGGTTTATAATCCCTATTATCTGCAAACCTATAAGGATGAATGTGGGCATTATAAAGCCACACCTCTCCTTGATCATCAACCCGAGCAAAAGCCTCCTCCAAACTTATTTTTCCCATCTTCACCGACTTTACCTCCGCCCCGCTCAATGCAATTCCTGCCTCAAATTTATCTCTCAACTCAAAATTATATCTTGCTTTCCGATTAACAACTTTCATACAACAACTAATAACTAGTAACTTAAAACCTAAAACTAAAAACTTAATTACTCTTTTCTCCTTAGGTCTTTATTCTCTTATTCCTGACTTGTCACTTATTCTTTTAGTCTTCTATTCTTGTTGTTTTAATTCTATCTCAAATAACTTACTTCCTGATAAAAGCAAAATCTTACCCTCTTTTTCTGACGCCACCATGTCATCCACCCCCGCTATCCCTGACCATACATACTGTCCCTCAAACCTTCCATCCTTCCCTATTATCACTACTCTAGTCTTCTCCTTGTCCAACACATAAAGCTTCTCACAATCGTCATCCGTGTATAACGCCACTGGGTCCCCAAAATCCTCATCAAGATCAACAATTACAAATCTTTCTCTTCTGTTTTGAATGAACTTGTAAACCAGTCCCTCCCTGGTCAAAACCCAAATCGATCCGTCAATCGCCATTGAAATTCCAGAAGAAAGCTCGTCAAAAGATTTTGCCAAATACCCCCTGGCAGCACCTATCCCTCCTTCAATTCCTGGAAGCTTCCAAATTTGTCCCTCCTCCCCGTCCAACACATAAACATTCCCTGCATAAGCAACAAAGTCATCTATCCTTCCCACTCCTTCCGATATCTCCCCTGCCTTACTGGCAACTCCGCTTGACAGATCAATCCAAAAAATTTGGCTTTCCTTAGGATAAAAAGCCTTTCCTAAAAAAACCGAAGCAAAATTAACCTCTCCCAATCTCCCTCCCAAAATTTTCCCCTGTTTTTTGTCTATATTCACTCCCAAAATCACTTCAGAATTTTTATCTAATATGACCGCCTGGCTCTTATAAAGCCCAATTCTTGCTCCCTGGGTGTCTTTTCTTATCAAATTCAAATCCAAAAAAACATCCGCCGATTCTATCTCGTATTTTTTTGAAGCCCTTTTTAAAAGCTCCCCAACTCTCTCCATTAACAACTTAATCTCCTGGGCTTCCTGACTCTCACCCGCCTTGGAATCCCAAACTTTCAACTCTTCCCAGACTTCTTCAGCCAGCTCTTTTGATCTTGTTGGGTTAAGCTCCACCAAGGACTCGGCCTGCCCAATCTGTTCTTCAATTTGAACTCTAAATTCCTCCCAACTTCCCCTACCTTCTTGAACCCCCTTTCTCTTCAGGCCAAAAAAAACACTCATCAACAACAACCCCATCATCAAAACTGCCACCGTCATCACTGTCCTCTTTGCCTTTCTCCCTCTCTCTCCTCTTATATAAACCCCTCTTTTTTTGGAAAAAAAAGACAATAAAGTCTCCAAACCGCCCTCAATTTTTTGAGTTAAAAAAAGCACTCCATCCAAAAACCTGGACTTCTTCCCCCCTTCTCTTTCCTCATCCATCCGCTTTTCCGTCCTTGCCTCTCCCACCCCCTCCGTCTTCTTTTCCCTTCTCCCGTCTGTCACTTGACAAATCAAGGCCGCCGCCCCAACTCCCTCCCGCCTTCCGTGTATCACCGGCGCCAACTCATCCACTATCTCTTCCACACTCCCACCCCCCAAAAAACCCTTCAACACCCCACCACCAACAATCTTAAAAAATCCTCCATTTCCCAGAACAATCAGATCGCCTTCCTCAAGATACCCTGAAGCTGTCTTAACCTCTCCTTTTTTCCCTCTCAAAACTTCTCCCAACGCCTCTCCCCGCTGAATCATCACTCTTCCCTCTCCTTCCGTCACCAAATACAAAACCCTCTCCTCTTCTCCTAATATAACCGCTCCGGCCAAAATCTCAATCTTAACTTCCTCTCTCAGTTTCCCCACCGCCCGCTTCAACCCAAAAAAGGCATTTCCTTCAAGGTTTCCATAATATTCTTCGTGTAATCGTGCTATTACCTCTCTTCCCACTTCAACTACCTCTACTTCCTCCTCTTCCAAGTCTTTGAGCGTCAAAACCGCCAAAAGAATCCCTCGCTTTTTTTTCTTTTCCTTGTCGTCCGGAAAAAAGGTGTGCACTTGAACCCATCTCTTCTCATCAGAAGAACCCACAATCTTTGCCACCGATAATTCTTCACCTTTTTTCATCTCATCCTTAGTTTTAAAGTATCACTAATGCCAACAAAAATACCAATACTGCTACTCCCAAATGAATCCAAGCCAGCCCCAAAAGCAAAATATTAACCCCTCCACTAACTGTTCTCCTCATTAGTTCCACTTGCTTAATCACCAGCGAAGCAAACAAAATATAAACCCCAATCCCTACCAAAAACAAGAGTTTTGCCCAGGACCAAACCGATATCGAAAACAGAAAATTCAAAATATTAACAATCGGTGCGTCCATCTTTCTCCTTCATCTTCTTTGACTTTTTAATAACTGCTGAATCACCTCCACCACCTTTCCTGGTTTAGGCACCGCATGAAATTCAAACTCAGCCCGTTCCGCCGCTGTCTGAATATAAATATCTCCATAATTTAAAAAAGCCCTCACAATTCCTCCCATTCTATAAGTTACATCTTCAATCCAGTCCAGCTCAGCATCCGAAACCTCTTTATACAAAAGGCTGTGAAAGTCAATATCTACCACTCGACTGTTAGTTACAATAAAAACATTAAAATACCAATACATGAACTTCTCAAAAACAAAACCGCAAAGTAGAAGATACCAGCCCAAAAGTCCTACTATCTGAAATCTCACCGGCAAAAACTCAGCAAGGGGCAATAGTGGCCAGAATAATGGAGCAAAAACTCCCAAAAGTGAAATTACAACCCAAGAAACATTAGTCGCCCAATGACCCCTCAAAAGAAGAACCACCTCTTCTTTTCTCCCCTGCGTCTCAAATTTAACCTTTGGAAACTTCGCATAAGCAACAAAAGGACTCTCAATTCTCTTCAACCCTGCCAAAAACTTCCTCATCCCACCCAGTCTTTTTTTCCTCTTCTTTCTTTTCGTCTTTACGACCTTTGGTTTTCTCCCTATCTTCTCTGTCACTCGATCAAATCCCAATCTTTTCTTGGGTCCCGCCGTTCTTCTTGAAGCAGTAAATACATCCGGCACACTTTAATTATACCAAAGACGAGCCACTTTTCCTTCTAGTTCTTTCTTCTTAACTCTTAAATCTTAAATTCAAATCCCTATTTTCTCTCTATATTAAAAAGCAGGCTCTTCAAATGTATCACTCCTGACGCCCTCAAATTAAATCCAAACTTAAAATCCTCTCCTGAAAACGAGAAATCTCCCTTATCTGTTCCAAAACTAACGTTACTTGTATATCCTCCCGTACTGTAGCTTGTCGAAACGCTATTTACACTCGAAATTGGCCCCCCATATTTCCCTGCTTCCTGTCGCACCCGGCCCACATCCCATGTCTCCTCAATCTTCTCTCCCCAGCAAGACTCAGCATCCAACTGTGATAAATGTCCTACTGTTCCCTTATCGCGAGAATAGACCAAAATCACATTTAAAATATCCACAAACTCGTCGTTTGTAAACCAAGGATGTCCTCTCCCACAGGTCTTTCCCGATCTTGACTTATACCAACCTTTATAAAACCAGGGCGACCCTGCTCTCTTCTCATAAGCATCTCCCGTCCAACAACTCTGTGACCCACAAGCTGTATCCCAATGTCCTGGTGTTGAATGCCCTCCACTCGTATACGAATAAAGATATCCTCCCGAAGTTGATGCATACCAAGCCGAAACTACCTCATTTGTACTATTACTCACGATCACCTTTCCTTTTGTCTCTGAAACAGCCTGATGCCAAGGCGCCGCCTCAGGATTAGTTACTTTGGAGGCCCGATAAACCTGACAAGCCTCCGTCACACAAATCGGCTTTCCCGCCACCACCGCATAAGACCGCGCCGCTATTGCCTGGGCCTTCAACGCCTCCATCCCTCCTTCTCCTGCCCAAGAAGAAGGCATCTCCGCAATTCCCTTCATATAATTGTCTTCAAAATTAAGCCTCCCCACCGCTGTATCAATCTCTGCCGGCAAATCCCGAGTCTCAATTCGCACGTCCCCATAATAGGCCTTCAGAATCTGCTCTGCCGATTGTCCCTCCTTGCTCCTCCCCAAAGCGCCATATTGGCTCATTCCTTTCCGGTGGGGGGCCCCAAAAGAAAAAGCTGCAAAAGCCGGCGAAAATCCCGGGTTATAGTCAGGACGCGCGGCCGGATCATCCGCCAAAGGCACGTCCCCAACCGATGTTTGAAAAGTCCCTGTTTTCTCTGCTAACAATGCCTTTTGTCGCGCCGAAAGCTCAGTAATCTTTTCTGTCAACTCCTCCTGATAAGCCTTTGCTCCCCTCACTTCCTTCCTAAAAAATGCCGCCTGTTCATCCACTTTTTTCTGTAAAGCTGCCAATCTTACTTTGTCTTTCTCCACCCTCTCCTTGTCCTCGGCCAATTTTATAAGCTCCATCGAAAGATCAACAATAAACTTTTTGTCCTGTTCAGTCGCCGCCATTCTGTAAGAAAGATCCCTCAAAACTTGAGAGGCTGTGCTTGTAGAAAAAAGCACTAACAGCGGCGAACTCCTTCTTGAGGAGATATAAAAACTCCTCACTCTCCGCGCCAAAATTTCCTTCTTCACCCCTAAATCCACTTCCCTTTCAAAAATACTCGCCACGAGCGCATCAATCTTCTCTGATGCCACCTCAATCCTTTTTTCAATATTCGCAAACTCCTGCTCAAGTCTCTTAAGCTCAGACTCCAAAGGTTTCGTCGCCTCCACCGACTGTTGATATGCTTTTTGCAAATCAGAAAGTTGCTTGGTTATCTCCTCCAACTCATCTGCCCGAACACTCGGCCAAAAAACAGAAAAACAGAAAAACAGAAAAACAGAAAGAATTATCGCTGTAAAACATTTCTTCATAATTCTTAAATCATCAATCTTAAATCAGTCACTATTCCCTGTATTCTTTTAGTTCTTTAGTCCTGATTTATCACTTATTCCTTTAGTCCTTTATTCCTAATTTATAATTCTAAATTATCAATTCTAAATTGTAAATTTTTTTTATCTCTGCTAAACTAAAATCGATGAAAAAATTCCTGCTCTTCTTCTCAATCTTCTTATCTCTCTTTCTCCTTCGCCAAATCAAAACTGTCTCTGCTCAAGAAAACTGTAATTGTGTATCCCAGTATGTTTGCATCAATACCCCATGCACGGCACCAGGAAACTCATACTACGAATGCAAACCCGAAAGTCTTCTCTGTCCCAATGGGGGACCTTGTAAATGTGACCCCCAACGTTCTGATCAGCCAATCCAAAATTGTAACCCAGGAACCTGTCAGGAACCTATCTTCCAATGTGAAGATCGTCCCAATCATCGCTGCACCATTAATTGCGGCCTAGGAAACCGATGGCTCGCGGCCGACCCCAGTTGTCAGCCGGGGTATGTCTGTTGCAGAATCGATCCCTCAACTACGGGCCGAATCAATGACTGCTGTAGTTTAAGTAGCGATCCTAATAGGCAAACTTGCAATACAGAATGTCTATGGGGAATTAATGTCCCTGGATTTACTTGCCAAGAAAAAACCTTTTCAAGTGGACAACAAATGACAAATAACTGCAGATGTACATGCACTTCACCTACCATCCCTGGCGAAGAGGAATCTCTCATCGGTCTCGACATTCACGGCCAGTGTGGAGAGGGGGCAATCGACACCGCCATCGGCTGTATTCCTACCGATCCCTCCTCCCTTGTCCAAACAGTTATTTCTTTTATTATCGGTCTTGCCGGCGTCATTGCCTTCCTTCTCATGGTTTTTGCCGCCATCAAAATCATTCTTGCCGGCGGCAATCCTGAAAAACTTCAGGCCGGCAAAGAAATGTTCACCTCCGCCATCATCGGCCTCATCCTCATCATTTTTTCCACTGTTATCTTAGAACTCATTGGTGTCCATATCCTCCAAATCCCTGGTTTTTTTGAATGAAAAATAAACTTATCGCTCAAATCGGACCAATACCCCACCCTGAAGGACTCGACTTCACCGCCGAAACCCTTATCGGTGACGTCTTAAGCAGGCTCCTCCCCTACGCCTTCGTCCTCGCTGGCCTCTTTTTTTTCCTCAATCTCATCCTCTCCGGCTTCAAGCTCCTCACTTCTGCCGGCAACCCTGAAGGTATTCAAGAAGCCAAAGGCTGTCTTTTAACTTCAATTGGCGGTCTTCTCCTTATCTTGGGCTCCTACTGGATTGCCCAGATCATTCAAATCCTCTTCAATATAAAAATTGTGGGAAATTAACAACCAATTTCTACAAATTTCCTAATTTCTTAATTGTAAATTTTAAATTATAAATTCTTAATTTGACTTATCACTTATTCTTTTAATCTTTATTCTTACTTCACACATCATAAATCATAAATCCTAGTTCCTAGTTCCCAGTTACTTCCCCCATCTCCTCTCCCTCTTCATATACCATTCAATCGCCTTATTAAACTCCTTAGGAGTAAAGTCAGGAAACAAAACTTGCGTGAAATAAAGCTCAGTATAAACCACTTGCCAAGACATAAAACCTGAAAGCCTAAACTCTCCTCCAGTTCTGATTAGCAAATCGGGGTCCGGCATCCCCGCTGTATCCAAGAATCTTTCAAAACCTTTCTCACTTAAATCCATTTTCCATTTTCCATTTTCCATTTTCAAAATCTTCCCAACTGTTCTCAAAATCTCATCCCTCCCTCCATAATTAATCGCAATTGTCAAAGTTAGTTTTTTATTCTCTTTTGAACTCTCAACCAGTCGTAAAATCCCCTTTACAATGTCCCGAGGAAACTTGCCCAGCTCTCCAATAAAATTAAGCCTCACTCCCATTTCATCAAACCTCTTCACATCCCTTTTTAGTCCCCGCCGAAAAATCTCAAGAAGCCCTTTCACTTCCTTGGGGCTCCTTTTCCAATTCTCCGTCGAAAAAGCCCATAAAGTTAAATAAGGAATCCCAAGTTTAATACAGCATTTCATCAACGGCTCAATCACCTCGTCCGCCGCTCTCCTGTGTCCCTCCATCGCTGGCAATCCTTGTCTTTTCGCCCACCGCCTGTTCCCATCCATAATTATCGCTATGTGTTTAAGTCCCATTTTCTTACCTTTCATCGCTCCTCCAATCTCCTATCAAAACAAGTGTTTATTTATTACTCTCGCCCCAATCGAAGGATAATTAACAGAAATTCTCAAAATCTCTCTAATTTTCTTTAACCGTTTCTTTATTTTATTTACATCTTTCTGCTGACAAATGACGTGCACCGTCGGCCCCGCATCAATCGTAAAATAACTCTCCAAACCTTCATTCCTCCACTCCTGCACTTTCCTCATTATCTCCATTGTTACTCCCTCCCAATACAAAATCGGCGGCTGACTTGTCATACAAATCGCGTGCATGTTCAGACAATCTGCCTCCAAAATCCGACCAAACAAAGTAAAATCTTGCTCCCCCATTGCTTTTTTTATTGCCTTAATCTTTTTTCCCATTCCTCTAATCCTTGCTCTCTGAAAAGGACTTGTCTCCGCCAGTCTATGTCCCTCCGTCGAAGCCACTTTTTTCATTTTTTTAGTTACAATCACCACTACATCCACAATCTGCCAATAATCAGGAGCAAAAAGTTGCCTTCCATATGAGTTCTTCTCGCTTGTCCCTTTTTGCCATTCAACAAAACCGTCCGGAATCGAACGCGTTGCCGTCCCTGAGGCCAAACGAGCCAATTTTGAGAGTTCAGTCTTAGTAAGTCGTAATCCCGCCGCTACTACCGCCGCTACTGTCACTGCCGACAACCCCGAAGCCGAAGAAGCAATGCCTGTTGCTTTAGGAAAGTTATTCTTGGTCATCACTTTTACCCGCCAATCCAAACCACTTCTCTCCCTCACCCTGTCCAAAACTCTCACAATCCTTCCAATCTCTCTTGGTTTTACCCGCCTTTCATCCAAAAAAATTATCTCATCTTTCCTCAACTTTTCTTTAAATTCCACTGTACAAATGCTATAAAGATCGCTCAAACACATTGAAATCGAGTTGTTTTGGGGCACTCGTGTCACTGGATCAGCCTTGCCCCAGTATTTAATAAAAGCAATGTTTGCCGGCGATTTTACTGTCGCCTTCAGTTTTCTTTCCATCTTGCTCCTTCTGAATTCAGTTTGACTGTAATAATCTTTCCCCCGGCTCTTGTTAGGGCCTTTTCAATTTTTTGCTTAAGCCCAGCAGAACAGATTGCCACCATGCTGTCTCCCCCTCCTGCCCCAGAAAGCTTCGCTCCCCAAGCTCCTGCTTCAAGCGCCGCTTTATTGAGCCTCTCAAGCCTCAACGTCGAAACTCCCAATTCCTCCAAAATCATCTGGTTTTCATTCATCAATCCTCCCACCTCTCGCCATTTTTTTTCTACTAATAATTCTCTTGCTTGCCAAACAATTACCTCCATCTGCTCAAAAACTCTTTTCACTTTTCTTGGGTGTTTTCTCTTAAGTTCCGCCACTTGTCGAACCAGGGTTGGTGTATCCGCTTTAACCCCAGAATAGCAAACAACCATCGGCAGGTTTTTCACTTTTATCTGTTCTACTGTCTCTGCCCCCTTTTTATAAAAAATTGTTCCTCCCCATAATGCCGCCGCCAAATCAAACCCTGACCCTACCCCCTGAATATCCAAAACCGCCTGATAACACAAATCAAACAACTCCTTCTCCATTAGCTTAATACCATAAAGTCTGGTCAGAGCAATTACCGTTGCTATCGTCACTGCCGAAGAAGAACCAAAGCCATAAGAATGAGAAAAATCACTTTCCGTTTTAATCTCCAGGCCCTTCTTTAACCCGTATTTTTGATAAAAATGCCTCACTGCTGTTTCAATAAAATTCACCTGTTTTGGCATCTCCTGATCACAAAACTGGCTCACCTTTCTTTTGTAATCTCTAATTCCCAGCTGGGGCGCATTAACAACCAGCTCGTCTTTACCGTTAAAACCTGCCTCAACATACACTCGCTGATCAACTGCCGTCACTATACAGGGGTAGTTATAAACCACTGCATGCTCTCCAAAAAGCATTAATTTCCCTGGCGCAGAAACTTTAATGGATTGTAACACCGCTTCCTCCTAATTTAACCTTCAGGAACCCAATCTTATTGTTTTTTAAACGTCTTTTCAAAGTTGACCAGTCGTGATGGTAAACCAACGCCATCCCTGAACCTCCAATCGCCCCTCCCGCCCCACAAATCTTTGCTGCTCCCCCACCCTGCTCAATCAGTTGAATCAATTTTTTTGCCCTCTCTCCCACTGCTCCCAACTCCTCCAACAACCTCTCATTTTCTCTAATCAATCTCTTCAATTGGCTAAATTCTCCAGTTCTAAAAATTTTTATAATTTCTCCTGTCACTCTTCCCATTTTTGCCATTAAATTCTTTATTCTTAATTCTTTATTCTTAATTCTTAATTCAATCATTCCTACCATCTCCCCTGTAGTTTCCTGTGGTTTACCAGTATCAACCAGCAAAAACTGCGGCAAGGACCAAGACCCGATCTCGTTCAATTGTTCAAACCACCCCTCTCCGTTTCTCTTTTTAAAAACCAAAAGGCCACCATATGTACAAACCGTATTGTCTCCACCTGAAGGATTCCCATGTTGTCTTCTCTCAACCTCAAGGGCAATTTTATTAATTAAAGAAAAAGGTAGTTTTTCTTGTTTCGTATTAAAAAATTTCCACAATCCAGCCACCACACTCACGCTCATCGCTGCTGAAGAACCCAAACCACATCCTATCGGAACCTCATTTTTAATTCTTATCTCAAAACCTTCTCTGGGAACCCCCAAAGAGCTTAAGACCTCTCCAATTCCCACTTTTACTAATCCTAAAGGATCTTTCTTCGGTTGTTTAAAATGTTCTCCCCCGCCTTTTTTCCCCTCTCCTGCAAACGCCAAAACCTCATTAAAGCCCACCTCTTGTCTCTCTCCCAAGGCCTCATCAATAATTCTTATCTTCCCCTGATCGTCTTTAACCTCCACCCAGCAACGCTTATCTATTGCTGCCAATAGTGCTGGCTCGCCCCAAACAATACTATGTTCACCAGACACAATTACTTTACCTGACGCAGAAACTTTAATCATTAATATTTAGTGAACCTTTTTAAAATACTTTTCATAACTTTTCTTAGCCACTATTTTTTTAAGCTCTATCTTAAGCCAAGGAGTAAAAATCCCTGAACATCGCCCAGTTTCCTTTAAAAGCTCATCCCACCCAACCCACCTTATCTTTGCCACTTCTCGGCCGTCTGGCTTAACTTCCCCATCATACCTCCCCCAATAAACATAACAAATCTCATTCTCAGAACCAACTTGTCTGTATACCGCCCGATAATAAAACTTAAACAAAAACTTCAAAGAACAACTAAAGCTCAGTTCCTCTTTAAGCCTTCTTCTCGCCGCCCCCGCTGTTTTCTCTCCCTCTCGCGGATGACTACAACATGTATTTGACCAAAATCCCGGCCAAAGCTTTTTCTTTTTACCTCTCTTCTGCAGTAAAACCTCGCCTTTGTTATTCACCACAAAGATCGAAAAGGCTCGATGCAAAACCCCCTCAAGAGTATGGGCTTCAGTCTTACCCGCCCTCCCAATCTTCCTGTTCTTTTTATCAACTACTATCAGTTTCTCCATTGTCAATTGTTAATTGTTAATTGTTGATTTTCCTAAATTTAATTCCATATTCAATTACCGAATCCTTCTCCGCCACCTTAATCCTTCTCAATACCCCCACCACCTTATCTCCTATCTTTACCCCTTTTCTGTCTACCAGTTGCCCTATCACCTTCCTGCCGCCCCAAAGTCTTATCACTCCCGTCCAGTAAGGTGCCTGGCTTTCAAACCCAGCCGGCGCTTGAACAATCCGGGTCAGACTCTCCACTTTACCCTTCCTGCCCAAATACTGATAGTTTTTTTTGGCTCTCCGCCAAATTCTCACCGCCCGGGTCATCTTTGTAAAACATGAACTGTCACTGTTCCTCCTGTCCCTCCCACATTATGAGCCAGTCCTAATTTAACCTTCCCTACCTGTCTTCTCCCCCCTCTCCCTTTTAGTTGGTTATAAATCTCAACTATTTGTTTCACTCCTGTCGCTCCCACTGGATGCCCACAAGCCTTCAGTCCTCCCGATAAATTCACCGGCCTTTTACCTCCTATCCTCGTCTCACCGTTACTCACCGCCAGATGCCCCTCGCCTTTACAGTAAAATCCCAAATCTTCCAGGGCCAAAATCTCTGCAATCGTAAAGCAGTCATGAACTTCCAGAAGATCGATGTCTTGCCTGCTCACCCCCGCTTGTTTCCTTGCCCTCTTTGCCGCTGTCTCAGTTGCCAAAAGTCTGGTCAGCTCTTCCCTCCCACTCAAAGACAAGGTCTCCCCTGTTTGAACAGAGGCTGTAATCCAAGCATTTCTTTTAGACTTCTTTCTCGCAAACTTCTCACTTGCCAACACCAACGCCGCTGCCCCGTCTGTAATCGGCGAACAATCCAAAAGTTTCAAGGGGTGAGCTATCNNATCTTTGGACTTTGAAGAACCTGGCTCTCTGTCACCTCAAAGGAAAACTGAGCCTTCCTGTTCAGGCTTGCATGAAAATGATTTTTCACCGCCACCTTAGCTAAATCCTCTTCTGAAGCTCCAAACTCATCAAAATATTTTTGGGCCATTAAGGCATAAAGTCCCACAAAAGAAAGCCCTGCCTGTCGCTCCTCTTGAGACCCTGCCTCCATCAGAGCCGAAGCTGTTTGTCCCGCCGGCAAGTCGGTCATCTTCTCCGCCCCAATCACCAAAGCGACTTCATGCTCCCCTGAGGCAATTGCCAAACACGCCTGTCTTACTGCCACCCCGCCGGACGCACAAGCCGCCTCAACTCTCACTGCCGGCGCCTGAATCCCTAAAACTTCCACCATCAACGCCCCTAAATGATTCTGATCCGCCATCTTACTTGCCAGCTTATTTCCCAAAAAAGCAATTCCAACTTCCTCTCTCTTCACTCCCGCGTCTTCAATTGCCCTCCAACCTGATTCAAAGATAAGATCTTCCAAAGACTTATCCCAAAGCTCACCAAACTTAGTCTGGTAACCGCCTAAAACAGCAATCCTCATATCGCCTCCATCTTTCTTAAATACTCTCCATAACTAATCTTTTCTGCCTCCCCCAGGCTCATTGAAAGCAAATTCCCTTTTCTTTTTTCCCCTAACCGCTTTTTGGTCTCAAAATAAAAACTATCACTTCCTGCTCCTGATCCATAAGAGGTCATCAAAATTCTCTTCCTTCCCTTCGTCTTCTCAAGCACCAAACAAAGTCCCAGTAGACTACTTGCTGAATACGGATTCCCTATCTCCTCAACCACAAATCCTGTCTTAAGCTGCTCAGGTAAAAATCCTAATCTTAAAGCTACTCTTTTTGGGAACTTTCCGTTTGGCATATGAAAAACCACATAATCAAAATCCTTTGGTTTTTTATTTATCCTCTTTAAGAAGTTTTTACTGCAATTCTCAACATGATAAAAATAACCCGGCTCTCCTGTAAATCGTCCCGCATGGCTTGGATATTTTTGGCCCTCTCTACGCCAAAAATCAGCTGTATCCGAACAAAAAGAATATGTTGCCATTAATCTTACCAAGAAATTTCTCTTTGTCCTTCCTAAAACAAAAGCCGCCGCTCCTGCTCCCGCCGAATATTCCAAAACATCCCCGGGTCTCCCCGTTGCCTTATCACTCCCAATTACCAAGCCATAATCTATCAGATCCGCTTCAATCATCGCTGCTGCCATCTGCATTCCCGTTGTTGCTGCCTTACAAGCAAAAGTCAAATCAGCACAAAAATATTCTCTCCCGATTTTCAAAGCCTCTGCCACAGTCGTCCCGCTTGGTTTTACTGCATAAGGGTGCGACTCCGACCCCATAAAAACCGCCCCAATCTTCCCAGGACCAATCCCCGCCCGCTCAATTGCTCTCTTTCCTGCCTCCACCGCCATCGTTACGCTGTCCTCATCAATATCAGCTACCGATTTCTGTTTTACCCCTAAAGATTTAATTATCGCTTTTCCATCTCGACCCCAAACTTTAGCCACCTCCTCAGCGGGCAGTCTAAATTTGGGCACATAGGCCCCAAAGCCAACAATCCCCACCGTCCTAAACTTTTTTCTATTAATCATTTCTTCCTCCCAAGTTTTTTATGCGCCCTTGCCAAGTGCCCCGCCCCCAGCGCTGCCATCAAAGACAGCTCTCCGGCCAAAACCGCCGCTCCTATCACACCAGTAAATTCCTGAACCTCACCTCTCTTCCCCTTTCCCAAACCCATTATCGTCAATGCTTCTCTCTGTGTCTTAACACCCGTCCCTCCACCAACCGTCCCCACCATCAGATCCGGTAAATAAACACTAAAATAAAGACCACTGTTTTTTTCAACTTCTGCCGTCGTTATTCCCAAAGAACCTTCAACCACATGAGCCATGTCCTGTCCTGTCGCCAAAAATATCGCCGCTACAATGTTGGCATAATGGCCATTAAATCCCATTCCTCCCGCTAACGCTGATCCAATATAAGCTTTTCTCAAAACCACCTCTACTACTCTTTC
>JABAOC010001644.1_pt8 | contig 31397 bp, 24 predicted proteins | sample 7062161 | NCBI WGS metagenome assembly JABAOC01 (sample SAMN14538625, study PRJNA623070) | marine sediment metagenome | biome: marine biome [ENVO:00000428]; feature: marine pelagic biome [ENVO:01000023]; material: deep marine sediment [ENVO:00002113] | place: India: Gulf of Khambhat ... | reverse complement strand
CTCGAAGAACTCAGCGACCGTACCATACGCGTAGCCATCCAACACGGCCGGCCGATCTGTCACAGGCCGAAACCACCGCCCGGCTTCCAGGGGCTCATCGTTGGCCGCGGCCTTAAGACCAAGGTCATAGTAGACAATCGTGAGTCGCTCGTCCGCTTCGTCCCGCAACGGACTGTCCGAATGGGTCTTCAGGAACTCCTCCCAATACCTGGCCAACTCGGACCGGTCCCGGGGATACAACCTGGTACCTATCCCGAAATCGACATCATCGACGATCTTCGACTCGGGATACAACTGTTTGATCCGTTCAAGCATCTGCCGTTCCGTGATGTGGTTGCCACAACTGATGGCTTCCACGTACAGGCGCAGCGGCCCGGCTCCGAAGTCGTTATTGTCCCGGACGAGCGCGATGCGATACCTGGCCGTCTTCGTCATGGCCGCGCAGAGTGCAGGGTGATCGCCGCAACTATTCGTGTCCTCCAACGCCAGCTCGTAGAGAAGACAGGCCTGCTCGAGATACTGGTTCCGGAAGTGCCAGTCCGCCACCGCAAACACGGAAGCGCCCATCCTATGCCGTTTCACTGCCGCAACGATAACTGGACGGTACAACCCGGACAGGTGGCATATCGACTCGGCGGCAGCGACCTGAGCGTCCGTAAGCTCCTGCACATCCGGCCGCCCCACGGTCGCGAGGGGTTCGATGATCGGGTCGAGCCAATCCACGTCACCGTCGCCATAAGCAGCCACAAGAGGCAGCATCAGCCAAAGAAGAACCAGGGTACGGGCACGAACTCTCATGTTGCCCCCTTCATTTCGTGCGTCCGAAGGCATAGACACAGCCGTCGTCGCACCCGACCACGACGACTCCCACCGCCACTGCCGGCGACGATGTCACGGGCTGGCCGATCTCATACGACCACAATTCTCTTCCGTCCGCCAGCCGCAGCAGGTACAGCCGGCCGTCGTCGCTGCCGACAACGACCTTGTCCCCGCAAATGGCGGGGGAGCTGTTCACCTCGCCCAGCGTCTTGAATACCCACACCCGCGCGCCGTCGTTGCGACGCACGCAATGCACGTACTCGTCGCGGCCTCCGAAAACAACGACCTCCTCGCCGACGGCGGGCGACGAAAAGAACGGCGCATCGCTCTGCGCGTACTTCCAGACAATCCCGCTCCCACTCACATCGGCCCTGAGAAAGACATTTTCATAGTTGCCGACGTAGACTTCACCATCGAGGAACGCGGCGGAGGCCGCGATGTACGAGCCGGTGTCGATCTGCGAAATCCGGGAGCCATCACCAAGAGAGACCACATGAATCATGGCATCACAGCCGCCGAAAACACATTGGCCGCCGGCCACGGCGGGCGACCCGTTGATGTAATTGTCCGACTCGTACGCCCAGACGGGCGCGCCGGTCTGCGAATCCACGCAGTGCAGCCTGTTGTCGTAGCTGCCGACGAGAATCCACGTCCTCTGTCCATCCGGCGACCGGGTCCAGTTCGGGGAGCCAAGGATCTGGCCGTCGGTCTCGTATTTCCATTTCAACTCGCCCGTCCCGGCGTCCAAGGCGTAGAGATGATTGTCGGCGGAACCGACGAAAACACGTCCGTCTGTCACGCAGGGAGTCCCCTCGATCGCATCCTCGGTCTTATAGGACCAGAGTTTGGTCCCGGTTTTCAGGTCCAGGACATAGAGATGCTCGTCGGATGACCCAATGAAGACACGTCCCTCGCTTATCGCGGCCGAGGACTTGACCTCCGCGTTGGTCTTGAACTTCCACAGCAGCGTCAGCGACTCGGCCAGCGTTCCCGCCGCCCGGCCCAGCAGGCCCCGGCCGCCATGAAACATGGGCCAGTCGCTACCGGTCCATATCGCGGCGGCCTTCGACGCGCCTGGCCGGGGGGCAGGTTGATTCGCTTGCGGGTCGGTAGCCGTTGGCTTGATCGGCGATTCATCGTTCCCCGGTGTCGACCCGATACCGGCGCGGACCAGGAAGAAAGCAATCAACATGACAACGAGAGCCATGATGAAGATGATCCAGACTACAGTTCGCGTAGACATTCCTGATGCCCGCCAGTACGATGCAGCCAACGTGAACGAGACCTCGGTACGGCTAAGTACCGTACGGCGCCCCCCATATGATAGTTCACCGCTTCCGCCGATGCAATCGGTCTTTGGGAACAGGCGTGCGACTGAGTTTGACGGCGGCGCAGCGGTGCTTGCCATGCGGAGCGAAGCGAAACATCCGGCCATAGAACGGGAAATCCGTGGCACACCGAAACAAACGTCTCATGCGACGCCCGGATCCTTCGCGGCGCTCAGGATGACAAAGTCCCTGCGAGGGACGGTTTTCCGCGTGCACGGCTTGCCGCAACGGGACGATTACCGTTTCAGATCGATCAGGGCGAGACGTGGCCCGAAGTTGACGTCAGGATCGGACTGGAACACTTCGATCTTGGTGGGGATTAGGACGCCGGCGCTCTTGGCGTAGTCATAGCCGCGCACGATGAGGAACTTCTGCCCGGCGGAATTCGCCAGCCAGATCATATCGACGAGGAATTTGTCCTGGCTCTGAAAATAGATGCCCCGTGTCCAGTACGGCTCGACGACAACGGTTTCATCCCGGCCTTGCGCGCGGGAGACAATCTCCTTGGCCCGGTATTTCGCCTCGAGGGGATGGTACCACTGCCCGGCGATCTGGACCGACAACGGCCTGCGCGTGAGCGCCACGCTGCGATCCAGCATGCGCACCGGAGCGGTCGTAATCTGAAGGACCGCTTCGGCGTATTCCCGGTAGGATTCGCTCAGCGGCGACACGGCCTGGCTCAGGTCCGCTTGCGGCGGGCTGTACTGGCCGCCAACGATCTGGCAGGCGAGGTCCGCTTGGGGCTCGCAGGCCGACACCTGTATCGCATCCGACCACGGGTACACGCGGAAATCGTGCTCGGTCAGATAGACACTGCCGTCCTGCTGATAGGCCGTCACGACCGTACTGAGTTTGAGCTGCCGGCATTTGAGCCAGGTGCCCATGCCGCCCGTGGCGTCGAATGCCGAGGCCACCCACGGCCGGGGAACCGGCAACGTCTCACGATTCGGGCTGGTGGCCAGCAGGTCCGGGTCCTCTAACGGTCCCGGCGCGACCTGCCGGCCACAACCGGTCAGAATCACAATCACCGACACAACGACAACCGCGCCACAAATCACCCTCGAAATCATGTCACTATCCTACCGTCTGCTTTTCACGTTCGGGACTCGGCTCGACAGGGGCCGGCTGCTCCGGTCCGCACTTGAGCTTCGCCAGTTGCTCCATCAACGCGTATCGTTCAACGGCGTCGCGGTTGGCGAGCTTCATCAACTCGGCCGCGACCTGGGGCTTCGATTGCTTGAGCGAACGGTACCGGTCCTCGCCATAAGCATACTCGTCGAACGCCATAGTCGGCGGCTTCGAATCGAGCTGCAGCGGGTTGACGCCCTGCTCCTTGAGCCGCGGGTCGAACCGGTACAGCGGCCAGTGTCCGCAGGCCACCGCCTTCTTCTGCTCCTCATAACCCGTAGTGAGGTTGAAACCATGAGCGATGCAGTGGGCGTAGGCAATAATCAGCGACGGACCGGGATAAGCCTCGGCCTCGGCAAAAGCCTTCACGGCCTGGCTCGCATTGGCCCCGATCGCCACCTTGGCGACGTAGATATTGCCGTACGTCATCGCGAGCAGGCCCAGATCCTTCTTCGGGGCCGGCTTGCCGCCCGCCGCGAACTTCGCCACGGCCGCCCGGGGCGTCGACTTCGACATCTGGCCGCCGGTGTTGGAGTAAACCTCGGTGTCCAGCACCAGGACGTTGACCTTCCTGCCGCTGGCCAGCACGTGGTCCAGGCCGCCATAACCGATGTCATAGGCCCAGCCGTCGCCGCCGAGGGCCCAGATGCTCTTGCGGACCAGGTAATCGGCCACCGTGAGCAACTGTTCGCACTCGGCACAATCGCCCCGCTTGCGGCATTGCTCCTTGAGCTGCTCCACACGACCGCGCTGCTGCTCGATCGCGCCTTGCTCGGGATCGTCGGCCAGGGTGGCGGCCCGGATTTCGGCCGCCAGAGCCTTGTCCACGCAACCTTTCTGCACGACTTTGTCCAGCAGGACGACGGCGCTTTGCCGGAACTGGTCCACCGTGAGCCGCATGCCCATGGCGAATTCGGCGTTGTCCTCGAACAGGCTGTTGGACCAGGTCGGCCCGCGGCCGTCCGCCCGGGTCGTGTAGGGCGTCGTCGGCAGGTTGCCGCCGTAGATCGACGAGCATCCGGTCGCGTTGCCGATATAGGCGCGGTCGCCGAACAACTGCGACAGCAGCTTCACATAAGCCGTCTCGCCGCAGCCGGCGCAGGCGCCGGAGTACTCGAAGAGCGGCGGGATCAACTGGCTGCCCTTGACGGTATTGGGCCTGAACAGCGCCGGGTCCGTGTTCGGGATCGAGAGGAAAAACTCATAGTTGCGCCGCTCGCGCTCGCGAATCGGCCCCTGCATTTCCATGTTGATGGCCTTGCGGCCGGTGGGCTGGCGGTTCGCGTCGCGCTCCGCGCCCGGGCAGGTCACCACGCAGGCCCCGCAGCCGGTGCAATCCTCCGGCGCGACCTGCACGGTGAACTTCATGCCCTTGAATTCCTTGCCCTTGGCGTCGATGCTCTTGAACGTCTCGGGCGCGCCCTGGAGCGCCTTCGGGTCGTACGCCTTGATGCGAATCGTGGCGTGCGGGCACACGAACGAGCACATGCCGCACTGGAGGCACAGCTCCGGCTGCCAGATCGGAATATTGACGGCGATGTTGCGCTTCTCGAATTTCGTCGTGCCCGGGGGGAACCGCCCGTCGACCGGCATCCTGCTGACCGGCAGGGCATCGCCGCGCATCGCCATCAGCTCGGCCGTCACCGTCTGCACGAACTCCGGCGCGTCGGCCGGCACGACCGGCGGCATTTTGATCGTGCTCGTGACCTTCTCCGGCACCTTGACCTGGTACACCCGGTCAATCGCCCGGTCCGCCGCTGCGTTGTTCATCGCGACGACCTTCTCGCCCTTCTTGCCGTAGGTCTTGCGAATGGCGTCCTTGATGGCATTGATGGCCGTATCGAGCGGGATGATATTGCTGATCTTGAAGAACGCCGTCTGCATGATCACGTTGATGCGGGCGCCGAGCCCAAGCTCCTGGGCCAGCGAAATCGCGTCGATCACGTAGAACTTCAGCTTCTTGTCGATGATCTGCTTCTGCACTTCCTGCGGCAGCGTGTCCCAGACCTCGTCGGGGCCGTGGAAGGTCGTCAGCAGGAACGTGCCACCCGTCCGGGCCGAAGACAGCATGTCGTACTTCTCGAGGAAGCTCGGATTGTGGCAGGCGACAAAGTCCGCCCGGTTGATCAGGTAGGGCCGCTGAATCAGTTTCTTGCCGAACCGCAGGTGCGAGACGGTCATCGCACCGGCCTTCTTGGAATCGTACACGAAGTAGGCCTGGGCATAGTTGTCCGTCAGCTCGCCGATAATCTTGATGGAGTTGCGGTTGGCGCCGACCGTGCCGTCGGAGCCCAGTCCGTAGAACATCGCGCGGTAGAGCCCCTCAGCCGGAACCTCGAACGACTCATCGACCGGCAGGCTCGTATTCGTCACGTCGTCGATGATGCCGACCGTGAAGCTTCTCTTCGGCCTGGCCGTACCGAGGCTATCAAAGACCGCTTTCACCATCGCCGGCGTGAACTCTTTCGAGCCCAGGCCGTACCGGCCGCCGACAACCACGGGGTATTCCTTGAACGGGGCGATCCCATCCGCCATGGCCTCGCCGATGGCGGTCCGCACGTCCAGGTACAGCGGCTCGCCCAGCGCCCCGGGCTCCTTCGTCCGGTCCAGCACGGCGATCTTCTTGACGGTCCCGGGTAGCGCAGCCATGAAGTGCTCGGTGCTGAACGGCCGGTACAGCCGCACCTTCACAACGCCGACCTTCTCGCCCTGCGAGGTCAGGTATTCGACCGTCTCATGAGCGGTATCCGCGCCGCTGCCCATGATGATGATGACCTTCTCGGCATCCGGGGCGCCGACGTAGTCGAACAGCTTGTACGGGCGGCCGACGATCTTCGCGAACTTGTTCATCGTCTCTTCCACGATCTTCGGCGCGGCCAGGTAGAACTTGTTCACCGTCTCGCGGCCCTGGAAATAGACATCCGGGTTCTGGGCCGTTCCGCCGATGGTGGGCCGGTCGGGCGTCAGGGCCCGGGCCCGGTGCTGGGCCACCAGCTCATCGTCAATCATCGCCCGCATATCGTCGAACGTCAGCTCCTCGACCTTCTGCTCCTCGTGGCTGGTGCGGAACCCGTCGAAGAAGTGCAGGAACGGCACGCGCGAAGCCAGGGTCGCCTGCTGAGCGATCAAGGCAAAGTCCATGACCTCCTGTACGCCGGCCGAGGCGAGCATGCCGAAACCCGTCTCGCGGCAGGTCATCACGTCGCTGTGGTCGCCGAAGATAGACAGGGCATGAACCGCCAGCGAACGCGCCGAGATATGAAAGACGGTGGGCAGCAACTCGCCCGCGATCTTGTACATGTTCGGAATCATCAGCAGCAGGCCCTGCGAGGCCGTGAACGTCGTCGTCAGGGCTCCCGCCGCAAGCGCCCCGTGGACGGCGCCGGCCGCCCCGCCTTCCGACTGCATTTCGGTGACCGAAGGAACGATCCCCCAGAGGTTCATCTCGCCCTTGGCCGTCTTGGCGTCCGCTATCTCGCCCATCGGGGAGCTCGGCGTGATTGGATAAATCGCAATGACCTCGTTCGTGGCGTGGGCCACGTATGCCGCCGCCGTGTTTCCGTCAATCGTCACCATGTTACGCTTCATAAAATCTCCAATTCTCCTAAGGTCCGCATATACAACAACTTAGCTCAAAAAAACTCCCCGCACCGATGGTCTCTGCCCCTGTCCTGTATACGGGCCTGCGCAAGAACGGGTCCCCCTATCGTTCACGCCGACCCCGGCATGCGAAGAAAAAATGTTTATACCAGCTTGCGTCGTATCAGGCAACACAAATTTCGGCGCCCCATTTCCTCACGACCGGGCACTTTTCGCCCTTGAAAATGGACAGGAACGGGGTATAATGTATACAGGTAAGCCGTTGGGCGGTAGCGGCGCCCAGGCCGTTCTGCTCATGACGAACGATCACGGCAAATGCGCAGGGGGTGAAAAGTCTCCACGGAGCTTGCGCATCTGTTGTTCCCACTCCGACACGCCGCAGACGCAATACCGACGCCTGCACAGACTGCACCGGCAAAAGGCCTTTTGCCTGCCGTGGACCCATCGAAAGACGGGTGATGAGAGCGTGCAACCTGGATACAGGTGAATCCATAGCGATGACTTTCCTTGAAGGGGCAAGATGATGAAACGCTGGATGGCAGTTCTTGGCATGGTGTTCCTGTGGAGCCCCGTCGTGTGGGCGGAGGACCCGGTGTATTTTGCGGATGACAACCTCAAGGCGGCCGTCGAGGCACGACTTAAGAAGACGAATCCAACTCCCACCGATATGCTTGACTTGGCCTTCTTAGATGCTGGGTGGCTGGACATTACTGACCTGACAGGCTTGGAGTATGCCACGAACCTCATGACCCTTGAACTTCGCGGCAATCAGATCAGCGACATCTCCCCGTTGGGCGGATTGACGAACCTGACGGGCCTTTTCCTTTCTTCTAATCAGGTCAGCGACCTCTCCCCGCTGGCCCGATTGACGAACCTGACGCACCTTGGCCTTGCCGGCAATCAGATTAGCGACATCTCCCCTCTGGCCCGATTGACGAACCTGAGACAACTATTCCTCCAGGACAATCCTCTGAACCCGGCGGCGTGCAGTGTCTACATCCCTCGGATCATAGAGAACAACCCTGGTATTCAGATTTACTATGATCCGTGCATAGGGGCAGCGGTTCCCAATGTGGTAGGGATGACGCAGGCGGAGGCGGAGGCCGCCCTGATTGCCGCCGGGTTTGTCGTCGGCACAATCTGGTGGGGGCCCAGCGATCTGCCCGAAGGGATGGTCTATGCCCAGAACCCCGCCGGCGGTGAGACGGTGTCCCCGGGGTCGGCCGTGGACCTGATCTGCTCGCAGGCCGGCGGTGGCCCGACCGTGCCCGGTGCCGACTGCCTGATTGCCCACTGGAAGCTGGACGAGACCGGCGGCGAGGTCGCCTTCGATAGCGTCGGCCAGAACGACGGCGTCACGTACGGCCAGCCGCTCTGGCAGCCGGCCGGCGGCAGAATAGCCGGCGCCCTGCAATTCGACGGCGTCGACGACTACGCGGAACTACCCATCGGCCCGGTCATCGGCTCGCTGACCGACAGCACGTTCGCCACCTGGGTGAACTGGACCGGCGGCAGCGACGGGCAGCGAATCTTCGACTTCGGCGGCGGGCCGATCAACATGTTCCTGACGCCCTGCGCCGACGGGATCGGCCGGATGCGTTTTGCGGTCACCCAGGCCGGGGCGCGGAGTCAGAACCAGGCCACCGCCCCGCAGGCGCTGGCAGCCGGCTGGCACCACGTGGCCGTGACCATCGACGCGGCCGGCCAGACGTACCTGCTGTACCTCGACGGCGAGGTTGTCGGCACGAAGACCGAGGCACAATGCACGCCCAGCTCGCTCGGCGATACGAGCCGGAACTGGCTCGGGAGATCGCAGGAACCCACCGTCCCCTACTTCCACGGTTTGCTGGATGATTTCCGAATCTATGGATGCGCGCTCAGTGCCGCAGAGGTCACCCAGTTGGCGGCAGAGGTGCCCCCCGACCCGAATCTGCTCGCCTGGTGGAAGCTGGACGAGACCTGGGGCTCTACCGTCTTCGATAGCGCCGGCCAGAGCGACGGCGTCACCTATGGCGGGCCGCTCTGGCAGCCGACCGGTGGCCAGATCGGCGGCGCCCTGCAATTCGACGGCGTCAACGACTATGCGCAACTGCCCATCGGCTCGCTCATCCACTCGCTGACCGACAGCACCTTCGCCACCTGGGTGAACTGGTCCGGCAGCGGTGGCGACTGGCAGCGAGTCTTCGACTTCGGCAGCACGGCCAGCGTCAACATGTTCTTCACTCCGTGCAATAGTCAGACGGGCTCGATGCGCTTTGCGATCACCAATGCCGGCGAATCCGCTCAAGACCGGGTGACGACCGCACAGGCCCTGGGGACCGGCTGGCACCACGTGGCCGTGACGATCGATGCGGCCCGCCAGACGTACCTGCTGTACGTCGACGGCCGAGTCGTAGGCGGGAAAACCGCGGGCCAATACACGCCCAGCTCGCTCGGTGAGACCACCTGCAACTGGCTCGGCAGATCGCAGTGGCCCGCCGACCCTTACTTCAATGGCGCGCTGGATGATTTCCGGATCTACGGACGCGTGCTCAGCGGCGCGGAGATCGCCCAGATGACGCCCGGGGCGGCCGGCTACCCGATTCTCAGGCTGGATTTCAGCAACAACAATGTCGCGACCCAGACGGAGGCCGGCTTCACTTCGTTTACGCTGGCCGACAGCGGCTCGATGATCGACGGCATCACGGTCGAGCTCGCGGGCAGTCTCGAGGCCCGCTGGCGCGGCGCCCCGACCGGGATACCCTACGAGCTGATCTATCGCGACTTCATCTTTGCCCGGCCGGGGGGGATGACGGTCACGCTGTCGGGGCTGGAGGCCAATGCGGCCTACGAGATCACGATTTATGCCTATGACACCGGCAGCACGGCGGGCGGCGATCGCATCGCGGACTGGACTGCCAACGGCGAGTTTTGCCTTACCGCCGGCTTCACCGCTTCCGTCACGCCGGTGGCGGCGGAGGACTACGCCTTCACCGGGATGGCCCAGGCGAACGGCACGGGCAAGATCGTCCTGGAAGCCGGCCCGAATGTCGACACCACCGAGCAATCCGGCGCGACCAACCCGTTTGCCTTCCTGAACGCCCTGGTGATCTCCTCCGCGGAGCCGTGACAACGGCGCGGGGCCGGTCCCGGCCGACGGGGCCGTTATTGCCGCTACCGCCGTGACGCTGGACTGGGAAGGGGGCATGATTTCGACCTCCTCCAACATGCGACTTTCCCCGCTGGAGGAGCGATTCGGCGACCTTTGACTCGGGCGTGGAGACGGGCTATACGCCCACGGATGGCCTGTGGACCGCTTTCCTGAAGGCGGGCGATCCGGGCGTCTGGCAGTTGACGAACCATACCCTTGCGCCCGGGGAGGTCTTCGAGCTGAAGGTGGAAGCCAGGAACAACGGGCGCGCCACGACCTTGTCGATCGTTCTCTACTATGACGAGGCGGGGGCGCGGACGTGGGCGGCGAACCGGGCGGTCAGCGTGACAGACTCCATGCAGGAGTACACCCTGATGTTCAACGCCGCGTATGCGCCTGCCTCTATCGGCAAGCAACTCGGCATCGAATTCACGAACGTGACCCCTGATCCCTTCAGTTGGCTGGGCCTGGACAACGTCCGCCTGACCCTCGTCCAATGACCCGCGAGGAGTCCAACGGAGACATCGAAGGGGCAAGGCACAATCCCTTGCCCCTTTCCGCGCCCTTCGGTCACGCGGTGCGGCGGCGCGGCCAATCAACAGGAATGTGGGCTCTGGGCCTTGACAGGGCCGCCCGGAATTGTTTTCATAGAAGAGGGCCGCATGAGGGCCCGTACCATTCTCCGGACAGGAGGACCTACCGGGCCTGAGCCTATCAAGTCGCCACAGGATGGCCGGTGCTCAGAACGATACACACCGAATGCGGACCGCGTTCTGAAAGGGTGGAAAGATGAAGAGGACAAGAACGATAGCCACTCTGTTTCTGGTGCCGGGTCTGTGCAGCCTGGCGGCGGGCCAGAGTGGGATGGTGCACTTCAAGGGGACGGTCACCGTCGCGGAACAGCACGAGGTCGTCCCCGTCTGCTACGGAAGCTACTTCGTCAAGGTCGGCATCGAAGAGGTCATCAAGGACGATGAAACGCTGCTTGGCGACGTGACTTCCGTGGAGGTTTGCTACGTGCAAGAGAAAGGGCTGAAGGCCGGCGACCGCGTGGAAGTCTACGGGATCTACTACAAGGGACCGGGGGAGTGTCCCACACAGTACTGCACTCGCGTGATTATCTTCGACGACCCGTACTACATCCGGCTCCTTGCGGGGCATAAACTGTACGTTCTCACCCAGAGCGGGATTCTGGCCGTCTCGACGGCGGGCACGCCCCGGATGCTCATCGACGCGCACTACGACAGCTACGCCATCGAGGTCCGCGACAACACGCTGTACACAACCAGCAAGACGCACGGCGGGGACATCGTCGCCTATGACCTGCAGGGACACTATCTCAAGACGATCCCCACTCCGTCGCAAGCCCAAGATTATCTCACGTGTGTCGCCTTGCCGGGCGAACGGTTCGCTCTGCTGGACAACGCGAATGACAAGGTCTTCTTCATCGACGACGAGGGCCACCTCCTGGCGACCGCGAAGCTGAGACCCGTCAAGGACGGTTCCGCACAGAATGTCGACGGCGTCGTCGTCGGCAACCGGCTGATTGTCTCGGAGGATGGAAGCGAGCGGGTCATGGCGATCGATCTCACCACCTACGAGATATCCGTCTTCAAGGATTTGAGCGCCTCTTTGAATTCCTTACTCGCGATCACGTACGCCAGCGGGAAGTATTACATCTGCGGTCCCCAAGCGGTCTACTCCTTCACGACCGAGCCCGGCAGCCTGGAGAAGGTGGCCGAGATCGCGGACTACAACATCACGGGGATCGTCGTGCTCGGCGACACGGCCTACATCACCGTGAATTTCGCCGGCAAGATCTACAAGGTGGACCTGATGAGCGGGATAACCACCGAGATCACCACCGACCTGGATTATCCTCTGGATATTGAGTGCGCCGTGGAGACGGGCTGCTTCGAGGTGTGCATGCCCGTCAGCCAGATGTCCGTGCCGGACCACGACCTGGCCTGCTGGACCTTCCGTGAGCCCTGGTTCATGAGCCTGCCGCCCAAGCCGACCTGGGCCCCGGAGGGCGCTGTCGTCACGAAAGTCCAGTACAAGCTGGCGATCCGGGGCGCGTCCCTGCGCTGCAGCGACTACGAGGTGTCCCTGGACAACGACCCCTGCGACACGAATCCGGGTGTCGTCGTCTACGACAATCTGGGCGGGTTTACCGACGGCGGCTACGACGACGACCCCGAGACCGACAGAGATATCGAACTGGATTGGCGCGAGATGCACGCATTCGACGGTCGAACCGTGCACCAGGACTGGACGGTTTGTGTCGCAGACACGGTGTGGGCCTACAGTGGCTACGTGACGGACTTGTGTCTGCGCATCTGCTGGGAGGTGAAGGAAGCCGCCGGCACGTGTTGCGGATTCGCGCCGGGGGACCGCGTGGTGCTCCTGACCGACAACCCGGACGGAGCGGTCGGGCTGCCCGCCGGCACCGAAGGGACCGTGATCTGCTGCGACTCGGACAACCCGCTTGCACCGGTATTCGTTAGCTGGGATGGATGGACTAATGGCTACAACAAAGACCAGCACTGCGATGCCGCGCCGCTTCCCTATACACCATATTCCGGCTGGTGGGTCGGCTGTGACGATGTTGAGGCCGCGACCAACGGCGGCGGTGGCTGCCTGGCCGACCTGGAGGCCTGGGTGCCGATGTTCTGGGATTTCACGCCGTTGACCCTCAACATCTGTGCATCGACCCAGAAGCTGGAGGTCACATACGCCCTGAAGAACTCAGGCTGCGCGGACTCGGGCAACTTCGATGTCTGCTTCTACGCCTCAAAGAACCAGACCATCACGACGTCGGACCACCTGCTCTACCAGATTCCCAAGACCTCGATGGCCCCCGGGCAGAACGGCTCCTGGAAATTCTGGGTGTGGCTCGCTCCCGGCGAGCTTGCCCCCGGAAAGTACTACATCGGCTGCATCATCGACTGCGAAGGCGCCGTTCAGGAAGACGACGAATCCAACAACGTGGTGGTCATCGAGGATCAGCAACTGACGATTCCGACCTGTCCATAGCCAGCCCAAGGGCTGATTCACGATTGAATAGCCAATTGAACCGCGGAACGGACCATGCCATTCCCGCGAAGGCGGGAATCCGGTATCTTCCCCGGCATTCCCGGTTCCTCGTGCGCGGGGCGACATCATCGGATGCATTTGACGATTCAATAAGAACCACGGATGGGACGGCTCGCAGGCGACAAAACAGTGGCGCCAGATATGCGAGCCGCGGCCCTGGAAGCTCTTCGTAGAGAACACGCTTACGCGAGTGTAGACATGTCGTCCTGCTTCACCTGGACAAGATGCAGGAGTCAATCATGACATGTGCTACTCGTCGAGGCCGAACGCCTCCAGCCACTTGTCGGTCTCGCTGGCGGAAAGTCCTTCTCTCTTTTCTTCGGGCTCCGTCCTCTCGTGCGTCTTTCGCGCCAGTTCCTGACGAACCTGCTCCCAGAATCGCTCGGACTTCAGAGCGGTCGCTTTTCTCTCGGCGGCCGCCTTGCGCAGCCGGCGGTCGCTGCTGACCACTGTCAGCCGGCGCGGAGAGGTGTTGGCCTTGATCTTCTCCTCAATGACGCTGTCGGCGTCGCCATGAAATCCGGCGAAGAAGACCTCGGGGTTCGCGATAGTCTCGAAATCGCTCGTATCGCCCGGGCCGGCGCCATCGAAGATCACCTGCCCCGGGTCGCCGGTCAGGGCGAAATAGCGGCTCAGGACCCGGCACAGCTCGAGCTCCGTGGTAATCTCGCGCTCGTCGAACGCTTCGTGCAGCGCCCACAACAGGTTGTTTCCGTCAATGATCGTCATATCTCCCGCACCTGCCATGACAGTCGAAGGCAGTTTCGCAGCACCGAAACCTATCCTATCCTAACGTGCCGACGCATCGTTTGTTCGTGTTCCGGCGGGCATTGCATTGCCGCGCGGCAAGCCGATTATGCCGTATCGTGCCCCGGCGGTCCATCCTCAGTTCTTCACGGTGATCTCGCAACGAATCATGCCTTTTGCGTCACTGTCGTCCGGCGCGGTCGGTTCGAGCACCGCCCCCGCCCCGGTCCGCGTATAGCGGAACCGCACACCACTCATCGGGTCCTTGGGCACAGGAACTTCCGTGATCTCGGCCAGCGTCTGCGGCAACTGCCCGCCGTGCGACGCCGCGTACGAACGGATGGCCTCGACGCATTGCAGGGCCGCCACATCCGTGTCCAGGCGTTTCGCGAGGGTTCGCACCCCGTCAAACGCCCTCTCCATGTCGGGCTGCTGGCCGCCGAGGCGCGCCGACGGCGCCGATAACGCCGCCTTCTTCTCGTTTTCTATCACTTTCTCCACGTCGGCAAACGGCCTGGGCAGGGCCGCCAGAGTGGCATACAGGTTTGGCGCCTCCCCCGCCTGCATAAACTCCCCAACTTCCCCGAGCATCGCCGCGTCAATCGCGACTCCCGTCAGGAATTGCACCAGGGTCGGGACCTGCGTGGAATGTCTGCCCATCCCCAGGCCGGTCCGCATGGCCAGGACCGCTCCCTCATAGTTCCCCTGTGCGATCTCATACCGCGCCCACAGACGGATGGCGAGACCGATCTGGCGGTATTCCGTGAGGTTCGCCACCTGTGCCCCGGGCGTCCAGCCAGGCCACCTGCATTCCCGGCACTGGACCGCCTGCGCCACGCATTTGAAACTCTCGACATGCTGCTGCAATAGCTGCTCGACCTCGTCCAGCGGCATCTGCTCGATCGGCATCTTCAAGTATTGCCGGACCTGCTCGTGGCTCTCTTTGCCCGGCAGCGCCTGTACCGCCTTCTCATACAGGGGAACTGCATCCCCGTCCGTCAGCGACGCCTGCGGCGGCAACAAGGAGTACTTGGCCGCTTTGGCAGATATTTTCTGGGGGCGAATCGCCAGCTTCACATCCCGCCCCGGAGCAGGCCCGCAGACCAGACTCAGAAGAATCAACCCCATGGCAGCCCCGGCCATCATGCTCTCGCGTACGTGCACCATCGCAGTTTCCTCCACAAAGAACGTCCATTTGGCTCACCGTTCGGCCTACTTCGACGAAAAGACCACGTCCGGGGTAATCACGAAGCGTGACTCCCAGGAATAGACGCTTCCCTCGGCGCCAACATCAAGGAAAATGTCTGTCCGCTCACAGATTCCCCAGAGAATACCCGCGCTTCACAGTTCGAAGCGGACTTCGCCACCCACGATGGTTTTTTCGACTTTGCCTTTGACGGTCCAGCCGTGATAAGGGCAGTTGCGGCTCTTGGAGATGAACTTGTTCACGTCGATCTGCCATTCCGCGTTGGGGTCGATGATCGTGACGTCGCCCTGTTTGCCCGGGCTGAGCGTGCCCTTGTCAATGCCGATGATCCGGGCCGGGTTGACCGTCATGAGCCGGACCAGGCCGGACCAGTCGAGAACCCCCGGCTCGATCAAGGCCTTGACGTGAAGCCCGAGAGCACACTCCAGGCTCGCGATCCCGAACGGCGCCGCCAGGAACTCCAGCTCCTTCTCGCTCTGCAGGTGCGGCGCGTGGTCGGTCACCAGGGCGTCGACCAGGCCCTCGGCGATGGCCGCTTTCAGGGCCCCCACGTCCTTCTTGCTGCGCAGGGGCGGATTCACCTTGTAATTGGTGTCGTAGTCGGCGCAGCATTCCTCCGTCAGCAGCAGATGGTGCGGCGTGACCTCGCACGTGACCGGCACCGAATCCTTCTTTGCCCGGCGAATCAGCTCCACCGAGCCGGCGGTCGAAATGTGCTGGGCGTGATAGCGCACCTGGGCCTTCCGGACCAACTGGATATCGCGCCACAGCATCGCCTCTTCCGCCAGCGCATCCATGCCGGGCAGTCCGAGGACCGTCGAGCAGTATCCGGCGTTCATCACGCCGTTGCCCGCGAAGCTGTTGTCCTGGCAATGCTGCGCGATGACCACATCGAACATCTTGGCATATTTCAACGCCCGCTGCATGATCGCGGGGTTCTGCACGCCGTGGCCGTCGTCGGTGAAGCCCCGGGCCCCCGCCTCGGCCATCAGGCCCATCTCGGCCAGCTCGACGCCCTCGCGTTTCTTCGTGATGGCCCCCATCACGTAAACGTGGGTCTTGCGGGTCTGGCGGCCCTTGCGATGCACGTACTCGACGTCGGTCTCGCTCTCAATCGCGGGGTTCGTATTGGGCATGCAAACGACCGAGGTGAACCCCGCCGCCACCGCCGCCGTCGAGCCGCTGGCGATCGTCTCTTCCTCTTCGTCGCCCGGCTCACGGAAATGGACGTGCATATCGATCAATCCCGGCGTCACGAGCTTGCCCGTGGCGTCGATGACACGCGCGACCGATTTCTCGAGGGCCCCATCGAGACTGCCCACCTCGGCGACCCTGCCGTCGGCAATCAGGACATCGCACTTCCTGTCAAGATGGTTGGCCGGGTCGATGACCCGCCCGTTCCTGATGAGAAGCTGATTTGCCATAACGCACCTGTGCCCCTGTAAGTACCATTGAAGCCCGTATATTCATACCAGAACCGCCGGAAAAAGAAAAGTGCTTCCTGGCAGGGCGAGCGCCCCCGCTCGCCCAGGGTCGTGCGGGAACGCACGACCTACAAGGAGCCGTCGGCCAACCACTCGGAAAGCAAAATCGCCAGGTCGGCGAAGTCCACGCGGCAATCGCCGTTGAGATCAGCCGCGAGCTTCGTCGGGCACGCGGCAGGTTCCGGGAGGGCCCGGTAGCTCCACACGTGGGCGGGCTGGTAGACACCGGGCTGTTGCAGATCTTCGCTCTGGCGCTCCATCCAGGTCATCGTGACGTCGAGGTCGTTCACCTCCACCACGATGTAACCGTAGCGTTCGGCATGGTAAAGTTGTGTCACAGTGAAGTCACCGTTGTCGCCGTCGTAGGGAGGGGTCCACGCATACCACGGGGCCCCGGCCGTCGCCGCGACGAACTGATGGATGTCATTGTCCGGATCGCCGTCGCCGTCGTCGATCCGTGCCTGGTCGAAGAAATGGTCATGGCCGCAGAAATACGCCCGCGCCCCGGCCGCCTTCAGGCTGCGCCAAAACGCGTCCCGCCGGGCCGGATGGTCGTCCAGGCAATCCGGATGCAACATCTTGAACGCGGGCTCGTGCCCGAAGACAAAGACGTGGGGCTTGCGGTTGGCGCGCAACTGGGAATCGACCCAGGTCTGGTCCACGGCGTGAGCCAGCCAGTGCTTCGTCCCTCCGTATTCATCCACGGCCAGAATCAGGGCATTCTTGTGGGCAATCGAGTACGACGTGTATTTCGCATCGGCCGGACCATTATCCGGCAGTCTCAGCTCGGGGTGCTCGTCACTGCCGAATACGTCCAACCAGCGATAGCTGTAGTTGTCGACCGGGTCGGGAAGAATCCCCCACTCGATATCCCAGGCGTCGCCGACTTCGTGATTGCCCCGGCAGGGGTAAACACCGATGCCGGCGTCATAAAGCGGCCGCATGATACGAACCCAGTTCCAGAGTTGCTCCTCGAATTGTGCGGGACTGACCCGTGCGCCATAGACCAGGTCGCCGGGGAAAATCACCAAATCGACGTCCCGCTGCAGGATATCGTGAACCAGTTCTGCAAGGACCTGCTCGTTAATGCCGGTTATGTAGCTGCCTCGGCTGTCGCAGGTCATGACGAAACGCCACGCTTCGGCCCCCGAGCCGACCGCCGCCCCGGCCAGACAGATCGACATAGCGAAATGCAGAAGCGCGCGCCTGTTCACAAGCTCGTTCCTGTCAAGTGAATATCCCCTGCCCTGGTCTGCCCAAGCCGGTGTGCCGCTCAATTCACCGCGCCATCGGTGAGCCACTGTGCCCGGCGGTTACGGTCGGCAATGATCGCCTCCACGTCCGCGGTATCGATCACGCCATCCATGTTGACATCACCCATGATGTACGCCTCCGGCGATTTCGATTCTTTGACGAGATTGTCCATCAGAATGCCAAGGTCCTGTTCGTTTACGATGCCGTCGGCGTTGAGATCGTGACGCAGCAAGCTGTCGTCCGCAGGCTTTTCCGCCACGCTCCAGGCCAGCGCGTACCGTTCGTTCACCGGGGCCGCCGTCCGACCGTCAGGGTTGCCGTAGGAAACCACGATCTCATACAGGACGTGTCCCGCCTCCATTTCGACATGGAGGTGCTCGACGTTATCCACCCGGCTGTCGCTGTAATCCAGCCGATCGTTGTTCGGGTTCGCCGGGTCGATCGCCCGCACCTCGAGCCGCAGGTCGCTGTCGCTGTCCGGCATCCACTGGAAAGGATACTCCTTGCGATAATGACGGTTCCAGGCCAGGGTAGCCGTGAGCACCTTGCCGGCCGGCTCATCCACGATGATACGATACACCTGCTGAGGGGTCTGCACCGCGTCAAGCTGATTGAGGTCCCATCCCGCCGTCGACACCGCGCCGGGGCTGCCCTGTCCGGCCTTCAGAAGCTGGTGCGCGCGGACCGCATTGACCATGCCGGCGCCCTGGGCGTAATCGAGCGGCGTCTCATGGTCGTCCTCGGTACCGAGCCGGCCCTTGTGCCAGTGCGGCAGTTTCGTGGCCGAACTCATCAGGATTGCCTTCAACACGCAGTTGCCCCCCCCGGCCGACAGGACCGGGCTCAGACTCGCATCCTGTTTGGCCGTTTGGACCAGCAGCCCCACCACGCCGGCAGCCACCGGCGTCGAGAAGCTCGACCAGTTGCCGCCCATAGCGTATGCCTGGTCGTCGTCGGTCTCGGCTACAAGGCAGTTGCCGGGAGCGATCAGGTCAGGCTTGCAGCGGCCGTCCTCCGTCGGGCCCACGCTCGACTCTTCCGGGTAAGCCAGGGCAAAGTGCGCGAGTTTCGTGGCGGGGTCCTGGGCATTGACGGAACTGACGACACCCACGCCGATCGCATTCGCCCCCGCGCCGGGGTAGAATAGCGGGTCCGAGGCATTGGTCCCATTGCCGATGCTGGCCACGAAGACCAGCCCTTCATGCTCGATCAAAGCCTCGATGCCTCGCGTCCACCAGTCCTCGAGCGGCCAGCCGAAACTCGCCGTGGCTACGTCTACCGGCGGCATCTTCTGATCGTTGACATGCTGCACCACAAAGTGCCAGAACTCGTAGATTTGACCCTCGGCAGCCGGCACGGCCCCCTGGTACAGGAACGGGTCCAGGTAGGATGTCGTCGCCCGGGGGTCGTCGCCGAACAGGATGGAGCAGATCGCGGTCGTATGAGCCGATACGCCGGGGGCATCGGTTGCGTCGTCGTGGAACTGCAACTGGGCGTTTTGGAAGCAGTTGTGCCCCAGGTTCGGCTGGTAATCGTTCTGTGGCTTGCCGTTCTGGTCATAGGTGAGACTGCGGCAAATGACACCCATACGCACGCCAGCCCCGGTCAGATTCGGGTCGGCCTGCCGCAGGGCGTAAATGCCGGCCCAGTCGAGGGCTTGCGGCTGACGGGCAGAACTCTCTTGGCCCAGCGCCGTGCCGGCAACCGCGGTCGCCAGCAGGGCTACGACCCATAATCTTGCGGTCCGGATAGTTGTTTTTTCGACCTTCTTCAGCATCATAGACCCAAGAGGCAGCAAAGTGTACCCGTCGGCACACCGCTGTTCCCCCAACGACCAACCTCCCTGGTTGACGAGCTCCGTCCGAAACAACTGGCTTTATGATACCAGATACCTGCCCTCTTTTCAAGCAAATTCCGCCTGGCGCGCCTTTGCGGCGACCAGGATTTACGGTCCTCGCAGGTCGTGCGTCCCGCACGACACTTTTCAGGCGAGCGAGGACGCTCGTCCTGCCGGCGAAATTCTGTTCCACGCGGATTGCAGATTGACGATTTGATGCTTGCCGTATACTATTTGCGCCATGAAAACCATCTTGAACGCGGAACAGATCGAGCGCACCGTTCACAGCCTGGCCGAGCAGATCGCCGGCCGGGCAGCGCCCGATAACGATCTCGCTATCATCGGCATTCGCAGCCGGGGCGAAATCCTGGCGCAGAGACTCGCCGACCGCCTGTCGCAAAGACTCGGCAAATCCATCCCCTGCGGCACGCTCGACATCACGCTCTACCGCGACGACCTGAACGCGCCGCACGGTCGCAGCCAGCCGCAGGTCCGCACCACCGAAATCGGCTTCAACATCGACGACAAGACGATTGTCCTGGTCGATGACGTGCTCTACACCGGTCGCTCCGCCCGGGCCGCCATGGATGCCCTGATCGATCTCGGCCGGCCGAAGGCCATCAGACTCGCCGTCCTCGTCGAACGAGCGGGAAGGGAACTCCCCATTCAGGCGGACTACACCGGCTACCGGGCCGACGTGGGGCCGCAACAGTCGGTTCAAGTCAACCTCATTGAATCCGACGGAAGGAACGAGGTTATAGTCGAGTAGGACCATGGACCGCACGTTGGGCATTGTGGAGCGGCCCGCGCCCGGCACCGCCAAGGCGGAGCCCGGCAGGACCGGAAAGCGTTACGGGACGATTATGACAATGATTCGCAAAGGCAAGCCGTTCAAGTGGCAGCGCAAACACCTGCTCGGCCTGCGGGATTTGACCGTCGAGGAGATCACGCACATCCTCGACACCGCTAAAGGCTTCGAGCAGATCAGCACCCGTTCCGTCAAGAAGGCGCCCCCGCTGCGCGGCAAGGTCGTGGTCAATCTCTTCTTCGAGGACAGCACGCGGACGCGCACGAGCTTCGCGCTGGCGGCCAGCCGGCTCAGCGCCGACGTGGTCGAATTCACGCAGAAGGCCAGCTCCGTCAGCAAAGGCGAGACCCTGCTGGACACCGCCCGCAACCTCGAGGCGATGGGCATCGACATCGTGGTCATCCGCCACAGTGCCGCCGGGGCCCCCAAGCTCCTGAGCCGGAACATCAACGCCTGCGTCGTCAACGCCGGCGACGGCTTTTGCGAGCACCCTACCCAGGGCCTGCTCGACGTGTACACGATCCGCCAGCTCAAGGGAACGCTCGAAGGATTGAAGATCGCCATTGTCGGCGATATCGCCCATTCCCGCGTCGCGCGCAGCGACCTGTGGGCCATGACGAAACTCGGGGCGGAAGTGACCCTCGTCGGCCCGCCGACGCTGATGCCCGCCGAGGTCGGCCGGCTGCCGGTCAAGGTCAGCTACTCGCTCGACAAGGTGATCGAAGAGGTGGACGTAATCAACATGCTCCGCATCCAGTTCGAGCGCCTCGGCGGCAACCCCTTCCCTTCCATCCGGGAGTACTCCCACTATTTTGGCCTGACGGTCGAGCGCATGCGGCGGGCCAAGCCGGACATCCTCGTCATGCATCCCGGCCCCATCAACCGCGGCCTCGAAATGGAAAGCGAGGTCGCCGACGGCACCAACAGCGTCATCCTCCGGCAGGTCACCAACGGCCTGGCCGTCCGCATGGCCGTCCTGTTCCTCGTCAACCAGGCCGCCGCCCAGACCACCGCGGCTGCAACTTGAACCCCATTTCCAGCATCCCCTTCTCGTCGCGGCGACCGGTTTCGAAGGGATCGCCGGTGTCAGCCATCCATCTCTTCAGACGCGCTTCCATCTGCTGCTGAACTTCGGCGAACTTGGGATTGCCTGCAAGATTGTCGAGCTCATACGGGTCGTTCCGGCGATCGAACAACACAGGCTCATGATCGTTACGGTTCTGCCACCGGGCATAAACCCACCGCTCCGTGCGGACCCCGCGCCAGCAACCGACCCATCTGTCGCGGTCGGGCCAGCCTGTTCCCATATTCATCAGATAGACGGACTCGGGCGCGTCACCGTCCTCTCCTGTGACAACGTGAGCCAGATTGTGACCCTGCACGCCTCGGGGGATCGCCACGCCACAAAGGGCCAGCAGCGTGGGCATGACGTCCACACTGCCGAACAGCGCTCGGGTCCGCCGTCCACCCGAGACGGCGCGCGGATAACGCAGGAGGAAGGGGATGTGGACGGATTCTTCGTAGGGCGTGGATTTCGACGCCCGCATGGTGGGATGCATCCACTTGTCCATCGGCTTGCCGTAGCCGTGACTGCTCAAATGGTCGCCGTGATCGGACGAAAAACACACGATGGTATCCTCGGCAATCCCCAGCCGGCCCAGCGCCTCCATCAGCCGGCCCATCTGTGCGTCCAGGGCGGAGACATTGCCGTAGTACTGTGCCATCTCCCGGCGCGCAAACTCCGCCATCTGAACGGGAACGTTGGGTGGCGGATCGACCGTGGCGGGATCATACGTGTCGAACTCCTGCGGGTATTGGCCATAGGGCCAATGCGGCGGCTCCCAGCCCATGACCACGGCGAAACGAGAATCCCCGTGTGTCTTCAGGTGCTCTTCCATGAACCGGATCGCCTCATCGGTTTCGCCCTCGGGGGCAAACTTGTCGATCTTGATCGGTCCGCCTTCATTGCGGTGGTGAACAGCGCCGTAGTGTCGGTTCAGGCAATTGAAGGCGAACAGATAATCGAAGCCGTAACGCTTCCCGGGCGGGTACGGCCCGCTGCCCAGGTGCCACTTGCCCACGAAGGCGGTGCGGTATCCGGCCCCTTTCAGAGCCTGTGCCAGAGTCACCTGATTGTCCCACAACACATATTCATTATCCGGCACGCCGTTGGCAAATCCGTATTTGCCGGTCAGCAGGTTCGCCCGATACGGCGAGCACAGCGGATGATTGGCGAAGGCATTTTCAAAAACCAGGCCCTCGGCGGCCAGGCGGTCGAAGTTCGGCGTGCGGACCACCCGGTTGCCGCTCGAGCCCAAGGCACTATAGCGAAGCTGGTCCGCGAAGACGAAGAGGATATTCGGTTTCTTGGGCCCCGCCTGCCTCTTGGGAGACGAGCCCCCTGCCGGCCCGCCATAGCCCGTCAGGAACAACCCCGTCGAGACCGTGCCGGCCCCTCCCAGGAAATCCCGACGATTGATTCGTCTCTCATCCTTCATAACCACCTCATCCCGCTGCCGGACAGGCATGAACCCGAGCCACAGCGGCCGGCGAATTGCTCAAACCGAGTCGCGTCCTTCCCTGTCGGTTTGCCGGAAGGCATCAATCCGAGGTCGCCGGCGTGGTGCCAATCCATATAGTTCGCGGAGCAGGAGCAGAGCCTCCGCCACGCGTCTTGACAGGCAGTTCGGGGGAATCCTCGGCGGGTGTGAATCTCCACTCATGCGAGATGCCGGAGATGTTTCCGATGTACGTTTCGGTTGTACCCGATGTCAGAACTGCCAATGGAACCGCCTCGTGCCTGCCGACATGAACGGACAACGTCGATGCGTCGTCATCCACAGGTCCACTCACGCCGTACCCTACGTGGCCATCATCCATCTGTCCTGCGTACCAGACGCCCCTGACCAGGAGGACGAGGCACAGAACATTGGATTGGAGGTCGAGGAGATAATCATACTCGGCGTCATTGAAACGAACGAACGATTTTTCGCCATCGCTGATCCAATAAACGTTGAAGGACATGTTGCTGAGGTCAAGCGGGAGGTCCCAGGTGCGCTCCGGCTCGCCGGCCCGACGCAGTACAATCTTTCGGTCGAACGCTACGTCCGCAAGAAATCGTATGAGAGGCTCCTGATGGTGCCGAATGAAAGTCATCTCTCCGGCACCGTCCGGCAGCAGGAACGTGGCGCGTTCCGTCACATGTTCCGGCACATGCCATCTATCCTCAAATGCCCAGATCACGAGGCACGCGACAAGTGCCCACATCACAAGGCACGCAGCCAGCATGTTTACGATAGCATTACCCGCCTTCATCGTCTGTCCTACTCTCGCATTTCGCATCAAACGACTAATGACAACCGCCCAGTCCTCCTGCTCGAAGGCGACGGGCCTAGCCTCAGAGCCGACAGGACCATTCTAGGGTCAAGGCGGGGTGGAGGCAATTGGAATCCGCTTGTTTGGACCGCTTTTCACAACGGCAGGAACAGGATTCATGGGCGTCTTGACTTGGTACGATGGGGTTGTATACTGTCGGCACGATTCTGTCAGGTGCTTTCCAAAGAGAGGCCGTAATGCAGCTTGTATCGAGGAAATCCCGGCTTAAAGGAACCATTTCGATTCCGGCGTCGAAATCGCACACGATTCGTGCCGTGGCCATCGGCTCGCTCGCCCCCGGCAAGAGTCTCATCCGCAAGCCGCTGGCCTCGGCCGATACGATGTCGGCCGTGACCGCCTATCGTGCTCTGGGGGCCGCCATCGACACGTCCGAGCCGGACCTGTGGGCCGTGACGGGAACGGGCGGGCAAATCACTGCCTTGGCCGAGCCGGTCGACGTCGGCAACTCGGGCACGACGTTGAATATAGCCATTGGCTCGGCATCGCTCGTCGGCAAGGGCCGGACCGTTACCTTTACCGGCGACAAGCAGACGCAAAGCCGACCCGTCGGCCCGCTGCTGAACTCGCTGAACGAACTGGGGGCGAAGTGCCTGAGCGTCAACGACAACGGCAGGGCCCCCGTCGCCATTACGGGACAAATCACGGGTGGCAGGACGGCTATCGCGTGCTCCACGAGCCAGTATCTTTCCAGCCTGCTGCTCTGCACGCCGCTGGCCGAGAAAGATACGGAGATCGACGTCACGCTGTTGAACGAGCCCGGCTACGTGCAGATGACGCTCGACTGGCTGGACAGCCAGGGAATCAAGTACGATTGGGGATTGGGGATTGGGGATTGGGGATTAGCGCCGCGCGTCGAATCCGCAATTCGAAATCCGCAATCTGCAATCTTCGTTCGAGGCGGACAAAGCTACCGGCCGTTCGACCGGCCGGTCCCGGCGGATTTCTCCAGCGCCACGTTCTTTTTGTGCGCGGCGGCACTGGTCGGTGAGGAGGTGACGCTGCTCGGCCTGGACTTCGCCGACAGCCAGCCGGACAAGGCCGTCGTCGATTATCTCAAGGGCATGGGCGCCGCGATCACGGTCGAGGCCGACTCCGTGACGATCAAAACGGCCCCGCTCCAGGGCCTTGAGATCGACATGAACAAGACGCCGGACGCCCTGCCGGCGATGGCCGTGACCGCCGCGTTTGCCGAGGGCGAGACGCGGCTGGTCAATGTCCCACAGGCACGCGGCAAAGAAACCGACCGCATCGCCGGCATGGCCGCGGAACTCCGGAAATTATCCGTGGAGGTCGAAGAACTGCCGGACGGGCTGGTAATCCGTGGAGAGCGTCCCAAGCCGACATCCGTACACGGCTGGGGGGACCATCGCATCGTGATGGCGCTGGCCCTGGCCGGCTTGGTTCTCGACGGGCCGCTCGTCGTCGACACCGCCGAGGCCATGAGCGTCACGTTTCCCGACTACGTCAACCTCATGCGGTCCCTCGGCGCGGATATGGAAACCACTTCGGATTGACGATTTATGATTTATGATTTATGATTCGAAGAAGGTGGTCTGTGGCTCGTCGCACCTCTTCGTGGGACCGCGTTCATCGGGCGAAGACAAGCGGCACGCAACCATTCGTAAATCGTAAATGGTAAATCGTAAATTCAAGGGGTTTCCATGCTCGGATGTCACATTGGGCGTTGCCTTCAGGTAACGGTGGCCGGCGGATCCTATCANNATTTACGGTGATCTGCTCCTGCGCAAGCCGGGGGCCGATGAGCTCTCCAGCCCGCGCAAGGAGCCGGACCTGCCTATCATCTATACGGGCCTCAACGCCGCCGACACAATCGAGAACGCGGGCAACAAGAACCACACCAACGGCACGCCGCTGACCATTCTGATCCCGAACCTGGACCGCCATTTCATCCATATCAAGCAGTACCAGGACACCAACCGCACGCCGCGGCCGGGCCATGCGTCCTACGCGAGCTTCATGAAGTACGGCCCGGACGATGACGCCATCGGCGCGGGCATCTTCAGCGGCCGATACACGTCCACCATCGTGGCCGCGGGCTATGTGGCCAAGAAGGTCCTCAAGATGTGCGGTATCGAAGTATTTGCCTACGTGCGGGAGATCGCCGGGGTCCGGTGCCCCGACGTGCCACACGAGGAAGCGCTGCGCTACACCAATGACTACAAGACCATGCGGCACGACCTTGACCCGTTCTACCAGGAGATCTACGTCAAGGGCCGCATCAACATGGACATGCGCTTCCTGGAGAAGGCCGCCGTGCTGGCCCAGGTGGAGCAGGAGATCGACAAGATCCGGGACAACGGCCCGCGCCTGGCGCCGCAGGAGGTTCGCGAGCGGTACGGCGTCCACCCCGTGCTCAACTGCCCGGACATCGAGGCCGCACAGGCCATGCTCGAGGCCTGTAACCGGATCTCTCAGACCGGGGACTCCGCCGGCGGCGTGGTCGAAGTCGTCGTCACCGGCGTTCCCGTCGGCCTGGGCGAGCCCGTGTTCTACAAGCTCGATGCCGAGCTCGGCCGGATGCTGGGCATCGGCGCCGTCAAGGGCGTCGAGGTCGGGGCCGGCTTCGCCGTCAAGGACATGACGGGCTATCAGAACAACGACCAGATGCGGGCCGTGGACGGCAAGGTGGCCTTCGAGTCGAACAACGCGGGCGGCGTCACGGGCGGCCTGGCGACCGGCCAGCCCATCATCGTCCGCCTGGCGGTCAAACCGACGCCGACCATCGCCAAACCCCAGCAGACCATTGACAAGTACACCCTGGAAAACACGGCGCTGGCCGCCATCACGCGGCGCGACCCCACGATCGTGGCCCGGATCTGGCCGGTGGCCGAGAACTACACCGCCCTGGTGATTCTGGACCATCTGCTGATGCACTACGGGTATCAAGCTCTCAAGAGCCGGATTGAGCAGGCGTAACACTGATTGCCGGAGGACCTGGCGTCCTCGCTCGTCCTCTCGGCTGGCCTTCGGCTTTGAGGCTCAGCAGGTAGGAACCTGGGCATGACACGGAACTCGCCAACGCAGAATATCGTCTCCGGCACATAGACTCAGGTGCTGGCGGCCCAGACCTGTGTGCCCTGCTGGGCGGAATATGTGTCACGCGGTAAGAAGGAAGGAGATCAGGGAGCTTCCTCTGAACCGGTCGATGTGCCTGGCGTTCCCTCACCAGTCCGATGACCGAGATAAAAGTGTTTAAGCTCCTTCATGACCCGGGAAGCCTGCTCCGGATTGTCATGCCTGCGGGGTCGAAGGACAATCAAAGGAAGACCCTCGGGCCCCTTGGCCACGGTGGCCTGAACGCCGGGCAACCTGAGAATGATGACCGCAGCCGGGACTCGCTGTGCAAGATAACGTATCCAGGTTTCGATGGAACGAGCTGCCGCAGACGTGTCCTTGCCCTTCTCGACGCACGCCGCGAAGACTCTCGCGGCACGTTCCACGTTGTACATATCTGCGTTCAGGCGTTTGACCAATTCGGCGCGTTCATCAACACTCAAGGGAAATTTGAACATAGGCCATAAAGGATCATCCACCAAATTGCGGAGGCGGGCAATGCTATCGTTCCAGATCCGGCAGATTTGCGCGCCGCCGGTCTTCTCCGTATAACCACATGTGTGCAGGGTCTTTTCTACCTGCGCATACAACGTATTTGACACCTCTATCAGTTGCCGCCAAAGAACGTCATGGTCCTGCGATGTTGAGGTGTCATAGAACGATAGAGCAATAAAGACAGCGAGGGCAACGGCCTTCTCCTGCGGTGTGACTCGAGAGGAGGCATACCGCTCGTTGCAGACAGATATCGAATGTCTCAGCTTCTGAGCATCGGCTACAAATGGGCCTATACCAGCCAGCAGACGGATGTGACCGGCCACCGTGCGGCAGAATTCATGCCTGTTATCAGGCCCGTCTTGCCTTGACGCTTCGCTCACGGCCTCCTCGATCAGGCCAACCAACTCATCGTACGTCATTTGCCCTGCCGGCGGGGGTTGGTGCAGGTATTGCAGGAAGCACTTCATCGACGGGGTAAGCTCCGACGGTTGGGCATCCATAGAGCCCGTTGTGAGATTCGTGCTCTCGACGATTTTGGCAAGATCGGCCAAGAACTGGACGTCCAAGGAGGCAACCTCCCGAATGTTTTCAAGGACCAACCGCCCGTACCAGGACCAGTTGCGAAGCTGGATTTCCTCGAAGATGGCCTCCTTCACGAATCCGCGATCGCCAAACACTTTCGGGTCTATCAGCGGCCTGAGCAAGGGCAGGACAAAATCACGCGTCTCATCGTTCGACCATTTCTTTCTCAAACCCTCCGTGATACGCCCAAGCTCAACAATGATCTTGTTCACCGGCTCCCGGGCGAGACGTACATAGGTGTCGAAATAGGCTCGCGCCGCCGAAGACATGGTCGCACCGGAGGCGGTTTCCAAAGATGCTTTGAAGCACAATTTGTGTAATGCAAGGTCCACCTCATCGGGCAACGGGCCCTCCAAGCACGATACAATGTCAGCGTGAAGTCGCTGCGCTTCCAAGACGCTGGGTTTACGTCTCAGCGCGACACTGCGCCGCTTAAGTGAAAAGTACGCCCGGTACCGTTTGGGCACAGCGGACCACAGGCCCAGCGTGTTGGGATCAAACACATGGGACCATCCTGGCCCGTCGTCCAAAGGTCTGGGCCGCACAATCATCCTGACCAAGTCCTGGCGTGCACTAACCTTGGATGCACGCCACACAACGTTTCCATCAGGGTCTGCCTGCTTGCTGTACGTTCTCCCGAATGGCAGTTGATTGAATACGCGGCCATCGTCTGTCGCTCGCTCCGGAACGGGGGGATTCGGCGAATGTTCTGCCGTCGGTGGTGTGACGATGTAATCGAAGCGAGCACGCTCCCTGCCGCCTTGGAAGAACCGGGCTGCTTCCGGCGTGCTGTCATGGCCCGCGGGGGCAGTCCGGTTGTGCGCGACCATGCTGAAAACAGACTGAAGTATTGATTGCAGCGCATTATCCGTTGGCAATGGTACAAGCCGATCCGCTTGACGCGATCCCAAGGGCAGAGCGCACGTTCCGTTCGGGTCATTATGATGCCAATACACGACCTTATCAGGGTAGAAAAGGAAATCGCTGAAAGCGAGAGAGTCCGTCTGTTCGCATTCCATGGCGGGATCGAGCCAGTAGAAGGCAATACGCTGGCGTGTCCCATCGGTTGCGAGCACTGCCCGATACATACGCGGATGATATGTACTCGAATAACGGGTCAACAACACATCGTAAGAACGACATGGCACGCCATCCAACGAAACCGCCGGCGAGCACCTCACGGCACAGGCAACAATAAGGACAATGGCCCAGACAGTCCCCACGGAAGGGATGACTAAGATGCGGCGTCGCTTATCCCCCCATCGCAGAGCCTGAATCTTCTCTTCAACGTAGTCTGAGGTCTGTCTTGGAGCCATTGTCACTGTCCAAGCCCCCGAGTCTGCGGCGTGATCGAATCTCTTGATCTCTCAGGCGCTCTCTATGGGAGAACAGCGGGGCGGCGTATGAAGCCACGCAAGTCGCTCTCCGATTCGAGAGCGCCTGAATCGCACTTGGATAGCACTAAGGGCCCGTTCTCATTCTTCATCGACCCGCACAAAGGTCTGGGAGTCGCCGGTCGCATAGCACTCCAGCGTGTCGGGAGTGGAATGTGCCTCGGCCCGAGCGAAAGCAGAGTGCCCGTAGTAGACAGTGGCGCCGCTGTACGACATGTCCACATACTCCCCGAACCAGTCTAAATCTATGTCCGCGTCGTTCGGCTCGGTAATCTCAACCGAGGCGGCGCAACTGTAGCCCGCGCCATAGCCGTTGGCATCCGCTATTACACGGTAATCGCTCCCCGCGTCGCCAAATGCAATCACCTCTGCTTCACACAGGCCAGTTACGTAGCCGGTAAGCTTAGGGTCGTCGCAATCGTAGTCCGTGATGTACGTCTTCTTATCGCTATAGGCAGAGGCCACGCCCCAGTAGTTGGTCTCCTCGTCCTCAATGCAAGCGCTCGCCTGCGCGTGCGCGTATGGGAAATCAAATGCGCTGGCATATCCACCGCCGCCTGTATCCCAATCAGCGTCATGGTCGAGGGTCACAGTATGTACTTCATAGGCGTAGCCTGTGGCACAGAAGAGAAAACTTACAGCGAACATCAAGACTCCAATGACATTACAGCCTTTCATGGCTCTTCCTTTCACAATCCATTGTGTACGGTTTATGTTTGTCTCGTCGTTCTACGGCTGCTTTCTTAGCTCATAGGCATCACCGCCTTTCTGTGGATCTACAGACGCGCTGCAGTTGTCGGCGGCCATGGCAGTCTCGGACAAGGCGGTAAAGACAAAACTCCACTGTTCCACCTGCTCAACGTGGTTCGAAAAACGCGACGCCAGGTCTCTCTCGATTTCGGCGGTCTGGGCATAGGCACGCGTCCTGGCAGTCCTTTCTTCGTTCAGCGCCTGCATGGCCTCCAGAACGTACTCCGGCGGCCTTTCAACCACGGGCCAGATCACCCGAGGCAGGCAACTCACGCATCGCCCGACAAACTCGGCCTGAGGATCATTCGGGCGGGCATTCGGATCGGAGGAGGCGTCTCGGAACATGGCTTCATATCGCACATCGCGCCAGACAAAAAACCACCGCCGGTACAGACCAGCCCAGTTGGTCTTGATGTGATGCAGTTGGTCCTGCGAAAAAGGCTTCCGAAAGATCGGCAACAAAGGAGCTTCGAGACTACCGTCGAACTCACGCAGCGCGGCTTTCTTGCCCGCCTCGACATACGCATCCGTTANNGAAACTGCCCCTTGAGATGCTCCGTAGCGTAGTCACAGATCTCCGGGAATTGTGACTTCACCATCGCCTTCTCGGAGGGGGAGGCGAGTTCCGCGGTCATGAGGGTCTCACAATACCAGCGCATTTCGGCCTTGAGCGCCTCGTATCCGGCTTCGGTCAGGTCCGACAATTGACATTTGCTCCAGTAGTCCGGAAACCCCTGGCTGAAGATCTCCAGCCGCACGAGATGGTCAGGTCCGGCGTGAGCAGCGCTGAGGGCCTGGCGGATCGTATCCACATACCCCTGCCGCCATTCGAGCGGCCAGCTAACGCGCGGCTCAGCGAGGGACCGTTCAACTGCGGACAGGACCTGTGCAAGCGGGTCCTCGTCGCACGCGGACACCCCAGCGCCGATGCAAAGCAGGAGAACGATTGCAGAGCCTTTTCCGATGGCGCAGGTAATCTGTGTGTCATTCCTCATCTACTGTGCTCGCTCAACAGAATTCGTACAACCTTGACTCTCCCTGGACCCGCGCCCGCCACTCAGATCCAAGACATGCAAGGGGTGCCGTATACGTACAGCACACCCGCCGCAACGTCACGTCGTACGCTTAACGTCTCACACGATACCCACACGGACCTCTTGTCTCAAAGTAAATCCGCCGCCTCGACAGCTTATGCGCGGAACGCGCCGCGCACTCTTCCCACATCATCTCGTTCAAGAATAAACGTCACAGCATACGCTGTCAAGAA
>JABAOC010003812.1_pt1 | contig 31461 bp, 27 predicted proteins | sample 7062161 | NCBI WGS metagenome assembly JABAOC01 (sample SAMN14538625, study PRJNA623070) | marine sediment metagenome | biome: marine biome [ENVO:00000428]; feature: marine pelagic biome [ENVO:01000023]; material: deep marine sediment [ENVO:00002113] | place: India: Gulf of Khambhat ... | reverse complement strand
CTGGAACTCCCGGATGGATGGGTTCCAGGGGGCTGTCCTCGGTGTCAAGTTAAAATACCTGAATGAGTGGAATGAGGCGAGAAGGCAGAACGCAAAACTCTATTACGAATTCCTTTCCGGTATAGACGGGATTATAACCCCGAAAGAAGCAGAATATAACAAACATGTGTATCACCTCTATGCCATCCGGGCGAAGGGAAGGGACGCCCTGATGAAGTCCCTCGCAGAAAAAGAGATCTTCTGCGGCATCCACTACCCGGTCCCGGTCCACCTGCAGAAGGCCTACGAATTCCTCGGTTATAAAGAAGGCAGCTTCCCCGTAGCTGAACGTTGCGCTTCCGAGTATATATCCTTGCCCATGTATCCGGAACTCTTGCGAGACCAGATCGAATACGTCGCGGATCAGCTGAACGTATTTTCCACAGAAAAAGTTTAACTTATTCATATAGTTTCATATAGTTGATTTTCCCTGGTACCTACAACGATTCGATAATATATGTCTACCGAAATCGAAATAATTGACCCAACCACTTATCCTGGCTGGAACGATCTCATCGCCGAACACGAAGAGACTACGATTTTCCACACCTCGAACTGGGCAAAAGTCCTCAAAGAGACATACAGTTATAAACCTGCATTTTTCACGATATTCGATAACGGTAAAATTTCTTCGATGATCCCGTTGATGAATATAAGAAGCAGACTGACCGGAAACCGGGGTGTTGCTCTACCCTTCTCTGATTTTTGTCCTCCCATTAGTGGGTCTCCTGAAGCATTACGTAAACTCATTGAATTTATACGGAAATATGGAAGGATGAAAAAGTGGAAATATCTAGAGTTTAGAAACGCTATAAATTGCACAGGGTTTTCACCAGATGGTTTACTTTCTTACTACTTACATAATCTTGATATAAGAATAGATGAAGATGAAATATTTAAGTCCTTTAGTAATACGAACAGGAGAAATATCAGAAAATCGGAAACAGAGGGAGTCGAAGTTGAAATATCAGGAGAAAAGGAGGCTGTGAGAGAATATTACAGGCTTCACGGACTTACGAGAAAAATTCATGGAATGCCACCACAACCGTTTTCATTTTTCAAAAATATTCACGAACTTATCATCTCAGACGGTCTTGGCTTTGTCTGTTTAGGTTCATATAAAAAGAGAATTATTTCGGGGGTGTTATTTATGCATTTTCGAGATAACGCACTTTACAAATTTGGGGCATCCGATAGGAAATATCAATACTTGAGGCCGAATAATTTAATTATGTGGGAAGCAATCAAATATTGCAGGAGAAATGGGGTGAAGTATGTAAATTTTGGTCGCACCGATAGAGACCAGAAAGGACTTATCAGGTACAAAGATAGCTGGGGTGCAAAGCGGTCTTTGATTCAATATGAGAGGTACGGAATTATTTCTCGAAAAACTCAGGAAATATCTAAATACAATCCACAGTTGCAGGGAAAAATTTTTCGAAGGACACCGATTACACTCTTGAGAGTAATTGGGAAACTTTTTTATCGACACTTAGGCTGAGAATATAATATGAACAGATTGTTCTATAATATTAAACCATTTATCCCGAGATGGCTTCAGATTATCTTTCGGAGATTTCTAATCAAATCGCAGATCCCGAGATATAGGGAAGTCTGGCCAATCCTTGAGGGTTCTGCGGAAAAACCTGAAGGGTTTCCAGGGTGGCCAAATAATAAGCATTTTGCACTCGTCTTGACTCATGATGTGGAAACGTGGGTCGGTCACGAGAGGTGCCGGGAGCTTCTTGAGTTGGAGCGGAATCTTGGATTTAGATCATCGTTTAACTTCGTGCCAAAAAGATATGAAGTTAGTTTAGAACTGAGGCGATTTATCTGGGAATCGGGCTTTGAGGTGGGCGTTCACGATTTATATCATGATGGAAAATTATACAGCTCGAAAGAGATATTTGATGAAAGAGCGAGGGAAATAAACTGGTACCTTAAAGAGTGGAATGCAAAAGGATTTCGTTCTGGCTCCATGCACTGTAACCTTAGCTGGATATCCGACCTTAATATCGAATATGACGCTTCCACCTTTGATACGGATCCATTCGAGCCTCAGCCGGAAGGTACGGGGACAATCTTTCCCTTCTGGGTAGATGGAAACGAAACGAGGGAAAAATACTTGGAACTCCCATATACGCTACCACAGGACTTTACCCTCTTCATAATAATGCAACAAAGAAACATCGAAGTTTGGAAGAAAAAGCTCGACTGGATCGCGAAGAATGGAGGAATGGCCTTATTGACAACCCACCCCGATTACATGTGCTGGGAAAAGGGAAAAAATACAATCGAAGAATACCCCATCGAGTATTACGAAGAATTTCTCAACTACTTACGATATGAGTATGGAATGCAGTTTTGGAACCCTCTTCCTAGAGATCTTGTCGGGTTCTGGAAGAAAAATGTTAAGACCCCTTAGTATGAATAATCAATTTATCATCGATATTGATGCCCCAATATTAATCACGGGGTCCAATGGTTTTCTAGGATCGAAGGTAGTTGAAACACTTTTACAATATGGATATAGAAACCTTAGGTGTTTTGTCAGGCCAACCAGTGATCTTGACCGCCTCAAAGATGTAATTAGATCCTCAAATAATAATATTGAAATTGTTACTGGAAACCTGCTTTCACGTGAAGATTGTAAAAGGTCGGCGCGTGGAGTATCGATTATATTCCATCTTGCTGCCGGTATAGATAAATCTTTTCCCGATGCATTTATGAATTCTGTAGTAACCACAAGAAATTTGCTCGATGCAATTGTGGAGGAAAATGTACTCAAGAGATTTATTAACGTGAGTTCTTTTGCAGTCTATACCAATAGAAATTTAATGCGGGGTGGTGAGCTTGACGAGGATTGTGAAATAGATTCTGAGGCTTTACAAAGACATGAGTCATATTGCTATGGCAAAATCAAGCAGGACAAGATTGTTGAAGAATATTCAAGGAAACACAAAATCCCATACGTGATTGTGAGGCCAGGCGCGGTTTTTGGCCCGGGGAAAAAAAATATTTCGGGTAGAGTTGGTATAGATACTTTTGGAATATTCTTACATATTGGGGGATCGAACAAAATTCCCCTAACATATGTTGATAATTGTGCAGATGCGATTGTATTAGCTGGATTAACATTAAATGTAGATGGAGAAGTATTTAATATTGTCGATGATAATCTTCCAAGCAGTAGAAAATTTCTAAAGATGTTCAAAAAAAACGTGAAGAACTTTAAATCCATTTACGTTCCTTACTGGCTATTTTATTGGATGAGCCTGATTTGGGAAAAATATTCGAGTTGGTCGAGGGGGCAGCTTCCTCCAGCCTTTAATCGTAATCGGTGCTCAACCTATTATAAAGGGAATAAATACTCAAATAAGAAGCTGAAGCACCTCCTTCACTGGTATCCGAAAGTTTCAATGGAGGAAGCGCTGAACAGATATTTTAGATACCAGAGAGATTGCGAGGAATAAAATGATAAGAGTTGGAATCATCGGTTGTGGAAAAATTGCCGACCAACATGCTTCTGAAATTCAAAAGATTGAAGGGTGTGAGATTGTAGGTGTATGCGATAGAGAAGAATTAATGGCAAAGCAGATGTTCGAAAGGTTTAATGTGAAAAATTATTTTAGCGATGTGAATGAATTTTTAGAAAAATCCAACCCTGACATTGTTCATATTACGACCCCACCACAGAGCCATTTTGAGCTGGGAAAATTGTGTTTGAATGCAGGAAGCAACGTTTATATAGAAAAACCTTTCACATTAAACACAAAAGATGCTGAAGAAATAATTAATTTTGCTGAAGAAAAAAATCTGAAGATTACTGTAGGACACAATTTACAATACAACCATTCGGCGATAGAAATGAGAAAATTGATAAAAGAGGGGTTTCTTGGGGGTGACCCTATACATATTGAGAGTTATTACTGCTATGATCTTGGAGATCCAAAATATGCTAAATCAATGCTTGGAGATAAAAATCACTGGGTCAGGAAACTACCCGGTAAATTATTGCACAACCTTATCAGTCACGGAATTGGTAAAATTGCAGAATTTTTAAAGGGCGATAGTCCACACGTGATAGCTCATGGTTTTACAGGCAAAATGCTTAGAAGTATAGATGAAAATGAAATAATCGATGAATTGAGAGTAATCATTAATGACGATGGTATAAAGACAGCATATTTTACATTTTCAACCCAAATAAAACCAACACTTCGTCATTTTCGAGTTTACGGCCCCAAAAATGCTCTGATTGTCGATGATGATAACCAGACAGTGATTAAAGTAAACGGGAATAATTATAAAAGTTATTTGAATCAATTTGTTCCACCTTTGGAATATTCTAAGCAGTACCTGGGAAACTCTTTGAGAAATATGGGGAAATTTATTAGAAGGGATTTTCATACAAATTATGGAATGAGCCATTTAATAAAATCATTTTACAAATCAGTTACTGGAGATGGACCATTGCCAATTACTTACAGAGAAATATTAAACACTTCAAGGATTATGGATTCGATTTTCAAGCAGATATATTCCTAATTTAAGTCAGTTTGATCCNNCGCTAGAAATGAAGAAGGATACATCGAAAACACAATTAAATCAGTAGTAAAACAAACTGTTCTTCCAAAAAGGTGGGTTATCGTAAGTGATGGCTCTACAGACCGAACAGATGAGATCGTAAAAAAATATACAAAAATTTTTAAATGGATTGTTTTATTAAGAATGCCTGAACGCCGTGATAGACAATTTGCAGCAAAAGTGCACAGTTTCAATGCTGGATATGAAGTAGTCAAAGACCTTGATTTTGATGTGATCGGGAACCTTGATGCAGATATCTCATTTGGAAGGGACTACTTCCAGTTTCTTCTTGGAAAATTTAAAGAAAAACATATGCTTGGAGTGGCAGGAACACCATTTGTAGAAAATGGATCCCACTACGACTACAGATTTACTAACATCGAACATGTTTCTGGCGCGTGTCAGTTGTTCAGGCGTGAATGTTTTGAGGATATCGGTGGATATATCCCAGTTGAAGGTGGTGGGATAGATTGGATTGCTGTAACAACCGCGAGAATGAAAGGATGGGAGACTAGAACATTTACTGACAAAACATGCTTTCACCACCGTCCGATCGGTACGGGAAACAATAACAGTTTAATGGCCTGGTTTAAACATGGCCGGAAAGACTATTATTTGGGTGGTCACCCCTTATGGGAATTATTTAGATCTTTTTATCAAATGAAATCAAAACCATATATTTTAGGCGGTTTATTATTATTTGCTGGTTATTTATGGGCGTGTTTGCAAAGAGTTGAAAGGCCAGTAAAAGCTGATTTGATTAAATTTCATAGAAAAGAACAAATAGAAAGGCTCAAGAAGATTCTAACGTTTAAATAATAAATTAATAAAGGGGAAAGATTAAAAAAGATAACTTTATGGATAGAACAAAAGAAATAATCGAAGAAAGCTTAATAAAAGTAGAAAAGTGGGTTGAAGATAATCAATACAAAGGATATGAACCATTCGATGGGCTACTTTCATACTTGAGACCTTTGACTTTTGGGAACCTTTTCTTGGATCGACTATTACTTCAACTTGTAAGACAAAGCCCTTTAAATTTGAGGCCTTTACTTGGTGTCAAGCCTCAGGAGTCAACTATCGGTAGGGGATACATGGCATGGGGATATCTCACAATGCTCAAAATAACTGGCAATGAAGAATGTAGGAGAAAAGCCGAAACTTGCCTTCAATGGCTGATAAATAACAAATCTCCCGGGTATGATAATTACAGTTGGGGAAAGCATTTCGATTTTGCAAGCCGTGGTGGAATATATAGGTCTTTCGAACCAATAATTGTATGGACAGCTCTTATCGGTTTTGCGTTCCTGGATGCTTATGAAACTTTGCGGGAAGAAAAATACCTCGATGTGGCGAAAAGTATCTGCGAATGGATAATGGAGCTTCCCAGGGAAAATACAGACTCTGGAATATGTTTGAGCTATTTAGCATACAGGGTCAGCTCTATTCACAATTCGAATATGCTCGGAGCAGCGATGCTGGCGCGTACAGGAAAGTTAACGGCAAACCAAAAATACCTTAAAGTTGCAAGAGAAGCAATGCTGTATAGCTGTTCGAGACAGCGCCCTGACGGTGCCTGGTATTACGGGGAAGCACCGAATAATCATTGGATTGATAACTTTCATACTGGATATAACCTTGACAGTTTGAAATTATATATGCAATCCACTGGAGACACGGAGTTTGAAGAAAATTTAAAAAAAGGATTTGAGTTTTATAAGAACAATTTCTTCGAAGAATGTGGTAGACCCAAATACTATCATAATAGAACCTATCCGATTGATAGCCAGTGCATCTCACAAGCAATAGAGACATTGGCCAATTTCTCAGGCATCGATGAAGAAGCTATGAACCTATCGCTGAAAGTGGCTAAATGGGCCATTGAAAATATGCAGGACGAAAAAGGATATTTCTATTACAGACAGTATCCTTTCATTAAGGCAAAAACGCCTATGCTTCACTGGGCACAGGCAACAATGTTTAAGGGATTAACACTTTTGATATTAAGATTAAACACAGATAGTACCAGCCAAAGATAGATTGCTATTCTTTCTTGTTACGTCCATGTAATATCTGATTTAGATTAATTATTTGAGTACATCTCATATAAATACTATCGGTATTGATACAGTAAGTATTGAGGGTCATTAATGAATGAAGAAACAAAAATAACAATAAAAGGGAAATTTGTAAAAATAGCTTCCATTGAGAATGAATGGTTTGTTGATGTTAAAGAGCCTGCCAGTATGATAAATGAAATGAAAAATGGGAGAAATAAAGCAGATATATTTACGTTCTGGCAAAGGCTTCCAGATATGGAACCAAAATATAATTACCATATGGAATGGGACAATGTAGCTGCATTGCAAGTAAAGAGTTTTGATCAATGGTGGAAAAATCAAATTAACGCAAAAACTAGAAATATGATAAGAAAATCTCAAAAAAAAGGAGTCCAAACAAGGGTTGTAAATTTTAGTGATGAATTAGTTGATGGCATTAAAAAAATATTTGATGAATCTCCCATAAGACAGGGAAAGCCATTTTGGCATTACGAGAAAGATTTCAGTAAAGTTAAAGAGGAAATGTCTGATAGATTAGATCATTCAGAATTTATTGGGGCTTATTACGATGATGAACTTATAGGATTTATTAAGCTGCTTCATGTCGATAACTATACAATGATAGTTGAAATCCTTTCTATGATTCAGCACCGTGATAAATCTCCAACAAATGCACTGGTTGCGAAAGCGGTAGAAATATGCGAAGAAAAAAATATCCCCTTTTTGGTTTATGCCAAGTGGAGCTGGGGAACACTGGGTGATTTCAAAAAACGTAGTGGTTTTGAAAAAATAGAACTTCCAAGATATTTTATCCCTTTAAATATTAAAGGCAAATTGATTTTATTACTCCACCTACATAATGGCATCAAAGCAATTATCCCAAAACCCTTAAAAAGTAAGTTAATATTAATTCGAAAAAAATTGTACACAAGAAAAATGCTGCAATCTGCTTGATGATTTTAAAAGTATAAATCCTATAAAAAAGTTTTGAGGGGTACTTTTTGGGATTTTTATATAAGAAACTTCTTTTCAAGTGCAAATAAAAACTTACTTCTCAAATAGATTCTTATCAATAAAGAATTAAAAATTGTTAATGAATAACGGGAAGTTATAACAAAGGTATATAAAAACCCCACTATAATTATTTCATTTTATATTTAACATAGGCGCGTTAATAGAGTTTTGCTTCTACTTAATTAGATGTCATCAAAAAATACAGAATATTTTCAAACAGATTCTATACGCTCCAATCTTAAAAATCACGTTATAGGAGGAACTGGTGCGACGGTATTTTCTCGATTCGCAGTTTACTGTATTAATATGGTTAGTGTAATTGTGTTAGCTCGCCTCCTCACTCCGGTTGACTTTGGATTGGTCGCAATGGTTACGTCTCTTTACATGATTTTGGGGGACATTGGAATATTGGGACTATCAGATGCAACAGTTCAAAGGGAGAAAATAAATCACGATCAAATTAGCACCCTTTTTTGGATCAATGTTTCAGTTTGTCTTCTATTAACTTTAGTTTTAATCGCACTTGCTCCACTAATAGCGTGGTTTTATGATGAACCTAGGCTCAAAATGGTATCAGTATTCATTGCGACTATTTTTATTTTAACTGGTGTTTCGACACAACATTTAGCCTTGTTAAAGAGAAATATGAAATTTAAAAGTATTGCAGTTAATGAAATAGCTGCTGCAACCATCAGTGGGATACTTGCAATTATTATTGCATGGTTAGGGGGTGGATATTGGTCAATAGTTGCAAGGCGAATATCTTTAACAGGAGTGACTGCAATTGGTGTATGGATATTGTGTGGTTGGCGCCCTGGGCTTCCTTTGATAGGTTCAGGAATTAGGCCAATGATTAAATACGGAATTAATGCTCTAGGCGGTGGCACTATATATAATTTTTCTAAAAGTCTAGATCGAATACTCATAGGGTGGATGCATGGGGGAAAATCGTTGGGATACTATGACAGGGCTAACCATTTATTTGTACTACCATTAAATCTTCTAACTTTTCCTTTGTCATCGGTAGTACTTCCAGCATTAAGTAGACTTCAAAATGATCATGCGAGATATAGGCAATTCTACCTCAAAGCCTTATCAAACATTGCACTAATAGGAATGCCTGTTGGAGTTATTCTGTCCTTAAATGCAATTGATTTAGTCAAATTATTATTGGGGCAAAAATGGATTGAAGCTGCTAAATTCCTTTCTATTTTTGGTGTAGGATTGGGAGTTGCTTTAACCTACTATACATGTGGATGGCTTCATCTCTCAATTGGGAGGGCTGAGCGGTATTTTCGCTGGAATGTCGTAGCCTTTATCATAACAGCATTATTATTTTTTATTGGTTTACCATTTGGGGCATTAGGTGTAGCTATAGCATACACAGTTTCTTTTTATATTTTAATAGGGCCCGGATTATGGTATGCAGGGAGACCGATAAATATTAATTTATCGGCTATATTCTCAGTAATTTGGAAACAATATTTTTCTTCGCTTGGAGCAGGTATAGCAACATGGATTCTCCTTTACTCATTTAACGAATCATCAGTTTATTTTTATAATCTAAATATTTTCTTTAGAATATTTACCTCATCAATTGTATGTGGAGTATTTTACGTTTTATTAACTATAATAATATATAGAAGTACTGAACCAATATCTCAATTTATTTCCCTCATCGTTGAAGCCATCCAAAATTTTAATCCAAAAAGTCTTAGGTATTCTAATGTGAAATAATAATTATTAATTTCTGCGTATTTCATCATCTGAAGCATAACTTTTAAATGTTATATTAATTGATTTATATCTATAAGTTATTACTATGAGAATAGCATATATAGCAGAATATCAAGGTAAAGATTTAATACAACAACGAAATATAAAAAATCATCTATCCCTTGCCCAGTCACTGAAGATAAGATTGATTGCAAAGATGTTGTACAATGGTGGTTATGAAGTAGAAATAATTTCTCAAGGTGTTGTAATTGAAAATCAATGGAAATATTTTAAGGCGATTTGTGAATCAGAAAGATTTCATCCTAATATACCCATTTTCTATTCTTCTGCGATGGACTTTAGATTTTTTAGGGGCTTAAGTGCTAATTTAAGTACCTTGGCAATATTTAAAAGAAGGCATAATGAAAGACCATATGACCTTGTTATCATTTATAACCTAAAAGGTCCCCAAGTTAAATGTGCTAAATATATATTAAATAATTTAAAGATACCTATTATTTTAGAATATGAGGATGATTCATTTGTAACAATCACAGGAAAAACATCTAGTCGAAGGAACTTATTCAAAAATAAAGGTTTTCATATTATAAAAAATCTATCGGGATGCTTTGCTGCTTCACCACATCTATTACAGCAAATACCAACCGAAATTCCAAAATTTCTATTGCGTGGAATAATTAGTGAAGACCTTATCGAAAAGGCAAAATTAAAAAGAAACGCAAAAAAAAACTGGGTTCTGTTTTCTGGAACACATGATCCAAGCAAAGGGATTGAAAAATTAGTTATAGCATGGAAATATCTCAACATAGAAGGATGGGAACTTCACATNNGGAAAACTAACAGAGAAAATCAGGGAAATGGCTAATAACGATTCGACAATAATAATTCACGGAATGGTAAGCAGGGAAAAATTGATTAAACTATTAGTTGCTGCAAAAATTTGTATTAACCCACATGAGGTGAGTAATACCCCAGGTAATGTGTTTGCATTTAAAATTATCGAATACCTTGCTAGCGGAGCACACGTAATTACAACACCCATGGGTCAATTGGAAAAAGAAATTGAAAAAGGGATAACTTACATAAGTGATAATCAACCGATTACTATATCGAACACATTAAATAGCGTTATATCCAATGAAAGATTTATAAATTCATCAATGGAATATGTACATAGAATATATCGTCAAGATGCTGTGTTAAAATTATTAATAAATCATATTAACAATGTAAAAATATATAACAAAGGCAAAAGAGCATAATAAATTATTATCCAGGATCTAAATTCCTATTTGTTAAGCTGAGGCCTGTGTTGTCATACATATGGTTTATCAAAAAGGGAATTATTAAAGAAGATAAAGATTTTTAAATAAAAAAAAGAATTATTAATAATAATTAACAAGGTATAGCTTAAAAGAAAAAAACAGATAAGTAATCGAAGGTTAAAATGTTATACAGAGAAAGTTTTTATGATGAATAGGATTGGTTAATATATGCCGCCAAAAATAGCATTAGTTCTTTGTATAATATTCGTTCTTTATATTTTAAATGAAGATATAAAGTATAATTCTAAGACCTCTCTAGCTTTATGGATTCCATTGATTTGGATAATGATAATCGGATCAAGGATGCCCGCATATTGGTTTGATCACGTAACAGTATCAATATCACCTGAATCTTATAAAGTTGGGAATCCCTTTAATAGAAATGTTTTTATTATTCTTATTATTATTGGACTAATCATTTATTTTATTCAGAAGAAAAATAAGATTGGGGAATTTTGTTAATAACAATAGGTTACTTACAATTTTCTTTTTATATTGTGGAATAAGTGTGATTTGGTCTGATTATCCAATGGTGTCATCCAAGAGATTTCTTAAAGCTATGGGAAATATTATTATGGTGTTAATTGTACTAACTGAATCTAAACCTAAGGAAGCTGTAATAACCTTATTAAGAAGATCTGCATATGTACTCATACCCTTTTCAATTGTGTTAATAAAATATTATCCAAGCTTGGGAAGAACTTATCATCCTTATACAGGGGAACTTATGATCATTGGTGTTGCAGGGGCAAAAAATAATCTAGGACAGTTATGTATGGTTTACTGTATATTTTTCTTTTGGCATTTTTTCTTAGATGGAGTTAAAAAGAAGGGCTTTCTTAAGAATAAAAATAATATATTCCAGGCAATTGTTTTGATAATCGCAATATGGTTATTGGTTAAATCAGATAATGCAACATCAACTGTTTGTTTTGTTATAGGAGTTTTTATATTATTAGGATTTAGTCTTCCAATATTTAAAGGAATTACACAGAAAATCAGAGGTAACACACCTTTATTATTTTTTATTGTATTTCCATTTATAATTTTAGGTTATGATTATTATTTTACTACTTTAGTGGAATTTACGGGTCATGCCGAAACCTTCTGGGGAAGAACTAGCATCTGGCCTGAATTAATAAATATGATGAATTCATCCCAAATAGTTGGAACAGGTTATGACAGTTTTTGGCTTGGGGATAGAATGGCAATACTTTGGGAAAAATATTGGTGGCACCCTACACAAGCACACAATGGGTATGTTGAAACCTTTCTTGAACTTGGATGGGTTGGATTAATGCTGTTAATAGGAGTTGTTTTCGAATCACAAAAAAAAATCACAAAGGAACTAACGTCAAATTTTGAGCATGGGATATTTCGTATTACGTTTTTAATTATTATCTTGCTTTCTAACGTAACTGAATCTGCATTTAAGGGGCTGCATCTGATCTGGTTCTTGTTTCTATTAATTTCGATAGAATATCCAAAACTAAATATTACTTCCGGTCCCAGACAAAGAGTATTGAATTGATGGAAACCATTGTTTTATGAATGCGTTGAATTAAGATTTTTGTATGAGAATTATTGTCTAATAGATAGTATTTTTCAGAATATTAGGAGAATAAAGTGTGATAGGATATTCGTGTTATTCAATAATACAAATTTGTAATTAATAATGAGCATCAATTTATTTTCGTTAAAAATTAGCAATTTAGGTATAGGCTTTTTGGCATTAAACTTGCTAAATATTTATTTAATTAAAAGGGAATTTAAATGAGAAAAATTATTATAATTTTGGGTTCTACTTTTATTCTGTGTGTATTATTGAATTCAAATTCTCATTCAAAAATGATAACTTTGTTTACCTGCTTACAAACAGAAGTTCAAACTGCCATAGATTCAGCAAAGGATGGAGATGCTGTAATTATACCTGCTGGAAGATGCACTTGGTCTGTACCAGTTAAAATACCAACCACGAAAGGTATTATTTTACGGGGTAATGGTATAGATTCCACTACAATAATAGATAGTACTGGATCAAATAACAATGCATTAGAAATTACAATGACAACTGGCAACTCTATTATGAGGTTGACAGGTATTACGTTTGATGCAGCTGGTTCTTCTAAATGGGGGCCAATACAAATAGATGGGAAAGGAACTAATTTTAGAATAGATCATATAAAAATAAACAATCTGTCAACTAGGGGAATTACAATAAGTGCAACAACTGGTAATCTTTTCGGTGTTATAGACAATGTAGAATTTAATGCTGAGCAAAATGTTTCCGCTCAAGGTGTATCAATACTTGGAACTGGGGCTGCCTCATGGATGGAACCACCGAAATTTGGATCTGCCGATTATGTATTTGTTGAGGATTGTACATTCAATTTTGCGTATCCTAATGATGGTGCGTTAGATGCATATGATGGAGCAAGATATGTATTCCGGTATAATGCTATTATTGGAACATTCATGGGGCATCATGGTAATGACTCAGGAGGATATAGGTCGGCTCACACATTTGAAATATACAACAATGTGTTTTCTGCTAGTTCAAATATTGCTAGGGGTATGTTTTTTAGAGGGGGCACAGGGGTTGTTTATAATAATACCTTTAATTTTTCATACAACACACCAATAGAAGTAACAAATTATCGTTCTTGTTGTGGTGCTGGATTGTTATGTACCCCTAATAATGCTACAGAAAGATGTGATGGTGATCATCCAGATGATGGAAACGAGGACCTATCAGGGTATCCATGTGAAGATCAGATAGGAAGGACAACAGATGGTAATGATATTGGTACTACACAAGATTTATTGCCTCTTTATGAGTGGAATAATAGAATTGATTTGGTTGATGTCAATATTCAGGTACATTCGGTCTGTGAAAATCCGTCAATAAGTGATCATATAAAGGAAAATAGAGATTTTTATAACGATAAACAATCACCAGGATATAAACCTTTCATTTACCCACACACACTTAGAACTAATGTAAGGCCAAATTCTCCAACTAATCCTCGTATAATCAATTAGTAAAACCAATTAAAGTATAAATAATCCTACTAGAACTTTACTTGAAAATTGAATGAATAGAAAGAATGAAATTTAAAAAACTCATTAAAAAACATTTAGTTGGGAAACTCCCAATAAAATATCAATTAATTATCGAACGCATTTACTTAGATAAATTTGTTAAAGATTATGTTGAAATGGAAATAAATGTAATCAAGCAGCTTTGTAATCCAGGCAAAATTTCGCTTGATATAGGAGCAAATCGAGGTGTATTTACAATTTTCATGAGTCAGTATTCTTCTCATGTTTATTGTTTTGAACCGATTCCCTGGCTGTGTGAACTGTTAAAGGAAAAATTTAAAGGACAAAATGTTTCTGTTAGAAACTATGCACTTGGGAATGAGAATAGGGAAAAAATACTAAATATACCGATCGATGGAGTTGAAAAGATAGATACGAGGAGTAGTTTTATTGAAGATATTTTTAACGATAATATTCTGGGTATAAAAGTAACAGAATTTCAGAAGTTGGCAGTAAAAGTTAGGAAATTAGACGATCTTAAAATAAATGATATTGGATTTATGAAAATCGATGTTGAAGGGTTTGAATGCGAAGTAATAAAAGGAGGAAAGGAAACAATAGAAAGGGAAAAGCCAAATATTTATATTGAAATTGAACAAAGGTACCATAAGTATAGACGTATTGAAGATATATTCAAATACATAGAGTCATTAGGATATTATGGTTATTTTATATTGGGTAATGAGCTTATAAACACCGATGAATTCGAAGTTGAGAGAATGCAAGACGACCTAAATGAAAAAAGCAAGGAGTTTGTTAATAATTTTATTTTTACACCGCATAAGATTGATGTGTGCTTAATATAATTAGATTAAGAAACAATTCAGAATAAATTAATGTCTTTTTATTTATAGAAATGTTCCTCAATTGAAAAATAATGATTGCTTTTGAATGTAAATTTTATTTGGGTGACAGGCCCTGTATTTGGCATAAGAAGGAAGGGGTTCATTGTAAATGCGAACATTTTCAAAAACTTCAGGAAAATATATTAATAATAAAGTTAGACGCAATGGGTGATGTTCTAAGGACTACATGTCTTTTGCCTGTCATTTCGAGGAAATGGCCTCACGCAGGAATTTCTTGGATAACAGGAAGAGAATCGACTCGCTTACTTAAGGGTAATCCTTATATATATGAGATACTAGAATATGGGACAACTTCAATGAATCATCTTTTATCACGAACGTTTGATTATGTTATTAATCTTGATTCAGGGAAGATTTCTTCTGCATTAGCTTCAATTTCAAAATCGAATAATAAAGTTGGATTTCTACTACATGATAAAGGCTATGTTTATGGTACAAATACAGAGGCTGAAAATTGGTTGAAAATGGGGATTTTCGATGATTTAAAAAAGGACAATAGAAAGACCTATCAGGAAATCATGTGTTCAATACTTGGTCTATCAATTGATGGAATAGAATATGTCCTACAATTAAGTGATGAGGAACTAGAAAGGGGGAGGCATCATTTACAAGATCTAGGTCTTGATTTGAATAAACCTATTATTGGGATTCACACAGGAGGCGGAGGAAGGTGGAAATTAAAACAATGGAATGAAGAAAGTTATATTAGTGTAATAGAAAAATTAGGGAACATTTTCAAGAATAATGCAAGCATTGTTTTGTTTGGAGGCCATCTAGAAAAAGAATTAAATAATAGAATAATAAGGAGTGTTAAATCTTTAAGTTATGATGCAGGTTGCGATAATGAAGTAAGGCATTTTGCGTCTTTGGTAAATAATTGCTCAGTTATATTAACAGGTGATTCTTTAGCGATGCATATTGCATTAGCAGCAAAGCGAAGAGTAGTAGTACTTTTTGGCCCTACGAGCCATGCAGAGATAGAACTTTTTGGTTTGGGAGAGAAAATAATACCGAAACTCGATTGCCTTGTATGTTNNTTCGATAACCGTAGATGAAGTTTCTGGGGCAATATTAAGACAGTTTGAATTTATCTCTTAAGTCTCAAATTATTTACTCTCAATATTTTTATGGCAACTGTAAAATAATGAAAATTTCTATATTAACTGGTGGAAAGGACCCACATTATGCCTTGGGTGTTTTGTATGCTTTGGCATCAAAAAAGGTAAATATTGAATTTATCGCTAATGATTCAATGATAAATAATGGTATTGAAGGTCTCAATAACGTTAAATATTTAAATTTAAGAGGAGACCAAGATCCAACAGCACCTTTATGGAAGAAAATAGTTAGAGTCCTAAAATATTATTTTTTGCTTATATCTTTTGCTAAGAAAACAGAATCAAAGATATTTCACATTCTATGGCTTAATAAGTTTACATATTTTGATAGGACATTATTAAATAGTTATTACAAAATTCTGGGCAAAAAACTTGTTTACACGGCCCACAATATAGATATAAGAGAAAGGGATGGGGACAATAGTTATATTAATAAATTTACATTAAAATATATGTATAAAATTGTTGATTGGATTTTTGTTCATACAAAAGATATGAAAGAAAAATTAATTAATGATTATAAGGTGGATGGCGATAAAATCTCAGTAATTCATTTTGGGATTAATAATATCATTCCGAGAACTTCTTTAACAAGTTGTGAAGCAAAAAAAAGATTAAATCTTAATGAGAATAGTTATTCAATGTTGTTTTTTGGAAACATAGCTCCTTATAAGGGTTTGGACATTCTTATCAAAGCAATGCCATTAATCAAGCAGTCATTTATTAACATCAAACTTATAATTGCAGGTCGAATTAAAGAAGATAAATCATACTGGGATAATGTGCTCGAAATCATAAAAGGAAATGGATTAAACTCAGACATTATTGAAAACATTAGATATATACCCGAAGAGGAAGTAGAAGTATTTTTAAAGGCATCAGATGTTTTAATATTACCATATAGGTACATATTTCAATCAGGAGTGATGTTTTTATCCTATAGTTTTGGTTTGCCGGTAATTGCAACGGATGTAGGTTCACTAAAAGAGGAAGTTGTTGAGGGGCAAACTGGATATATTTGCCGCCCTGAAGATCCAGAGGACTTAGCAAGGAAGGTTAATAATTATTTCAAAAGTGAACTATACAAAAGTCTGGAGGAAAATAGAGACAAAATAATGAATTTTGCCAATGAAAGATATTCATGGGAAAAGATTGGTGAAAAAACCTTCGAAGTATATAAAAATATACTTTAATTGGAGTTGATCATAATGTACCTTCCATAAACTTAAAACTAAATCCATGATAGGCGTAATCTCAAAGAAATCACAAAGATCTTCAGTCGAAGAGTTTTTTCAGTTGTTCAAAGTCCCGTGGGAATTTTATTCAGGCGGGAGAACTTATGATGTAATTATTTCGACTGATAGTACTATTCCTGTGCCTGATGCGAGATTGACGATAGTTTTTGGTGCTGAAACCACGGCATTTGATCTAGAGAACGAGATCGTCGTTCATCCACACCCGGGTGGTGTTCTGCTGAAAAACGGGAAAAGACAATTTCCAATCTATGGGAATTTTGCGGTACTTCAATGTTCGGGAAACCCTTTCATCGAGAGCACAGTTGAACCGAAAATTATGGGAGTTTTTTTTAACCGGGCAGAACAGAGAATTATACGAATTGGCTATGATCTTTTCGATGAAATTGCATTTCTTTTATCTCAAGGACAGAAAGTTGAGCACGCACAAATACCAGCAGTTGAATTACACATTTCGATGCTTCGCAACTGGATCCTGGAGTCGGGCTTACCATTGATCGAAATTCCCAATAATCCGGACGGATATAACTTCATCGTTTGTTTGACACACGACGTAGATTTCATCGGTATACGCAATCATAAGTGCGATCGTTCCACGATAGGGTTTATTCTTCGGGCCCTATTCCCATTCATCTTTCCTGGTTTTAGATCCAGGTTATCCATTTCCAGATATCTGAAAAACATACTGGCTCTTCTTTTACTTCCTGGCGTTTACCTTGGCCTGTTCCGGGATTTTTGGGACCAGATTGGCCGTTATGTGGGAATTGAAAAGGGGATTCGTTCGACCTTTTTTTTCATTCCCTTAAAGGACGAACCTGGAGATTCATTGAACAATGACAGGTTCCATCAGTACAGGGCCGCCAGATATGATGTAAAGGATTACAGTGGCCATATAGAGACTTTACTGGAAAAGGGTCATGAGATCGGGATCCATGGCCTGGATGCCTGGAATAACTCTCGAAAAGGCAGTGATGAACTTCAGGTTATTCAAGATATCACCGGTATCGATGAATTAGGCATACGCATGCACTGGCTCTATTTTTCGGAAAATGCTCCTATGGCTCTGGGAGAAGCCGGCTTCTATTATGATTCCTCTCTTGGTTTTAACGAGACAGTTGGGTACCGATCCGGAACCACCCAGGTTTTTCGATTCCTCGGGAGCTCGGGGATATTCGAACTCCCATTGCATATCCAGGATACAACTATGTTTTACCCGAATAGAATGGCCTTATCTGAACATGAAGCATTTAAACTGTGCAGACAGATAATCGATGATGTGAGGACATACGGGGGAGTATTCACTATCAACTGGCATCAGAGAAGCCTGGGGCCGGAGAGGAACTGGGATGATTTTTACATTAGATTATTAAGGAAACTCAAACGAGAAAATGTATGGTTTGCAACAGGGAAGCAAGCCGTGAACTGGTTTAGAAAGAGACGATCGATTCATTTTAAGGAATTACGCGTTTCAAGAAATAAAATTAATTGTAAACTCAGCTCAGGAATTAGCAATAATTTACCAGCCGTAATCTTAAGAGTCCACTATCCTCGAAGCGACCCAGAAAGGAATGAAAAATTAGAATTTTATGGGCAAATGCATAAAGATATCACCATACCGTCAGAGCCAGAAATTGAGTTTAACATCGATTTAGCAACCTCTTCGTATACTATTAATACTTGAAAAAGAATAAACATATCTTAATGATCGCATACACGTTGTATTCATCAGATCCACGAGTACGTCGCGAAGCTGAGTCCATCGCGTCTTTACCAGATTATAAGGTCCAAGTTTTGACACTCAAAGAAACAGAATTTAATAGAAATTACTTTCTCAAAGATGTGGAGGTTCGAGAACTTAACATTGCTAAGTATCAAGGAAAAAGCAATATCAGGTACATAATGTCTTACTTTAGTTTCTTGATACGTGCTTTTGTCGCCTGCAATAAACTTTTGATGAGGAATTCCTTGGATATCATTCATGTTCACAACATGCCGAATTTTCTTGTTTTTGCTGGTATTATTCCTTATCTTTTTGGGAAAAAAATCATTCTGGATGTTCATGACACTATTGTTGAAACTTATTCGGCAAAGTTCGACGGTTTATCACATAAAATTTTAATCCCTGCTTTTCGTTTGGAAGAGGCTATTTGTTGCAAAATAGCACACAAGATCATATGTGTTAATCATATTCAACGTTCAGAATTAATTAAGAGAAATATTCCTGAAAGAAAAACTGTCATCTCAATGAATGTTCCAGATCCTGAGATTTTCAATATTAACCTAAGAACCGATGATATTGGAGGAAATAGCAATAAATTTAGACTTGTTTACCATGGGACTGTAACGAAAAGACTCAGCATAGATCTTGCATTACTCGCAGTTTCACGTTTAGTCGAAAGAATTCCAGAACTGGAATTTTACATATTGGGAGATGGTGATGACAAAAGTGAATTCCTCAAACTCAGTATGGATTTGGGTATTCAAGAATCAGTTATTTACAGAAATAGAGTTCCAATAGAGGATTTGATCCCAATATTGAATGAAATGGACATAGGAATAATACCAAACCGGAAAAATATCGCGACCGATCTTATGTTGCCGGTCAAAATGCTCGAATGTGTCGGGCTAGGTATCCCCGTTGTTGTGCCTAAATTGAAGACAATCCAATATTATTTTTCAGATGATATGGTTTTTTACTATGAACCTGGTGATGTTGAATCTTTGACAGAGGTTATTTTGGACGCTTATAGAAATGAATCGAAGAGAAGGAAAAAAGCTCAAAATGCCAAACGATTTCTCATTAAATATGGATGGGAAACACATAAGTTTGATCTTATTAATCTTTATAGGACTTTGAAATAAAGATAATTTTTAATAGTTCAGATGTTATGAAATAAACTAATTTTATCTGAGAACGGAATATTTATAAGGAGGATATATCATGTTAAACATAGCTCAGATCGGAGTAGGCTACTGGGGGCCGAATCTTTTAAGGAACCTTGTTGCGAACAAGAAATGTAACGTGAATACAGTAGTTGATATTTCTGATAAAAGGCGAGATTTTGTAAAGGGCCTTTATCCTGCGATCAACGTCATAGATAATGTGGGTGATCTATTCAATATTTCAGAAATTGATGCGATTGTAATCAGCACACCGGTAGATTCACATTTTGAATTGGCGATAAGATCGCTCGAGGCAGGCAAGCATATCCTGGTTGAAAAACCCTTGGCAAGAAGCGTTGCAGAGGTTGAGGAAATAGGCAGGCTGGCTAGAGAGAAAAACTTGGTGGCCATGGTTGGTCATACGTTTCTTTTCAACGCCGCAGTACAGTATGTTAAAAAAATGATTGATTCGGGAGAACTCGGTGATATCAGATACATTTACAGCCAGAGGTTAAATCTCGGACGAATTCGATCCGATGTAGATGCATTGTGGAATTTTGCTCCCCACGATATCAGTATTATTCAATACTGGCTTGGAGACCCTATTCCTCTTTCAGTAATCAGGCGGGGTGTTGGTTATATTCAGGATGATGTCGATGATGTCGTGTTCATGAATATTCTTTACCCCAATAAAAATATGGCCAATATCCATGTGAGCTGGCTCGACCCCCGCAGAGTTCGAAGAATGGTAATTGTTGGTTCTAAGAAAATGATTGTTTATGACGATACAGCGGAAAACAAAATTTCCATTTTTGATAAAGGCATAGACCGGATGGCTGTGTTGGGTGAAAATATGGACTATGACAATCAACATTTTTCAATTTTCAATCATCGGTCAGGAGATGTGGTTTTACCAAAAATTCATTTTCAGGAACCGCTTAAAGTTGAAATTGACCATTTTATAGATTGCATACTAAACGGAACAGAGTGTATCACGGGTATCGATCACGCAAAGAAAGTAGTAAGTATACTGGAACAATCAAGTCATTCAGGTATGAAAATTAATTTTGAGAAGCTGTAAGCAGGGGGTGTTATGAATGAAGATTATAAAATCTACGAAGGTGTTAAAATAGGAGAAAATTCGGTTATCGAGGCTTATTGCATCGTTGGTGTCCCTCCTCGAGGGAAGAGAGATGGTGAACTCGAGACGGAAATAGGAGAGGGGGCCCACTTGAGGTCACACACCGTCATCTATGCAGGTAACAAGGTTGGATATCGTCTCCAAACGGGGAATAAAGTAAACATAAGAGAATCGAACGAGATAGGCAACAACGTTAGCATCGGCACTCTGTCAGTTATAGAACATCACGTTAAAATTGGAAATGGTGTCCGCATGCACAGCCAGGTCTTCGTTCCCGAATATTCGATTCTGGAAGATGATACCTGGCTGGGGCCTAACGTAGTTCTTACGAACGCAAAATATCCCCTTTCGCCGGGGGTAAAGGAAAGCCTTCAAGGCCCGATAATAAAAAGAGGGGCAAAGATTGGTGCAAACGCAACCCTTATGCCGGGCATTGTTGTTGGTGAAAACGCGTTTATAGGGGCTGGCGCAGTTGTCGTGAAAGATGTTCCGCCCGGAGCTGTCGTAGTAGGAAATCCAGCACGGGTGATAAAAATGATGTCCGACCTTCCCTATTGAGGAGGAACTGATGAATATTCCCTTTGTAGATCTGAAGAGCCAGTACGAGAATATCCGGGAGGAAATCAACGAAGCAATTTCTGAAGTGATATCCAGCTGTACCTTTATAGGTGGCCCTTATCTAAAGTCGTTTGAGTCAGCTTTCGCGATGTTTTGTAATGTCAAACATTGCGTCGGCGTCGGTAACGGAACGGATGCCCTCTTCATAGCTCTGAAGGCTCTCGGTGTAGGTAAAGGGGATGAGGTCATTACCGCCGCGAACAGCTTTATCGCTACGTCAGAGGCAATTACGATGACAAGAGCACGGGTCGTTTTTGTCGATATAAACCCCATGACGTATAACATCGACACCGAAAAGATTGAAGAAAAGATTACGCCGAAGACAAAAGCTATTATCCCCGTTCACCTGTATGGCCAGCCGGCGGAGATGGATACCATTATGGAGATTGCCCGGAAGTACAATCTAAAAGTCGTGGAGGATGCTGCCCAGGCTCATGGCGCAATTTACAAAGGGCGTCACATTGGATCTATTGGTGATATGGCTAGTTTCAGCTTCTATCCGGGGAAAAATCTCGGGGCTTACGGAGATGCCGGTGCTATTGTGACCGATGATGACGAACTGGCCGATAAGGCGCGAATGATAGCAAACCACGGGAGGAAAGATAAATTCAATCATGAGTTTGAGGGGGTAAACAGCCGGTTGGACGGTTTGCAGGCTGCAATTCTGGAGGTCAAATTAAGATATTTACCAGAGTGGACGGAACTTCGCAGGAAAAACGCTTATTATTATAACGAATTATTAAAGGATACCGCTTTAATCACTCCTTTAGAAATTGACAATGTAAAGGCTGTTTATCATCTATACGTTGTGAGAGTGAAAAATGGACTACGTCAAAAAATTCAAGATCATTTGAAATCAAAGGGAATTGCCACTGGTATCCATTACCCAATTGCCTTACCGAATTTAAATGCTTATGCTTATTTAAATCATAAATTTGATGATTTTCCTGAAGCAACAAAAGCCTCTCATGAGATTCTCTCCCTACCAATGTTTCCGGAATTAAAAGAAAACGGTATTCTAGTTATATGCGATTCGATCAAGAAGTTTTACAGTTAAATAAATTTTTTAATTTCGTTGTTTATAAAATATCGGAATAAATAAAGATATTTACATGACGTTATGTCTTTGAAGACATTTAATACAAATCGATATTTTTCAATTATAGGTTCCTTGGGATTTAAAGGAACTAAAGATCTATTAAAAGAAAGAATTTGCAGTATGGACTACTATTATGTGCTTGAGAAAAAAATAGAAAATAGTTTGATAGTTGATATCAAGGGTAATTATGAAATTGGCAGATTAAGTGAAGTGGATATTATAAATCTTAAAAAACAATTAAAATTGCTCGACCAATTATCGAGAAGAGAAATACTAGCAAGATTGGTCTTTTATTCAAATGGGTTTAAAAATTGCTACGTTGCAAAAAATGACAGTGGAGAGATTGCTTACATTCAATGGTTGGTCTTTCCTTATGAAAATATGTTAATCCAAAAAAAATATAGCAGATTGTTTTATCCCTTAAGAAGAAACCAAATTATGATTGAAAACGCNNACGCCTTCACGTTTCCAAAATTTAGGGGAAGGGGTCTTCTTCCTTATGTCACCTTGGAACTTCTTCAAATAGCAAGGAAACATGGATGTGCAAAAGCTATATCCTATATTAGAAAGGACAAAATTGCTGCATTGAATGAATTTATGAAAATAGGGTTTAGAATAAGAAAAATAGTTAAAGAGTATAAGATCCTCGGATATAAAAGACGTAATCTTTGATTTAACTTAAACCACCCTAAAATGATGCCCCGTTAATAAATGTAATGTCTGAAATAATCAACAAAGAGGAAGAGTTTAATTGTTCTCGAAGAAATTTCATTAAAGCGATGGTTTATTCGGCGGGAAACTTTACCCTCTCTGGGTATAATCTCAAAAATATTCCCATTGGATTTAAAAATCAATTGCAAACAAAACCAACTGCAGCTTTAATTTATAGGTCAATTAATGGTTCCCCCGAATCGAATATGATAAAAATTATTGAGATGATGGGTGGAATAAAGAATATTGTTTCTTCGGAAGATGTAGTCGTTATAAAACCAAATGTTCAGTGGTGGAATCATGGTGCTCCCAATCTTGCTTCACTCAAAACATTTGTAGATGTCATCATGGAAATGCCTGGTGGTTTCAAAGGTGAAGTTGTTATCGCAGAAAATTGCCATCGCGGGAACAAACCGTGGAAGTCGATCAATTCAGGGTGGGAAAGGAAATTCGAAATAAATTCAGAAATCCCAGACGTTTTTAACTTGAACGATCTTACGGTTTTACTCAAGAATAATTACGGACGTAAATTTTCGGTTTGTCATTGGATAGATGTTGGTTCTGGAGGAAAGCGAGTTTATGGGCCGGCCGATGGTAATGGTTATGTATTCTGTGATGGAACTGGCGGTGTTCCTCTTCTATCTTTGGGCAACGGAGCAATGGGTAATCAATATAGAGCTACGATTTTGACCTATCCTATTTTTATTACCGATCGAGGAACCGTGATTGATTTTAAAAATGGAATCTGGGAAAAGGGAGCATACACGGGTAGAGATTTCCGTTTTATCAACTTTGCAGCTCTGAATCATCACAGCAGATATTGCGGGGTTACCAGCAGTATGAAAAATTACATGGGGATTACTGATCTTTCCGGTGGGCCGGATCCTTTTACTGGTGGAAGACTAACTGATAAGTACTACAATTTTCATTCTTTTCCGTTTAATAAATGGAGTAAAGGGCCTGTCCCTGGTATGCTCGGAGCCGAAATAGCATTTTTTATGAAAGAGATAAGAAAGGCAGACCTTAATATTGTAACTGCAGAATGGGTTGGCTTATCTTCGAGAACGTGCCTCCCTGTTGCCCGCACAAAAACAGTGCTAGCATCAAAAGATTCGGTGGCTTTAGACTACCATGGTTCTAAATACATACTTTTTCCAAATTCGAAAATAAAACTCCATGACCCTGACAATGAAAAAGCTCCCCTTTATCAATATCTTCATGAATGTGGAAAATTAAATGAAGATGCAACAGGAGAAAAAGATATTACCTGCAGTTCATTTGATTTATCGAAACGTCGGTATACCAAAGAAGGTGAATTACCAGTTAAGGGTGATATACATTGGGGGAACGATATAAAAAACATATCTAAATATCTCGCCTTAAAGTATTTATACTAAATTATTTCTAAATCTATAGATTAAGGGAACTGCTATGAATCACATCCAAAAAGTCCGGGCCTTTATCATTGAAAACTTTTTATTCGGAGAGAGCGTTGGGTTCCGGGAAGACGCTTCATTCTTGGAAAACGGGATCGTAGATTCGACCGGTATTTTAGAATTGATTAATTTTCTCGAGGAAACCTTTAACATCATTATTGAAGATGAAGAAATAATACCGGAAAATTTAGACACTTTGGTCAGTATTGGAAGATTCTTGGATGCAAAACTGGGATTAATAATTTAATCTTTTGCAAAGATGATAATAGATACAGAAAATATTTATCAGGAATATATCAACTCACACTATCCGCAATTTCTGAGGAAATTAGGTATCAATGCTCCTTCTGTAAAGGCAGAAGGGGCTATTATCGAAGACTCGATGGGGAAGGTATTTATCGATTGTGTTGGTGGTTATGGGATTTTTAATCTAGGCCATAACAATCAGCAAGTAATAGATGCCTTGACTGATCAGTTGAATCGAAAACAACTGCTGACAAGGCCTCTTTTGAACGATGTGCCAGCCAAACTAGCAAGGTGCCTTTCAGATATTGCGCCCGGGGATCTTTGCTGCTCCTTTGTTTGCAATAGCGGGTCCGAGGCTATCGATAATGCTTTAAAGCTTGTTAGGTTAATCATTGGAAAAAAAAATATTATAACCGGAAAAAACTCATTTCATGGCTATACATTCGGTGCCCTCTCGGCATCAGGCATTCCGACATTTAGAAAGGCATTCGAGCCCCTCCTTCCCGGGTTTATTAACGTCCCATTCGGGGAGATAGACGCGCTTAAAGCAAAAATAGTATCCTCGAATGTAGGGGCAGTTCTTCTGGAACCTGTTCAACATGAGGCAGGAGTTCACTTACCTCCGAATGGGTATTTCAGGAAGCTACGAGAGATATGTGATGATTTTGGTATCCTTTTAATTCTTGATGAAGTTAAAACCGGATTTGGAAAAACAGGGAAGATGTTTGCCTGTGAACATTTCGATATAGTTCCAGATATTCTGGTGGTTGGGAAATCACTCGGAGGGGGCTTGATGCCGATTGGAGGAATCATCAGCAGGAAAAATCTCTGGAAGAGGTTCAGCCTAAGTTTCCCCATGTCGGCATCTTCTTATGCAGGAAACGTGTTGGCCTGCCGGGCAGCAATTGAAACTATAAATTTTATTAAAGGTAATGATTTGATAGAACTTTGCAGAATGAAGGGAAATTACCTTTTAAAGGGTCTGAAAAAAGTATCCAAAAAGCATCAAGAAATAATTAAAAATGTCTATGGACTTGGTCTTCTCGCAAGTATTAATGCAAATCATCCAAAACTTGCCTCGAGACTTGTCATAGAGATGATAAGAGATGGTATTCTAGTCCTGCAAGCCTACGGTAATCCTTCTCATATTATGCTGGAGCCTCCTCTGGTTATCTCTTATGAACAGATAGATATGGTCATAGAAGCTTTTTCAAATGCCTGTGTCAGAGTGGCGAGTGGTTTGTGAAGAGGTAATTATGACGTGCAAAAAATGTGTGCTTGATTCCCATTATCCTAATATCACTTTCGACAGCGAGGGGATCTGTAATTACTGTCGTTCAATGAAGGATCTCGCCACGGTTGAAAAAATGAAAGTGGGATACAGGGATAAACTGGAAACTCTAATTGAAAAACACAGGGACAAATATGAGTACGACTGCATCGTTTCTTTTAGTGGCGGCAAAGACAGTACATATACGCTCTATCTCATGCGAGAAGTTTATGGGCTTAAGATTCTATCTTTTTCCTTCGATAACTGGTTCCAGTCTGAGCGAGCGATGCTGAATATTAGATCCGTTGTGAAGTCTCTGAGAATCGATCACGTTTCTTTAACAATAAATTTTGAAATCTGGAAAAAAATCATACAATCATCCCTGTCCAATGATCTGTTTTCAAAAAAGGCTATGGAAAGGGCATCAACGATCTGTACTATCTGCCTTTCCCTGATCAGGTTTTTCGGCCTCAAAATGGCAATAGAAAAGAATATCCCTTTTCTCGTGCTGGGATTATCTCCTGGACAGGCGCCTCTTGTCACATCAATTTTTAAGACCAATCCACAGATGGTAAAAACAATGCAGAAGGCAGTTTTTAAACCCCTTTATCGCAAGATGGGAGACGTCTTAAAGCCCTATTTTCTGGATGATAGACATTTTCAGGTGGAAAACGGATTTCCTTATATTATTAATCCGCTCGCTATTTTTCCGTACGATGAATTCCATATCTATGAAAAAATTGATGATTTGGGTTGGAATAAACCGGAAGATACCGACCCGAATTCCACAAACTGTTTGTTGAATGCATTTGCAATTAAATCCCATATCGATACCTTTGGATTTCACCCATACGCATTTGATCTTGCAAAGCTTGTGCGTGAGGACCGTTTGGATAGAGAAACTGCAAAATCGAGGTTGAATTCTCAGATAGATGCCAGACTAATAGAAATGACAAAAAAGAAACTTGATCTAGAGTAATGTAGCGAAAGGTGTCCATGTAATGTGTGGTATTTCAGGTATTTGTAACTATTTTGGAACCTCGAGGATTTCCCCGGATATTTTAAATCGTATGAATGGGGCATTGATCCATAGAGGGCCGGATGAATCAGGATTATATCTTGATGATTATGTGGGCCTCGCTCACACCCGGCTAAGTATAATCGATCTCTCATCCGGGACCCAACCCATTCATAACGAAGATAAAACCTTATGGATTGTCAGTAACGGTGAAATTTTCAATTATCCAGAATTAAAACAAGAGTTAGTGAAAAAGGGGCATCAATTTTATACATCTTCAGATACTGAAGTGGTACTCCATTTATATGAAGATGGAGGAAAAAACAGCCTCGATCTGCTGAATGGTCAATTTGCATTCGCGATATGGCATAGTGATAAAAAAGAATTGTTTCTTGCTAGAGATCGTGTTGGAATATGTCCTCTGTATTATTCCGTTCAGAAAGACGCGTTTATTTTCTCTTCGGAAATAAAGTCTATATTTATGCTGGATCTTCCAAATCGAAGTATCGATCCGGAAGCTCTAGATCAGATCTTTACCTTTTGGACAACTCTCCCAGGAAAGACAGCCTTCCAGGGTATCAATGAACTTCCTCCAGGCCATTATTTAAGTGTCAGGTCTGGAGAGATATCAGTTCGAAAATATTGGGAAATCCCTTTTTTTTCACCCGAAGAACAACTTTGCGATCCTGTTGAATATTTATCGGAGGAAATCGGCGAACTAATTCGGGATGCTGTCCGCCTTAGATTGAGAGCGGATGTTCCAGTTGGTAGTTATCTGAGCGGAGGGCTTGATTCCTCAGGGATAACAGCACTCGTGAAAAGAGAATTTGACAATGAACTAATGACTTTCGGGATCCGTTTCGAAGAAAAAGAATTTGATGAAGGTAAGTATCAACACCAAGTAGTCTCTCACCTCAATGTGAAACATACGGAGGTCATGGCCTCAAACGAGAAGATTTCTCAAACGTTTTCAGATGTCGTGTGGCACTGTGAAAAACCTCTTCTAAGAACTGCTCCCATCCCACTATATCTTCTCTCCCGTGAAGTAAACCGGAGAGGATTCAAAGTAGTATTGACTGGCGAGGGTGCAGACGAGATATTCGGGGGGTACAATATTTTCCGGGAGGCCAAGGTGAGGGCTTTCTGGGCACGACAGCCCGATTCTCATGTTCGTCCCAGACTCTTTGAAAAATTATATCCATACATATTCCAGGATTACAGGCTTAAAAAATCCCTTCATTCCTTTTTCGGTTATGGCCTCGACAGGGTGGAGGATCCATTATATTCACATCTCGTAAGATGGCAGAATACATCTAGAATAAAAACTTTTTTTTCTGATGATTTTAAGGATAGTATTGGTCGGTATTGCGGAATAGATGAAGTAAGAGATTTATTACCGGGAGGATTTAACAAATGGGACTACCTATCAAAAGCTCAGTATCTGGAAATAGCCCTTTTTATGAGCAATTATCTTCTTTCATCTCAGGGGGATAGGGTATCTATGGCTCACGCTGTAGAAGCGAGACCTCCTTATCTTGATCACAGGCTCATTGAATTCATGGGAAGGGTTCCTTCAAAGCTTAAAATATCTGGATTGAAGGAAAAATATCTTTTAAAAAAGATATTCGAGGGAATGGTTCCCAGGGTCACGATAGATCGAGACAAGCATCCCTATCGCGCCCCAATCGGTAGGAGTCTCATGAATGGTTATTCCTCCTATTTGAAGGAGATGCTGTCAGAAGATTCTGTGAAAGCAGCCGGTCTCTTTGATGTGGGGAAAGTAAGGAGGCTTTTGAAAAAAGCAGAAAAAATGGGGAACCCATCCGAAGTCGAATCCATGGCCTTGGTGGGAATTCTCTCTTCCCAAATTCTTTACGACCGGTTTATTTTCCAATTTCCTTGTAAAAAATCCAATGAGGTATCACCGAAAATCTTTATCGATAAAAGGTCGATCCTAAGATAAAAAACCATCGATACGAGGATTCCTAATAGAAGCAAACAATATAACTGAACGAGGTAATGGTGATGTATGTTCCTGCACTGGTCCATGAGTATCTGTCACTGAATGCTTACAGATATCCCGAGAAAGAAGCTTTGATATTTAGGGAGAAGAGGTGGACCTATAGAGACATAGATCTCTATTCGAATAGTTTGGCAAATATATTAATTCAACTGGGCATGGAAAAACAGGACAGGGTGGTCATATTTCTCGACAATTCCTCAGAGTCAGTTATTTCTCTGTACGGTATTCTTAAAGGAGGCGGTATTTTTGTTATTCTAAATGGTTCTATGAAAGGGAAAAAGCTTGCATATATCTTGAAGGATTCTGGTGCCACGATTTTAATAACACACACGGAGAAAGGGAGTGAAGTAAAGAAAGCGTTAAAGGGTTTGAAACAGGACTGTAAGATAGTATGGGTCGGTGATCAAAACTCAATTCCGGATGAGATGATCCCATTTTCTGTTTTCTGGGACTCTATCATGGATCCGTCCGGGGAGAAAAATTACGGAAAAAGAATAAGAATTAATTCCGAAAAGCTCCCTAGAATAATTGATCAGGACCTGGCTGCCCTTATCTACACCTCAGGGTCGACGGGTGAACCCAAGGGTGTTATGTCTTCACATCTAAATATGGTATCTGCAGCGAGAAGCATTATACAGTATCTTAAGAATACTCAGGAAGACATCATAATCAATGTTCTTCCTCTTTCCTTCGACTATGGTCTCTACCAGGTCATCATGACATTTATGTTCGGAGGGACTATAATACTTGAGAAATACTTCCTTTATCCCATAAAGATCCTTCAAAAGATAAGGAAAGAGAGTGTTACGGGTTTTCCTATTGTGCCGACTTTGCTTGCTATTTTGCTGAGCTTAAAAGACCTTGAAAAATATGATTTATCCTCAATCAGGTACATGACAAACACAGGGGCTTCGCTGCCTGTTGAGCACATTCGTAAAATCAGGTCCCTTTTGCCTCATGTAGATTTCTACTCAATGTTCGGGCTTACAGAGTGCAAGAGGATTTCTTACCTTACTCCGGAAGAAATCGATAGAAAGCCTACATCGGTCGGAAAACCCATGCCAAACTGTGAAGTCTGGGTTGTTGATGATCAAGGAAATGAGGTATCACCGGGGAAAGTAGGAGAGTTGATTGTGAGTGGTTCCAACGTGATGAAAGGATACTGGAATTCTCCGGAATTAACGTCGAAAGTTTATAAAAACTATAAGTTACCCGGAGATTGGGTCCTTTATACGGGAGATCTATTCAAGAAAGATGGAGATGGATATCTGTACTTCATTGGCAGAAAGGACGACCTGATAAAGACGAAAGGTGAAAGAGTAAGCCCGAAAGAGATAGAAAACATAATTCATGAAATGGAGGGTGTTTCAGAAGTCGCAGTAATAGGAGTGGATGACGAGATATTCGGCCAGGCGATAAAGGTATTTATTGTTACTATGCCGGGACAAAAGTTGACTGCTAATGAAATTTTAAAATACTGCTCGGAAAATCTTGAATCATTTATGGTACCGAAGTACATTGAGTTCATAAAGGAATTACCTAAAACTGATCATGGAAAAATAGACAAAAAGTCGTTGAGTTGAATTTTGATAAAGAAAAAATACAACAGAATGTCTTGCTGAAAATGTGACGGGAGCACACTATTCGATGGTTGCGCTAATTTCAACAGAAAAATCGCTTTCATTTGCAAAGGTATCATATGCTGTCACAGCAATAAACAACGTACCGGAAGGTAATGATCCTAGAGAAACGGAGGTGAAATTTCCAACATCAATTAAAACCGTATAATATCTCGAGGAGGTTCCATAATAGACGTTAAATCCGGCCAGATCTGTGAGGGGGCTCCCATCGGTTTTTGTAGTCGGTGCGTCCCATGCTAAAGTAATTCCTGTTCCGGGTACAGATGACGTATCGC
>JABAOC010007026.1_pt1 | contig 31528 bp, 34 predicted proteins | sample 7062161 | NCBI WGS metagenome assembly JABAOC01 (sample SAMN14538625, study PRJNA623070) | marine sediment metagenome | biome: marine biome [ENVO:00000428]; feature: marine pelagic biome [ENVO:01000023]; material: deep marine sediment [ENVO:00002113] | place: India: Gulf of Khambhat ... | reverse complement strand
CGTCCCTTCTTAGCATCAATACGCAGGTGCAATGAGGTTTCTTATAGAGCCATCGAGGGACTTTCCTTGTGCTTTTTGGCTATTACAAGCTTACGAGAGATAAAGGTCAATCTCAAGGTTCCAAATGAGAGACAGATGCGAAAATTTTCTTTGGGCATTTTATATTTTGGGTCTAAACCTCTTTAGGAGCGAGGCGTTCGTAACTACAGACACTGAGCTAGTTGCCATTGCCGCCGCCGCAAAGATGGGGTCCAACAAAATGGACATGAATGGGTATAAGATGCCAGCCGCCACTGGGATAAGCGCGGTATTGTAAGCGAACGCCCAAAACAAGCCTTCCTTAATCTTTCTCATCGTGGCTCTGCTCAACTGGATGCTGATGACCACATCTCTCAAATCATCTTTGACTAACACGATGTCCCCCGTCTCCATCGCCACGTCCGTCCCACTGCCAACGGCTATTCCGATGTCTGCCTGCGCCAGGGCTGGAGCGTCGTTTATTCCATCGCCAACCATAGCCACTACTTTGCCTTCCTCTTGCAAACTCTTTATTTCGTTAGCCTTATCACCGGGGAGCACTTCCGCCAGCACCCTGTCCATGCCCACTTGTCTTGCAATAGCCTTCGCCGTCCTCTCGTTGTCCCCTGTGATCATAACCACTTCTAGACCCATCTTCTGAAGCGTCTTCACTGCCTCAGCTGAATACTCCATTAAAGTGTCAGCCACGGCAATTATACCCACAGCCTTCTTGTCTACAGCCATAAGCATCGCCGTCTTTCCATCTTCCTCTAACTCCTTCATCTTCTCCTCGAGGAACTCTATGTCTATGCCTTTCTCCTTCATCAACTTTCGATTGCCCAGCAAGATCTCCATGCCATTGTACTTCACTTCCACACCGTGCCCAGGTACTGCGTTAAAGAATTCTGGATCTGCAACTTTGATTCCCTTCTCCATTGCTCTCTTCACTATAGCTTCTCCAAGAGGATGCTCAGAGCTCTTCTCTGCGACCGCGGCAAGGTGCAACAGCTCCTCCTCACTTAATGCCTTAACTTTTTGCGCCGTACGCGACGGGTTGCCCACTGGAGGCGTAACAACAACGATATCTGTGACTTCTGGCTCCCCTTTCGTTAGCGTTCCAGTCTTGTCAAACACAATGGACTGAAGTTTGTGAGCTGTCTCCAGGGCTTCTCCGCTCTTGATTAATACTCCATTTTCTGCTCCTTTTCCGACACCAACCATAATAGCGGTTGGAGTGGCGAGGCCCATAGCACATGGGCATGCAATTATTAGCACGGCAATGAAAACAGTGAGGGCGAATATGAAGCCCATTCCTACGAAATACCACACAAGAAACGAAACCGTTGCGATTACTATGACGGCTGGGACAAAACGTGATGCCACCACATCGACCAAAGCTTGGATGGGCGCCTTGGAACCTAACGCGTCCTCAACCATCTTTATGACTTGGGCTAGAAACGTATCGGCCCCCACTTTGGTCGCTCTGAACTTCAGCATGCCAGTTTTGTTCATGGTTGCTCCGATAACCTCGTCGCCCTCCTTCTTCTCAACTGGTATACTTTCGCCGGTGACCACCTTTTCATCGACTCCTGAATATCCTTGGATTACCACTCCGTCCACTGGTATCTTTTCTCCAGGCCTAACCACCACGATGTCTCCAACCTGAACATCTTCCACTGGAATCTCCATCTCCTCACCGTCTCTCTCAACCCTAGCGGTCTTGGCCCTTAGTCCCATAAGTTTCCTGATAGCCGCCGATGTCCTACCCTTGGCAATAGCTTCCAACAGTCTGCCCAAAATGAGAAACGTCATAAGCGACACAGCTGTTGTATAATACAGAAGCCCTGCACCAGTAAAAGTGACATAAACGCTGTAGAAGTACGCCGCTGAAGTTCCTATTGCGACTAGCACATCCATGTTTGGATTTAAGTTTTTCAGCGCTTTATATGCGCCTACGAAGAATCCGTGTCCAACAATGAAGTGAACTGGAGTGGCTAAAACGAACAGAAGAAGAGGTATGAAATTATCTATGGGAAGAGTGGGGAGAGCGAAGGGAAGAATGTACCAGTAATTATAGAGCACTACAGGTATGTTTACCACTGCCGAAAATGCAAACTTGTATTTTAGTATTTGTATGCTCCTTTCTCTTTCCCTTTTTTCTGTATCTTCCAAGCCTTCCTCCGGTTCAATGATGTCGTATCCCACATCTTGTATAACTTTTCTAATTCCCGCTATGCCGATTTGTTCTGGATTGTATTCCACCGTCGCTTTTTCTAATGCGAAGTTGACGCTGGCCTTGTATATGCCCTCTTTCTCGTTTAGGGCCTTCTCTATGGTCTGTGCGCACGTGACACAACTCATGCCAGTTATCTTGAGAAAAACGCTTTCATGTACTACCTTGTAGCCTACTTCAACGATGGCATCCTCGATAGTTTTCGGATCCAAAGCATTCGGGTCGTAATCGACAATCGCTTTTTCAGCGGCGAAATTCACGGTGGCTTGAGTGACACCCTTCAACTTGGACAAACGCTTTTCTATTGTCTGTGAGCAGGTAACGCAACTCATCCCGCCAATGTCGAGAACAACTTTCTTGTCTTTCTGTTCCTTCTTGGGGCTATTCTGTTTGGTCATTCAAGTTTTCTCCTTCATGCACCCTCAGATGTTTGGTGTGTGGACGATAACTCATTCTTGTAGGCTTGGGCACAGTGGACGCAGCAGAAGACCCTTTCTTTACCATCTATGGTTTCTTGGTATCTTCCTTCGTAAATCTTGCATCCACAGTGAAAACAAACACTTAGGTTTGGTTCTATAGCCATAGAGACCATCGATGCAATCCGCTTATAGATCCGAGTAGCGAGTTTTTTCCCAGTAGCTGTCAGTTCATAGACTTTCTTTGGCTTCTTGCCCACCGGCTTTCTGATCGACCTCACTAACCCATTCTTTTCAAGCTGCTTTAGAAATGGATACAGCAGACTTGGATTCACCTGTCTACCAATCCTGGTTTCAACTTCCTTCATAATCCTATAGCCATGAAGAGGTTTCTCGCTGAGAAGTAGAATTATCGAAGATCTGATCATGTCCAAAGCGGCATCTTCGTCGAACATCATATATCATCCACAAATATATTGTCTCCAGATATATTTAAATATTACCCATCTACTACAATAAATAAGGATGAACAAGAGTGTCTGAAAAGAGTCGAGACATAATCTGGATCTTCATGTTTCTGATTGCTTTGTTAAGTGTCTTGCTAGTAACGTGGGGGCTAGGTGGCGGGTATATGTCAGGTATGATGGGCATGATGGGATACGGTTGGGGCTCCATGATCCTGATTCCTACAGCGTTCCTCGTGCTAATAGCCGTCGGAGCATACTACCTCATCACAGCATCTAACGAACGAGACAGATCGACCTCTAACGGTGGTGGGAGTGCCCTAGAAGTGCTCAAAAAGCGATACGCAAAGGGCGAGATTACAAGAGATCAGTTCTTGACTATGAGAAAGGAGCTAGAATCGTGATCCACAAGCAGTGGATTTTAGGACTAGTACTAGCTATAGGGGGGATAATTGGTCTTACACTAATCTTCTTTCAACCCGGAGTATACAACATGGATGATGCTTTTGCCATAAGTGAGGGATACTTGATATCACTTAACAAGCATGATTTAGCTATTGGAGAGATCATGGAGTTCGAGCAGAACTTCTATGTGACTTATTACGAAAAATCCACGGGGGTTGGTGCCTTCGAGATGCTCATCGACAAAGGTTCGGGGCGTATCTTTCCTGAGTATGGCCCAAATATGATGTGGAATGCAAAATATGGCCACGGAGGTATGATGGGAGGGTGGAGCCGAACTCCGTCAAGGCAAATGTCCATCGATCAAGATGAAGCTATAATGATAGCACAAGAGTTTCTTGATAATTCTTACCCAGGAACCATAGCAGAGGATCTACATTCCTTTTATGGTTACTATACAATTCACGTCATGAAGGACGGAGAAATATATGGAATGCTTAGCGTCAATGGTCTCGATGGGGTTGTCTGGTACCACAATTGGCATGGTTCGTATGTCCAGAGTCGATCAGTTCATGAAGAGGGAGATTGATCGAACTCTTGGGACAAAGCATGGCTAAAAAGGGGCTTGATAGGAAACGGTACAACAGAATTGCTGCAGCTTATGACTCACTAGAGAATTCCATGGAGCTTCTGTCTTACTCTCGATGGAGAAAAGAAGTCTTCCAGTGGATTCCAAAGAAAGGAAAAATTCTAGAAGTTGGGGTGGGTACTGGCAAGAATCTGCCCAATTACCATAAAAAACACGAAGTTTTTGCCATTGACATTAGTGAGAATATGCTGCAGAGGGCAAAAGCTAGAGCACCAAAGCAAAGCGCATTAGTTCACCTTGCTCAGATGGACGTAGAAAGACTTGGATTTCCTGATGAAATGTTTGATGCTGCGATTTCCACTTTCGTTTTCTGTTCCGTGGAAAATCCCCTGAAAGGTCTTAAGGAGATTAAAAGGACTTTGAAACAAGAGGGGGTTGCTGTCTTTCTAGAGCATATGAGAAGTGAAAACGAGTTTTTAGGCAAAGCTATGGATCTTTTGAACCCTTTAGTGGTTAATTCTTTCGGTCCCAATATTAATAGATACACGGTGAAAAATATAGGAAAAGCAGGTTTTGAAGTACTCGAAGAAGAATACTTGCTCTCTTCTATATTCAGAATAATTGTTGCAAAACCGAAACTTCATTAACCAATCATCGCTCGCAACACCATAGAAATGACCAGAAAAATCTGATTTGGCCAACACCCCTAGAACAAAGGGAAGAAATTTGTTGATATCCATCATGTCGGGGGATCCACCTACTCTTGCCGCGCGCGCATATATTTCACTAAGTAATTGTCGAGTCAGAAAAAGAAGGGAGTTTGATTGGCATTTGTATAGGTTGTTATGGATACGGATTCATGTAGTTGTTTGGGAATTCGTAGTCAACGCCAGGTGTAACCTCATGTTGATATGGCACTGGATCCATTCCCATCCAATAAGCTGGTCCACGGTCTAGAGTAAAGAATGTTCTCGCGGTATGTTTTAACCAGATCACTTTTGTCGGATGCTCTGTTCCATCGCTTACCTTGACAAATTCGTGATAATGAACGTAACCACGAGTAGCATACCATTCCGCCTTTTCGGGAGTCCAAACATCGATTATGCCTTGAACAGTGTAGAGGAGTGCACCATCTGGAGCGTCAGATGACCAGCCTTGAGGCAATCCCATAGGCCCTGTGTTGTAGTGTTTTCCAATGAGCTTGTTTGAGCCAGCTAAGACCCAATAGTGTCCAGGAACATCTGTTGGTCCATCTGGATATACAGGTGCACCTGCCAAGTTGTAGTCCTCGCCATCAATGTTTACAACTATGCCTGTGACAAACCCCGCGTTTTGACCAGTTCCAGGACTGGCTAATACTGGTGACAACAGTATGACTCCGAGAGCAAAGAACAAGCCAACACTGAGAATTCTCTTCATGTATTTCACCTTTTAGTTAGCTAACCCAATTATGACGTGCGTCATAATAACATTTTCCCGAACATTTTCGGCGTACACTTGATATGCATACTGCTTGATATTCCATCTAAAACTTAAGCTCTCCCGCGTGCGCATTTCTGGTTCAAACATCAACAGAAAATGTTTCAAAATACGAAAATCAATGTCTATGATATTAGCTTCTTTTCTGAAATTAACCTCAATTGACGCCTTATCTTCGAAAAGAGAAAGCGCCCTGGCCGGGATTTGAACCCGGGTCNNTATACTAGACCGGACTATACTACCAGGGCAACCTAAGCCAACAACATTTTCTTTCTCGAATTTAAAGCTTAAGTATCCGCTTCCGCCTGAGCAGATTGCCTTCGAGAAGATGGACGGTGACACTGAATAACTGACTATGGTGAAGCTCCTTCATACCGAACCATGCATCACAGGGAACACTGATTGGTGTATGTGTGGAATCGTGGAAAAGTGTCGAGAAGTATTGCAGGTGTGTACAACGTCCGAATTGCTGGTGATGTCAACTTTAGTCTCTGATACATGAGTGCTGCTGGCAGCCCCGAAATGCAGGACGTCCAATCGACCCATACTTCAGATACTGGACCAGTTCCAACACTGTTGCTTTTCGGGAACTGCACCACCAGATGGCTGATGCGAGGCTGATAAAAGGAAACTTAACGTAAGAGTACTCTACGCGCGCCGGCACTAGCTGCTTCTAGTCTTGTGAATATCCTGGTGAACGGAACCACCAAGCACCATACACGATTAGACAAGCAATCATCATCCAGAGCATCACCACAATGAGCTGCGTTGTGGACGTAGCCATGTCTTCAAACATGCTCAATCAACAAGAGAATCGCCNNCTTCCGCAACTGGAATGCTCAAAGCTTAGAGACAATTCAGCCAAGATATATTTCAAACTTGGTAGTAACCCATTTATTAACAGATTTCCAATAGTGTTGATTGAGAACTCAGCTGGAGAAAGGAGAAGACGTTACGGAGCTGAGAGGAGCATTCGCAATCCCTCCTAGATCCTCTCAGCGATGAACCACCAAAAGTCTTCACCGATTTTTTCCGAGCACACCATCCCTTTGTGACTACATCCTCAAACAGTGACACCGAGAGACCTCAGTTTCCAAGCCTTAGGAGGCAAACGTGGAGCGTGGATGGCGGGCCCGTCGGGAATTGAACCCGAGACCCCCGGGTTAAAAGCCCGGTGCTGTGGGCGCTATTGAGCGCTCTTCCTTGCTGAGCTACGGGCCCACAATTACATTTCAATCAAAGCCAAACTTGCTACGCAATGTGCTTTAAAGGGTTTGCTTCAGGTCTTTTGTGTATTGAAGCCGATATAGCGTTTTCGAGAATTCCATCGGACACTAGCGAACTTCCCTGTTCCTAGAGCAGCGTAGTATGCAGAAGAGCTCACTTGGTGATTTTCGCTTTCGTGAGTTGGTCCCTGAGTTTGGCGATCTCTAATCTCAGTGCTTTAATGTTTTGATCGTCTTGGTAGATCCAGAGGGCTAGCAATGTTCCTATCAGGGCCTGGATCATTCCCACAAAGAGTAAAGGAGACACTTCACTGAAGATCGTTGGTGAAAGCGCTGCGAAATTCAGCAGTGTAACCAGGAACAACACGAGATACAGCGCGGCTGCAAATGCTCTGTAGTTCATCAGTCACACTGCTCCTGATGAGTAGACACGATTTGCCGCTTCCTCCGCGGTGTTGTCTACGACGGTGACCCATTGAGTGGCGAGAATCTGATCGAAATCTTCACTGGTGGGATCAAGATCGGTGACGACGAGATGCCAATGATCATTTATGGTGGCGAATGTGGAATCCATGATGACAGCCTTCGGGGTGTAGCTGAAGACGTTCCGACTTATCTTGGAGACTATGTCCAAGCCTCGCTCGTATAGCTTGCGTGGAATGGAGTGTTCATGCTCTTTGTATACGATCATAATCCGTTCCCTATGCCCTTTCAAGTTCTCCGTTCTGAGAGTGATAAACCACTTGTCTTCATGGAAAATCTTCTCTCTCTTGACGTCTAATTCACAGAGGGGACACTTAACGGCTTTCAAGGTTCTCACGAACTGGTGTTCTATAATCACATCATCGTCTATAACTATTTTAACCCGCCATGTTTCAGCAAGCAACGTGCAACTGTCTCAAGTTGTTATTTTCACATCACTGCTAGTTGCTTCAGAAGGTGAACCTGTCCCCACCGGCTAGTATGCGCTCCAGCAACCCATTCAAGCCGATAAGACCTTCATTGGTTTTCGCTGACGCGGGAATCAAGGGAAATCCGAGGCCGAGCCGATGTATGGTATGCATCAGATCTCGGCTGAGGAGCCGCTTGGTTCCTTGAACGTTCTTCTCAATCGCAGTTTCCAATGCATCAGGATGCGTTGCCCAATTCAATATGCATTCGGTTTTGTCTGGAGGAAGCAAATCACATTTGGATAGTGCGTGGATTTGAGGTAAGAGGAAACGATTGTATACAGCAGCTGATAAGAAGAGGTTGGAAACGAAGTTCACAGGATCAAGGGAGAAGATAGAGTCAAAGAGGTAGACGATCGCTTTCAGTTCATCAGTGAGTTCCTTTGCGATGAATGGGCCACTGGCTCGAAACGCAAAGAGCTCCATTTGCCCAGGAGTATCTAGTAAGATGAGATCAGCATTCATGTCAGTTATTGCTGCGTTAAGTGTATCCACTTGTTCCGCGATTATATCAGCAGCCAAGACTAGTGCTCCGTTTGGTCCAAGCTGATATTCTTCCATTAGTTTGTTGATGTTAACGTAGTCTCTCACGTCCAAATCTGGGTCGTAGGGAGTTGTGAGTACTCCTGGATCTAAGTTGACAGTGGCGACATCTTGCTCGGATAGTTTCAGCCATTGGGAGAAGGCTGCGGTTAGAAGACTTTTGCCTGATCCTGCTGTGCCAAGCATGAAAATGAGAAACATAGAGCGTCTCACTTAGTGTGGAGAGAACTTGCATTTCTACTTATGCATCTTCAGGTTGGTTGCTGGTGGAAACTGGTTTTCATTCATCTTGTGATCAGAGTCTAGCCTGCTCCGTCATCGCAACCCACTAAGAAATAGATGAGATTGTACAAGAGTCTTGTCCATCGCCTGGCTGCTAGTCGGGCCGCTTCTGGGGTCGGATGCGTCCACCATTCTCCTTTATCACTTCGGAGAGCTCCATCAATGTTCGCTTGACTCGCTTCCGAGCTGCCTCCTCTTTGTCTGATGTGGTGGAGAGATGAAGTTCGATTCTCGGTGATCTCTCATCTCCCATGGGATGAGACTTAATGTACACGTAGGGATTGTTATGCATGACTCGATCGATGAGGGGAGCAATCGCGGATTCCATTATGTGAGAAACAAAGAGGCTTGCTTCGAAGAATATGACTTGACCTGCGGATTCCTTGAGGTCCTTAGTCAGTGTGTGTTCAAAGATCGCCTTCATCTCTGAAGGAACCCCAGGTAGCGCGTAGATGTCCACGTTTCCCGTTTTGATCAGGATGGCTGGTGCAGTTCCCACAGGGTTGGGGATGGGTTTGGCTCCTTTAGGAATGGTGGCCATCTTCACTCTGGCGCTGGTTAACTTGAACTCCTTGTGACCTAGCTCTTTTGCATAGGCTTTGTATTTCTGCTCAACCGTTCTCAATGCCGTGTCATCCACAGCAAGAGGGGTGTGAAGCGCTTGTGCGATGCCTTCCAGTGTCTTGTCGTCGAATGTCGGCCCTAATCCACCTGTGACAATGATGAATTGTGGACATCGACTGAGTGCTTCCTGCAAGATCCGTGATATCTCATCCACAAGGTCGCCAACAACTGTTATTCTGCTGACAGAGAGGCCAAGTGAGGTTATCCTTTTGGACAGCCATTGGGCGTTGGTGTTGATCGTCTTCCCGATCAGCAATTCGTTGCCAACAGAGATGAGTTCCACTCTTTCTGACATTCAAGATCACTTGCGAATGATGCCGAGTACACTATTACAGTGTAAGAATTAAAGTCGATGCCCTGTGCTGTTTAAGACGCTATCCATCTTACGTTTTGTTATTTCTTTTTGCCGAGCCACCATTTGAGGTATTCTTTCTGGGTTTTCTTGCGCTCTTCACTGCTGGATTCTAGCCGAGGTCGCAGTTGCTGTCTCAGCTCGATCAGCTCTTGATGAGTCACTGACAGGCCGCAGCTCTTGCAGGCATAGCGTCTTGTCATTGAGATATACTGCATTTCGCCACCGCATTCTGGACAATAGGGCATCTATTTCGTGTCTTCCTGAGCATATCAGCAGAAGCCATAGAGAAATAGCTTTTGGTATTGATCTCCGAAGCCCTTACGTTATGACGTTGATCAGCCCTGTGTCTCTCGCAAGTTTCAGAGCAGTTTCCTTTTCAGACTTGCTGAGCGATCTTCGCAGTTCAGGAATCTCTTGGGCTCGCCATTCAGGCCTGTATTGAAACATCAGGTTCGTTCGAGTTTGGATTCCCAATTCCTCCCGTATCCATTGCAGCGCCTTATGCACACAGCAATGAAGGTGATCCGGCAGTACGAGAATTCGTATAATCACCTCCCCATACTTCGCTCCATATCGATGATTTCGGGTGCAGGCTTCCCAGTATTCTGAGGCATCGGATATGCGCCGAGAGCACTCATTGTTTCCGTACTTGAAATCCAAGAGATACACGTCTGCAAGTCCAGCCAGCAGTCGTGCAGTTTCTGGACTGTAGTAGGAGTTCGAATTCCACACAACAGGAACATTCACATTCACCTCTTGGAAGACCTCAAGCCAGTGAGAAAGCCACGGGGTTGGATCCCCCCCTACGAGGTTCACGTTTCTACAGCCGGTACTGCGCAAGTGCTCTATCGCAGATGCTAATCTCTGAAGAGAATACGGTTCTCCATGTTCTTTCCATTGGGAGATCGTCCAGTTTTGACAATGGAGACAGCGCATAGTGCAACCAAGAGTGAAAATCGTTCCAGACGGTACTAGCTCAGGCTCCTCACCCATATGCTCAAACATAGTTGAAACTTGGAGTTGGCTCCCGCATTTGCAATATCCGAGAGTGTTCTTTGTCCGATCTACACCGCATCTTCGAGTACAGAAGTGGCAGCTCTGCAGAATGCGTTTGGACAGCTCAAGCTTCAAATCCAAAAAGGACTGCGTGGGGGTTTCCATCGTGTCATAGTCAATCATGTGGCTGTCGATTCTGTTCTCGATTCTTCGAAAGGCCTTTAGTAGTCTGTGATGAGCCTTCCAGAGATTTGATGTGGTATCATCTTTGCTGAAGGTGGTCTCAAGCTTCCTGGCGATTCTGAACTTGGCCACTTTGAGGTCTTCCATGACGTCAAAGTACCTGTGCAAGCTTGTTCGAGCATTCTTGTCCTTCAGAACAAGTGCTGCATCCGGTCTCAGAAGTCTCCACATGCTGTAGCCGTCGAGTAGAGTAACTGTCAAACGCACATTTATAGAATAGGCAGTGAGTAGGCCCAACCTGCTCTCTTCTGCGTGTGCCTGGTTCCAAGGTCGGGTAGTTGTCTTAGTAGGAGATTGAGAAGGGGTAGGAGGATCCAGTGGGGTGTAGTTGTCCCTTGATAGGTATGTTGTGACTGCATGTTGGACAACGCAAGTCCTTCGTCAGATGCCATTTCACGATCTCAAAACTGAACCGTTTTATCAGTAGTTCGTTGCAGTTTGGGCAGTAGGTGTTTTCGAAGTTGTGTCCTGGCAAGTTGCCTAGGTAAACGTAGTTTAGGCCGACTTCTTTGTGGGCGATTGTGTAGGCTTCTTCCAGTAGTTTTCTTGGTGTCGATGTTTGTTCAGTCATTCTGTAGTTTGGGTGGTATCGTAGGAGATGGAAGGGTGTCTCTTTGCCTAGGTTGTCATGAATCCACATGGCGAGCTCTCTGATTTTGTTGGCTGAGTCTCCGATTTTCGGTATGATGAGATTTGTAATTTCTATGTGGATTCCGTGCCGCTTCATTTCGAGTAGAGCGGTGAAAATCGGTTGCACCGTGGGCACGGATGAGAATCTCTTGTAGAAGTCTGGGTCTGCGGCTCCTTTGAAGTCAACAGTGGCAGCATCGAGGTATGGGCTGATTGTTTTCACAGCTTCTTCTGTCATGTAGCCATTGGTTACGAATGTGTTGAAGAATCCTACACCTTTTGCGATTCTGGCGGTTTCGTAGGCGTATTCAAAGAAGATGGTGGGCTCTGTGTAGGTGTAGCTTATTCCTTGGCAACCGTTTTCCTGGGTGGCTTTCACGACTTCTTCTGGGGGGAAGTGTCGTCCCGAAATGGTCTTTTCTTGGCTTATTGTCCAGTTGTCACAGAATTGGCATCGGAAATTGCATCCAACTGTGGCTATGGACATGACTAGAGCTCCTGGGTGAAAGTGAGCGAGGGGTTTCTTCGTTATGGGGTCGACGTTGGCGGCACAGGCTTTGGCGTAGTTCAGGGAGTAGAGTTGTCCGTTTATGTTCTTTCTCACAAGACAGAATCCTGTTCCGTCTTCGACTATTTTGCAGTGGCGTGCGCACAAGTGGCAGTGCACTTTGTTATCGGGAAGTTTCTCGTAGAGCATTGCTTCGTGGAGAGACAAGTTCTCTTTTCCCGCCATTGGTTAGGACGGACATTCCTAATACGTTTTTTCGTAAGCTTTATATGTTACCTTTTGGTAATTACCTTTTGGTAACTTCAATGGGACTTAAACTATTACTTGCAGAGAACGACCATATCCTGATGGAGATTCCTCTATCTGCTGAGGCTTGGCCACAAGACGCATTGCGGAGAGAACTGAACGCGTTCGAAGAAGACTTCGAGAAATTCACAAAGCTTTTCGACGCCTTGTCTCACCGAACAAGACTGCAAATGGTAAAGCGACTCTTCGAAGAAGACGACTCTGCTCTGGGGTTCACAGACTTCAGCAAAGACCTTGGGCTTAATCCGAAAATCGTGTGGCAAAACACCAAGAAACTCTGCGAAGGAGGATTGATGCAGAAAGGTGAAGACGGGAAATACGGATTTTCAGAAACCGGCAAAGCCCAATTCCTAATGGTAAGTCTCGTCTTGAAGAATCTGTGCGAGATGTTTGAAAGCATTTGACGGAGGTGAGAAACAGTGACAAAGTATTTTGAAGACGACAGGATCTTCCGGGACTTCGAGAAATTCCGTAAGAACTTCATGAAAGACATACTCAAGGAAATCCAAGATTTCGGAAACAGCACTGAGACAGATCAACTAAAGGGCTCATGGGACATACAGCCAATTAGAAAGCCAGGCGTCAGAGGATTTGTTGCACGCGGTCACTGGAGCACCATGGATACACCATTTGCTGTTCCACAACAGACCATGGAGCAAGCACGAGATCCCCTCACAGACATCTTTGACGAGGAAAAGAACATAAAGATCTATATGGAGCTCCCAGGCGTCGACAAGAATGACATACAGCTCAACATCACAGAAGGCCACGCAGAAGTCAGAGCCAAGAATTTCGCCAAAACATTCCAGTTGCCGACAAGGAACATCGAATTCGAAAAAGCTACGGCATCCTACAAAAACGGTGTACTGGAGATCACTGTTCCCAAAGCTGAAACACAAATCGAGAACGAGAAGAGAAAGACAATAAAAATCGAGTAGTCCAGAGGGATCTTACCCTGAAAACTGAAATCTTAGACATGGATTATAACACCTACATCAGCATCCTAGGCACCGCCCACTTCACCAGAAGAAGCTTGTTGGACGCCTACAAAGCAGTAGAAGAGTTGAGACCTACAGATTTAGCCATAGAACTAGATTTACAACGGTTCCAACACCTGAATTATCAATGTGATCGCTGTCCTTCGAATCAGGATTGCCTAGGGCAATGCGAATTCCTTGGCGCGACAAAAGCCCTAGGGAACATAGATGCCAATATTTGGCTTATTGACATGTCAGAGCGAGAAATTGTGGAGAGGATTCATCAACTTGTACCGGCTTCCAATAGGTACCTGTCTTTTCTAGGATTTCCATTCTTTCACCAAAGGGTCGATGAAGTGACACTCTGGGAGAAAGGATACAAAGATGAAGTACTCCAGCGACACGGAAGACGGTTAGAGTTGCTCCGGGCGAGAGCACCCCACGTTTGGCGTGTCCTGATTGATGAACGAAACATGTTGATGGCTGCCAGACTTGGCTGGATTGTCACAAAGATGCTGAATCAAGGCAAGCAAGTGAAAGTTCTTGCCTTAACTGGGGCTGCGCATGTTGAAGGAATCAAGGATCTCTTAGCCGCGCCAATTCGAATCAAAGAGGAACTGCTGAAATCAGGAGTGGAATTTTCCGCTCCTAGACTTATCAGACGCGTTGGCGTAAACTAGCCCGATCTGCTGCGCTCATCCTTCAAGATGCGGTTCTTTCCATTTAACGGAAGCTTTTTCAAACATCAAAGATAATTCTAGGTTGGTTTCAATACGTGCGAAGCGCAGGATCATTGAAGACCTTTCTAGATCAAGCCAAGGACAGTGAAAGAAAATCCAGCTGGCATGTTGCAGTGGACTTTTACGAGAAGTCCGCAAGGCTTACGCAGAAGGAAAGGGATCACCGAAGAAGCGCCGAGATTCACATGAGAATCGGCTACTGCATCTATCGATCTGCTTTCCAAGTTGAAGTGAAAGAGGATTTTCAGAGCGTCCTGCAGCGAGCCATAGTTGCCTACAATAAAAGTATTGAACTCTTCGATAAAACCAAAGAGACGACAACTCAGGCGCAAGTGCTACAATCCAGGGCCATGATTGCGTATCTCAATTCGCTGCTCGCATCAGATCTGTCCACTGTGAGACGACAATTGGATGAATCCATCAAGCTTGAGACAGAGGCTCTAAAACTGTATGAAAAAGCCCAAGATCACGAAAACATGGGACAAAGCTACAACGATCTCATGATCTTTCTCGCTGGTCGCTTGGACAATGAGTGGAACGCAACATCCCGAGAAGAGCTCGTGATGGAAGCAGCTGAGATTGGTGAGAAAGCAAGAGAAGTCTTCAGCAAACTCAAAGACAAAAGGCAACTCGCGTTGACGTACATACTTACAGGGTTCTTCTGCAGACACGGAGCCTTCGCGCGAGGTAGAGAAGCTAGCAAGAGGGAGGAATATCGGAAAAGAGCCTTAAGCTATCCAGAAAAAGCCTTTGAACTATCCAAGAGCCTCGGAGACAATTACCTGATAGGACTAGCTAAAGTTCACCTTGGAAATGCGCACCTAGACATCTCAGGCTCCACCGGACAGCAGGAAGCCGAGCTTTTCGAAAGAGCATTACACTATGGTCTCTTGACGAAGAATAATCTTCTCATCGCTGACTCTTACTTCGGGCTTGAATTCTCAAAGCATTGGCAGGTAGTGACCCAGGAGGATCCGGAAAAGGCGCGAGAGGAATACGAGACACTCTGCAAATATGGCGAACAAGCTATTCACCACTACAGCCTTGTCGCATGCAACACTGGAGCAGCCATGGCCTGCCAGATGATGCTCAATTCAGTCGAAGAGCTATGCAATATGGAGACCAACCATGCAAGGAAACTTAAGTTCATAGAAACCGCCCTACAAGTCGGCCGCAAAGGCCTGGAATACGCACGTGTTGCCAACTCAATGGCCGCCACATCCCTTGTGACTAATGTCCTTGGAACTGCATTAGTATGTCGATCCAGAATTGAAGGAGACTTGCAGAAAAAGACAGCTCTTCTCAAGGAAGCACTGAAGAACATCGAGGAAAGCATAAGCATTCAGAAGACAGCAACTGCGCTAGCCAATTTGGAGCCGATCGAAGGAAATCTTGCTCTAGCCTACTGGCACCTATCTCTAGGCCAAGTTGAACTGGCAAACATCGAGGAAAATAGGGCCGAGAAAACACGATCACTCAAAGATTCCATCGAAAACATGCAGATAGTCTCCGAATATTGGCGAATCTGGATTGAATCGCCATGGACCCGCATGGAGAAACCTCACCTGTCTTTCGAAGCCATGGTCTACATGAAAAAGGGAAAGACACTGAACCAACTTTTCGCCATTTCCAGTGAAAGAGCTTTCTTGGAAGAAGGAATAGAGGCCTTTAGAAGATCAGTCGTCACAAATGACAGAGCTGATCTCCCCAGCCGAGTAGCAGAAGCATATTGGCAAATAGCCAGAAACTATAGTCAACTTGCAGAGTACTCAGAGTCCGCAAAAAACTTTGCATCAGCATCAGAAAGATATCGCCTGGCAGCTGAGAAGGTCCCTCAGCTCGCAGGTTTCTACATGGATTATGCTATCTACATGCAGGCTTGGAGTGAAATCGAGAAGGCCAGACGAAGCCACACCGTCGAACAATATCACAAAGCCACAGAGCATTATAAGAAAGCTGCTAGCCTTCATGAATCCACCAGACGATGGACCCATCTTAGCAACAACTACTATGCATGGGCCAGACTGGAGAATGGAATAGATCTCAGCAGAAAAGAGCACACGGAAGAGGCTAGAAATCAATTCCAGCAAGCCGCTGACCTTTTTCAAGAAGTGGAGAAAACGGTTCAAGCGAAACTAGGCGAAGTCGAAGATGCAGATGAGAGAGCGGCTCTCACCAACATGGTGAAAGTCTCCGAGATCAGACTCACGTATTGTCTTGGACGCATATCACTTGAAGAAGCGAGAATTCTCGACCAGAAGGGAGACCATACTTTGAGTTCTATTAAGTACAGTCTCGCTGCAAAAGCATTCAAGACAATCGCAGCTGATGCGCCCTCCGAACACGAGCGAAAGGAACTACAGTTCATAACGTATTTGTGCAAAGGTTGGGAGAAAATGGCGCTGGCTGAAGCTGAAGCATCACCAGATCTGTATTCTGAAGCCGCTCAACTTTTCCAGGAAGCAAAGCGTGAGAGCACAAGTGAAAAAGCAAAGAGACTGGCCCTGGGTCACAGTCGGTTTGCCAAAGCACTGGAAGCTGGAGCCCGATTTGAAGATACTAGAGACTTGGCACTATATTCCAACGCCTCACAACACCTGGAAAGCGCAGCCAGCCACTATGTAAGAGCCGGCTTCACAAGCGCCTCCGAATATGTGAAAGGAACCCAGCGTCTTTTTGACGCCTATGTCTATGTGGACAACGCCAAAAGGGAAACAGACCCAGAGAAGAAGGCGAGATACTACTTGATGGCGGAAAGAGTTCTGCAAGCTTCAGTGAATTCCTACTCAGACGCCAAGCATCCCGAAAAGAGCGAAGAGGCTCAAAGATTGCTCGCAACGATTCGAGAAGAACGAGAGCTCGCCACCTCCCTCAGCGAAGTCTTCCGCGGACCAATCATGCATGCAGGTGAAGACACGTTCTCAACACCAACCATGACACAGGAGAAGCCTGTCGGGCTAGAACGATTTGAGCACGCAGAAGTTGAAGCAAACATCACGCCTAGCAGACAACATGTAAAGGTTGGAGAGGATATCAGCTTGAAAATTGACATTGCCAACGCAGGGAAAAGCCCAGCACTCCTAACCAGAATTGCAGACATATTCCCAGCTGGCTCAAACTTGATCACGAAACCTGCATCCTATCCTCTAGAAGGTAACAGCCTGAGCTTGAAAGGAAAAAGGCTTCCACCCCTCAAAACTGAGGAGATCACACTAGGCTTCAAACCGAAGGATGAAGGCGCCCTCATTCTGAAACCAACAATATTCTACTTGGACGAGAATGGGAAAGACCGGACCTATCAACTCGAACCCATAAGAATTGAGGTTTCGGAAACCCTTCCCGGCCGAATCACAACTGGATTCAGATACCTTGATGATATGCTGCTTGGAGGCATACCTGAAAACTATACTGTCATATTGACTTCACCTTCATCCAATGAACGAGAAAGATTGGTTAGAAACTTCCTTCTGGAAGGAACCAAAGAGAACCAGATCACCTTTCATGTTATTGCCAAAGCAAGTGATTCAAGAGTCCTTGCTGAAGAATTCTACACAAGCTTCTACCTCTTCATCTGTAATCCTCAAGCAGACAGCATCATCAAAGACCTGCCAAACGTGTACAAACTGAAAGGTGTTGAGAACCTAACCGATATCAGTATCGCATTATCATCCGCGCTCCGCAGATTGCCAAAACCCCCAAAGGAACCGAGGAGAGCCTGCATCGAAGTAATCTCAGACATCCTGTTACAGCACCATGCAGTTAAAACTCGACGATGGTTAAACGCACTCATCCCGGAACTGAAATCTAATGGTTTCACCACGATGGCAGTGATGGATCCGGGAATGCACCCTCCACAAGAAGTTCGGGCAGTTCTGGACTTGTTTGAGGGAGAAATCGACATTTCCGAAGAGAACTCACGATCCATCCTGAGAATCAAGAGAATCAACAACCAAGAGTATCGTGATGAACCACTTCTCCTCAACAAACAATCCTTCCACACATAGAGCAGCTCTCATCGACTGAATCCACTGTGACTCTGATTGTGTCTCACAGGTGGTCAACCAGCGCTTCATTGAGTATGCTCTCAGTTTCCAAAACTCATAAGAACTGAGAGAGAAGAGTGGTAAGCAGGGATTAATCATGCAGAAGATGAAGGATATTGATTACAGGATTCTGTCGGAGCTAATGCGGAATTCCAGGACAACTGATAGAGCACTCGCCAAAAAGATTCAAGTTTCCCAACCAACGGTGACCCGAAGAAGAGCCAGCCTGGAAAAGAGGGGCACACTTGAGTACACCAGTATCCCCAATTTTAGGCAGCTAGGCTTCGAAATAATGGCATTTAGCTTCAGCAGATGGACCCCTGAAGCGATGGGCAAACTCGTTGACAAAGAAGAATTCTCAAAACATATTCACAAGTTTCTTGCCAACCACCCAAATGTCATCTTCGGAACTACGGGAGGGGAAGGCCTTGGAGGCATGAATTCAGCAGCGATCTCAGTGCACAAGAATTTCGCAGACTACGTAAAGTGGGCGAAAGAGATCAAAGATCACTGGGGAGAATACGTGTCAAAATTCGACAGTTTCATCTTCAGCTTGTTTTCCAGTAATGTTGTGAGACATGTCACTTTCAAGAACTTTGCAGACTGCCTTGATCCTGATATGCGCACATGAGACAACAGTTCGAATCCCATAGTTCAACGCGTGAATTCGAATTCTTCGGTCCACCACGAGTCAGATTGCGTAGACGGGCTAATCACTTATTATGAATCCTGCATTCTTTGTCTATTATGATCTCAATAATTGGTGCTGGCAAGGTCGGAAGTTCTGCTGCGTTTAACATCTTGAGATCTGGGATCAGTGACGTTATAATTGTGGATGCCGTAGAAAACTTGGCGGGTGGCGAGGCACTGGATATGATGCAGGCGCAGCCTGCAATTGAGTTCGATGGTAAAATCCGAGGCACATCTGCCGTCAGCGAGATAGAAGGCTCAGAACTCGTCATAATCACCGCAGGAAAGGCACGACAACCATCCATGTCTAGGCTTGATCTTGCACGGGAAAATGCACAGATAGTTAAGTCTATAGTGAAAGACGTTGTCAAATACGCACGTGATTGCAAGCTCATGATTGTGACCAATCCAGTGGATATCATGACATACGTGGCCTGCAAAGCATCAGGATTCGAGAGAAACCGAGTCTTCGGGATGGGTAACATTCTTGACACCCTACGTTTCCGATCATATATAGCAATGGAGCTCAACGTGTCAAGGGAAGACATTCGTGCCCTAGTGATTGGAGAACATGGAGACTCGATGGTTCCTCTCGTGAACTACGCTTCGGTCTCAGGAATCCCGATAACGGATTTGCTCAGCAGCGATCAGATTGAGAAGATTGTGAGCCTGACGAAAACTTCTGGAGCTGATGTTATCAGGCTAAAGGGATCAACAACCTTTTCACCAGCCATTGTCATCGCCATCATGGCGGATGCTGTCCTCAGAGGTCGGAATCGAGTTATGGGAGTCTCAACCTTTCTGAAAAGTGAATACGGACTCTCGAACATTGCAATCGGTGTCCCGGTGGTCCTCGGTAGAAACGGGGTCGAAACAATCTTGGATCTCAAGCTGGAGCCAGAAATCGAGGCAGCCTTTCAGAAATCTGCCTCAGTGATAAAGGAGAGTCTCCGCAAACTGCATTATTAAATGTGAGCACACTTTGCATGAGCCACCAGGTTCAAACGAAAGTCCTCCATGCAACTTGAATAATTCATCAAGACACTTGTGAAGCCTACCCGGTACTGCAAAAGCAATAATATCCGTATGGAACTTATACTATAGGCGAATGCCTCAAGCTGCTGAGCTTAAGAGAGTCGTGGCGAGAAACAGGTTAGTCTAGAGATGTTCCTCAAGGTATACACGGACGGTGCCTCAAGAGGCAATCCTGGACCGTCAGCTATAGCCTTCATAATTCTAGATCAAGCTGGGAGGAAGCTGAGAGAACACTCCGAGTATGTTGGAGTAGGCACAAACAACCAGGCTGAATACAAAGCGTTGATACTCGCTCTTGAGTCTGCAGTCAACTTCGGTGATGAGCTAACATGCTGCATGGACAGTGAACTTGTGGTGAAACAGATGAATGGAGAATACCGAGTGAATGACCTGAAAATGAGAAATCTTTGGCGGCAAGCGGTTGCTCTCAAGGAAAAGTTCAAGAGAGCTGCGTTTGTTCATGTTCCGCGAGCAAACTCATACATTGAAAGAGTTGACCGGCTTGCCAATGAAGTGCTTGACAGAATTAGCCTGCAAACCCCCAGCGACTCAGTCAGCAAAGCAAATCGACAACTCAAACTGACAGACTACTGACAACACTGCCTCAAGACCTATGTGAACAGGGACTCCTGAATCATTGATCTTCTCGGGCATTCATCCTTAACACTTGAACAATCGCTAGGACAACGAAGTAGAAGACCATTGCTGTTGGGAAGATGATCCAGATTCCTGAGGATTCTATCAGCGCANNCGGCATCATGACTCCTGTGATGCTCTCAGGGATGAATTGCAGGCTGTACGCTGTTCCTCTCGATTTGTGCGGCACGATTCTACTGACCATTGAAGTTGTGATTGGCATGGTCATGATATTGAAGAAACCGTAGATGAGATAGAATAGCACAGTCTGAACTGCTGACGCTGATATAAACATGAGAAATAGGGCGACAGTCGCTGTCGAGACGATCAACGTGAGTGACTTGCGCCATCCTAGCTTGTCCCCTCCGTAGCCACCTACGATCACGCTTGTCAAGCCAACCAAGGGATTCAAGCCAAAGATGATGCTCGCCAGACTGGCATCTAACTCCTTGCTTTCAGTCAGGTAAGTTGTCAAGTATGTGGAAATGGTTCCACTCGCGAGGCTACTGAACAGCATCAGTAGAAGAAAGGACATGAAGGCTACAGACATAATATCCTTTAAAGGAGCCGTCAAATCCTTCTTCACTTCCTCATCACGATCATATGGAATACTGTCAAGTTTGGCGAAAAGAGCTATTATTGCCACAGCAAGAATCGGCGTAACCCATATCAGGTAGGTGAAGCGCCATTCAAACCAATTCAACAGGAGCCCCAGCGTGAGCGGCCCTAGAGAGATTCCTAGAGTGCCGCAGGCTCCGTGGAAGCCAAAGCCTCTACTCGTGAAGTCTGGAGGTGAAATGTTGCTTGTTGCACTCAGAGCTGATGGATGATAAAGCGCGGACGACAATGCGATTAAGGAGAACCCTAGAATCAATAGATACAAACTTGGAAAAGCTATGATGATCACCACGGCGAAAACCTGCAAGAAGAGACTCAAAGAGATCAGCCACGAATGAGTCAAACGGTCAGCAAGCAATCCGCTGGGGATCGAGAAAACCAGCGAGAAGACTCGAGGGATGGACACTACTATGCTGGCAATCAGGATTGACAGGTTGAATTCTTTGATTAGAATGGGTAGAAGAGCAAGTGGAAGATTCGTGTAGACATGGAGCAGAGTGTGAGATGCACACAAAAACAGCAGCTTAGATCTGAAGCCCATCCTCACGCTCAGCTCACTGCACACGCAATATTCAGCGTAACCTGCAATTCAGCATAAAACCTTTAGCCCAAAGGACTTCAGGCCATGTAGTTCAGACAACACGGTGCAAAGTCCCCTGCACGCGTGTGAGCAATACTTTTCACCACGGTGTCGCGCCAATCAAGAGCCGTCCTGAGAACGCTGGTTGACGCTTCAGTCTGGCTCGTGCGAGCTGGACTATGTCTTCGCGATTAATGCTTTTATTCTCAGGTTGTCAATTATTGAGTATGGTGCTTTGATGGTTGAAGTCAGTGAACTAAATGGGAAAAAGGTAATCACCACGGATGCCTTCGAAGTGGGTAAAGTGTCAGGCGCCGAGATGGATGGAACCTGGAAGATCACCCATCTACATGTGAACTTGACCAAAGAGGCAACAGATGAGCTCGGCTTCAAGAAACCTATGCTGGGTCACGTTGCGATCTGTCTGCCGATTAACCTCGTCCAGGGATTTCGAGATGTCATCACGCTTAACAAGAATAGAAAGGATCTCAAAGGAATCCCTGAATGCAAAGGAAACTAGTCCACTACTAGATGCGAAAATCCCTTCCACAGAACTCCCTTTGTCTCAGTGCGCATTGTGCAATGCAGGACTCTGGTGGTCTGCATCAAATGAGAAGTGCGCGCGAGATATGTTGCTAGACACTAGGATCCTACAAAACTGCCTAGTCACCTCTCTGCGGGGAAGTTCTCGTTGCACCATCCATCCACCTTGCTGATGAGAGGGTGAGCAATCTGCTTTTTCGCTCGCCCTCCAGATAAAATCTCGGTTTTCGTTTATAAGCACATCAAAGAGGCGGATTTTCGAATATTTAACTTCAATGAGGCATTTTCGGGCTTTGTTTCAAGGAAAAATACATAAATATGAGTCTCATCCCCTTTAGAAGTTTTTTGAGGATACAACGATGCAAAACTGCTCTGAAGACGAAGACTGGGACGAAGACTGGGAAGACGAAGATTAGAGGAAAAAATAATGGCGAAGAAAAAGGGAAAGAAAGGGAAGCAGAAAGGAAAGGAAAAGAAGTAGAGGCCAGCTGTCTTTTCTAAACCACCCTCCTTTTTTCTACATCTTCACTAGGTTTTCAATGCATTTGCATTGAGGTGAGATTGAGCGTTCATGAACGTAGACGACTCTGCAGCACGTGCACGAGATCCAATAATCCCCTGTGCCCGCAGATTCTATCTTTGTGCCAAGCCCACCACATTTCCGTCAGGGTCGAAAACTGCTGCCAATGTGTCTCCCCACGGTTTTTTTGTTGGCGGGTATTTGACTCTTGCACCAATGTTTCTTAGGTGTTCAAAGGCTTCTTCAATGTTGTTCACTCTGAACCATAGAGAATGAGCTCCAGGGTGCAGAAACTGATCTTCCTCCACCTGATCAAACCCCAAGTATGTTCCCCGCACATGAAATCCCAAGTGGGCGTCTCCTTGAGGTTTCGGTTCGTCAAGCCCCAGACCTAGCCGATAGAATTCTGCCAGTTCATTCATTCTTGTTGTGCAGATGATCACAGTGTCCAAGGACGTATTTAGTCTATCATCTTCCATATTGCATCAACTCCCTCATTAGCTCCACCAGTATTAAGTTTCTTCCACAAACCATGAAGCTTCAACTCCAGATAATCACACCCTCTCCCACTTCACAAGGACCTCAGCATGAGTGAAGGAAAAAATTCCTAGTGTGAACGTCTGAATTCCTGATGCCGACAAGGAGTATGAGCGATTCATTGTTCCTCTGAAGATTCAACTACGGGATCAGGCTATCGAAACCGGCTACGGAGTGAAACGGCAAGTTCAAGACTTCGAGTACTTCAAGCAGCTAGCTCAGCAGACAGGATTCACAATGGCTAGCGAGCGGATCACAGGACAAACACTCTGTTCAGAAATGCCGAAAAACCCTCCGACCTGCAAGACACGGAAGGAGCGCCTCAGCGCGGAAACCAAGCACATGAAGATCAAACCGCCGCGGAGCAGGCCCAAAGCATTCCATTACTCAATCCCTTAATCCTGAGAACCATAGGCTTCGAAACCTACATGAATAACAGGTTACTTCCGATTATCAAACCTATTCCCAGACCGGAAGCCAAGCCTAGGTTCGACAAGAGGCCGATGGCTAAAGCAATTACTCCAGACACATTCGCGGCCAAATACCTTCTAGTCCTCTCCAATTCTATCCCAGAACACAATAGAAGGGCTGCATGATAAAGGCTTGTCGCTCGCCGATCTCAGCTTTCCCTTGCTGGACCAGCAAATGAGTCCACGCTTTGCTCCACATAGCATCAGATTGGTTTGTTGATCACTTAATAGCCCGCTTCACAGACAGAGGAAACGCGAACGCGTGTGCTTGCGTAACTCATAAGAGCTGACCTGAGCAGTTTCTTGGATGATGTGATTTGAAGAAGTTGCAGCCAATGCAAGATGCTTTTGGTCAGGAGATGTGGGCTTGTTACCAAGGAGAAGAAGCTGTTGAGATAGTTGAGCGAGATGATGGTTACTTTGAGGCCTCGCCAAGTGGCCCTAAGAGTTACTTTTCAAGATTTGAAGAGTGGCCACTCTTCGAGAAGAAAGCCATGGAACTTGTGAGAGGCAGAGTTTTGGATATTGGTTGTGGAGCTGGAAGACACTCGCTGTATCTGCAAGGGAGAGGGTTGGATGTGGTTGGAATTGACAATTCACCTTTGGCTGTGGAAGTTTGCAGATTGAGAGGCTTGAAGAAAGCCATAGTGATGCCGATCGAAGACCTGGATTTCGAACCTGACTCCTTCGACACAATTGTTATGATGGGGAACAACTTCGGGCTATTTGGAAGCTTCAAGAAGGCTCGAATGTTGCTGAAGAGATTCCACAAACTCACCTCTGAGAGCGGGATGATCATCGCTAGCACTCGCGACCCATATCAATCTGATAATCCAGATCATCTAGAATACCACAGACTGAACAAGGAGAAAGGGCGAATGGGTGGGCAGCTGAGGTTGCGAATCAGGTTCAAGAAATGTGTTGGCAAATGGTTCAATTACCTTATGGTTTCAAGAAAGGAGATGGAAACCATACTTGAAGGAAGTGGTTGGAAGATCAGAGAATTCATAGATTCCACTGGCGCAGAATACATCGCTGTCATAGACAAGTCGAGTGCGCTCACGAAGAAGACTAGACAAGTTTGATCAGCAGACAGCGGGTTCATCTTGGAAACCAGAGCTTAAGTAGCTTGCAGTTTCTAGTTTTATGTGGTTGGGAAAATAAAGATTCTTCTCCTTTCTCTTCGGACGAGATTCTTCTAACCTTTCCCCTTCCCAACCATCAGAACAGGAAGACGCGGCTAGAGATCTGTTGTAATCCGACGATGAAGTGATGTGTCCCAAAAAGCCATAAGACCCAGACCCCTATTAAGTCCTAGCTAAGAGGGATGGAGACTAGAGACACGTGCCAACCTGGATATGCCAGCAATGCAAGACTGAATACACGGGTAGATGTAGACAGGCAACCTGCAGCACTTGTGGAGCCCCGAAAGAAAAGCATGTGAAGAAGGCCTAACTATGGGCCAGATCATCTGTCACCTGGAAATCCCTACCACGGATTTGAAGAAGACAGGTGCTTTCTATAAGGAACTCTTTGGGTGGGAAATCGATTACAGTTGGGGCCCGGATATGGCGATGTTCAAAACAGCAGATGGACAACTTAGTGGAGGAGGATTCGATCGAAAAGACACGATCACCCCGGGCGTCGTCATCTACGTGCAAGTGGATGACATAGACGCAGTTCTCAGGAAAGCTGAGCAACTAGGTGGCGAAAGGCTTCAGGGCAAAACTGAGATTCCGAGAGACATTGGGTGGTTTGGACTCTTCAAGGATCTTGATGGGAACACCATTGGCCTGTTTACTGAGAAGCAGTAACATCATTTCCCTTTTCTTTGTCAAGATTGTAACGACTCACATGTGCTCATGCAAAAACCCGTATCCGCCTTCCAATCTCAAGAAAAGCCGAGAGACCCAGCTCGCTCCTCCAAGAGAAGCGTTGGCGCATGGAAAGACAAGGAATCTAGAGTGAAGCACAAACAGCACTCGTATGATGATCGACTTGTTGATATCAATGAAGGTTTCAGCAGTTTTGGATTCAGCTTTCGTTCTGACTTTGACTCTTTCTGCTTTGATTCGATGTGAGCCGTGTCATTCTCGCTCGCCTCTTCACTCGCGCCTCCTGAAGAAGCGGACTCTCTGATTCCTCGAGTCGACTCTCACACGTCTTTTGAAGCCAGAGCCATCTCTGTAAATGCCAGTTGTTGGACCAGATTTCGCTCTGTTCCTTCAACCACTGTCCCATCCCCACCACTTTCTGCCGATGGAGATTTTCTATGATCGGCAGATGATGGAGCCAAACTGGGTTGTAGCAGAACTGAATGAGTTTTGAGCACGGAAGATCTCTGCAGTCTCTGCAGGTTCCATGATCTTCGTGTCCAGCGCAGCACTTGTAGATTTCGCATCGCGTATGGTGGTCTGACGCAGCACACTTCCCACATTCGCAGCCACAGCCATGACAGGTTTCATAGATCAGATAATCAATGCAAACTCCACAGTAAAGACCGCAAGGTGCTGCTAGGCTCTTGCCACCGTGCTCACACATCATGCGACTTCACTGCTCTCCACTACAGTGGGCAGGGGGCTCAGGACTGAGTGGTGCTCACCCTTCGACAAACGCTTTGACTCGTCTCACTCCCTCAATGATTTCATCTTTGGCTGTAGCATAGCTGAATCGTATGTATTCATCAGTTTGACCAGGATTCTTGTCACCGAAATGAATATCCGCCAAGCAAGCAACTCCTTTGTCCAGTAACATCTTTCTGAACTCTTCAGACGATTCTGCTTTGACTTTTCGGCAAGCCTGTGTTACATTTGGCCAGACGTAGAATGCGCCACCTGGACTCAAGCATCGGATTCCTTCGATATTGTTGAGCAATTTCACGATCAGATCTCTCCGTTCTCTGAAGCTTCTCGCCATCTTTTCCGATTCATCCTGCGGGCCATTCAAGGCTTCGACAACGGCCCATTGAGTCGGTTGGTTTGCACAACTGTCTGTGTTCGTCATCCATCTGGCAAAATGTGGGGCTAATGTCTTGTTGGCTGCATAGCCCAACCGCCAGCCCGTCATCGCATACGCTTTGGAGACACAGTCAACCATGATTGTTCGATCCAGCATTCCATCCAGCGAAGCGATTGATTGGAAAGGGGCATCGTAGGCTAGGGTTGAATACACCTCATCGGAATACACCCAGAAGTCATGATCTTGAGCGAGGTCCGCTATTGCTCTCAATTCTTCCTTCTTGAGAACGCTCCCTGTTGGGTTTTGGGGAGAGTTGATGATTAGCATTTTCGTCTTCGGTGTGATTCTTTTCTTAAGATCTTCAATATCAAATGCGAATTCTTTTGATTCCACGAGTGGAAGTGGAATTGGCCTGGCACCATGAGCAGTGATCTGACTTTGATAAATTGGAAAGCCGGGATTTGGATAGATGATTTCATCACCAACACCGTAATCGGTTGTGCACAGGACGCTCCAGTATATGAACGGTTTTCCACCACATGCAACTGCAATGTGTTCAGGTTTGACGACAACTCCTCTTGTTCTGCTGAATCGCGTTGCTGCTGCCTTCTGCAACTCAAAGATGCCTGCGGAAGGTGTATACCCGGTCTTGCCTTCTTTCATTGCCTTGATTGCTGCTTGCTTGATGTTTTCAGGCGTGTCGAAATCCGGTTGGCCAATACAAAAATTCTTTATATCTGCTCCATCTCTCAATCGTCTGCTGACTTCAGCCNNTTCAGCCAAGACTGTGAACGCGTTCTCGGTGCCTAATCCACTTGTTCTTCGAGATATACTTGTCATTCTAATGCCCTCCAGGACAGTGGATAAGGATAGAGAGGATTATCTTATAGGCTTTTCAGGAGGCAGCAATCCCGGCTGTCGAGCTAGAGACCTGATTCTTGCTCATGAGCCCTTATGAATGCCCCGCTTCTACATTCTCACGATTCTGTACGAGGGAGCGACCCATGGTTATGGCATATTAGGCAGATTCAGAAAGCGTCTGGGAAAGGCGATCAGCCCAAGCCTCGTCTATCCGTTTCTCAAGAAGCTTGAGGGAAAGGGCTTGGCAATACACACTGACGACCCAGTCGGCGAAAAGACTAGTAAGATCTTCGAGCTCACCGAAGAAGGAAGGAAGCTTTGCACAAAGCTCTTCCGAAGATTCGACAAACTGATTTCCGTAGCCATTGAAGCAAACCTTGAAGTCTGTGCACATTGCGGATGCAAAGTCTGTGAAGGAGGATACCGCGAAACAATAGCTGGCGTAGAGGTCACTTTCTGCTGCGTACACTGCGCCCGTTCCTATAAGGAATAGGAGTCTCCGGAATCCACTTGCACGCGTTCCTGGAGAGCTTCAGATAGGAGAAACTCGGAAGGAGGTTTCCAGGATTCACTCCATGTGGCAACTGACAGGCCCCAGTTGCGGATTCTAGACTGACCCTGGAAACCCCTCAAAGGCTTGAGGGTGCCCTCCCTAAAAGCCTTCCTTTCACACGGATATCCTCTTTGTTGCGTCAGTCGCCTGAGTGACTCCCATAGATCTTCTCTGTGACTTGAAGGGTGAGAGTTGGCTAGAAAATCATACTTATCCAAATGGCAACCAAGATTCCGCAGACAATGAGCGCCGAAACTATGAAGAACGCAACGTTCTGCCAGAGATCGAATCCTGTTTCGTAGAAAGCTAGGAATGAGATAGTGAAGATCAGCCAGAAGAAGACGACGCCAACTGTGCTGACGATTCTCGTTCTAATGGAAACCATGCATCTCTTTATCAGATGATCTGGTTAAATAGCTTTGCACGCGTGGTCTCGCCCTGTTTCATCAGAGCTGCTTTGCAGCTGGTTCGACAGAGGGCAGAGTAGGCTACGTGAACGCATAGGCGTGACGACAGCTGTGTTCGGTGGAGATCCCTCAATGGCTCTCTGACTGGTCTGAATGGATGCCTGAAGAAGGAATAGGCCTTTGATCAAGCGTTGCCAGATAAACACGAAAGGAAGCAAGTTGGCAGCTGTTTTGCGAGGTTCTTGCGTAAAGCATATGAAACAGCATTGAACACTTTCCTCATGGGAATGGTAGAATTATGAGTGAGAATCTTGCTACTCCGTGTGGTTCATACTGCGGAACCTGTGAGTTCCTCAATAGAGAAGAGAAGCCCAGTTGCTCAGGATGCCGAAACCAAGCTGGACACGTTTTCTGGGGTGACTGTAAACTGTTTGCTTGCGCTAGAGATAAAGGAGTTGATCACTGCGGGAACTGTGAGGAGTTCCCTTGTGAACTCTTCGTAAATCAGTTCGATCCTGCTCATGGTCAGAAGAGCGCCTTCACAAGGGCTGGACTATTAGCTTATCGGAAAAAAGCTGGAACAAAGAAGTACATAGACATGATTCAGAAACTGGAAGGAGTCAAGAACTCTTCGCGCAGCTAGTGATTCGCGTTTGTGACTGATTGGGGAATCCTGTGGCCGACAGATGATCGCGGAGGACCCTATTTTCAGAGGTGGCACTGAGCTCCCAGCGTTCGCTTCATTAGGGTTGGATCATCAGTTTGCGAGGCGCAGTCCTCCTCCAGCATATGGAGAAGCTGGGGACCCGTCAAAAGACAAAATAGTTGGAGGATGGGTTCATAGTGATTGGTGAGTCTATCTTTGGGCGATAGGGATCTGGTTGGGCGATGTGGCCTCTATTGTGGGGCATGTGGGATTTACAGAGCATACAAGGATGATGGAGAGTATCTTGGACGAGTGGCTAGCGTCCTCAAGTGTCCTCCGGAGAAAGTGCGTTGTGAAGGGTGCCAAGTTCTGACGCCTGAATGTTGGGGCAATGACTGTGAAATCGTTAAATGCCTAGATGAGAAGGGACATCAGTTCTGCTACGAATGCTCAGCCTATGACACGCACAGCTGTCACAGATTCGAGAAGTTTTCCGGAGAATACTTGAAGGAAGACAAGGTTGACCTGAGAGCGAACCTGTCGAGAATTAAGGCTGGCGAGGTTGATGCCTGGCTCAAAGAATCTGCAGAGCACTTCCGATGCGTCCACTGCGGCAAACCGTTACCGACATCATCCTTCCGAAAAAAGTGCTACCACTGTGGCAACACGCTTCCTTCTTGAATCGGCTAGACGCTTAGATTGTCCGTTACGAGTCTTTCATGAGAAGCATGCACGCTTCTTCGTACACGCGCAGTGTTCAGGTCAACACTCGAAGTCATCAGGGACTCTCGTTGGATTTCGCAACCTGCAACACCTTGATGCCAATGGACCACCTTCATCAACTCTTCGATGTGTGTTCTTTTATGCTCAACCGTTTTCAACGGCAGGTAGCAGCAATCGAGGATCGACCACTCGTCCGTACCCTGTGATGATCGGCTAAACTGTCGGTCCACTTAGAGTCCGGACGCAAGGGAGTAAGTGACTTTGATGTTCATGTAGATGTGAATTGACAGATCTATGGATTTAGGATCTGTGGACCATTGGAACTATGGTGGGGGAGCCCCGAAGGTTTCACCGTATGCGCTGGCAATGGTGACGATGTCAAAGATGTCAATCACTCCACCTGGTGGAGCCAGGTCGGCTCCTGGAAGCCAATTGGGATCAGGCACGCCGATTCCCTGAGAGCCATAGGCTCCAGCAGCCTTCACAATGTCAAAGATCGTGATTTCATAGTATCCCCCCTCTTCCCACACAAAATCCACTTCACCTAACGGTGGAGTCTCAAGATAATAGTAGGGGTTCCGTCTAGCTGTCATGTTGCCTCCTGTACCCCAGTTGAAACCTGTCAGGTAATACTGTCCACAGCTGATGGTGACATCTTGCGCTGGGTTGTCCCCTAAGGTGACACCGAGAACATCAGCAAACTGGTACCATTCCACAGTGAGAATTTCACCAGAAACTAGAGCTGTGTCAATGTACCAGTCTCCAGTTTCCCAGTGATAATCAATCCATTCAGTCAAGAGTCCAGACACTGAGCCATTTATGGAGTCAATCCATACAGGTCTGTCAAGACCGAGGAATCCGGGAGTGGTGAGGTTTGTGTCAACCACGAAAGTTTCCACAAGGTTCTCGGTTAGACTGTAGGAAGTGTTTAGCCAAATGCTTCGCGGAAATAGCGGCGGTGAAGAGCTGGTGTAGAGCCAGAAGCTTCGGGCATCATAGTAGATCTCAACTCGAGAGTTGTTTACCTTGACGAAGTGATGGAGTTCATTGAAGCAGGAGCAGCTTTGCCAGAGACACGTAATGTATTCAACGTAGCAACTGAACAAGTAAGTGTCCGCGTCCACATTCTCTAGCTGATTACCATGCGCATCCACGAAATAGTTGTCTGGTCGGAACTCCTTGAAGTTCCTCGCCTTAGTCCAACCATCAGCAGGATCCACCCAGGTGTCCGCGAACCAATCCAGCACCCAACCAGGCTGCTCAAAAGCAATGTCGTACGGAGGCAGATCAGCGTTGCCATAATCGTAAATGCGATCCAAACACTGAAAATCATAACTCCAACTGGAGTAGAGCACGTTGAGGCTGGTTGGCGGACTAGTGACCCCCCATGTGATAGGTGAACCATCCGCCTTGAAAGCACTCATGAAGAAGAAATCGTTCTCCAAGCCGTGCCCTACCATGTTTACAGCACCCAACACCGCGGTGTTATATGCCCAGAAATATCTGGCAATGAATAGCGGTATGGTGACGCAGAGCTCAGTGAAGAGGCCCATCGCGAGTGTACAGTTGGTTAACGCTTGAGCCAACTTGTCCGCATAGTAGATGTTATACAGCAACTGATCCAGCCTGGGATGACTGGGTGTCACGTTGTCTGCTTGGAAGCCAGTGACATAGTTGGAGCCATAGGGGATGTAGTAATCTGTGTGATAGCCGAAGTAGGGGAACGT
>JABAOC010008968.1_pt3 | contig 31580 bp, 42 predicted proteins | sample 7062161 | NCBI WGS metagenome assembly JABAOC01 (sample SAMN14538625, study PRJNA623070) | marine sediment metagenome | biome: marine biome [ENVO:00000428]; feature: marine pelagic biome [ENVO:01000023]; material: deep marine sediment [ENVO:00002113] | place: India: Gulf of Khambhat ... | reverse complement strand
CGGTTCATCTGCAAAACTTGAGAAGCCAATTGGTCGACGGTGCGACACTTACAATTCAGCAAATCATTGAATTGTTCGGGTTAGCCGTCAATCTCCCGATAGAGATCCGAGTGACTGAAGTTGGGGCTCACAGACTTGACGCAGAGTTGACAGAAAGACAACTAGCTCTCTACAGTCATTGGATCAGTGGCATAGTGGATCGTTTGATTGTTCTGGGATCTTCCCGAAAAAGAGTGAAGGATGCAGTGGAGCGGACTGGACTTACACGTGACGTGATTGGAATCGAATCCTTAGGGTTGTTTGAGCAAGTTGTTGTCTGCAAGCTTGGAACCGATGCAAGAGGACTGATTGCAAGAATAGGAAAGCGTTTGTACAGAGCGAGACTTGTTGCTTTTTCTCCTAGAAGAATCTTGGCAGCCTCAAATGATCACTGGCGAACAGAGGTATCAAGCTTCGAACATAGCAAATATAAGCAACACTACAGTATACAAGCTCAAGTCTGGAAAGGAAAATAGTGATGAGCTCTACAAACAAGCCTACGGCTGCGCTGCAAACCCCAATCTGCACAAGCTGTAATCGAACAATATCTCCAGGTGCAAAGGGCACGAAATTCAGTTGTCCCAACTGTGGAGAAATAGTGATCTGGAGATGTGAAAAGTGTCGTCAATTTGGCCGCCACTACAATTGTCCCAAGTGTGGATTCAAGGGGCCGTGAAAATGGCGAACATTGTGGTCAGCTTCAAGATCATGCCTGACGGAATCGATGTGGATTTTGAGCGATTGAAAAAGCAGATTGAATCAGCTCTACCTCCTAAAGCATCGATCTACACGGACTTTCAGACTGAACCAATTGCGTTTGGGTTGAACGCGTTGATTGCACACATCAGATTTCCCGAAGATGAAACAGGTATCTTGGATGAGACAGAGCAAAATATGGCCAACGTTCCTGGAGTGAGTAGAATTCAGACTCTTATGGTGCGGAGGACACGCTAGAACCTGTCTACTTGTAACATTTATAAGTAACCCAAGTCTTTTCGACTTCAAACAGCATCATAAATCACAAAGGAAGAAAAAGAATGAGCGAGATACAACTTCGCGTCGGAGACGCGAAACAAAGGGATGTGGGCCGAGGTATCGCACGTCTGGATCAGAGCACTATGCAGAAACTGGGAATAAGTGCTGGTGATGTAATAGAGATAACCGGGAAACGCACCACCAGCGCCATCGCGTGGCCTGCGTACAGCGAAGACCAAAATCGTGGCATTATTCGAATCGATGGATTTGCTCGCAAAAATGCAGGTGTGGCCATAAATGAGTACGTGGTTGTCAAACCAGCAAGTGTGAAAAATGCCACGAACGTGGTTCTCGCCCCTGTGGATATGCGTCTGAACGTGGATGAAGACTTCACGAATTTTGTCAAGAACCGTCTAATGGAACGAACCTTTGTTGAAGGGGACACAACACTGGTGATGATGCTAGGTCACGCAATCCCTTTTACTGTCACAAAGAGTCGACCTCATGGAATTGTGCGCATTACCAAGGATACACACTTCCAGATTCTCAACGAACCCGCTCCAGAAGTCAAAGGAGTTCCTAGAACCACCTATGAAGACATAGGAGGGCTTCACGAAGAGATTCAACGCGTAAGGGAAATGGTGGAACTGCCGCTCAGGCACCCTGAGCTCTTCCAAAGACTTGGAATCGAGCCCCCAAAGGGCGTGTTGCTTCACGGCCCACCCGGCTGCGGCAAGACTCTGCTGGCAAGAGCTGTAGCAAACGAATCGGAGGCGAACTTCTTCTCCATAAATGGCCCTGAGATTATGAGCAAGTTCTATGGTGAATCTGAAGCGAGGCTAAGAGAGATCTTCCAGCAAGCTCAGCAAAACTCTCCAAGCATAATTTTCGTAGACGAGTTGGATGCAATCGCACCGAAAAGAGAAGAGGTGACTGGCGAGGTTGAAAGGAGAGTGGTTGCCCAATTATTGGCTTTAATGGATGGTTTGAGTGGAAGGGGTAACGTGATTGTTATTGGAGCGACCAATCGACCCAGCGCCCTTGATCCCGCACTGAGGAGACCTGGCCGCTTTGACCGAGAGATCGAGATAGGCGTTCCAGACAAGCAGGCGCGTCATGAAATAATGCAGATCCACACACGCGGAATGCCCTTGGCAGAAGAAGTCGACTTGAAGAAGTTGTCAGAGATGACTCATGGTTACACAGGTGCGGATCTTGCAGCTCTAAGCAGAGAGACAGCTATGAAATCTCTGCGCAGATACTTGCCTGAGATCAATCTTGAGGAAGAACACATCCCACCAACGGTTCTTGAGAAGATGGACGTGCGGATGGAAGACTTCCTGAATGCCTACAGAGAAATAACTCCCACAGCTATGCGAGAAGTGTACATAGAGACCCCAACCGTAAACTGGACTGATATCGGTGGATTGAAGAATGTCAAGCAGCAGCTGGTTGAGGCGGTTGAATGGCCTTTGAAGACCCCTGAAATCTTCAGCAGACTGGGCATCAAACCACCAAAAGGAATTCTCTTGTTCGGTCCACCCGGCTGTGGCAAGACCATGTTGGCGAGAGCAGTTGCGACTGAAAGTGAAGCCAATTTTATAACGATAAAAGGACCTGAAGTTTTCAGCAAATGGGTAGGGGAGTCTGAAAAGGCTATCCGAGAAGTGTTTCGAAAGGCGAGAATGGCTTCACCCTCAGTGATCTTCTTTGACGAGTTTGACTCTCTTGTACCGCGGAGAGGGATGGGATTCGCAGACAGTGGCGTTACAGAACGTGTAATCAGCCAGCTCTTAACGGAGATTGATGGGATTGTCACATTGGAAGACGTAGTTGTGATCGCAGCAACCAATCGACCCGACATTATAGATCAAGCGGTTCTCAGACCAGGAAGATTTGACAGACTAATCTATGTGCCTGAGCCGGACGAAGAGGCTAGGCTAGAGATTTTGAAGATTTACACCAAGGGCATGCCATTGGACAAAGATGTGGATATCCAGGTCCTTGCTAGGGGGACGAAAGGCTATAGTGGCGCAGATTTACAAGCCTATTGTCGTGAAGCCGCCTTGAACGCGCTTCGAACGAACATAGACTCGAAGGTGGTGACATTGACAGACTTCAATGAAGCTGGAAAAGGCATAGGTCCAACGATTTCACCAGACATGGAAACCTGGTATAAAGGGTTTATCAAACAGGTCAGGAAGCTTCGCAAGCCAACAACACCTGTCGCGTAAGAGGTGTGTAGCATGAACGTGAGAACGTGGAAACCGCACCCTCTTCACACAGTCATGATTGAACTACTGCAGAGAAAGGGACCGGCAACTGACACCGATCTGCTGAGCATGATGAAGGAAGTCTACAGCGACTTGTCCTTCAATGTCTACAATAAGGAGCTTATGCGCCTGGAGATAGAGGGTCTGATTCATGTTTCTACCTTGACGAAAGGTAAACGAAGAGTTGAGCTGCTCAAAAAAGCTGAAAGTGGGGAAAAATAGCTCCAGTGGTCTCACAGGTTCTTCGTGTTTTCTTTGGAGAGTCCACGGGCTGTCCTTCTCGCTGTTGCTCCGAGCTTGGTGGAAGGAACATAGGCTCCACCCGTGAATGTGAATCCACACTTTCTACAGCTCCAAATCCCAACACTACAGCGCTTGACGCTTGGAGCTTTACACTTTGGACAAGTATGGCGTCTCTTGGTTTCTGACACAACCTCCACATATCGCTTCCTCACAGTAGCGCCATATCGAGCTGCGAAGCCGCCAGCCAAGCCAACTTTCTTGGTTCTCCCCATCAGTCTTTCACCACAAGTTTCCGCATTTCTGCTGCCTTTTCAACCGCGACTTTTGAGAGTTCCAGAATCCGTTCAACAGTGAAGTACCCATTTCCTCCTTTCTGGATCGCACATATTTTTCCATCCTTCTCCACAGTGATTGTCAATCTGGAATCCATCACCTGTTCTTCCTCCAACCAAGGATCTACAACGAATCTATCGTTTATCTTAGCAAAAGTCACTGGTATCGGATGGTTTTGGATTGGCAGAGGAATGTACCCCGGCTTCACTTTGATCTCCCCATTTTCCAGCTCATACTTGAACATTTTGGTGTTCAGTAGAGCTGCTAGAGCAGCGATGGCTGAGGCGTCAATGAGGTTTCCATCATGATTCAACACGTATAAATCGATNNCCCGGCTCCAGACAGAGTGCCTCGACATCTATAGCTTTAGATTCCCGTATACCTCTGTCAACAACTCTTGCGAGCTCGATGGCATCTTCGTTAGGAGGACCTGGTTCGAATAGAGGCGACGCGAGAGGAACCAGCTCAGCATTAACTGTCATGACTCCATCGTTTGGAGTGTCTGGAAACGGTTCTCCGATTTGGATTTTCACTCCAACTAGGACCTCAGTATTGCCTAGAAGAACACGAGCTGAACCTTCGGCTTTTTCAATGAGGCCGACCTCCAACTTCATCTCGCGATAATCATACAAGCTTCTTCCATCTAGTCTTTTGCCGCTGTCGATCAATTCCGCAATCTGCTTTTGCTTCACGCGTGAAATGGCTGACATCACTCTTCAACCTCCTCCCTTACAGCCTCATATTTGGCTTTTATAGCTTGTTTCTGCAACTCGTAAAGCTGTTTGCAGCCCTCTAGAGAAAGGTTGATGATCTGTTCGAACTCTTGAAGATCCAATTGTCCATCCATCTGAAGCAGTGTCACCGCGTTTAGGTTGGGCATATATGCAAGAGGAACATCTGCTTCCCCTTTCTTGTCTTCCACATCATTCAAATCCAGAACAATCTTCCCTTCCACCTTGCCTGCAGCACACGCAACAGTCAAATCGCGCAATGGAATTCCGGCATCTGCCAAGGCCAATGAAGCAACAGTTATTCCGGCACATCGTGTTCCACCATGGGCTTGAAGAACTTCTATGAAAAGGTCTATTGATGTACGTGGGTAGTATTCCAGAAAAACAGATGGCTCTAAAGCTTGGCGTATGACTTTTGAGAGCTCTATGTCTCTTCTGGAAGGGGCAGGCGATTTTCTTTCATCAACTGAAAAGGGCGCCATGTGATATCGGCATCTCAAAAGGGCGCGATCAGGCTGTGCAAGGTGTTTGGGGTGGGCTTCCCGCGGTCCATAGACAGCCGCCAGGATTTTGTTCTTACCTTGCTCAATATATGCTGATCCGTCTGCGTTGCCAAGGACACCTACTTCAATCTTGGTTGGTCTAAGTTCTGTAGGCTTTCTTCCATCTACTCTAATATTGTCCTTGCTAATCATTTTCTCCTCTGTCTTAGGCATTTTTTTCTCCTATCTCCTCTTTTTCTTTTTGCAACATCTCAGTGACCCTATCTGTCAATCCACTTGTGTGGGACTCGTTTTCGATTTTGCGGATAGCTGTAGCAGCAAGCTGGATGTTTCTTGGGTTATTCCCGATTATTAGAGTCAAACCGTTTTGACCTAGAAGAATCTGGCATCCAGTTTCGCGCTTTATCATGCTGATCATCGAACCTTTCCTACCGATTATTCTTGGGATTTTTGATGGAGTGATTCTGATAATCTGGCCACGTGAAATCTTTCCTAGTCCAGGTTCTCGCACTGTCAGAAGGGGATCTCGAGTTCTATCAGTGGACACGATTTTTGCTATGACCAAGTCACCTACATCAAAAATCGATGATAGGTCGTCTTTCTGGGGGCGATAGGAGCGTTCAATAACATCAGAAGCACGCAACAGTCCTGGATATGGAGCATTTATGTCCAAGATCCATCCGCTCATTATTAGGTCTGTTACTTTGCCGATTATGGTGTCTCCAACCTTTGGAGTGTAGAAAGCTTTCAATGCGACAACACTTACCAATCTCTCGCTGTACTGAACAAGTCCAACATGCGTTGAGTACACTTTTTCATTCTCCTTATAGGTGTTCTCCCCGGCGACGTAGTTTCCTTCAGCTACGAGATCGCCAGGAGCCACAAGTTGTCTATTCTCATAGAACGTGGGCATTTCTTATTACATCATCCTCAATCTTTTCTCAACCATTCTTTAAACTCTTTTAGCCTCTGCGGTTCCTTTCGTGAGATCTCCAAGTTTGTCTAGAAAGGGTCCATAGAGGCCTGCTGGCATTTCAATGACAGAAATCCATGAGCCGTCTGCTCGCCATTCATCACTTTTTATCTCGCCATAACCCTTAACTGTGCCATATGCTCTGGCTGCGAATTCAGTGGGGATGCTGACCTTCACTCGAATGTTCTCTACTTTTAGTGGAAGAATCGGACGCAACAGTTTCATGACTTCTTTGGCTTGCTCCTCAGTCTCTTTAAATGGATCAATTGAGTAGCGTATCTGATCCATTGCTTGTTCGACTCGAATAGGTGGGTGTGGTAGGTTCGATCTGGGATCCACGGCTTGTCTTGCTATGAAGGCGATTATCTGTTTTCTCTTCTCTGAGGTTAGCTGTTTTCTCTGATCGGTTGTTAACTGCAAAGTTCCCTTTCTTAGTATTGTTGTCGCGATTTCTTTGGCGTCGATTGTCTTGAAAGCTGCTTTTAGTTTGTCTTCACTAGCTCGGGTTCCCTTGTTTGCGTCACTGAATATCGTTTCCGCAGCTAGAGCTTCAGAGATCGATGTAGTCTTTCCCATTCTGTAATTTAACGCAGGTTGGGGCTTCACTAGAATCTCAAATTGCTCACCGTCGCGGCTTATTCGTGCAACGGTGTATCGTTCACTCATCTTGGTTTTTCACTCTTAGTCTACGGCGCTAAGATACTTCTCAACTTCGTCGTCGGGAATGGCGTGATATGTCTTTGTCGCGAAGGGCACTGTACTGATTTTTATCCTTACCTGTTCTTCTCGAGCTTGCAGAGCTTTCTTTAGGCATTTCGCTGCTAGGCTCACAGTCTCATCCAGTTTCAAAGCTTCACTGTATTCGGCTTTCAAGACTGCTTCAACTGCTTCTCTTCCTACTCCGACCGCAACAGCTTTATACGCTCTATAGGTTCCACTCGGGTCAGTGGAGAAAAGCCGGCTTCCGGTCTTGTCGACGCCACCCAAGATTATTGATACGCCGAAGGGTCGCACTCCTGCGTGTTGTGTGTACAGCTGCTTTATGTCGCCTATGCGCTTGGAAATCATCTCGATATCGATTGGTTCATCATACATTAGTCTGTTGCTTTGACAAAAGACTCGAGCTTGATCTATTAGAATACGGGCATCAGAGCCCAAACCCACAACTGCTGCACCTATGTGGGCATCCACTTCGAAAATCTTCCACGTGAAGCTTGAGTCCTGCAGTTTTGATTCGATTTTTTCCTCTGCTCCCAAAACTATACCTTCTGGACAGACTAATCCTAGTATTGTTGCCCCACGATTCACGGTCTCAAGGGCGTACTCTACTTGGAATAGTCGACCATCTGGAGAGAAAACAGTAATCGCTCGATCATATGCGCCTGGTGCTGCAAATATTGACATTAATTTCACCTCATGCAGACGTTACTCACTTGCTTGACAAGAATCAGCAAGCTTAACTAAAAACCTTTTCGCATCATTTCGAACGGTCGGGAGATTGCGCTCGAAGAGAATCGGACACGTAAGTTGGCCGTTATGTATTATTGAGGTAAGGCTTATTATGAATGCACTCCGTTTTCTATTGGTGGTGCTCTGTCCTGGGGGTCAGACTTGGTGAAATGGTTCCCAAAACAACTATTTCACTCGAGAGTCTCGGAGGTAAATCCATTGCTATTGACGCCTACAACACGCTTTACCAATTCCTTGCGATTATCCGTCTCCCAAATGGGACTCCGCTAAAGGACCGAAGTGGCAGGGTTACAAGTCACCTCAGTGGTCTTCTTTATCGCAACTCAAACTTGATGGAGGTTGGTGTCAAAATCGTCTATGTTTTTGACGGAGCACCACCGGTGCTGAAGGATGCTGAGATCAAGCGGCGGTCGAAGGGGAAAGCAAAAGCACGAGTATTGTATAGAAAAGCTCTAGCGGAAGGAAAAATCGAAGAAGCTCGCACCTATGCTCAAGCTACATCTCGTGTAGAGAGCTACATGGAAACTGATAGCAAACATCTTCTAACTCTTATGGGGATTCCTTGGGTTCAAGCTCCAAGTGAAGGAGAAGCTCAGGCTGCATATTTGACTAAGAAGGGGATTACAGATTTCTGCGCCAGCCAAGACTATGATTCACTCCTGTACGGGGCTCCCACTCTACTGAGAAATGTGGCCATAAGTGGTCGGCGTAAGCTCCCGAAAAGACCAATATATGTCGACGTAGTTCCAGAGATTGTTGAGCTTCAAGGAGTCACAAGTAAACTGGGCATATCCTATGAACAGCTGATTGACATAGGGCTGCTTATAGGAACCGACTACAACCCAGGAGTCAAAGGAATCGGCCCCAAAACCGCCTTGAAACTAGTCAAGGAACACGGCAGCTTGGATGAAGTGCTGGAGGCAGTCGTTACAGACTCTCAGCAATCCCTTGAGCTGAGGAGAATAAAGAACATGTTTCTCCATCCGAAAGTAACTGATGACTACAGTCTAGGCTGGAATGAACCTCAAGAAGATTCTCTTGTTCGGTTCTTGTGTGGAGAACATGACTTTGCTGAGGATCGCGTGCGGAAAGCGCTGGACAAGATGCGGCGAATGGGAGATGGGAAGGCTCACACAACGCTTGACACGTTTATTAGATAGGCTCAAGTCGTATGACCGTAACTTCCAGTCAATGGCACAAAGGCGACCCCGCCGAGATTCTCTCTCTTCAAGTTGCCATCGGAGCTTTTTGTTATCTTAAGTAGAGTTTGAAATAGGTGCTTGCTCCCTACAGGAATAACCAATGACCCTCCAGTTTTGAGTTGGTGCACAAGTGGAGGTGGGACTTCAGGGGCAGCAGCGGTTACGAGAATGCGATCATAGGGACTCCTCTCTGTGTAGCCCATAGAGCCGTCTCCATGAACTACGGTCACTCTATCACCGAATCCATTGCGTATTATGTTCTCTCTTGCTAGTTTGGCCAGATCTTCGACAATTTCCACGGTGTACACGTGACCCCGCTCTGATCTCGGAGCATCTATTGGAGCAACAATCTCTCCTATGGTTGCAGCATGCCACCCACATCCTGAACCGATCTCCAAGACCTGGTGACCCGTTTTCAGTTGCAAAGCTTCATTCATGATTCCAACCATGTGAGGTGCACTTACTGTCTGGCCTTTGCCTATTGGTAGTGGTGCATCAACAGATGCGTATTCAATTGACCGTTCCGGGAGAAAAAGGCTTCGTGGAACGCTTTTCATCGAGCGAACGATGCGTTGGGAACGTACAACATTGTCTCTAGCAAGGCTTTCCACCAGTTCTATCCAGGTCTTGGTGTCCCTCTTCATCTTGGTCACTGTTCACCAAGATTATCTAGCTGTTTGCTTAAAGCATTGCGACCACGTTGCAAGCAAACTCTCATTTGACTGTCACGGATTTCGCCAGGTTGCGGGGCATATCCGGATCGCAGCCTCGTTCAAGAGCCATATAGTAGGCAAATAGCTGAAGAGGAACCACGTAAGGTATGGGCGACAAGACTCCTGGGATTCCTTTCGTGATTTCAACATAATCGTCTGCAAGCTCAATAATGCTTTCATCTCCTTCTTCACAAATCGCAATGACTGAAGCTCCTCTAGCTTTCATTTCAAGTATGTTGTTCATCAAAGTCTTTCTCGTGTCGTCAGGTGGACATATGAAAATGACTGGAAAACCNNTGGACCATGTTTGCTTTCTCCTGCTGGAAAGGCTATTGATGGTATATACGCGATCTCCATTAGCTTGAGGCGACCTTCCAATGCAGTTGCGTAGCTCATTCCTCTGCCCAAGAAGAAAAAGCATTTCTTGTCTCTGTACTTTCTTGCCAGTTCCATCACTTTTCTCTCTTGTGTTCGAACAATTCTTTCCACTATGTCAGGGATTCTATCGATTTTATCCTCCAAGAGATCAATTTCCTCTTGTGAAACCTTTCCTCGCTTCTTTGCCAGTCGGACTGCTAGTTGAGATAGAACGGATAGCTGAGAAGTGAATGTCTTGGTTGCGGCCACTCCAATCTCTGGTCCAGACTGTTGACCTATGTAGACTCTCGAGACTCGTGTCAAGGTGGAACCTACAACATTTGTCAATCCGAGTATTGTAGCTGCTCTTTGTCTTGCGCTTTCGACAGCAGCTAGGGTATCTGCAGTTTCCCCGGATTGACTTACGGTCAATATTGTGCTGTCAATGTTTACGGATTTGCCATGTTGTTCGACGAATTCTGAAGCTATCGCGGGATGAGTGGCTAGAAAAGACAATTTTGAGAACATGTAGGATGCTGCTAGGCAAGCGTGATATGAGGTGCCGCACGCAACCATGAAAACTTCTCGTGCCCGGTCTAGGAAGGTTGTCATGAGTTCCAGATACTTATCCTGCAACCTGAGTGTGTTGCGAAGGCAAGCTGGCTGTTCATTAATCTCTTTGAGCATGAAGTGGGGATATCCTTGCTTCTCCGCCATCTCTGAGACCAGTCAATCACTCTTGGCTTGTATTGCACTTGAACTCCAGAGGAGATTTTCCTGACTTCAAGCGTGTCTTTAGTAACTACAGCGAATTCCCCGTTTTCAAGGAAAACAACCTCATTTGTCAGGGGTAGAATCGCAGGAACGTCTGAAGCCAAATATGATGCTCCATCCGCAATTCCCAAGACTAAAGGGCTTTCATTTCTAGCACAAATGAGAGTATTCGGGTTTCCAGCGGAAACCACTGCTATTGCATAGGATCCATGGAAACGTTGAACCGCACTCAGTACCGCGTTCTTGAAGTCGGAACCAGCCCCTGTTTGAGATCCAGGGTCTTCGTTGGGTTTGCGCATCAAATTCTCTTCTAGAAGATGAGCTATTACTTCGGTGTCAGTCTTCGACCTGAACTTGTGTCCTAGATCCTCCAGCTCCCTTTTCAGTTCAGCGTAGTTTTCGATTATGCCATTGTGAACAACTGCGATTTGAGGTGGCTCTGAACAACCGAAGTGGGGATGGGCATTGACCTGAGAGGGTGCCCCATGAGTAGCCCATCGCGTGTGCCCAATACCGATGCGCCCCGGCAGGTCATCCAGATTCCGGATAGCGTGAACTTCATCGATTTTTCCTGCATCCTTTTTCAGATAAATCTTGCCATTATCTATCGTTGCCTCTCCAACGGAATCGTAGCCGCGATACTCAAGTCGTTTCAAAGCTGCATGAATAATTGGAGCAGCATTTCCCTCAGTCAGGATACAGCCAAATATGCCGCACACTTTCTCATCACTTTAGTTAGTCTTACACAGATTTCTCGTTTGTTGAGACTATGAGTAAAGCGTGAACTATAAGGATTTTTAGAAAGCGAATTGTAGCTCTAAAGATTGCTTTCTAGTGGTTTGCAGTGTTCTTTGGAGATTTAGTTATCTTTCTCAAAATTGACTCTGAAATGGTGCTGTTCTAGAAATTGATTCAGTGATCCACTTCCTTTAATGAGTACAAGCTAGGATGAAGTGGCAGGTCAAGCCAAACCATTAACAAAATATTTATAATAAAAACTGCCCAGGAGAAGTGGACAATCAATGAAGAAGAAATTCCTGATCACAAAAGATACGGCTTCAACAGAGATTAAGGAAATCGCGGTATATACCAACCCGAAGAAACTAAAACTATTGCTGAATCCACTCACTTGGAAGGTTCTCTCGACCATTGGCGAGGAAGAGATGTACCCTATGGAGATAGCAAAGAAACTTGGCATTCATGAACAGAAGATCTACTACCACGTGAGAAAACTTGCGGAAGCAAACGCGATCAGAAAAGTTCGGGAGGAAGAGCGGAAGGGAGCTGTGGCCAAATTCTACAGAGCCTCTTTTCCTGCCTTTGGAGTTGAGCTGCCTTTTGGCAGTCATATTCAGCAAACATCTCAAGTCGACATACCCTCCATGAAGCTACGACAATTCCTTGATCCATTTGTGAAGAACAATTCCTTTGATGGTAGAATCGTGGTGGGGAGCCCAGATCCCCATGGGCCTTTCAAGACCGTCGCTCGCGACGGCCATTATGCTTCTTATTTAACGTTCTTTCTGGGACAGTATGCGAAGCTGCCAGATGAATTTGCCATCAAATTGGATGTTGACATAAAAGCTGAGAAGGAGGAGAAAAGCAACCTAATTCTAGTAGGAGGGCCGGGAACTAATCTTCTCACACAGGAGATCAACAGGCATCTGCCGATAAGATTCAACATGCTGCCTTCACAGCAAGGCTTTCTGTTCAACGGATTGGTTTCACCTCAAACCCAGAGTGTATATACTTCGGACTCAATGGGTCTTGTGGCCAAAATCCGAAATCCTTGGAGAAGAGAGAATAGAATCATGGTAGTCGCTGGAAACAAAGCCAACGCCACCAAAGGATGCGTTCTGGCGTTGGCGAAGTTTTCTGATCAAGTCCTTGAGAAATTCCAAGATCAGGAAAGTTACGCCGCGGTAATTCAAGGCTTCGATTTAGATGGAGATGGAAAAGTAGATTCGATAGAGGTTCTGGAATAGAAGGCGAAGGCAGGACGCCTTGATTATATCAGTTAGTCCCGAAACGAGCGGACAGAATCACCAAGCTGGATAGAAAGCAAGATGAGAGTAGTCGAGTCAATAACCGCGCGGGGTCACAAGAATATTCAAGCCTCCAATAAAAGCACATTCGAAATCACAAAAGATGCCTACGTAACGCCAAGTGGTGACTGTATAATCGCAGTCGAAGCCAACAAAAGCCTGAGGGATCTAAGCGACGACTTCAAACGAACCCTACGCAACAACGACGCAAGAATAGCAATCACTATCAAAGTTGGCACCAAAAAAGAAGAGGTGATTGCGTGTGGCCATCTAAAACTGATGTTAGCCAGCCCCACGAGTATTGTTGTCCGAAAGAGTTCCTTTGTCTGCGAAAGAACGTTGGCGATAGGAGCAAACAAGTCAGCTCGAAACCTATCGAGATCACTAGTCAAAAAGCTGAAGGACCCAAAGAACAGAGTGGACTTAGAGTTGACAGTCGACAACGAAGACTGACCCTCCTCAAGCAGAAGCTGTATTCTCAATTAGGCTTCAGAATTCACAAATATTATGAAAGAAGCGAACTTCCGTAATGTCGACCTGAAATGAACCAGAAAGACCTATTTCTGAGAGAGGTAGTTGAAAAATTCGGCGACAGAGTAGGAGAGCAACCAACCACCGAAAAAGTAGAGCAATTTGCAAAGCACGGCACCTTGTACCTCTTCTTCGAACTCATAAATCTTCGGCAGGAAGTGGCAAAGTTAAAGAAAGTAGCTGAAAAGTAGATCACAAGCAGCCTACCAACACCCTCTGCTCAAGAATCCTAGATCCAGACTTGACTTAGTGAAATTAGAGGATGTAGGCACGGTGGAAGGCGGGCCCGACGGGAATTGAACCCGCGACCTACGGATTAAGAGTCCGCCGCTCTGACCTTGCTGAGCTACGGGCCCACAAATCTGCTTTTAGGAATGAACCTATGCCAAGAAATTTAGAGGTTTCGGTCTCAGTGAGTCAGTGCAGTCGGAAATGCTACTCCATCCGAAATCCTTGATCCTTTTCGTCACTTTTCAGCTTTTAGTGCCCATGAGACATAGTTGTTAGGATCTAGTGTTAGATCCTGCCAGCTCTGAAGCATTCTCGTGTTGATTCTCGATTCTTTTTTCTAGAACGAAATAGCCTGCGGCTACACTTCCTGAGATTTGAGTACTGGCCAAAGACTGTCGAGAAGGCGCTCACTTGGTTTCTATCTTGGCAGAACAATCGTTCAGCGCTTGGTTTTCATGTCCCTGAATCTCAATGTGACAGTTATGCTAATATCAATCCCTTTCAAAATATGCGCAGTGAGCGCAATTGGGTCAACTGGTTCTGATCGGGTTAGGACTATACGATGAGAGTGATATTTCTTTGAGAGGTCTAGGTGAAGCAAAGAGTGCAGACATTGTCTTCGCGGAATTCTACACCAGTCTAATGGCTGGACTAAGCATCGAGGGACTGGAAAACCTCACTGGAAAGAAGATTACCGTGATCTCCAGAAGATGGCTTGAAGAGGAAGACTGCCAGCAGCTACTTGAAGCTGCTGTGAAGCGGAAAATAGCACTATTGGTTCCTGGCGATCCACTGATCTCAACCACTCATGTCGATCTGCGTATAAAGGCAGAAAAAGCTGGAATAAGAACGAAAGTAGTTCATGGGTCTTCCATAACCTCAGCAGCAATGGGCCTATCAGGTCTGCAAAACTACAAGTTTGGACGGAGTGTGACAATCCCTTTTGTCTACTCCGCTGGTGTGTCTGAGGCCCCCTATAACGTGATCAAAATGAATCAACGTCTGGGGCTTCACACGCTATGCTTCCTCGACATGGAGGCAGAAGAAGGACGATACATGACCATAAAAGAAGGATTGGCAACTCTTAGAATTCTTGAGAAGAAAAGAAAGGAGAAAATAATAGCAGACGAGATGCTAGTAGTCGGCATTGCATGCGCCGGCTCAAGTAATCCAATTGTCAAAGCCGGGAGCCTCAGGGATGTGATCGATCATGACTTTCACACACCTCCACATTCACTCATATTCCCCGGCAAGCTCCATTTCGTCGAAACAGATGCGCTTATAGAATTAGCAGACGCACCTGAAAGCATAAGGCGAAAAGGAAGATGACGATCCGCAAACTTGTAAAGAGATACATAGAAAACGCTGGACAGGCTCTTGGGCAAACAAGGCTTGGACACAATCTTTCTGATGAAGGAGCTGTCAGAAAAGTGTTGGAGTGTGCGGAAAGATACTATGAAGACTCTATATATTTTGCCAAGCAAAAGAGATTTGAGACCGCTCTGTGCTCCATAGCGTATTGCGAAGGTCTACTCGACGCACTTAAGCTGCTACATTTGGTGGAGTTTGAATGGTCAGCAAGAAATCAAGAGGAACGAAGCATCCTGTAGTTGTGACAGCAGGAGTATTTGACCTACTTCATCTAGGGCACGTCAGGTTCCTTGAAGAGGCCAAAAGAGCAGGTGGCAAGAATGCGAAACTCATTGTCATAGTTGCAAGGGATATGACGGTTGAAAAGCGGAAAGGCGAAAAACCTNNTTGAAGCGCTCGAAGTTGTCGACGAGGCAATCCTCGGCTATGAAGTATTCAACATAGGTGCAGTGATAGACAAAATTAGGCCAGACGTGATTGCTTTGGGACATGATCAAAATGGAATCGAAGAGCTGGTGAGAAAAGCGATCGACCAGAAGCAACTTAAGACAAAGGTAGTAAGAATAGGGCAGTTCAGTGAAGATGAGCTCAATTCAAGCTCAGAGATCAAGAGAAAGATCATTGAACTATACAAGAGAGAAGCCTAGCTGCAATTGTCCCCGCGCAAATACCCTGAGCACATCATATTGAGCTACTTATGGAATTGAGTGTTGGCCTTCTGCTTCGAGCAAGCCTGACAAGATGAATGAGGAGGTCGCTTGCTAGGGCATTATGAAGATGTCTAGCTTGATCTTTTGTCCATCTCTTATCCTGAGCTGATTTCTCAGGTAATGTGGTGCAATGATCTCCAAGACAGAAGCGTCATAATGGGTTCGAAAAGCGACTATCAAGGCACCTTTTGAACTATTGTTTATGAGAGTGGGATAGCATTTAACTGGCCCGAAGGTCCGTGTCTCATCCTTGAATCCTTCAACTTCAATTGCAGGATAACCCTCCAGCTCTTCTATAGTTCTTCTATCATAGTCAGAGGCTAGCCTAACATTCAGTGTGCCGGGATAGGGGTCAAATCCAAGTTTCTCGATGAACTGTTTACGGTAGCCATCTTGCTTCACGTAATAAGCACCCTCTCCAAGACCGCTGAAAACCACGCCCTCCAACGTTATTGAAAGTGCGTGAGATGCTTCTATGACAGCTTTCAGCTTGGAATAAATGTTCTTTAACTGTGCCTTGCCGAGATCAGTTAGAGTAACCAGACTACCTTCAGGCGTTGTTGATCGCTGAATCAGTCCAAGGTTCTCCAGTCCTATTAGGTGTCGAGAAGCTGTTTGTTGGGAAACTCCAGTCTTCTGGGCCAAGTATTGAGTAGAAATTCTGGTGGTTCTGTGATAGGCTCCCATCTCAGCAATCTTGCACAGAATGAATTGTAACCGCCAAGGCTTTGCTTCTTCCGTGCATCGTGCCAATCTAAGCAACCCACCCAAGAAAGAGAGGCTACCCACCTATAAGAGTGAGTACAGCTGTCCCTTCAAAGAATACCTACTTTGCGCAAGCTATGGGCTACATATTTCCGATATGTGTTCTAGTGCTTCCTGATACTCAACTAGATATTCTCTTGCAAACTCGTTGGCGAGTTTTTCTGTACCTCTGTGTTTCTCACCTTGGCTGCGCAAATGGTGATAGAACTCATGGAGCAAAATATATGGATTGTAAAGGATATCCCGGTGTGACAAGAATATTGTCCTATTGGAGGCGCTGTAGCATCCTCTTCTCTTTGTCTGTCCCTTGGGCATTCCGATCTTGATATTTGGCGCTTGAACTCTATAATGTGAGCTTAACTGGTTCAGCGCCCTTTCAGGTTCCTTAGATAGAATTAGAGACACTATTCTTGCTTTGAAAGGATAATCAGGAGTCAATCTCAATAGCCTCGGGATGACCTTGACTCCATTCATCGAGCTGCCTGCAATTCAACTTCCATCAATATTATATACTTGTACTTACCTTCTTAAACTTCGTTGGGGAGCTGGGACATGATCCAGCTGAGAAGATGGGTGAACACCATCGACCCGTGGAACCTGATCCAGGTAATGCTGGCGGAGGGAAAATGGTGAGTACAGAATCGACGCCTTATCGTACAAAGGTAGTTGCTGAGGTTGTGGCTTTTGTCGCTGTGTCAGTTGCGCTTAGCTATGTGAAGGTCTTCAGTCTTCCTCAAGGGGGATCAGTGACCGCGGGTTCGATGGTACCTGTCATATGGCTCTCGTTGCGAAGAGGAGCAAAGATAGGTCTTCTTGCCTGTGTACTGTATGGAGTAGTCCAGCTAGTAGTTGAGCCATTCGTCTATCATCCTGGTCAAGTGCTGTTGGACTATCCGATTGCCTTTGGGGCTCTCGGGATTGCTGGCTTTTTTCAGAAGCGCCCATCTCTGGGTAGAGTCACCACGGTCAGGATTGATCGTCTGATCATAGTTCTGCTTTGTACTGGTTCTTTCTCTCTCTTTTGCTACGAGCTGATACAGTTTAGGCTTATCGAAACTCTGTTCTTTGCTTGTATTTTTGCGTCGAGTTTTCTATTCGTGCTATGGTTTGAAAGCAGAACACAGATCAAGAGTAGTGGAAAGCAGCAGAGAAATGTCCTTTCGGCGCTTGTCGGGGCAACTGTAGGGATCTTTGGCAGGTTCTTGGCGCATTTGATTTCGGGAGTTGTGTTTTTCGGATCGTATGCTCCTGAGGGAATGAATCCGATTGTCTACTCTGCGATCTATAATGGTTCCTACATAGTTCCCGAGCTTCTCATTAGTGCCTATTTCATGTATCTGCTCGCGAGAAGCGGCATGATAAAAGCATTTGAGTGAACACAAGATTGAATAGTTCACCAGGACTCCGAATCACGGCGAGAATCTTGATCACAAAAGGAGGGAACAAGCGGGGCTGGCGGAACACGCTTTTTGTGTGAGCAGGCGTCGGGGGATTCGCACGCTTTTGGATATATTGTTATCACGATGGGATTCTAGTATGTAATTTCTTGGGCAGGTTTTGGATTGGGGAAGCTAACGGCACGAGAACTTGACGAATTGCTAAGATGTATAAAGAAAAACCCAAAAGCCATAATCCCTCCTGCGCCAGGCTACGATTCAGGAGTGCACATTTTGGATGAGGACTCATATCTTGTCGTATCGACCGATCCTTGTGTCAGCGTTCCAGAGAAGTGGTTCGGCTGGCTGCTTGTACACTATGCAGCATCAGATGTGGCCATGTTCGGGGCGAAACCTGAATTCTGCACTATCACTCTCTTAGGTCCTTTGAAGACAGAAGCCAAAGTCTTTGCGAGGATTATGAAACAGGTCTGTTCTGCAGCAGAAGAACTTGATATGACAGTAATGGCAGGACATACGGGAACTTATGCTGAGCTTCTAGCAGTTGTTGGATCATGCACCGCCTATGGGAGAGTGGCAAAGAAGAAGCTAATAACGCCGGCAGGAGCCCAGGTTGGCGACGATCTAATCTGCACCAAAGAGCTTGGCTTGGAAACAGTAGTCAACTTTGCTTTGAAACATACACCCCTTGCGGAGAGACTCCTAACAGTTTCCAGAACTCATGATCTTCTCAAGCTAGTTAATATGCAGAGTTGCGTCAAAGACGCATGCATTCTCGCCAAGGTTGATGGAGTGAACGCTATGCATGATGCAGCGGAAGGTGGGGTAGTATCAGCGCTATGTGAAATGGCAGATAACTCGAACCTCGGTTTNNGTTGACTGGAAGAAGCTTCCCATGTTGCAGGACATGCAGGTTCTAAAGACGCACTTCAATCTTTCACGGCAGGAACTACTATCAACTTCCTCCACCGGAACCGTACTTGCAGCAGTGAATCCAAATGGGACAGACACAGCTCTCGAAAAGCTCCAGGATCACGGTATAGGAGCGTGCAGTATTGGGCGGTTTACAAAGAGCAAGAAGCGCGTACTGAAGGATGGAACGAAAGAAATGACATTTCCGATGACTGCTAGGGATCCCTATGGCAGAATAATAACTTGATACTGGCAGTGAATCTATATTTGGTTTTCATAATTCTTTTCTCCACCCAACGCCGAACTGATATGTGTAGAGCAGAGTATGAACAGGTTCTGTCACATTGCCTTTGCCTTACTGGTTTTCGGTCTTGCATGCGATTTAAGCAACGCGTACTCTGAATCAATCGAGCTTGCTGTCGGAGCAAGTGAAACGAGACCAGTGGATTTGCAGGACGGAGACTTGACGTCAGGGCGCATGACTTTGGTGAGTGGCTCAATAAGCTTCTCTGTTGTGAGTCCAGATGGTTCAGTCATGCAAGAGAATACTGTTACTGGAGCAGCGGACTTCCGATTCACAGCTCCAGCGAGTGGAAGATACAGCTTCATCTTCCAAAACAACATCTCAGAAGAAACTGCTTTCATAACTTTCAACTACAACGTTCAACACTACATCTTCGGTTTCCCTCAGGAATTCGTCTTGCTTTTTGCTGTAGTTGGTCTTGCATTGATTGCTGTTGTTGTTTTTGTCGCACTGTCTCCGAAACCCTAGAATTCGACTGACAACGCAAAAGGTTAAGCAGCACGATTTTTCTTCATTTGTTAGCTGCTGTAAAATGCCACCAGATGAGATCGAGGAAAATAGAAAACGGCTAGAAAGTGCGCAAGGATATAGCGAAGTGTGGCGCCTGACAAAACATAATGTTAGGAAGGTGTTGGACAAAGGACGAAGTAGCATGATGCTGTTCCTAGACGATATGCCGCTACGGCTGGGAGCATATCATCCATTGGGAACTAATAACATTGTTCTGAACCGAGCCCTCGTCCAAATAGTCGAGGCAACTACGAACTCTACGAAGCTGCTTAATGCTTTCGTCTATGTGCTGCTGCTCCATGAGTACCTTCACGCCCTAGGATATGTGAGAGAAACTCAAGTTCGGCCTCTTGTATACCAGGTTTCCAAGGACTGCTTCGGCGAAGAATACGCGACTACCCAGCTGGCGAAACTAGGGCCATGGAGTCTGCTACAGGGTTTGCCATTGGACAGGCTGAAGGCTCCCAAGAAAGTGATAGAAATCGTCAAAGACTTTGAGAAGGCGAATCGGCGGTATATAGTCTGACTGACCATACGTTTCATGGCATTGGGAGGCGCACGAGTTTCTTCAGATACCCAAAATCTTAAGAACAGATCACACAATTAGTGTCTTTGGCTGGTCAGAAAAGCAATGGTCTACTGCACAAAATGCGGCACCAAGAATGAAGAAGATGTTGAAGTGTGCTCGAGTTGCGGGGCTCAGCTGCGCATGGACACGCCGCAGAGGAAGAGACCGATCAGGCTCCGATTGTTTTGGCCCACGAGATCGAAGGGAGGATGAATGCTTTGGTCTTCCTCATGGTGGAGCAATAATAGGCATAATCTTTGGAGCAATCATCATTCTTGTTGGACTTGCACTTCTCTATGACTGGAGCGTGTTGTGGAGCTACTTTTGGCCGTTTATTGTGATAATCTTCGGCATATTGATCATCAGCGGTGCACTGTATGGCATGACGCGGAGAAGATAATGGCTACGACCTAGTGGAACGCACATTCTTCCAAGCCGCAGTGGAAGCAGATCTTCTGATGGTCAATCTGAGAGAGCAGAATTCTGGTGTAGAGCCAGAAGAGGCTCAGTCCAATCACGTAGAAGTCAGCGTTGATGCTTTGAGCAATAACATCAACACCGACAAGAAGCAATGACACTCCAAACACAAAAAACACGTTTACAAATAGATGAATCGAGCTTCTGTGAAAATTAAGAACATGGTATTGGAGTAGCCCGCAGGATACGCCTAGAAATCCCACTGAGAGAATCACCAGGGGATTTAAGCTAAGAGATTGATCAAGGAAAAAGTACGCTACTACAACAAGGATTGATAGAAACGCACCAAGAATCAGCCCGATGCATCCGGCACAAAAGATCTTGCTGCCCATTTGAAACACGTGAGCCCGAAACTCTACACAATCCGGATGGTGCCCACGAAATACTGAAGGTTCCATGCTTCTTCCAGGGTCAGATGACACCAATTTCTGAGCAGACCTTCGGAAGTGAAACATACTTGAGCATTTTGAAGGGAACAAACCAGCGACGATGCCCAAGAAGCAGACAAGGCTGAAAGTGACACCAACAACAGGTTTCCGCCAAACAACTCCACCCGCAGTAGAGGAGGCTGTTGCTGCAAAAACAGAAACTACGAGAAGACCTAGAAAAGAAAACATGAGAAACCAGTTACCCCGAGGTCTCCAATGCATCAGAGAAGCTCCTGTTTGACCATGGAACAACTTGATTGGCAACATTTGAAATCCTTTGTGTTTGAGATCGCTTGCTTTAGCATGCATCCACCTTGACACTTTGCTAATCTTCAACTTCACAAGGTATTTTAGACTTGCGAGATTTACCCAAAATCTACGAATAATGATCAGTAAATCATAGAAATAGTGTGAAAACAGTAGCTTCCTATAATAAGGGCTTTGTACTAATGTAGCATAATCGCTCACGCTTTTGGAGAAAGGAGAGAGTAGCTGTGAAAATGTGCAATAGATGCCATAAACGACTGCCGGAAACGGAATTCGGTGACGAAGGTCAAATATGTTCGACCTGCAAGATCATTCACTCAACGAAGAAGTTGCCATATCTCCACCTGTAGAATACAGGCTTCTCAAGTCCATGTGCTTCAACCGACCTGTTATAATGTGTCGCATTCAAGAATTCCACCATCGAGCGCCAGAGAAACCTGTTCACTTCAAGGAAAAGCACACTACAAACTCGTCAATACGCCGATGTCTTGGCCTGAATGTTTGATGCGTGCGCCTGAACCAGTTAATGAGGTATGAGTGTTCTTATATGTTCAACAAATTCCGTCTTTCTCTCGAGGTCAACTAGCTGAAACAGACCCAGGCCCGAGTAGAAACTTTCAAGGATCTCTTTCTTGACTACGGTGGCTCCTGACTTCAAATAGTCCTCCATTGCCGTATTGAAGGATTCAAGTTTCGTGGCAACTTCGTTTCTTCTGATGGAGTAGTTGTTCTCTAGGTGTGAATAGATGATGTCGGTTGCAGTCCCGCCAAAAACCCGGTTGAGTGTTTTGTCAACCGCTTCATTGAACATCTCCTCGTACTTGTCTGTTCTTCTAGGCAGGGTCTGTTGAAAACTCTGTTGGATGGGCATTTGTGACAGTTTCCTGTGCGTAAGTATGAGTGATATATTACGATTTAATAAAGCTTCGCGTTTAAATGTCCAACACAAAGACACATTGCGCTCTCTCTTCTCTTGTGTTTCTCCTCATAACATTATTCAATTACCATAATCCAGTTATGTGTAGGATTGAAAAATGTCTGCAGCTGTTGAGAAGAAGCGGTCGTATTCAATAGGAATAGTTGGCAAACCTAACGTAGGGAAGTCAACTTTTTTTGCAGCAGCCACCTTGGCACCTGCAGAAATTGGCAATTACCCATTCACCACGATAAAACCGAACCGTGGAATGGGATACGTTCGAACACAGTGCGTCCATGACGAATTCAACGTTAGAGACACACCTGTAAACTCTCTTTGCATGGACAATATTCGTCTGATTCCAGTGGAGCTAATCGATTGTGCGGGACTGGTTCCGGGAGCCTGGCAAGGACGAGGACTGGGAAATCAGTTTCTGGATGAAATACGGAAAGCCGATGCATTGATTCACATAGTTGACGCGTCTGGATCAACAGACATTGAAGGCAAACAATGCAAACCTGGTACACATGATCCATTGAAGGATATCCACTTCCTCGAAGTTGAGATCACAATGTGGATCGCAAGTATCCTGAAGCGCGACTGGGCCCGAATAAGCAGAACCGTTGAAACCGGAGGATCGAAAGCAGACTTGCTAGTTCAACTTGAGGATAGACTGAGTGGCCTATCCATCAAACGTGACAGCATTTTAGAGGCCATAAGAAAGACTGAATTGAGTGTTGACAAGCCAGCGTCATGGAGTGAAGACGATTTTCTTGAATTCGTGAATAACCTGCGAGAGATTGCAAAACCGATGCTAATCGCAGCGAACAAGATTGATCTGCCCACAGCAGAAGAAAACCTCCTGCAAATGAAAGGGAAAGGGTACCCTATTGTTCCTTGCAGTGCTGAAGCAGAGCTAGTTCTGCGAAGAGCTACAGAGAAAAAATACATAAACTACAAACCAGGAGACACTTCTTTTAACATTCTGCAACCCGATTCTTTGACGGAAGCGCAGATGAAAGCACTTGCAACTATCAAAGAGCGGATTATGGACAAGGCCAAGACGACTGGTGTTCAGGACTCAATAAATGACGCATACTTCAAACTACTTGACTGCGTAGTTGTTTATCCTGTAGAAAACATCGAGAAGTTGAGCAACCACAAAGGCGAAGTGCTTCCCGATGCCTATCTGGTGCCCCGTGGCACTACTTCGAAGCAATTGGCTTACTTGATTCACACGGAACTCGGGGACAACTTCATCTACGCTGTAGATGCCCGTGAAAGGAAACGCTTAGGGGAGAGCTACGTGCTGAAAAACAACGATGTGATCAGCATTGTAAGTGCCAAGAGAAGGGCTTGAACATACGATCTCGCACACATTGCAGACAGCAAGCAGCGAAACTCCAACATGCGCGTAGACTTGAAAAGTGCAATTGCAGACAACCATTCATGGAGGCACTTGAGAAGTGAAGAGAAAGGCAATTATCACTATTGAATTCGAATCAGAGAAGCGATCAGATGTTTTGCAGCAGGCGCTACTGCCTGAAACCAGGAAACCCATAACGTCCAGGTCCCGCGTATCAATCAGAGATGAAGGTAAGAGCNNTTGAAGCAAGAGACACTTCTGCGCTCAGAGCCACAATCAATTCATATCTCAGGTGGGTTGGCATTGCTAATCGCACATACGAAGTCATTTCGAATTTCGAACGGAAGGAACGTGCAAAAACACTTAATTAACACGAGCATATAATGCTCAAAGAACTCCAACTCAATTCTCGAGGAATGCAGATGAGTGATATGCAACAACTTCCGCCTCAAGTTCAAGAAAGATTGCTTAGATTACAGCAAGTCCAACGGAATCTTCAAGCAATCATGGCTCAGAAGCAGCGAGTTGACCTGGAGCTTGCTGAGATCGGGCAAGCCGCAACGGAATTGACAGCCTTGACTGAAGAAGCTGTCATATACAAATCCATTGGCTCACTTCTCATAAAATCTGGGAAAGCGAAAGTCGAAACTGACCTGAAAGAACGCAAAGAGATCCTCGACACCAGAGTGGAAGTTCTGACCAAACAAGAGGAACGGCTCCGTACTCAGCTCAATCAACTGCAGACAAAGCTCAAGAGGGATCTGGGCACCGGACCACCAAGCGCCGCAAAGCTCTAGCTTTCGGTGGAAATCGTTGGAAGAAATCGGTTTCCCTGAGCTTACAGAAGATCAGATGCAAACACTGTCAGAAATGGCAGAAGAGGCAGCAAGGAATCATATTCTATCAAGTGTACTACAGAAACAAATATCACTCCTAAACATAGTCATAGAAGCAGTTGGATCCAAACCAGTAACCATAGCGATTGATGTTGACTTGCGGCTATCACAATCCGTGAAAAGCGTCAAGACTGAAGACGTTGTGCACCAAGCCGCTGGGAAGGCCTTGGAGGCCGTAGAGAGATGTCTGAGAGACCTAGGCTGCAAATCCAAGAGCTAACCGCCATTCTAGATCAAGCTAACGCGAGATTTGTTCTCATACTAGGCCATCACAATGCTGATCCAGATGCACTTGGAGCCGCGTTCGCTCTATCAAGTTTACTACAGCGTCTTCGACCAAGGCTAAGTGCTGAAGTTGCAGCGGCAGAGGGACCTAGTCGGCTATCCAAGCACATTCTAGCAGCTGCGCCTGTAAAAGTAACAAAGGTTCCACACATAGAAGAAGCTGACGCAATAATCCTGGTAGACACAAACACCATTCAACAACTCGGTGATTGGGCAGATCGAGTCAAAGCTTCTCGGTCACCAATCATTGTGATCGATCATCATGCCAGTCATCCTGAAACGGAGCGTCAGGCAGCGCTTTGTATTTCAGATGAGAATGCATCATCGACGTGTGAAATCATCTACAGGTTTTTTATGGATATGAACGTGAGATTCAGTGAAACTGAAGCTATGCTACTGTTCTTAGGGATAGCGTTTGATACACGGCACTTTATTCTGGCAAACTCAACAACCCTGAAAATCGTTGCTGACTTGATCGATTCAGGAGTCAACGCTCAAGAAGCTCTGTCACTCTTATCTCTTCCAATGGAAGAGTCTGAAAGGATAGCTCGTCTGAAGGCATCAAGAAGAGTGAAACTTCTGAGAATTGAGAAGTGGATCATTGCTTTCTCCCATGTTGGGGCATATCAGGCTTCCGCTGCGAGGGCTCTAATAGCGCTAGGTGCCCACGTCGCCATCGTAGCTGGACAGAAGGAAGACAAGCTGAGAATCAGCATGAGAGCATCACACGATTTTTATAAAGTCACCAAGATGCATCTCGGTCGCGAGCTGGCTAGACCACTAGGTGACTACGTAAAAGGTATGGGTGGTGGGCACGCCATTTCAGCAGGGGTCAACGGTGTTTGGGATTTGGAAGCCTGCCTGAAACATGCCATCAGAATACTTAAACGGAGGTTGAAAGAACAGCAGACTCCCTCATAGTTACTGTCACTGCAACGAATCCGAGTGCCAAACTTTTCTCAACTCATTCAGTATCATGTATGCAAAATGCGGATGACATCTACATCTCTTACAACTCAACAACCTCTTGTTTGACAACAAGGGATATAGGGAAAATTCGAATCTAATTTATCGTGGCGAGTTGAGGTATAAGCTATCCTTATGAATAAATCCCCTGGAAAGACTCTTCATCTTTCCTTTTCTCCCTCCTCCACTCGCCACAAAACTTCTACCATAGCCACAAACGAAGACACTTGACGTAACGACGAGACTTCCGGGTCGCGTTGGAACCTTTCTGTGCATCTTCTTTACGTACCGAGGCGAATGAATAGATCAACCTAAATCTGAGTAATTACTCTTAAGTGGCGGTAGTATTTGGCATTCGGGTGAGCGATCAGCGTTGGCAGTGATCGAAGCTGGAAACTTCAGCTATACATATCCGAATTCTACGAAGCCCGCCATTGATGGAATATCTTTTACTATTGACAAAGGTGAGTTTGTCATCCTGACAGGTCCAAGTGGATGTGGGAAAACTACACTATGCAGGTGTCTAAACGGTCTAATCCCACACTTCTATCATGGAGCGTTGAAAGGGACAATCAGAGTCGCGAATCTGGATATAGAGAACACTCAGATTCACGATCTTGCCAAACACGTGGGATTGGTGTTTCAGAATCCTGAGAATCAATTATTCGCCCTATCGGTTGAAAAAGATGTGGCGTTCGGACTTGAAAATCTCGGAGTACCCCGAGAAAGAATGATGAAGAAAGTGGAATGGGCTCTCAAGCAGGCTGGGATCTATGAACTCCGTGAGAGAGCACCTCATGAGCTTTCAGGCGGTCAACAGCAACGAGTCGCCATTGCAGGGATCCTCGCAATGGAACCTGACATAATGGTGCTGGATGAGCCAACCTCCTTCTTAGATCCTCTTGGCGCGAAAAAGATCTTTGAAGTGATTGAAGAACTGAACAAGACGCTGGGGGTAACTGTTATACTCGTTGAGCATCGTCTAGACCTGGCTGCAAGATTTGCAACTCATACGATAATAATGGATAAGGGAAAAATAGTCTTGGATGGCGCGCCCCGTTCAATTCTCGACTCTGAAGAAGCTCGAATGCTCGGGGTTGGAATTCCGAAAGCTACTAGACTGTACCAAATCCTCAAGGAAGAAGATGTTTTTCACCCGAGAATTGTTCCTGTCACCACTGACGAGATAGCGAAGGAGTTGCGGGAGGTTCTGGAAACCTGATAGACGTCAAGAATGTCTATTTCACGTATCCAGGCGGTGTTGAAGCCCTGAGAAACGTCTCTTTGACAATTGGAGATGGCGAATTCCTCGCTATAATGGGGCAAAATGGAGCGGGAAAAACAACGTTGGTAAAACATTTCAACGGCCTGCTAAAACCAACCAGCGGAGAAGTTCTAGTTGAAGGAGTCAAAACAGCATCCACAAGCGTTGCCAAGCTGGCTCGAGACGTCGGCTTCGTTTTTCAGAATCCTGATAACCAACTATTCTGCGAGACCGTGGAAGAAGAGATTGCCTTCGCTCTAAGAAACTTTGGCTTCGAAGAAGCTACACTGAAAAAAAGAGTAACATGGGCGCTGAATCTCTTGAACCTGACTGACTATCGCAACACATCACCTTTCATGTTGAGTGGAGGCGAACGAAAGCGTGTTGCTCTCGCATCAGTACTAGCCTGGAACCCAAAAGCCATCGTGCTCGATGAGCCAACCATCGGCCAAGACCACCAGCAGAAGGAGAAACTTCGTCAATTCATACTCCAGCTAAGCACTCAAGGGAAAACCGTAGTCATTGTAACTCATGACGTGGAGTTCGTTGCAGAGTGCAACCCTCGTCTCATCCTGATGAGCGAGGGAAGAATCGTCGCAGATGGGAAAGGGAAAGACGTGCTTACAAACCTTGACCGCTTAAGTCAAGCATCACTAGTTCCGCCCCAGATAACTCAGATTTTCATAGAGATAGGGGACTTCGGGTTCCCAACTGACATCATCGATCTATATGAAGCAAAAGAAGCTCTACTGCGTCGGATGCGAAGGAAATGAGTGTTTTCGATGGATTGAAGTTTAGGCGAGTTAGCTCACCAATTCACCTGCTAGATCCACGAATCAAGTTTCTCTACGTTTGTTCGATCTTCATAGCAGCCATAATCTTCTGGGAACTGATTCCCCTTGCAGTTCTATTCATTATGCAGACTCCGTTCGTGCTTCTCGCCCGTGTCCAGAAAGAATGGATTCGGTCTCTCAGAGGAGCAGCATTTCTAGCAACGATAATTTTTGTCACCAACTTCATCTTCAGATTCATATACGCACAATATCAATTCAATCTGGAGGATCTCGAGTATGCATCAGCGATGACTCTGCGCTTCGTTGTCCTCATCGAGTCATTCTCCGTATTCTTTCTAACAACTTCTCCAGATCACCTGGGCCTCGCTCTAGAGCAAAGTCATGTCCCATACGAATTCTGCTTCGCCTTCACAACCGCGGTTCGATTCGTTCCAGTTCTAGCTGAAGAAGCTCAAACAATTATGGACGCACAGAAGGCACGAGGCCTGGAGCTTGAGAAAGGCAACTTCCTAAAGAGAATCAGAAACTACATTCCGATTCTCATTCCGTTGATAATCAGTGCAATTCGCCGAAGTCTTGAATTAGCAGAAGCCATGGAATCCAGAGCCTGGGGCGCCATAAACAAACGTACAAATCTCTACACTCTAAGCATCAGGAGAACCGACTATCTGCTGATTCTGATTTCAGCCCTGATTCTCGCTGCCAGTGTGTACGTTCGTCTAGCCGTGGATATACCTAGGCTCTCAACTGTCTTCAACCTCTAGAGTAGTTGCAGAGTGTCCTAGACCGACGAGGATAGAAACCACAAGGTTTTTAACAAGTGATAAAGTATTGGCTTTTTCTAGCATGAAGCTCTGGAAACGCTTGAGAAATAGCGGCATCAGACTTGGCATCAGGCGTGTTGAAAACGGATAATTCACGTTAGAAAGAGGATTACTCGTTGCGGGCAAAATGGAAGAAGAAGCGGAAGAAGCGAGAGAAGAAGAAGAGGGAGCGGCGAAGGAAGAGGTACAAATAGTCCATTGCCGTGAACCTTGAGGAGTGTTTTCTTTTTTGCGGGATGATCCTTCTATTGATGTGTTGTATCTTGTCAATGCTTCCTGATGAGAGGCAGGTGCAGGTTTGCATGCAGCTAGGTACTTTCACTCCAGTGTTTTGGAGGACACGAAGTTGATTGCTTCAAGATCTTGTACGAACTTCAACACGTGTTCGGGGTCGGTGTCATTATATTCCGCAGTGAGTGCTTTCGTGATATCGTCTACTGTTCGTTTTCCGTTCATGAAGTTCAGAATCTCATATATCTTCTTTTTGAAATCCTTGTCTTGTTTCAGAATCTCATCATACCATTCATATGCTTTCTCTCCCAATGTCTGCTTGAAAGTTTCTAGGCTAAGCGTTCCTTTAAACAATCGTTGTGGAAGAAGGCTTCTTGTTTTCCTCGCAGTTTCCGTTTCTTCTGGGATAGATGAAATCGCGTCTGGCATGTTTCCCAAGCCAGCCATGGTCTCTTCGTAGCGTCTTGTTTCAAGTTGACTGGATCGTTCTATGTCTTCGACAGATTTGTCAATGAGATCTTCCAGTTTGGGGCTTTTGACTAGTCTCTTCACTGAGCGTATTGCGTCTATCTCTCGTCGAGCTATGTGATCCATTTTGTTTCTGAAGGACAATGCGATCTTTCTGAGTTCATCTTGCAGATCAGTCTTGTCTGGGGAGTCTATCTTTTGGAATACTGTAGTAGTTGCTTCTTTGACAGTTTCTTGCAGCCTAGTTGCTGCTCCGCATCTTGCTAGATTGGCTATGAGCATCCCATCATCAGGTGTGGCAGTAGCTAGAGTTAGAGCTGCGACTGTTGCGATCCAGCCGACTCGTTTCAGGCTGTCTTCGCTGACCTTGTCGATGTCGTCTGCAGAACTATGGTAGAAAAGGTCTGGCCACTGAATCAGCATGATGCATGGAACTTTGAAGGTGGAATCATTGAATTCTGCGTGATCGCTTCCGCCACTGAAGGCATTTGCACCGTATCGAAATGTGGAGGTTTGGCCGAATGGCGAGTCTGAGTCGAAAACTTGTATTGACTGCTGAATGAGAGCGAACACAAAGTCATTCAAGTAGGACGGATTGGAATCCGGCGTCTTGTCTAGGTTCAGGGTTGATTTGCAGAGGGTTTGATTCTGTCCGACCATGTCAAGATTTATGCCTGCGACTAGTTTCATTGGCCAGTCTTGGTGGTGGTAAAGATGTGCAATTGTGCCAAGTGTTTCTGGGACCCAAAGAAATCGTATTGTTCGAGATGGCTTGCGGAGTTTCCCCGATTCTGTGAGAGTCTGGATTGTGCGAGCGATNNGCCTGATGCATTGTCATTGGCGCTCGGCTTTGGATGGCATAGGTGAGCGATCAAGAAGATCTCTTCATCGGATTTGCTCTCGCCAGGGACAGTTGCGGTGACAACTTCAAGACTGCTAGGAAATAGTTTGGCAGAGACTTTCGCATTCAGCATAACCCTCTTCTTCACCATTAGGAGAGCTCGTAGATGGGTTCCTTGGCGTTTGGTCAATGAAAAGCCGAATCTTATGGCTCCGAGGAGCTTCTTCGTGGGCCAGATGGATTGATAGGCGTGAGCGTCAGGAATGTCTAGACTTTCGCGAACGTCTTTAATCTCGTAGGTCAGATTGTCTGTGATTACGCCTGCAGCTCCAAACTTACATACCGCCTGTTTATGAACCTCTCGTGCTCTTCCCGTTGCTAGGACGAATTTCCCCCGCACATTGCAGTTTTTGTAGTGAGCGGGTTTAGTTCCTTCACCCACATCGACTAATTCAGCAGTAAGTCCTTCTGGTGGAGTGGCTTTGCTGTGGGTGTGAAGGCACGTTGGTACATCTGCGTATCGAACAATCAGCTTGGTTTCAGGCTCTACGAGACTGAGTTCAGCACTTTCGACTTCCCAACCAATCGGGGTCGTCCAGGTCCAGTATTTCTTGTCTCCATCTGAAGCATACTGCTCGATTGTCGCAGTTCTATACCCCATAGAATCCAGTGTCTTCTTCACATATTCGGCGGCGTCATGAAACATCGGGGAAGCTTGAATTCTGTGGAAGCGTGATATCTGAGCAACATATGTCTTTGCGTTTTCCCCAGAGAGTTCAGTCTTGACCGCGTGCATAGTTTCCTCTTTCATGGAGGTTCATCTATTGAGCTCGTTGAATGTACGCGTCTCCCTAGTTGAGAAGACTACTTTGGTCTCGTCATCTGTATATCTTTCGCCAACACGTAGGGGGACAAGGATGGCGGATCCGCTTCGAGCCACCAGTGGACATGTTGACGTTCCTTGGACACCGCAGCAATTTGGCCTAACATTCTGAGGATGTTGTCGCTCAGGCGAACGTCCTTCCATGACTCCTTTATTTCGCCGTTTTCCACGAGAAATATCCCATCTCTCGGGATGGTGGAAAAGTCTCCTGTTGCATAATTCTGGAATCTAGTGTACCAAGTGTTCGTGACGTAAAGGCCCCGCTTTACTTGGCTGAAAAGCTCCTTTCTCGTCATTTCTCCTGCATCCATCTCAATGTTCCAGGGATTCGGCTGGACTAGTCCTGCGTTGCCAGTTGTTTCTGTGTTGAATTTTTTCGCAGTTGAGGTGTTGTGAAGGTAGGACTTGAGGTAGCCATGATCTATGAATACGTTGTCTTTGACAGGGACACCCTCATCGTCGAAGATCCGATGATTGACTGAATACTCAGCAGGTTTGTCTCGCAGTGTCACCATTTCTGAGGCTACTTTCTGTCCGAGCTTGTTTGCGAAGACTGAGAGTTGAATCATGACAGAATATGCTGACGCCATGGATCCCCATGAGGATAGCATTGAACCGAAGAAGAGCGGGTCGAAGATAACGTCATACTTTCCCTCTTCTCCTGCTTTGGGATTCATCGCAAGTTTCGCAATCTGTCCAGCCTTTTCCCCAGCTCGTGAGGGTTTGAAACCTTCTAAAGATGAG
>JABAOC010020767.1_pt1 | contig 31659 bp, 29 predicted proteins | sample 7062161 | NCBI WGS metagenome assembly JABAOC01 (sample SAMN14538625, study PRJNA623070) | marine sediment metagenome | biome: marine biome [ENVO:00000428]; feature: marine pelagic biome [ENVO:01000023]; material: deep marine sediment [ENVO:00002113] | place: India: Gulf of Khambhat ... | reverse complement strand
AGCGCTTGTCTGTGAAAGGCGGCTATCACTCCAGATACGGTCAAGAGCTTTCCCAGTACCCTTTGGGTCCTTTTGATGAGCCCGATGATGGTGGAATACTCGCCAGTTTGGATCTTGGCGAGCAGAGTGGTGCGGTTGAGAACTCTTGGATTTCCAGAAACAGCGCCCACTCGCGGGAATGTGACAAAATGCCAGGCCATCCATTTGAGGGCCTTTGGATCTAAGAATGCGTCGGCATCTACCGTGAGGATCAAATCAGCCCTGGCAATCAGGCAACCAACGTTCAAAGCGGCAGCCTTGCCTTGGTTTTCCCTTAAATACACAGCCCTGATCCGTTTATGTGTCTTGGAGAGGTCATGGAGTNNCGATTTCGTATTTCGGGTAATCAAGCTCCAAAAGCTGGACTACGGTATCGTTTATCTGTCCTTCCTCGTTATGGCAGGGGATCAGTACAGAAAAAAAGGGATACTCTTTAAGGGCAGGGGGATTATCGGGCCTCCATTCCAGACGCCAGTAAAATATGAGCGCGCCAATCATCCAGACAAGACTCATGAGGAGGGGATACAGATATACAAAGTCGTTAACAAATTGAAAGAATTTAAGTACCATAATCTCAGGGAATCAGGGGATAGAACTCGGTTGATGGGACAAATGGATAAATCTTGGTTGACATAGCAAGCTTTATCTTCTTAAGGGTCGGCTTGTTTAGCCAGAAGTTATCCGGGTAATAGGCAACATGCCTGCCCCCTGCGGCCAGGATATCTTGTATCTCTCCAAGCAGAATCTCATCTTCAACCCAGGTTTTTCTACTCCAGCCATATGCCTGCACTTTGAATACAGTCTTCTCTACGCCTTGAGAATATCTCTTTGCCTTGTTGACCAGTTCCCTAAGCCACACTGAGGGTTGCCTTATCTCCTCCATTTGGGTATATGCCATGATGACCACCTGGTCGTATTCCTGGAGGGAAAGTGCGTAGTTCTGGGCGAACCACATTTCCGATTGAGGATCAACCAGGACAGGTGCATAAAGATTTCTCGCAAACATGGCATTTGAACGATATTTCCTTACCTCTTCCATAAGGGCGCCTGTAAAATCAATCAGCGCCTTGGTCTTATACCTTGCCCAGTTCATCGCAAGCTCGAGGTCGTTGTTAAGATCAGCAGGGACAATACTCTTTTCAAAAACGCTTTCGTAGCTGGCAACTGCCAGCGGATGATAGTCCTCTTTATCTGTGAGATAGGCATCATCCTGAAACAGAACCCCATGTATCGGAGAATGAGCAGCGACATCCTCATAGAGGCTGCGGACAATGCCTCTGACCTCACTGCTGAATGGCGTGAGCCTGTTGTACCAAGATTGACTGCACNNGACTGCACCTAATAGTGTCCTCGTGGCTTTCTCGGACCCTCAGACTTTCGTTAAGCTCCTTGTCAGGAAGGACAATGCTCAACGTGGGCATCCACGCATACACTGTCATGTTCCGTATGGCCATCTGGTGAACAGCATGACTGAAGATATCCGCTCTCACAGGCAGGATCCTATTGGGGAAATATACGCTTCTAATATTACCTGTGCCGTCTGGGTCGGAAAATGCTTGCAAATACACCGTATTTACCTTCATTGCTACAAGCCGGTCTATGAGTTTGCCAAGGTTCAACTCTGTTTGCTCGGAGGAGTCCGGATCGTAGACCAAGTCTAAATCTACCTGGGCAGCCCTAATCAACGTTCTCTCTAATCTAAATGTCACTGTCTCGACGAAGTCCTCCATTAGTTCATTCACATTTATACTCGTCACCAAATTACGATTGATGCAATGAAGACGGTCCATATGTGCAGGACCCTCTTCCAGTGTGAACCCAAAGCGATATCCCTGCTTTTGCGCTACTGCAAGGGCTATCTGGTTATACTTACCATAGGGCCAGGCTATGACCCTCGGGGTAATGCCAAGCTTCTTTTCAAATAAATCTCTTTGTGCAGTGAAGTCAGCTTTGATTCTGACTCTATATTTCTCCGCCGTCTCATACGTTTTTGTTCCGGGGTCAAAGGCGAATACATTTGTTGCCGGACCCACATTCCCTTGAGGATTGTAGTTTATCGCTTTGTGTAAGCCATAGGTGTGAGAGGCAATCTCGACCAGGTCGCTTTTGGCTACTTCCCTGATTTGCTCCCAGCTCATCAGAGGTTCCGGCAGGCCCCTTGGAGGATTAGCAATCCAAGATCCTACTACTGACAGGACGGAGGGATAGCCGAGCTTTTTCAGAACGGGGAAGACAAAGTCATAATAGGAGAGGTAACCGTCGTCGAAGGTCAAAAGAACTGGCTTATCTGGAAGTCTCCCTGTGCCCGCCTTCGCCTTCAGAATATCATCTAAGGAGACTGGATGGTGCCCGTGTGTGCGTAGATATTCCATCTGCTCCACGAAAACCTGCTGAGGCACACAATAGGGGTCATCCAGTGACAGCTGATCCGGAACGCTATGGTAACATAGAACTAGAAACTCACCAGGCCGTATCCCTCCAGCCAGCATTACATTTGCTTGGTTGATGACAACGCATGTTATGGGGATAATGAATAGTTTCTTTGCCATCAGAACCTCCATCTATAGCTTAAATATAAGCTGGAACCGCTCACGGGTTCACCGTCATAGAAGTTTCTGGCTAAATCAATACCCCAGAGCAAAGCTTGTGTCTCCGAAAACTCGTGTCGTTGCTCGTAACGGATGGCACCAACTAGATCATTGGAAAACCCGGACTGTTTATAAGTGCCCAGGGTGAGAAAAAGCCTGTGCACGAATGCGCGGTTATAAAGACGCCACACCGTATGCTCGGTCATGAGGGTAGCAGACAGACTCAAATCCTTCTTGGGGTTAAAATACGGAACATCATCCCGGGTATTCCTGGAAGTGTAAAGGCCAAGAAAAAGTCTCTGTTGCCAATTATTTTCCAGCCACAAATTCTGTTCGTAGCCGAGCCGAGCCCTACCCCTGTCATTGTCATCGGAGAATTTGAAATGAGAAAGAGAAAGGTGGTAACTGCGCCACTCACTTTCTCTATACGTTATTCCCATATCGAATTTGTTGGCTTCAATATCATAAACGCGGGCGCGCATTGCTATGTCGGTTGTAAAACTGTCGTAAGAAAGGCTGAGGTTCCAGTAATCATCAGGATAAACATTGACTTGCGTGAGGGATCCAAAATCGCGCCCGTCATCATAGTTGACTGAAAACTGTTGCCTCAGGTTCAAAGAATGTCGGAAAATATGATCGATGCCTAGACCTATCCGGCGGAAATGGCTGGACTGATTGTCATCCCGGGTCTGTTGCCACAAGAGAAAGGTATACAGTCTGGTGTAGAGTGAAAGAGGCTGGAAAAACTTCGTCTCAAAGCGTATATCCTGAGTCCCTTCATCTTCTCTCGACACAGCAACATCTGTCGAAAGTTGGCGCATCTCCTCCACCTTGAATTCTCGAACAACTCGCTGCAGGTGTTCGCATTTGGGATGAATGGCTAAGAGCCTGTTTGCCTCCCTTCTGGCCTCTTCCTTGAGCGCAAGCTCATTAAGTGCTGATATCTGCCCCGTTTGTGCCTCCAAGTATTTGGGGTCAAGGGCATCGATAATCCTGAATTCCTTCAGTGCCTTGTGCGGCCATCCGCGCCAGAGATGTATATGCGCAAGAGCGCTTCGGATTCCTCTGTTGGCAGGCGCCTTTTCATGAAGATCCTCGAAGTACCTCTCTGCCTCCCACAACCTATCCTCACGCGCAAGCAACCAACCTCTGGCAACAGCTACTTGCAGCTTCCGCCAGTTGGGTCGAATGTATTTGCCCCTTCCAATTACCGATGGTATCTCCCAATCAAGCTCGTCCAGTAACCCTCTCGCCATGTCCCACTCCCTTATTTCCTGAAGTGCATAGAACTTGACTATTCGACCGTTAAATGAGTCTGGCCGGGCTCTCAACGCTTCATCGCATAGTGCCAAGGCTTTGTATGGGTGCTCCAGGTATAGATATGCCCTAGCTACCTCTTCAAGCACCCATGGTGGAAGCGATATCCCCTTTTTGCCCAGTTTCTCGTAAGCATCCACCGCTTCTTCCATGTCATTGTTTTTGACGAGTGCCATGATATAATCAAATTTGTACCTTGGAGTTCCGCTCCTCTCCGCTAAGGGAAAAAGGATGTTTATCGCTTCCGTAGGTTCGCCCCAGCGAATGCGGTCGACTGCCATGTCCCCCATGATGTCGTGGTAAATCCCCACATCCGACGGGAATTCCCTGGAGGTCTGTTCGAGGGCATAGGACCTGGCACCCATATCTGACAGGGCCCGCAATCTCAGTTTGCGGGCAACGGGGTTTCCTGGCGATAATTCGAGAATGCGATCGTATTCTTGAATAGCAGACCAGAACCTCTTTGCCTTTTCATTGGCAAATGCACGGGCAAATCTGATTTCCAGATTGTTTGGATCGGCCGCCAGGAGTTCTTCCAAGATCCGAATGGCTTTCTCACCTTGCCCCTGCACTGAAAGACAATAGTTGAGACCGATGTGTGCCCTGACATAGTCTGGATTCTTGGAGAGGATCTTTTGATAGTAGGCCTCTGCTTTTTTTGTTTCACCCGCTTTGAAGTAGGCCCAGGCAATCCAGCAAAGGAGATGATAGGGATAACGATTAAGGTCAAGGTTTGCCTTCTCAAAGGCCTGAATAGCTCGTCTGTAATTCTTGGTGAGTGTCAGCACCAAGATGTAGTTTAAGCTGGCTTTCTCATCCCCTTCTCGAGCCGCTGTCCGGAGATCATTCAGTATAGTCTTTTGATCATCAGCGGAGAGGGAGGCGATCAAATCATCTTGTAATTTGTGGACCTGTTCGGCCTCGATGTCTTTTCTTGAGGCCAGGAGGTGGTAAAGTTTCAGGGCTTCCAAGTATCTGCCCTGTTTGGCCAGAATCTCAGCCTTGATTAGCGAGAGGGATAATGAATCCGGTGCCCGCATCAAAAATGCCTCAATCGTATCAAAGGCCCCTTCAAGGTCACCGTCTCCCATAAGGCTTAACACAAGACCCTTCTGGGCCTCCTGATCTAAAGGTGTCTGTCCAATTACCTTTTCATACAGTGAAGCAGCTTTCAGAAATTCTTTTTTCTCATAGTACGCCTTTGCCATGTTTCTCAAAAGGTAAGCGCGACGAGGGAGTGACGCAGGCAAATCCTCGAACAACCTTATGGCCTCATCAGCTTTTCCATCCCAGAAGAGGATGACCATGTAATCAGAATATATGGTCGGGTATTTCATCGGTTCTGAAGAAAAAGGAGAAAGAATGGACAATGCCTCCTTGTAATTTCCAGCTTTCACCATCTCTCTTGCCCTTTCGAGAGTTGTCTCAAGGTCACTCAAGGCGCTGGTCTGTTGCTGCCACTGCATACTATGAACCTCTTGGATAATAGGGGCCACCTGGGCATACACAATAGAACATGAATCAAGAGGGCGGGTCACAGTCAATACCATCTTTGAGGCAAGCCATGAAATAACAAGAATGGAAAAAAGGGTCTTCATGGGATAACATCTCAGTTCAAGCCAGCGCACCATCCTGAGATATGGTAGCTGCGTTTGATGTGGTTCCAGGAAGGATTATGGGAGAGAACCTCATTTCGCGCTTTGAGATAAGCAATAGTAATGCCAATTCTGATATTACTCCCTAATCCTCTAGCATCTCATCAATCTGGTTACACTCCTCAAGCAAATTGGAGAGCTATTAGAACTAGGCTTTGCTGATATGGGAAACCGCTATGATGGCAACAGGCCTTACCCACATCCCCATGTTATTTCTACTAAGTGTGCCCAAATCGTTCATCCAAAGTATGGAGCTATAGGCAAGCTTTCCGAGTAAATAGCAAGACAGACCGGCTATTGGATAACCAACCACTAAGGTATCGTTCTCTCGGCTCATTGCTGAATAGGATGGGCGTTGTATAAAAACAGGTAGCTCATTAAAGAAAGGAGGAGAAAAATGGCAAAGGGAAAAAAGATATTAACAACTGCGTTTGGAATTCCTGTAGGTGACGATCAAAATAGTCTAACCGGTGGTGAGCGCGGGCCGGTGCTAATGCAAGACCTTCACCTACTGGAAAAGCTGGCCCACTTCGATCGCGAGCGCATCCCAGAACGGGTGGTGGATGCGAAGGGTTCGGGAGCGTATGGGTATTTCGAAGTGACCGCCGACGTCACAGAATACACAAAGGCCAACTTCCCTTCCGAGGTCGGCAAAAGGACGGAGGTCTTTGTCCGCTTCTCCACCGTGGGAGGCGAAAGGGGCTCTGCTGATGCAGCACGAGACCCCCGGGGATTTGCCGTGAAGTTCTACACTGAAGAGGCCAACTACGACCTTGTGGGCAACAATACGCCAGTATCTTTAATCCGGGATCCTCTGAAGTTCCCTGACTTCATCCACACCCAGAAGGGTCACCCAGCTACCAACCTTCCTGATCCGGACATGTTCTGGGACTTCCTCTCACTCACCCCAACGATGATTTTGCACAGGCCGGTAACCTGTACCGGAGGGTCATGACCGACGAGGATCGCGATCACCTCATCGGGAACATCGTGGATCATTTGGGTGGCGCTCAAAAACGCATCCAACTTCGCCAGATTGCTGTGTTCTTTAAGGCCGACCAAGAGTATGGCCGTCGCGTGCCCGAGGGGCTTGGTCTGGACCTGAAAGAAGTCGAGCGCCTGGCCAGGATGAACCATGAGGAGCGGGCCAAAGCGACGAAACAATGAACCCACTTAGAATGAGCGTTAAAGGAGGTGATGAAGTTTCAAATATGGTCCTGTCGGGGCACCCTCGAGGTCCCTATACATGTAACTGACCGGGGCCGGGTTGTGGCAATCAAGGCTTATCGGGCTTGCGCACCTGAAACGCTGAGGAAAAATGAAGATCGTCAGGGAGATCCTGGATAAAGAAATAACCTTCTATTGCTCTTTGAACTGGCGCAGCGTGAGGCTCGCATTCCTAGCTCTTGTGGTTCCCGAAGATCTTGTATGGCCTTCACTTACTGCTTCAAGCACGAAAAATCAAGGCCAGAAAAATTTAAGCATGCCTGCTGTAATCTGTGCCCTTTATGTCTATGTGTCTATAGGTGTAATCGGCGAATGGAGTCCTGTGCGCTCAGCAGGTCTTTCATGTTGATTGACCGCAAAGATTCTCAATCAACTCTATAGCCTCTAGCCTGCTATTTGGATTGGAGATTGCTTCTTTTTCCTTGACATCCTTCAAGGCACTCTCGTAGGGTTCTCCGTGAAAATGAATAGGGTGACTGATTTTTGGTTGCTTCGCAGGCCGGTTTCGCCCTTTGGGATCCATTCTGGCGTTTTTCAGGCCTGGGAGCGTAATTGAAGGGATTTAATAGGAGATCGGTGCTATGCCAGAGGGAACTGTAAAATGGTTTAATGAGAAGAAGGGATTTGGTTTCATCAGCCAGGACGAGGGTGGGGACATATTTGTTCACTATTCTTCCATCGATATGCCTGGATTCAAGAGACTTGTAGAAGGTGACCGTGTCAGCTTTGAGGTGGAAGAGGATGATCGAGGGCCCAAGGCCAAGAACGTCAGAAAGCTTTGATTGAAAAGACCGGAAAAGCGGTCCATGTTGCTAGAGAGTCTATGGCTCCCGTGATGTAGGTCTACCTCCGGAACATAATCTTCATTCGGGCAAAAACGTCTAAGTTGTTCCAGGGTGCCATATTCACTTTGATCAGAAAGGAGGCCCCTATCCCATGGCAGAAAGCACGGTTTCGATCACTCGGACACCGAGAACACCTGCGTATGAGCAGACACGTGCTGNNACAGATACGTGCTGCTGTGGAGAAGGCAGTTGAGTTAGTGGGCGGGATACGAGAGTTTATTAAGCCTGGGCAGAAGGTCTTGGTCAATCCGAGCTGGGTATCAGTGATACCAAGGCGCGAGCAGGCGGCCATTACATTACCTGAGGTGACACGGGCAGTGGCTGACATAGTAAGGGATGGAGGGGCATGGCCGATCATAGCGGAATCCTCACCCATGGGAATAGATTCGGAGAGGGTGATTGCCGAGTCTGGGTATCGGGAACTCCGGGATATGGGCTATGAGGTGGTCGATCTGAAGAAAACGGAGTTCACCATGGTTCCTGTGGAGAATGGAAAGATCTTCAAGGAGATACAGACCTACAAGCTCGTTAAGGAAACAGATGCGATCATACCTGTTGCGAAGCTCAAGACACACGATCAGATGGAGCTCACCCTGGCAATCAAGAAACTGAAGGGTTTACTGACGGATAGGCATAAGCGCGCATTTCACCAGCAGGGCGTCTTCGAGGCCTGTGTTGATTGGTACGGTGCCTTGAGACCTCCCTTGTCCATTGTGGATGCAATTTACTGCCAGGAAGGCTTAGGGCCCATCTTCGGCAAGCCCGTGGAAATGGACCTCATTGTGGCAGGACCCGATGCGGTAGCAGTAGATGCGGTGTGCGGCTATATCACCGGCTTTGATCCAGAGGAAGTGCCCATAACATCGGAAGCCGCTCAACGCGGCTTGGGAGTTGCCGAAAGAGGCGACATTGAGATTGTTGGAGAATCGATAGAGTCGGTACACCGTCGATTTATGAGGGTTCTTGAGGATGAGCGAATCAAAATCAAAGGGCTTGACCTGATCTATGGGGAGGCGACCTGCACAGGCTGCCGCATGGGAATCATGAGTTCTATTTTCGATATGAAGGAGGCGGACCAGCTGATGTATCTGCCAGGCATTACCGTTGTAACCGGTGATCCAGAGATACCAGAGAGGATTGCAAGGGATGGCTTAGTGACAGTTGGCCGATGCGTTCCTAAAGAAAAGAGAAGCAATCGTCATGTCAAAGGCTGCCCGCCCAATAATCTGGATATCGTGCAGGCCATCATCGGTGATCGGGCCAAGGCTGAGCGTCACTGGGAATAGAGAGAACTCTTGATCTGCCCAAAACCTATGATTACGGGGCGCTATGGATTGCACACCTCTTCCGCCGGCTTTCTTGATCTATTTATTTACCCTGAACCTCAACGCGTATATGATCGAGCTCATCTAATATCTTTTTGCTCATGTTCTGCCCGGGAAAATGTTTGTCTAACCACGGATCACAGAGCTCTTTCCATATTTCCGGCATGCTTGCCTTTTTCCTGAACATCTCTCGTTCCTCTGGCGTCGGAAAGTAGATCTCCAGGCCGGATGCCATCAGCTTTTTTTGATATACCCTGTCTACCCGGCGATGTGCCTCATAATCCCGCTCTTCCGCATGCCTGGCTGCTTTCAATATGGCCTTCTGAAGATCGTGGGGCAGCTTGTCCCAGAGCTCCCGGTTGATCGCAATATTACAGCAGTCCCAGCCGAAATCCAGGGCTGTGTAATACTTCAAGACCTCATAATGCCGCTCTTCTACAAGCGGGCTCCACAAGTTCCAACAGCCGTCCACGACATTCCGCTCTAGCGCATTGTAGAGATCCGCCCATGGGATCGTCTGTANNCGCTGCCTTTTCCCATGTTCTGTAAGGCCTTTACGAACCCAAGGGAAGCGGAAACCCGCATCTTCAAACCCTTAAGGTCATCCGGCGTTCTGATCGGCCTGACTTTGTTCCCGAGACCGTAGGAGCCCATCGGAAGGCTACCAATGAGTTTACAGCCAACTTCTTCCCATGCCTTGTCCATGATCTTGTAGAGAATCCCATCTGGTTTGGCATACGCTCTCGCCGCTTCGTCATAGCTTCCTATGGTCCAGGGCATCCAGTTCAGCATACCACCTGGAACGAGGTTCACATAGGGAGCGAAAATCCCCATTGCCACGCTCCCCTCTTGAACGGCATGGAAGATTTCATCATGGCTTCCCAGCAGCCCGCTCGGCTGAAACTTCACCTTGATCCTGCCGTCCGAGTAAACGTTGATGAGGTCGCAAAACAGCTGAACCGATTCGTTTCTCACATGTTGCGTCCAAGCGCTCCCGAGCCGCCATTTGTACTTTGGTTTCTTTTTTGGTTCCGCCAGCCCTGGGTTAAACACCAAAACGCATGAGAGGAATATAGCCACAATGACTGTTCCCGAAATCTTAAAAAACCTCTTCCTTTTCATCTGAAACCCCCGCATTTTGATTTTACGATTTACCACCTCCCTGAATGACAGATAGGAACTTGCTTTTCAACGTCAGACTATGTTCGAAGGGCGATTGTGTGTCAAGAGAATAATGCAGGGATNNCTGGTAAAAATTTTGGGGAAAGTCCCCAATAATTTCGTATTGACTTTTCTTGATTTAGACGCTATTTTTTCTTGCAACCCGCGGATATCCCTGGTATAAGGCGTCCCCAGGGGGTCGTACCTGGCCACTTACTCGTTATTTATTTAGATACCAGACCATCTTCTACAATTGGCCTGGAGAAAGGAGGGCTACACATGCGTGACGATCATTCCAGCAAGATCACAAGGCGCGATTTTCTCAAGAAATCCTCGGCTTTGGCGCTCGGTTTAGCTGCGCTGGGCGAAACCTTCCTGGAATCTCCAGGAGTCACTACTGCCAAGGCTCAAACAGAAGGCTGGAAGGGAAATCCCAAGGTCCAGACTGTCCTGGGTCCGATCTCTCCCGATGAGCTTGGCCTCACGCTCATGCATGAACATGCACCGGTCATCGACTGGTCAGAGCTTTATGGGCAGCCCCCTGCTCCCATCAAGGGTGCCTTTCGTCGGAAGGTGATTGAGGAGACTGTCAGGTCACTGGAAGAGTTTCACACACAGCTAAAGGGCTGGGCTAAGACTGGCACACTCGTCGAGTGTACGCCAATTCGGGTCGGTCGTTACCCTGATCTGATCGTAGAGATGGCACGAAAGGCCAATATCCATGTGGTCGCCTGTACTAGTTTTTGGTGTGAGGATTTAGCGCCGTTGCATCCCTGGGCAGTCTCGTTGTTGGCAAAGGAAGATGGCGTTAACAGGGTTGCCAGGCTCTACGTGAGGGAAATCGAAGAAGGGATGGAAGATCCCTATGGAGAGCCAGGACGATCCTTCACGGACATTAGGGCGGGGATCATCAAGGCCGGCACCAGTAAGTACTTAACCTATCTGGAGCGACGAGCTGCTAGAGCAGCTGGTCTCGCTTGCCTTCAAACCGGATGCCCGATCACTCTCCATACCGCGACGGGTGGGGGACTGGAACTGGCTCAATTACTCTTATCCGTGGGCGTCAATCCCAAGAAAATCATCGTTGGCCATCAAGGCTACATGGATGATGGAGAAAACGTGAGGGCCACGGACTATCACAAAGAACTGGCGGGACTGGGCGTATGGGTACAGTTCGATCGCATTGGCTCTGAGAGATATCCAGTGGAAAACCGGGGCGAGTTCATAAAACCCCTACTTGATGCTGGTTTTGAAGATCAACTCCTCATCAGCCATGATGCGGTCCCCTTTTTTTACAAGACCTTCTGGCAGGAGGAGAAAAGGGAGTCTGATTGGTGGCATTTTATGAAGCATCCTTTCACCCTCATTCTTTCAGAGGTCGTTTCAGCACTGAAACAAGCAGGGATCTCGGACAGGGTTATCCGCAGAATGTTGATCGAAAACCCCAAGAAGGCCTTGGCCTTTTAGTGAGTAGACTGCGGGCGGAGATCAGTGGGTAGCACGCCGTTGCCCGCTGATCTCTGATACCCCTAAGAATATGACCGAAAACCTCCTGAAATAGACTGAGACAATCGCAAGGGACGGCTTGGTTACCCTCGGAATTTGTGGATGTCTACGAATAGTACCACTTTTGCAAGGCTTTCAATGGTAATCGAAAGTTCGGTCTTCTCTAATATGTCATAAACCGTGCCCCTTCCAATCAAATCGTCTCCTGCTAATAGTCAGAGATATCCTCATTTGTTAAGAACCCTTTTGGCCTCTTCATCTCAGTATGCGGGAAATCCAGGTGAGTCACCTTAAGGCAATATTAAAGTCCATACTCAATGGCGTGCAGGCAACGGAAGGTATAATCTGCGCCCTTGGCTTGATGATTACCACCCTCCTGATCTTCGCCCAGGTGGTGAATCGCTACTTCCTGCACTTTGAGATCATGTGGTTCAGCGACTTGGCACTCTATGTCTTTGTGTTTTTTATGCTGATCGCGGCTGCGGTTGCGACATGGCGAGAAGGGCATGTCGCCGTTGAGTTCTTGCGTGACAGGATTGTACGGGGCAGACCGGTTGTGGGGGCTGTTTACCGGGTTTTGCTGGATGTGATGTCCATTGCCGCATTGTGCGCAATCCTGCCTCCTGCGTATCGATTCATGAGGCGGGCCATGAAATATCCTGAATACGGCACACTGGTGCGTTGGTTTAACACCAGCTGGCTCCAGATCACGCTCGCTATTGCCCTGTTGTTGGTACTTGTTCACTTGCTGGTTATTGCCCGAAGGGATATTGCGGAGCTGGCCAGGCGCCTGCGAAATGCCTCAAGCTCTCGAAACCCTCAATAGCACCGGTAGATGGGGAAATAGATGGAACTTGGAATCATCGTTGGGCTGGCTCTCTTTTTTGCCGGGATCATCATAGGGCTCCCACTATGCTGGGTCTTCTTGGGAAGCTCAGCCGTCGCCCTCCTTCTCATTGACCAACCTCTTTCTTTTATGGCGGGTACCACGTATCATGCAATCGATAGCTATGTCCTTATGGCAATCGCCTTCTTTATCTTCGCCGGCAACATGATGTCTGTGTCGGGGATTGCCGACCGGCTCACCCGGTTTGCCTATGCCCTGGTGGGGCGGATACGGGGGGGGCTGGTAGATGTCGGTATTGTAGCCACAGTGTTTATGGGTGCTTTGACTGGTTCATCCCTTCCTTGCATTGCTGCCCTGATACCGATTTTGGTTCCCCGGCTCGAGAAGCTTGGATACGCGCGAAGCTATATTACAGCGGTTCTGTGTTCCTCAAGTTTCCTGGGATACCTCATACCGCCCAGTGTTCCGGCGCTCATCTATTGCCTGGTTGCCCAGCAATCGGTGGCTGCAGTTTTTTTATCCACAGTCTTCCCGGGACTTCTGCTTGCGGGAGGCTACATGCTGGTAAACACCCTTATTGTCAAAGGTTACATGCACGCGGCAAAAGATGTTCCCGAACTGCCGGAGACCTTCGAAGAAACGGTAAAGGAGATTGGGGCAGCTGGCTGGTCCGCATTACCTGCTCTAGGCTGCCCCATTGTCGTGCTGGTGGGGATTTATGGCGGTATATGTACCCCTAACGAGGCAGGAGCTATTGCAGTCGTGTACACTGCAATGGTCGGACTCTTCATGTACCGGGAAATGAACCTAAAATCCTTATGGGGAAGCGCGCAGACCACGCTGATTACACTTGGAATGATTACCCTGTTGCTCGGTTTTGGCACGGTCTTCACGAGACTGCTGATCCGGGAAGGGGTTGGCCAGGCCATGACGGATATTGTCATGGGATTCTCCCAGAATAAATACGTGATATTGGCCTTGATGAACATACTCTTGCTGTTTTTTGGTATGTTTATCGATGGTATTCCCATTCTCATCATCGTCGTGCCGCTCATATTGCCGCTGGTCACGGAGATAGATGTAAACCTGGTTCAGCTGGGGGCGATTGTCATTGTGAATGTTGGCCTTGGCGTGGTGACCCCGCCGTATGCCATCTCCATTTTTGTCGGTTCCCGCTTGGCAGAGGTTCCGTATATCGACCTGGTCAAGCCGATGGTGATCTTTCTGCTCCTTGTCGGTATACCGGTTTTGTTGCTCACTACCTATGTGCCGGCGCTTTCATTATGGTTGCCGACGCTGGCCTTGGGACCGAAGATCGTGGGTGCGTGGTAAAGGGATAATCATGAGGGAGACAAGATGTTTGACGTATTGATAAGGGGTGGCAAAATCATTGATGGCACGGGAAATGTAGGTTTTAAGGGCGATGTAGCTGTTCACGGGGATCAGGTAAGAATTCTTGTAGGCGACACATCATCTGTAGAAGCTGGCGATACGATTGATGTATCTGGCTGTATCGTGGCGCCCGGCTTTATTGATTGCCACACACATTCTGATCTGATGGCCCTTGCCGAACCGCTCAATGAGCCAAAGGTCATGCAAGGGGTCTGTACGGAGATGATGGGGTCAGACGGTGTTGGGTATGCACCACTTTCAAGGGAGAATTTGGAGAAGATGGTGCTGCTCTTTTCAGGGATCAACGGCTACCCACGGTTGGACTACACCTGGAGCTCGATTACCGAGTACCTGGAGCAATTCCGCCACAAGACGTCCTGCAATGTGGCCTCCCTTATCCCCAACGGGTGTCTGAGGGTGGCTACCGTTGGCTGGGACGATCGTCCCGCCAGCAGGGATGAAATAGGAAGGATGCAGGATATGATACGGCGAGGAATGGGGGAGGGGGGATGCGGGCTCTCCACCGGGTTAGATTATCCCCCCGGCAGCTGGGCCACCACCGATGAACTAGTAGAACTGTGTAAGACCGTCGCTGAGTGCGGTGGCGTCTATTCAACCCATGTCCGATATAACCTGGGGGACGGTGTCTTTGACGGATTTCGAGAGGCCCTCGAAATCGGAAGGCGCAGCGGCTGCCCGGTCCATATCTCTCACTACTTCGCAACCATACCCCTGCGAGGACAGACCGAAAGGATGATGCGCTTCATCGATGATGCCATTGCAAGTGGCGTTGATGTAACCTTTGACGCCTATCCTTATGAGGCAGGAAGCACCTCAATGACGATTGCCCTGCCGCAGTGGGCATTCAAGGGCGGGCCGCATGAGCTTCTCAAGCTGCTCAAAAATAGGGATGATCGGGAGAGGATGCGTGGCCAGTCCGCCAAAGTAATCGGTCAACTGGAAGAAATCGTTGTCAGTGCGGTGCGCACCGAAAAGAACAAGTGGTGGGAGGGGTTAACCGTGCAGGTGATCGCTGACAGGCTTCAGAAGGACCCATGGGATACCATCTGTGACATGTTGGTTGAGGAAGACCTGGGGGTAACCTTTTATACCTTCAGTGGTGATATGAATGACGTTAAAGTCCTGATGACGCACCCTGCGCATATGTTTATTACGGACGGGCTGCGGATCGGCGGGATGCCGAATCCTCGAACCTATGGGACGTTTCCAAAGGTACTGGGCCAGATGGTAAGGGACGAAAAGATCCTGACTGTGGAACAGGCAATCCGAAAGATGACCTCATTTCCAGCGCAGCGCTACGGGCTGGCGGGAAGGGGGATTTTGAGAGATGGGATGAAGGCCGATATCGTGGTCTTTGATCCGGTTACCGTCAGCGGCACGGCGACATTCGCCAAACCGAAGCAGTTCCCGGCAGGCATTGAGTATGTCTTTGTAAACGGCAAGATGGTGGTAGAAAAAGGAGAGCACACCGGGGCCCTGCCCGGAAAACCCTTAAAAATGAGGGGTTTGTAGGAAATTGAGTATCACCTAAAAGTGGCTCCAGCCGTGCTTGCGTGTCACCAGGAAATAGTTCCCTTAAGAGACCCAATGACACTGTCTTATTACAGATATCCTTGACCGATCATGGGATAGTCAATTATCTTCTGCTACGCACAGTGAGGGGAACACTGGATTTTTCGTTTGCATTTCGTGCGAGGATATGTTGTGTCTCCTATAAACTCGTGCCATTGGCAGATGAGGCAGTGAGGAACGGATGACTGATCTAACCTTGAAAGGAGCAAGAGAATGAAATTAGGAAATGTGGAGAGAGCCCAGCAGAAAGCGGACAAGAGAATGTGGTACTTGAAATACCTGGTTTGTGCCATTGTGGTGACATGTGCCGCATTTTCTATTTTCCCCACCGCAAGTATTTTCCCTGCACAGGGGGATGTACCGGATAAGCAGTTCTTTGAAGATTACATAAAGAACAAGGCCAAGACCTTCTTTCAGTACCGCACAGATGGCATAGAGCCTTTTCTATCGATGACTCTGGCGAATAATAGGGCATTTAAATGCATGACGTCAGCTGGCAGGGAAGTTGACTTCGATGGTTACGTGGAGATCTATAAGTACACCTTTGACAACTTCCTATACACCAGAATATCGCCTGTTAAGGCTAAGATTGAGCGAGTCAATGATGATGAGATTGTGGTCACCTATACCATGAGTATGGCTGGAAGGACACGTAGTGGTTTACGATGGGAAGCGGAAAGGGATAACAAATATACGTTTGCCCGAATTAAGGCCGATGATACGGAAAAACTCAGAGAACTCGATCCTCAAAACCTGGAGAAGTATTTTGAACAGGACGAGGATAAGTGGATAATTACAAGAATTCAATATGGGTAGTTTGTTTGGGCTGTATCCACCGAAGATGGAATAAGTCTATACCAACATGTCCACGGTTATTGAACAGAAACTCTTTCTCATGTTTCTCAAACACCGAATGAGGACCTTCCAGGGAGCCTTCCATGCCAATCCTGATTATGCGTTATGGTACGGCTGGAGTGAAATGAATCGCGATCTCTCGGAAATCAAGGCGATGGCCGAAGAGCTGCTGAAGGGCCATGGATAACATGAAAGCCGTTTTGCCGGAAAACGCTCCAGTTGAAGCGATTTAACGAGGGCCTTTCTCGCTGTTCAGCGCAGAAGGCACGGGTCATACGGTCTGTTAGATAGATGCCACCCGGAAAACCCGTTGGTTTGCCCTCTCTTTTTCCGACCCAGTCAATTCGGTTCAAGGCCAATGCAGTGGCAGGGGAGAAATGCGCTGATGAGCGGCAACTCCTCTATCTTCGGAGGACGATATATTTACAGGGAAAGGGATTCTGGGCTCATCGATGTAATTTGGGTTTATGCACACCTTTGACCAAGAGGGATGAAAGGCCATGGCAAAGCTGAAGGGAAGTGACGGGAGATCCTCTCTTATCCTATGTAGGACATCGAAGGACGTGGTCCGGAAAGGCATACCGATTATTACCAGAGGGCAGGGCAGTAAGGTTTTCGATCAGGAGGGCACTTCGTACTTGGACCTTACGGCTGGGCTAACGAGGCCTGTTCTTGTAGGCCACGGGCGAAAAGACCTGGCTGAGGCCATTGCCAGGCAGGCAGCTGAGCTAGCCTACTTTACGCCCATGCACTTCGCCAACCCTCGGGCCATCGAGCTCGCAGAAACTGTAGCCGGATTGACCCCGGATGGGATCGACAATTTCCTCTTCGTGTGCGATGGCTCCGAGGCGGTAGAGTCGGGAATGAAACTCGCCAAGCAATATCACTACTGCCGAGGCGAAAGAGACCGCTTCAAGGTCATCTCACGGAGGGGGGCCTACCATGGTGTCACCTCGCTGGCACTTAGAGCCTTGGGTACGGTTTTGAGGATGCGGCAGTCCATGGAGCCGCTGGCCCCGGGATCGATCTTTGTGGAATCCCCCTACTGTTATCGGTGTCCACTCCATTTGAGCTATCCTGACTGCGACCTGGTCTGCGCCAGGGATGTTCGAGGTGTTATTGAATTTGAAGGACCTGAGCAGATTTCCGCCTTCATCGGTGAGCCGATCCAGCAGGGGTTCGGCGCCTTGGCCCCGCCACCCGGATACTGGGAAATTATCCGCGAGATCTGCGACGATTATGGGATACTGCTCATTATCGATGAGGTCATCTGTGGCTTCGGGAGAACCGGTCGCTGGTTTGGGATCGAGCATTTTGGCATTCAGCCAGATATCATGACCATGGCCAAGGGCATCTCCAGCGGGTATGTACCCCTGGGCGCGGTAGGCTGCACGGACGAGGTCATTGACCCGGTTGATACTCTCGAACACATGCACACCTATGCCAACCATCCGGTTGCCTGTGCGGCAGCTCTGAAGAACATCGAGATCCTGAAACAGGAGCGGTTGATTGAACGTGCGGCGGAAATCGGACGCTACTTCCTGGAGTGCTTGAAGTCCCTTGAGGATCACCCCATTGTCGCTGAAGTCCGGGGGACGGGCCTGTGGCTTGGCCTTGATTTTACCGTTGACAAAAAGACCAGGGCCATGTTCCCGATGGCCCGGCTCTGGGACCTGGTGAACCGGGCAATGAGCAAGGGTTTGATGGTTAAACAGATGGGGCAGGCCCTTGAACTGGCCCCTCCCCTTGTCATCGACAAGAGCGAGATTGATGAAGGCGTCAGGATCTTGCACGCCTGCGTCGCCGAACAAGCGAAGGACATGGGTCTGAGTCGATGAGCTGGTCAAGGGTATCAGGTAGACAATCGTTGAGCTGAGAGATCACCCGGCCGCCTCAATTCCCCGAAGATGACGATGTGCCTATGACTCTCATTCAGCATACCTGCCAACTTCTGCAAGCTCTTCTAGCCCTCTGCGATCGATTAGTCTGATGCTTTGCCCCTTTACTTCGATCAGTTTCTGCCTGCTCATCCTCGCGAGAATCCGTGAGAGGGTCTCGGGAATTGTACCGAGAAGACTCGCCAGCTGCCCCTTTGAAATGGTGAGACTAACGGCATCGTCTCCGCCCTGTTCATCTGCCAGGTAGATCAGGTATGCCGCCAGTCGGCCTGGAACCTCCTTAAGTGAGAGATGTTCTATCTTAACGGTAAATTCGCGAAGCCGCCTTGACAGCACTGCAAGCATATTGAGTGCGAGCGATGGGCTGCCGGCTATGAGATCGACAAATGAGGTCCTTGGAAAAAACAGAAGGTGGCTCCTGGCAAGTGCCTCCGCATTGGCTGGGAATTGCCTCCCGGAGAAAACAGCAACCTCACCCAATGGTTCTCCGGGGCCAAAGATATGGAGGATGTGCTCCTTTCCCTCTGAGGAGACCTTAAAGACCTTTATCAATCCGCTTACAACAACATAAAACCCGTTGCCATCGTCCCCCTCGAAGAAGATGATCTCTCCCTTATTGAAAGACCTGTCAACGGCAATCTTCTTGAGTTCTCTGAGCTGGCTTTGAGGAAGGCCACTGAAGAAAGGGGTGCCTGAGATTATAGAGAGGGTTTTTTCCAAGACCGTCTCCTCTTTTTTTAAAAATTAGCATCTGTTTTTGACTTAAGTCAAGGCAGGGGATGAGGGCAGCGTGTAGGATTCCCACAAATTGAGGCCTGAAAGGGGGAAGGATAATGGATATCAAGTACTTGAGGGACTTGCTGGAGCAAGTGCAAAGTGGCCGCATGAATCTGGACACTGTCATAGATGAGCTCAAAAAGCTCCCCTTCCAAGACCTGGGCTACGCCAAAATTGATAACCACCGCTCCATCCGAAAGGGTGTCCCTGAGGTCATCTTCTGCCAGGGAAAGACAATTGAGCAGATCAGGGGGATCGTGAAACGAATGTCCAAGAGTCACCAGAACATCATGGCTACCCGGGCCAGCCACGAGGTATTCGAGGGGATCCAGCAGGAGGCGGAGTGTCAGTACTATAACGAGGCCCGAATTGTAGTGGTCAATCCATGTCCCGTGGAAAAGCCGGGAAATATCGCCGTGGTCACCGCAGGCACTTGTGACGTACCTGTTGCTGAGGAGGCAGCTGTGACCGCGGAGGTGCTGGGAAATCGGGTGACCAGGATCTACGATGTGGGAGTAGCTGGGATTCACCGCCTCCTCGATGCCACACCTGATCTCCTCCATGCCCATGTAGCGGTTGTTGTCGCGGGTATGGAAGGGGCCCTTGCCAGTGTCGTGGGAGGGCTGGTGGCGTGTCCAGTCATTGGGGTTCCCACCAGCGTCGGCTATGGTGCCAGCTTCGGGGGCATTGCCGCCCTGCTCACCATGCTCAATAGCTGTGCATCCGGGGTGTCGGTAGTCAATATCGACAATGGCTTTGGGGCAGGCTATCAGGCCAGCCTCATCAACAAGGCGGCTGCGAGGCGAGCAGGGGAGGAGTTAGTCGAGGAGGAAAGACTCTCATCGGTTAAGGGTTATTGATTGGCACTGTGTTAGCTTTGAGGAAACCATGAAGGTTGCCTTTCTTCAGCGGAAAACTGACAGTCGAAAGGGGAACTGAAATGAAATGCCCGGGACAGGATACCCGTTATTGGAGGCCTGGGGCCATTTTTGAGGTCAAATGTCCCAAGTGCGGTAATGAAGTGGAGTTTTTTAAGGATGATACAACCCGCACTTGTAAAAAATGCGGTCACCGTTTTTTGAACCCCCGTATGGATTTTGGCTGCGCCTCATACTGTCAGTATGCCGAGCAGTGCATAGGGAATCTTCCTCCAGAACTCATAGCCAAGAGAGAAGACCTTCTAAAGGACCGGGTGGCTGTTGAGGTGAAACGTTATTTTAAACAGGATTTCAAACGGATCGGCCATGCAGTGCGGGTCGCCAGATATGCCGAGCAGATAGGGAAGGAGGAACAGGGCAACCTGGCAGTAATTTTGACAGCGGCTTATCTGCACGATATCGGCATTGAAGAAGCGCAGGGGAAACATGGGAGTCCTGCTGCGGGGTACCAGAAGGAAGAAGGTCCACCGGTGGCAAGGGAGATATTGATGAGAGTGGGGGCCGGGGAGGAGTTGATCGAAGAGGTATGCGATATCATAGCACATCACCATCATCCAGGAGTCCCAGAGACTATCAACTTCAAGGTGGTCTATGATGCGGATATGCTAGTCAACCTGGAGGAAGAGCAGAAGGATACCACCATAGGGCCTGAGAAGTTGGCCAGCATTATTGAGAAATCCTTCAAAACTGAGAGCGGCCAAAATCTTGCGAAGAGTGTTCTTTTGAAGAGGGGAGATTGATATGGAGAAGATCATGCAAGTCAAAAGAAAAATCATAAAAATCGATGAAGAGCTGTGCAATGGATGCGGGCAGTGCGTGCCCTCATGTGCAGAAGGAGCTATCCAGATTGTGGATGGAAAGGCAAGACTTATTGAGGACAAATACTGCGATGGTCTGGGTGCCTGCCTGGAAGAATGTCCCACAGGGGCCCTCACAATAGTGGAGCGTGAAGCGGATGAGTTTGATGAGGAGGCTGTCCGAGAATACCTTCATTCAAAAGGTGGGGAAAAGAGATCCGAAGGAAGGATCATGGCGTGCGGATGTCCTTCCACCCACATACAGTCATTTGTTCAACCTGCATTTTGCCAGGAAGCAAATGAGGCGGATGCTCTGGTGGGGACAGCTTCCACACTCAGCCACTGGCCTGTACAGATCAGATTGGTACCGCCCACTGCGCCATTTCTAACAGGGGCAGACCTCCTGGTGGCGGCAGACTGTACGCCCATAGCATATCCCAATTTTCACCGGGACTTCCTCAAAGGAAGGGCTGTCATGGTGGGGTGCCCAAAATTCGATGACGCGGGGGAATACATCGAGAAGTTTGCCGAGATTTTCAGTAAGGCTGAAATAAAAAGCGTCATGGTGGTTGTGATGGAGGTGCCCTGTTGTCAAGGCCTGCCCCTTATTGTTGAGAAGGGAATGGAAATGGCAGGCAGGAGAATTCCCCTTGAAAAAGTAGTAATCAGCCCACGGGGTGACCTGCTGGGTAAGGAGAAATCTGAAGCTTTAGGTTACAGAAGGTGAATTAAAGCAAAAAAGCCTCCACTGGACACATTCCTGGTGCCCTTTGTGCCTTTTTTGGCGTAGTAGATAGCATTAAAGGCTACGGCAAAACAACAGAACCCACCACGATCATGATAATTCCGGTTGTTGCAAAAGGGCAAAGATGGCCATCGACGGTAAGATGGAGTCTCTTGCCGTTTTCAAGTCCTCCCTCTATGATTGAATTAATCATGTGTTCATCCTCAATTCTCTCATACCGTATGGAGAACGAATACTCCTTGTCTCCCACAAATACCCGATAGATGATCTCTCTGCCCATTTTTCGTATGTTGCCCAAGGCCATTTTCAAAGGGCCGAATTCCCCAATAATCAAACGATCAGGCTTGTTTTGATATCGAAAGCTGAAATCGTGATAAGTCCCTTTGATGTCTATCTTTCCCTTTATATCAGAACCACAATTATACACCGCCCATAGAGGATGGCCATTCACTGTGCCAAAGACCTTGTCGTCCATAAAATAGATGTCTTTTCCTATGCCAGTAATGTGTCGTGTTCCTTCACCTGAGGCAAGAATCGAGAGCGGCATAGCCAATAACATTAAAATAGATATCATGAATACTTTCCGAAACATTAGTCCTCCTTGCAGTGATTGATTTCCGAATGGCATCCATACTGGAAAGACTTTTTCAACTGGGTTCATCATTATACCATTGGCAGGGTCATTGAGAACATCGAACTTTCCTGATGGGGATCCTTCATTATGATATTTTGCAAAAAAGCTCATGCAAAGCTTCATGCAATTCATATTTTGGGACACCGCTTTCTGCACCCAAGGAACTACATAGGCTTTGGACATTGAATTGGCCTATACTAGATTCGTGCCCTCTGTCCTCAAAGCAGGCTTATAAGCATAGCTAAGAATCTTTTTTTCAAGTCATTTTCAGCAAGCATGATGCGGCGGCCCATGCTCATTTATGCAGCCCCCTTGTTCTTTGAAGACAGAATTCCTTGATTTGGGCAGGTTTAGACGCCACGTAATTCACTGTAGATGAAAGCGCAATAATAGGCCAACAACAAAGATATGAGCCGACCGGTTATATACCATATAGCTCCTCTATCTTGCCCCGCTTCTTCATCTTATCAAATTTGCCATATAGCCATTGTTCGGGGTTCTACTCTGTTTCCTTTTGGCGTTTGCCAACTGAAATAGCCAATCGCGGTCAATGTCCATGCCCCCGATATTTGAAACACAAATCATCACGGAAGCTCATCAAATCACGCCGGCTTAATGACTCAAGATGTTGTGGTTTCCTCATACTACAGGCGAAGGGCCATTCTTACCTGCCCTTTCGCAAGGTGGTTTGAGAAGTTCTAATTACCAATGAAAGCCCGCCAACACTCCAAGATGTACTCCTCCCGCATCAGCATCGACGTCGAATAGAGTTACCTCTGCGGTTGAGAAGGCTGCCTCCAGACCGATATTCAAGTGATCCGCCACTATCCAATAGACACCTCCTCCAAACCAAATGCCCACTGCATTATCAGAGTCCGATACTGTGATCCCAAGAGCTGTGCCTGTGTATTCCGCACTGATACAGGAAATCCCACCGCCGATAAACGGACGTGTACGTGGAGACTGGTCCCATATCTTTCGAACTCCAAGGTTTATCTCTGAGGTCTCCCCCTCAGTATCGAATTCGATAGTACCTAACAGTGGATCAAACATGAGCGCAGTCTCCTCACCGCTTGAAGATAAATAGTCAATGACAATGCTCACTGGCCAGCCTTGCTGCTTAAAGTCAACCTTTATGCCGAATTCCTCTTGCTCTTCAACAGGCTCCCATTCGTCCTCATCAAGAAGCTTGGCTCCCAGGAAGACATTGAGATTCCCTGTCCAATCATCACAGATTGCCAAGTTGGGAGTTGATAACAGGAAATATGCACTGATCAAGGCCGTTATTTTTTTCATCTTTTGCGAAGACTTTCTATCCTCGACTTGAGGCCGGCTTTCCCTTGAAACCTCCGGCTGCTCCGAGGTATCCGCGGTGCTTTCCAGGCCCGCACCCGTCCCTGGCTCTCCTTGCTTATTTGCTTTATTGTAGAATAAGAAGAGCTCATCAAGCGCGATTTAGACCTGACTGAGCGCTGAGATTCTTGATGCTTCCCCACAATGGAATGGTGATTCGGCAGTAACTGCACTCGTTGTTTCTCTACCCCTACTTGTCGCTCCTTTAGCCACCTGCGAAACAGACCGCTCTTTATTGCCGGTGGATCGTCGGGGTCAGGATCATAAATAACTGGGTATCTCCTTGGCCCCCACCAAGGATAGCAACAATGAACCCAGCCATAAGTACAGAACCATGGTCGGCAGCCACATGGATACCAAGGATAGCACCAGGGATAGTATGGGGCATATGCACTCGGCCGTTCTTCCTCCCACAGGTGAATCTCCTTGACTACAAGATAGGGACAGCGGTAGTCAATCTCCCCTAACCTTATGACCTCCTCGCCCTGCACAACTCCGACGATGGTAACCTTTCGCCCCCTGCGGTAGATCTCACTGTCTAGAAGCCCCACATTAAGTGCTAAAAAACGCCCCTGGGACACATCGATATTTACCGATCTGCCCCTACGGTCTAGCTCTGTCTGATATATCTCCAAGAGGCTACCCTCTCTCTTGTTGACCATTTTGACGATAACCCCTCCCAAGAGGACCACCTTTCCCTGATAGTCCTCGGGAGCCTTCTGCAATTCAGCAAAGGTAATCTCCCTGTCTACCTCTTGTAGGATGTCATGTGAGATAACATGGGCGCAGCTGGATAGACAGAGGACGGCAACTACTGTGACTAAAAGACTCCTCTTCATCATTTACTGGGGACATCCTCCCATAATTCTTTTGAGCTCTTTGAACTCATGATCTACTAGAACCCTTGTTGGCAGAGATGCGAGGTTGCTCTCTGTAAATGCCCATCCGCCGAAAAACCGCCTCTTAAAATAGTGGCTCTGAAATCCAACTATGCCCTCTAAGGGCTTTCCCTTGGGAGCCGTGAGTGAAATGATCTTGACTACCCCGAACTTACCGGAAAGGACTTTCCACCTCTCCAAATCAGCCTTTACGGTTAACTCGAGGCGCCCATTGGGGGAGAGCTCGGTTTGGATACATTTCAAGGTCGTTCCATTGTAATCATAAAATGAGATATATAAAAATAGCTCTTGTCCTGTGGGGTTAATTATGTGCATCAAGGTATGCCTGTCTTTTCTCAGATCGTATGTCCCTACAAGATACGAGCTGAACGCGCCTTCCTCCTGAGCGCAGACAGCAGATACGTGGAAAGGCAGAATAGAGAGCAAGCCAAAGATAAAATATCTTCCCTTTCTCATTTAAGCTCCCCATTGGTGTTTTTTGGTCGCGTCCACCCCTACCCCACCTCAATAGTCAGTCTGCCCCGGAGCTTTTTTGGTAAGAAAGAATAATGACCAGGCTTTATTTCTCACTGTGGCCGCCCACCAAACTGCACCTAGGTTGTGTACAGGGGATTTTTATAGCATTACCTATAAAATAGGACTCACCATACTTTGGATGCAACATTGATTACTGCCAAATATCTCGGGAAATTAGTGCCAATCTGGGAGGTTTAAGGATTTTCTAGATCAGTTAGACATTTTCGCAGCTAGACACGATGAGTGGGCGTAGAGGATGAACCCGAGGCAATAGATCTTAATTTATGGTAAAGTACGCGCCATGGCCACAAGACCTCAATCCGAAAGAGACTCCGACAACCGTTCTAACTCGCTTTTCGCTGACTTCCATAAATACACCGAATCACTTCCCATGCCAATCAAGGTCACCCCGTCCGATATATGAGTTCGAGCTGATTCAGGACCGTCCGCGAAAATACCAACAGGGGTACCTTTTTCAAGGCAATGCCGTTTGACCTTTTGGATCGCGCCCTCGACCTCCGGTTTCTCAAGCTGACCGATCAGCCCTAGACTTCCAGACAAATCATAGGGGCCTATCATGATGGCGTCTATTCCTGGCGTTTCTATGATCGACTCAACGTTATTGACACCCTCAATATGTTCAATTTGGAGGATTATCGCAATCTCCTCATTGGCCTTTCGGACATAATCCGAGAATTCCATACCATACTTGGAAGCCCTGGCCAGGCCAAGGCTCCGAGTTCCCTCAGAGGGATATTTAGACGCCTGGACAGCCGCCTTCGCCTCTTCGGCCGTCTTTATCTGAGGGACAATGACGCCATCGCAGCCGATGTCCAGGGTCTTTTTGATCCAGACACTATCGTTCCATGGCACCCGTAGAACCGCAGCACATCCCTCTCTCAATGCCTGGGTCATAATCTGTGCTTGAACAAGATCAATCGCCGCATGTTCCATGTCGATCCATACCCAATCAAAGCCCACTTCAGAAATGATTTCCGCCACCTCCGGAGATGCAATCCCAAGCACGGTTCCGACAAGTAACTCTTTTTTTCTCAGTTTGCCTTTAAACCCTCTATCCATAAATCCTCCTGCCTCACGCATCACCGCGGTCTTGGCCTTAGGATATCCCCGTTTGTAGATGTTGCTGAGGCCGAACTGAAAAGTCAAGGAAAAAGGGTGTCACAGGGTAGATGGTGACATGGGGATTAATTTCCGAACATTTATCTATTTGCGATATAAGTGTGTGATAGCGCGTTTAACAATAATGGCCCTAAATCGCGGCATGCTTGCAAATTAGCTTACAAATTACTACAGTGAGCGTGGAAACCGCCACCGCTCAGGGTTGATGGGCATGCAGAACAGGAGCTCTATCTTCTCCCCTTTGTCAGAGAAATCCTGGAAAAGGCCCAGAAGCGCTCGCAGTGAGACTGCGTATCACTACTCTTATTGCGGTGACCCCATAATACATTTGCCCGGGACCCTGAGCCCGAAAGAGCTGGCCAATGCCATGATGTGTCTAGCCGCCGGGTAAGCCATTGTTGCGATAGGGTGATTTTTATGCGTCCGGATTTGCCCTTTAACCGACCGAAGGTGTTGTTGTTGACAGCAGGACATCTTGTGACGGATATCTATCCAGGGTTACTTTCGCCCTTGCTACCGGCGTTACAAATTGCCCTGGGACTCAGTCTGCCTGAAACCGCATTTATCGCATCTTCATTGGTGATGATTTCCTCGTTGTCCCAACTGGTATTCGGTTACCTCTCCGATCTAACCCGGAAAACAGTTATTGTGGCATCGGGTCCAGTGATTGGCGCGGTGTTCTTGAGTAGTCTGGGGTTTGCCGATAGCTATTGGATGCTCATACTCTTTGTTTCCCTCGGCGGGCTGGGCGTTGCTGCTTTCCACCCGCAAGGCGCTGCTTTGATAGGGATTCAAAGCGGAGATCGTCCCTTCACCGGTATGTCGCTATTCGTTACTGGGGGGGCGCTTGGCGTGTCAGTAGGGGCGTTGATTGCGGGACCGATTGTAGAGCTAGGTTCCCTCCGAACGCTTTCGTATCTGATGATCCCCGGTATCTGCATTGGTTTCCTCTTATGGAACTATATTTCACGGGATATCCTTACGAGGCATCACCAGGAAGCCGCCTCCAGAAATGGAAGAGCCCATTGGGTCGTGCTCGTTATCATGATCATCCTCGCGATGGCGCGCGCGTATATCTTTGTCTCCTTGAGCACGTTTATCCCGCTCTATCTCGCTGAAAAGGGGCACACCTTATCTTTTGGGGGTCTAACCCTTTTCTTTTTACATACTGCTGCGGGGATCGGCGGGTTGAGCGGCAGCTTCTGGGCGGAAAGATTGGGAGCGCCTAAAGTGGTCTTAATCTCCTTTCTGGTCCCAGTGCCGTTGTTTATGCTCTATGTTTTCGCGGAATCCTCAGCTGGTATCATCTTCCTGGCGTTGGCTGCATACGTGCTTTTCACATCCACCCCCCTGGTGATCTCTCTTGGTCAGAGGGCATATCCCAAGAATATCTCCATGGCCTCAAGCATGGTTATGGGATTTGCTTGGGGCAGTGCCGGTGTCCTGGTGACACCGACGGGCGTTCTGGCAGACCATATCGGCCTTCTTCATACACTCATATCTATTTCGTCTATGCCATTTGTTGGATTTCTTCTGACGCTCCTGATATTCAGAAAGATGGATCTGTAATTGCGAAAGACGTAAGAAAGCCGCTGGATGAAGGCTATGCAAACCCCATGAAAGGGCTCACATGAAAGACCAGATTAGGGAGACCTTTGATTTCGTCATTATCGGCTCCGGGTTCGGAGGGAGTGTGTCTGCCATGCGTCTCACGGAAAAAGGGTACCGCGTGTTGGTCTTAGAGCGGGGCAAACGCTTTCGTGACCAGGACTTCGCCACGACCAATTGGAAATTCTGGAAGTACCTCTGGAGCCCTGCTCTACGCAGCTTCGGCGTATTTCAGATCAGTAATCTGCAGGGCATGTTAATCCTTCACGGATGCGGGGTGGGTGGCGGCAGCCTGGGCTATGCCAACGTATTGATGGAACCAAAGGATGTGGCGTTTGAAACCCCAGACTGGAAAGATCTTGCCAATTGGAAAACGGTTCTGCGTCCTCACTACGACACCGCCCGCCGCATGTTGGGGGTGACCCACACACCCCGCCTCTTCCATTCGGACGAGGTGCTCAGGTCTATCGCTGAGGATATGGACAAGGCCGACAGCTTCCAGGCGACCGAGGTAGGAGTGTTCTTCGGTGAGCCAGGTGAGGAAGGTAAAGAACACCCCGATCCATACTTTGGTGGCGAAGGCCCAGCACGCCGCTCTTGCAACTTCTGTGGAGGTTGTATGGTTGGCTGCCGCGAGAATGCGAAGAACACCCTGGTCAAAAACTACCTGTATTTCGCCGAAAAATGGGGCGGTCAGGTGTGGGCCGAGGTTCAAGTGCGCGATATTCGCCCCCTTCCACAAGGGCAATCAGATGGTGCCCGTTACGAGGTCGTCTATCGCAGTTCAACGGCCTGGCTATTCAAGCCTGAGCGTCGGGTACGATCCCGCAACGTGGTGGTATCAGCAGGAGTACTAGGCACGCTCAAGCTGCTGTTACGCTGCCGGGATGTCACCGGTTCACTACCGTTACTCTCCGATACCCTGGGCCACAAGGTGAGGACCAATAGTGAGACTCTTCTTGGTTCAATGGCTCGCAACTACGACGTTGACTATTCAAAGGGGGTGGCAACCGCCTCGGCTTTTCACGCTGATGAGGTTACTACCATTGAGCCAGTCCGCTATCCATCTGGATCCGGGCTGATACGGTTGTTGGCCGCACCCCTTATCAAGGCAGGTGGCAACCCGTTCAGCCGTTTACTGAGAATGCTGGGTAAGATGCTACGCCATCCGATTGATTTCTTCATTATCTTCTTTCTGTATCCAAACTGGGCGCTTCGCACCACGATCATACTGGTAATGCAAACCGTAGATAACTATATGCATGTGCGCCACGGCCGCAGCATATGGACGTTCTTCCGCCGCGGCTTGATTTCAATTCGAGACGAAGAACACCCCATTCCTGAAGGAATTGACATCGGTTATCAGGTAACCCGCGCGTTCGCCGAGAAGTCCAACGGTATCCCGGGTGCCACAGTAACGGAAGGGTTGTTCGGTGTGCCAAGCACCGCTCACATTCTGGGCGGCTGCCCGATGGGGCGAGATGCGGATGAAGGTGTGGTTGACCTGAATTGTCAGGTGTTCAATTACCGAGGTCTATACGTGGTGGACGGCTCCATTATGCCCGCCAATCCCGGCATTAATCCAAGCCTGACGATCACTGCCCTGGCAGAATACGTCATGAGCCGTATACCTCCAAAGAGCGAGATAAAATGATGAGGCATAATGGATAATGTGTCAATGCACCTTCGCCGCCGCAAGAATTATGAGACTGAAGTCATCCCTTGAATCCACAGGCTTCCCTGTTTGCGAGGCGCCCGGATTGCACCTACCGTGCCGCTACATAGTTCTCAGGGTAAGCGAGATATGCTAAGCGATGCAGGTGGGACATTCTATCTGAAACCCGTATTCGGTGGGTGAGAAGACTGGAGAGGGTGTTATGTCCGGAGGATTTATCGGTAAGTACGTTGTAGTGGATTTGACGGCCAGGAGTACGGAGACGGTTGCGTTAGGTGAGGATTTTTATAGGAGATATCTTTCCGGGTACGGGCTTGGCGCCGCTATTATCGCCGAGCGTCAGAAAGCGGGTGTTGATCCCCTTTCTCCCGAGAGCTACTTAGGAATCTGCTCGGGCCTGCTGACCGGTTCTGCCGCACCTTTTACCGGGCGGTCTATGGTGGTCGGCAAGTCCCCGCTGACAGGAGGGTGGGGTGATGCAAATTGCGGCGGATACCTTTCCCGCGAGATTAAACGGGCCGGGTATGACGCAGTCTTCTTCACCGGTCGCGCTAAAAGACCAGTGTGGGTTTACATCACCAATGAGGGTATTGAAATCGAAGATGCGTCATCCTTGTGGGGAAAAGACATCGTCGCGACAGAGGAGATGATAAAGGACGAACTGGGTGATAAGGGGGTCCAAATTGCCTCGATCGGTGTGGCCGGTGAAAAGCTCTCTCTGATCTCAGGTGTGGTGACCGATGGCGGAAGAATTGCGGCGCGATCGGGCCTCGGTGCCTTGATGGGCAGCAAAAACCTCAAGGCCGTGGCCTTCCGTGGCAACCTGGAGGTCCCGGTGGCCAGGCCGGATGAAGTCAAGGCTATAACCAGACGGTTTCTGTCAGACTACAAGCGAAAGTCCCGACTGATGGATAGGATCGGCATAAGGTTCCTTGACTTTCTCAGTAAATTCATCGCCGTTACCGGTATCCGCTATCAAGCCCAGCCCGGTATCGTCAGGGAGATTTTAAGGAGATGGGGTACCTCAGGGCTCACGGTGTATTCCGCCCTGATCGGTGACATGCCTATCAAGAATTGGAAGGGCTCTGGATATATGGATTATACCTTTGATCAGGCCGAAAGTGTCTCCGGCGAAAATGTCTTGAAATACCGGAGACGCAGGTACTCCTGCCAGGGCTGTCCGCTGGGTTGCGGAGGCATTGTGGATATAAAACAAGGGCGCTTTAAGGGGACCGAGGGACACAAGCCTGAATATGAGACTATAGCCGCCTTCGGCGGCTTGCTGATGCACGACGATCTCGAAGCGATCATCGAGCTCAACGAGATGTGCAACCGAGCAGGCATTGATACAATATCAACCGGAGGGACGGCGGCTTTTGCTATCGAGTGCTTTGAGGAGGGAATTATCAATAAAGATACCACGGGCGGGCTCGTGCTCGGCTGGGGTAATAGGGATGGTATCATCAAGTTAACCGAGATGATAATCAATCGAGAGGGACTCGGCGCCGTACTGGCAGACGGCGTAAAGGTGGCCGCAGAGAAGATTGGTCAAGGCTCTGAGATGTTCGCGGTACATGCGGGCGGGCAGGAACTGCCCATGCACGATTCACGGCTTGACCACGGATACGCCATCTCCTATCAATGTGAACCCACCCCGGGCCGCCACACCATTGCCAGCTATCAGGAGGCCGCGCTTAGGAGCGGGGAGAAGCAGTTCCCCGAGGTTCGCCGGATGGCCACAAGGACGAAGGATAAAGAGGGCAGGATGGTTCACCTGAATACGGCTACAAGTTACTACGCGCAGATACTCAGCGCCAGCGGCATATGTCTGTTCGGCCCGGATACAATCCTTTTTCCCACAGTCGAGTATCTCAATGCCGTCACGGGCTGGGACTTATCGGCTGATGAATATTTCAAGACCGGGAAGAGGATCTTATGTGTGCGCAAGGCCTTTAACGTACGTGAAGGCCTGAAACCAGGTGATTTCAGGTTGCACCCCCGCGCCCTCGGTCACCCGCCGCAGACCAAAGGGCCACTCAAAGGCATGTCCGTGGATATGGACGCCCTGGAAAGACAGTATTTCGAGATCGTAGGCTTGGATCCAGCCACCGGCGGCCCCACCCTGGAGACAATGAGAGAGCTGGAGATCGATTATCTGTTTTCCTGAGCATCCAGGGCAATTGTCATCCGCCTCAAATTGGGGATCATAAAAGACCAGGCAAAAACCGGCCCCCTTTGTAGGCGAACTAGAGTATAGATGCTCAATCTAGCAGCTCATCCTCGCGTAGATTCACTTTGGTGAGGAGGTGGTTTTTCTAGGGTAAGCGTA
>JABAOC010007842.1_pt2 | contig 31669 bp, 40 predicted proteins | sample 7062161 | NCBI WGS metagenome assembly JABAOC01 (sample SAMN14538625, study PRJNA623070) | marine sediment metagenome | biome: marine biome [ENVO:00000428]; feature: marine pelagic biome [ENVO:01000023]; material: deep marine sediment [ENVO:00002113] | place: India: Gulf of Khambhat ... | reverse complement strand
GTTTACACGTTCCTTGAAGTACGTATCCCGGACACCAGTACTCACCTCCATTACCGAATAGCATTTGAGATCGCGTAATGCTGAAAATCTGAATACGCGACTGAAAAAGATGGGTTGATGTTCTTCAGAAACCGGAAGTGAATCTTCCTCCTCGAAAAAGCAACCTAATTGGGAAATAGTATGGTGAGGATAACTTTTTAGGCTGTCTGGCAACTCTATGTATCCAAACTTGCAGAGGAGGGCGTGCAGATTGAGTGATAATCATTCGGCTTCTTCGAAAGACCTGAGCAAGCGCCAGAAGCACTGGGAAGAAACGATAGTTCCCAATTGGTTGAAGCGGCATCCTGAAACTAAACCAGAGTTTCGAAACATTTCTGAAATGCCGATCAAGAGGCTCTATACTCCTCTTGACAACAAGGATTTTGATTACAGTAATTCGCTAGGATTCCCGGGAGAGTATCCTTTCACTCGCGGAGTGCATGCAACAATGTATCGAGGACGCCTTTGGACCATGAGGCAGTTCAGCGGCTTCGGTACAGCAGAGCAAACCAACAGACGATTTAAGTATCTTCTCAAAGAGGGTGAAACTGGACTTNNCATGGGATATGACTCTGACCATCAATACGCAGAAGGAGAAGTGGGCAGATGTGGCGTCGCCATTTCTTCCCTCAGGGACTTTGAAACACTCTTTGACGGAATTCCACTAGACAAAGTGACCACCAGCATGACAATAAACGGTCCGGCACCAATGCTGCTGGCAATGTATATTGCCATCGGGGACATACAAGGAGTCCCACGCACTATTCTGGGAGGGACTACGCAAAACGATCTTCTCAAAGAATTCTTTGCGCAAAAACTGTGCATTCTCCCCCCACGACCATCTGTAAAACTTGTAACGGACATAGTCGAATACTGCGCAAAACATCTTCCCAGATGGAATCCCATTAGTGTCAGTGGATATCACATCAGGGAGGCTGGGTCAAACGCTGTCCAAGAACTAGCATTCACTCTCTATGATGGTGTTTCATATGTGGAAGCAGCTCTTGAGCGAGGGCTGAAGATAGATGACTTTGCGCCACGACTGAGTTTCTTCTTCGCCAGCCACAATGATCTCTTTGAGGAGATCGCCAAGTTTCGGGCTGCGAGAAGGCTGTGGGCTAGGCTAATGAAGACCAGATTCAAAGCGCAAAGAGCACGTTCCATGTGGATGCGAATGCACATCCAAACTTCAGGCTGCACGTTGACAGCCAACCAACCTCTGAACAACATAATCCGCGTGACCATTCAATCGTTGGCTGCAATATTGGGGGGAACACAGAGCTTGCACACAAACAGCCACGACGAAGCTCTGTGCCTTCCAAGCGAAGAAGCCGTCCGAATCGCTTTGCGAATACAGCAGATTATCGCGCATGAGAGTGGGGTCCCAAACACCGTCGATCCTGTTGGAGGAAGCTACTATGTTGAAAACTTGACCACTTCAATGGAAGAGAAAGCCATGGACTACATTGAGAAGTTGGATGATATGGGCGGAGTCTATGAAGCCATTGAGAGAGGATTCTTCCAGAAGGAGATTGCTGATAGTGCCTACAAATATCAACTTGAAATTGATAACCAGCAGAGAACTGTGGTTGGAGTGAATCGATACTACATGGAAGAGCGTGAATGCCCAGTGTCCCTCCTGAGAATCGACCCCAAGGTTGAAGAAGAACAGATAGCTGGGCTTCAGAAACTTCGTCGTGAACGGAACACAGCGAAAGTGAAGCAGGTCCTAGACGAACTCCACGATCAAGCTGACAAAGATGACAACCTCATGCCAACGATCATCAAAGCTGTAAAGACTTATGCCACCCTAGGTGAAATATGTGACGTGCTGCGAAGAGTCTTTGGAGAGTATAAGGAGTTAATTGTTATTTGAGGGCTTGAGAACAATGAAAGACAAGAAGATCCGAGTGCTCATCGCAAAGCCAGGCCTTGACAGCCACGACAGAGGCGCAAAAGTCATTGCCAGAGCCTTGAGAGACGCCGGGATGGAAGTCATCTATACCGGGCTGAGACAGACACCAGAACAGATCGTCGAAACCGTTTTGCAAGAGGATGTTGACGTCTTAGGCTTGAGCCTACTGTCCGGAGCGCACATGACCCTGTTCCCCAAGATCATGGGGTTGATGAAGAAGAAAGATCTAGATGACGTTCTGGTCTTTGCTGGGGGCATAATACCGGAAGAAGATGTTTCGAGTCTTGAAACTATGGGAATTAGACAGATTTTTGGTCCTGGAACCAAAACTGAAACAGTGGTCACTTTTGTAAGAGACAATGTGACAAGTCGTTGATAAGCGTTGGACAGAGCAAAGCAGCTTATCGCCAAGATACTCCAGGGAAATCGGCGAGCCATGGCCCGGGCTATGACGCTGGCAGAGAATAGTGATCCGGAAGCAGCGAGGATAGCGTCACTGATTTTTCCTCACACTGGAAAAGCACACATAGTTGGAGTGACAGGTCCTGGTGGAGCGGGAAAGAGCACGCTAGTAGAGAAACTCACAAAGACGCTACGAACCCAAGGGAAAACAGTTGGCATCGTCGCTGTAGATCCTACAAGTCCGTTTTCGGGAGGAGCCTTCCTAGGTGATCGTATCCGAATGCAAGATCTGAGCACTGATGAGGGAGTCTTTATACGTAGTATGGCGACACGGAACAATCCAGGTGGCCTGTCGAGGGCCACGAAAGATTGTGTCCGCATTTTGGATGCTTCAGGAAAGGATGTAGTCATCATCGAAACGGTTGGAGCTGGACAATCAGAAGTGAATATCATAGAGATCGCACAGACGATCGTGGTGGTGCTGGCTCCTGGTTTCGGTGATGAAATCCAAGCGATAAAAGCTGGAATTATGGAAATCGGTGACATCTTCGTAATTAACAAAGCGGACAGAGAGAACGCTGACCGAGCAGTAATTGACATCAAAGCTATGCTTGAGCTCAGTAGCCTCAATGAGAAGTGGAGCCCAGCCANNCATTGTGAAAACAATAGCCCTCACCGGTGAGGGAGTAGTTGAGCTCCTGCAGACGATTAGGGATCACAGGAGGTATCTTGAGACCAGTGAAGGCGTTCAAAGGTTGAAAGCACTTGCGGAACGTGAGGTTATAGAAGCGATAAAACAGAAGATGACTCAACATGTAATAGAACATCTCAGGAAGAGTGGCACATTGAACGTGTTGGTCTCGAGAATACTCGCAAAGGAAGTAGATCCTCTCAGTGCAGCTGAATCCGTTGTGCGAGAACAAGAGTTGGGCTCTAGGAGTGGTTTTGATGGTGACAGCTGACTCGACGAGCAACCAGCAGCCACATTTGAGTAAAGGCCTAGTTCAGGTTTACACTGGCCGAGGAAAAGGGAAGACTTCAGCTGCTTTCGGGCTAGCTCTCAGAGCCATCGGCAGAGGATTGAGAGTGTTCATCATACAATTCATCAAAGGTGGCTTTGACTACGGAGAGTTGTATTCAACGAAGGATCTCAAGAATCTGGAACTGAAGGCATTTGGCAGAGGCAAGTTCATAACGGAGAACCCGCCAGAAGAGAGTGACATTGATTCTGCAACAAGAGCTCTCAAGTTTGCCCAGAAGATCATCAATAGCCACAAGTACGATGTTGTGATATTGGATGAAATCAACGTCGCTCTTAGCCTGGGACTAATACAGGCTGCCGATGTTGTCAATCTGATCAAAGGCAAGCCAGGAAACATCGAACTTGTCTTGACTGGACGAAATGCTCCTAGCGAAATCATCCACGCAGCTGATCTTGTCACAGAGATGAAGGAGATTAAGCACCCCTTCAAAAAAGGAGTACCCCCCAGAAAGGGTATAGAGTACTAGCAGCCTCACTTCTTTTCCTTTTCTCGAAGCATCTTTTTCAGGCGCTCTTCCATTTCCAACTCGAAAGCATGCTCTTTCGGAGCTAAAGGTAGCTGTTTCAAGTATTCTGCCAAACTCGTTGGTTGCGGCGGCATAATCGCTCCATGCACTTTGTCTTCTTGAGATTGTAGAAAGCTTGCGATTGCATTCAGGATTTGACTTCGCAATGCTTCCCCTGTCAACTTCCGTCTCCCCACTCCTTTCATCGCGCTAGCCAGGTTTTCATGATCCCAGACCTCCCTGAACCACCTTTCAAAGTCTCCCCTACCCAGATGAAAGTCCAAGGATCTAGCGTCAACGACTTGCACCTGCTCTAGGAACTCTTCCAGCGAAGATGCACTCTCTCCGATGTAATTGCCGACTGAAGTGAAGAAGTAGAAAGCCTTCTCCCTTGAAACCTTCTTCAAAACTGAATCCTCACCCACACTCACCTAGTGAGCAGTGTCCTATTATGTATTCCTATGATTGATCACGCTTAGTTTCTCATGGAAGATATCTCACTAGCAGAGATTCCAAGGTCACTCGAAGCCTATCTGAGAAAGTGGAGCTCCCAGCTTGTCGACTACAATTTCCCGATAGAAGGTGAGGGCTTCTCTGTCGCTTCTTGTTCCCTCAACAATCATTACGCCGCTGGTGAGCAAACTTGCACGGATTCCGCTTGATGAAAAGACGGTACCCAGCTCGGATGCAAGCTCAACACAAATAGACTCATTCTTCAAGATTTGTCTCAGCTTCTCCAAGTCAAGATCCAAAGCCTGTTCAGGACTCACGACAAAGGCCCTTCGATTGTCTCTCCCACACAATTCCTCTACGAGCAGATGCTGAAGAGGAGCAATGGTAGTCGTCGGTTTTGGTCCACAAACGGGGCAGTTCTCCAGAGCTGCAACCTGAATCTCTTCAAAACGAACAGAACTGACATCACAAGTATAGAAGCCTATTGGCAAGCCTGGGTTCGCCACCAGTCAGAAGCTTGATGGCTTCAGCAACCTCTAGGCTGGCTATAACACCCAAGATTGCTGGATGAACACCAACTGTGCCACAACTTGGAAGAACTCGGTCATCAAGGTTTCCATAGAAACATTCCAAACAAGCAGTTTTGTGAGGAATTATCGTCGAAACATTGCCAAAAGTCGACACTGCTGCTCCAAAAACATATGGAATTCCTTGCTTTACACACGCTCTGTTCACAGCATATCTTGTGCGCATATTGTCCAGTCCATCAACGACTAGGTCTATTCCACTCACCATGACCTCTGCACTAGATTGATTCAGAGAGATTGGAAGAGGTTCTAGCTCTACATAGGGATTCACCTTTCGTAGCCGATCTACAGCGGCTTCAACTTTCGGGAATCCTACGACGTCGAAACTGTAAAGATGCTGTCTTTGCAAGTTGGATTCTTCGACGAAGTCTCGATCAACCAGTTTCAGATGGCCGATACCCATAGCGGTCAGTTGGATAGCAACGGTCGAGCCAAGGCCACCTAAACCAGCGATGCAAACATTTGCTTTCTTCAGTCTCTGTTGCCCTTGGTACCCGATTTCGTCGAGCAGTATCTGCCTTGAGTAGAATCGTAGCTCATCCTTTGTCAGTTTCATCAGTTGCTCATCACAGACCCTGGAGGCGATTCTCTGTCGTTGACTCATCGGCATCAACATTCAGCACTTTCTCGGGGAGCATCTATTCCGCCTCTGACGAACAGATGCTTGCGTTGTTCTAGAAAATGCCTCAAGGTTTCTTAAATCTTAGCCTGGAGAAAGCCTTGCTGGACTGATCTCCAGCATCTTGAAAGTCGGAGCTAGAACTGCCGAACGTGTGCTAGAAGCTGCTGCACGTTTCTTGGTTTCACCGAGGGTGTGAGATGTAGATATGCGCCAGATGAGTTGGAGTAGGGGGGGCCTTTCCTCGAAAACACTGTGAGAATCTTCCCATTGTGGTTCGTTTTAAACCCCTCATTTGATGGTTCGTGTCCACGAATCATGAATCGAACATCAACCATTTGGAGCAGCCGTTCAGTGACATCTGCTCCAAAAACCTTTCCTGCTCCTCTGGGAGAAGAATGAACCCCGGCGATTCCTTCGCCCGGATCGCTCCACAGCATTTCTTCAAGATGTCTCTCCCTTGGATGTTTCAGATGGGCATACTTGAGATCATCAATCGTGCGAGCCTGACTTGGGATGCCACCATGAATCAAAACGTAAACATCGTTCATGATCACTATGTTGTACAATTCAGGGAAGAGGTCCCGAAGTCGAGAGTAGATATTGACTGCTTCACCCCCAAACTTGTCCCGAAGGCTCTGCGGCAGATCATGAGGATGAGCCAACAGATCATCAGGGCCCTCATGGTTTCCCCTCATCAACAGCACGTTTCGCGGAAAGAGCTTCTTCAATTTCATGAGGATATAATACACTTCTGGTGAATGAGACCCACGATCCCCATAATCTCCAAGTAGGATCATCATCATCTTCTGAATTTTCATGATTCTTTCGACAAATCGCGAGGCTTGAAGAATGTGTAGAAGGCTTTCCACGTCACCATGCAGATCACTGATGATCACTGTCTCTCCAATTGAATCGATCTTCACCAGCTTTCCGTCAATCGTCATGTTTTCCGTGTCTTGGCTTTCCGTTCTCTGAAGATCGATTGATTCCTCAATTAGACTCAGGTACTCTGACCCTTTCACTTCGAACGCTTCACGACCTAGTTCTTCGAGGCGAATCAATTCATCGACGGTTCCTATCCGCTGGAGAAGAGTATGATGTGCTGCGGGATTTATGCACTGTGGACAAGGCACCCTTTTTCGGGTAGCTACTCTTAAATAGCTAGAAGGTGTTCGATAGCGCGTTGAATATGTGAGAAAGGATGAAGAAGGATGGATTCTAGGAAAATCGCCGTTGTGGTCATGTTCTCTGCCCTCACGGTTGCTTTGAATCTGTCATCAGCAAAGATACCAGCACCATATGCACCTTATCTGTGGTATCAGATCTGGGAAATACCTATAGTCGCTGCTTTCATCCTATTTGGACTGTATGTAGGAGGAGCCATATCACTGGTGAATACTACAGTTCTGCTGGGTCTATCTCCTGGGGCTCTTCCAACAGGACCACTCTATAATCTGGCAGCAATTCTCAGCATGATGCTAGGGATCTATCTAGCGAAGAGGTTATTGGGAAGACATATCCAGAAGAGATCAGAAATTGCAGTACCGGCTAGCCTAACAGCTGTTGGAGTTCTTGTCAGAGTAGCATTCATGACTATTGTGAACTGGGCTTTCCTACCTTTTCCCCCTCCCATTGGGTTCAATCAGCCTGTCGAAATTGTCGCAGCCTCTCTTCCTGTCATCGGATTCTTCAACGCGACTCTCGCCTTGTACACAATTCCGGTTGGGTATGCCCTTGCCAAAGCCGTGAGTTCAAGCATAATTGCTGTGCAACCCACATCCGTGGAGAAAGCACCTCAGAGTCGCTAGACCGTGCAAAAACAGTAGTATGCGGAGACTAGTGACTTACGTTTGCGTCTAGAATGGATTCTATCTTGTTGAGGATATCGATTGATCTTCTGTGAATGAGATCAAATACATCCTGAATCTCTCTATCTTTAGGATGTCTCTTGTGCGCTCCCCAAATGCAGAACCCCAAGCCTTCCAGTACATCTCCAACCACAATCCCAAGCAGAAAGTCTCTCTTTGATTCCACTAGATCGAGAAACGTCTTGTCCATTAGTTTGAAGTATCTCTTCTCAAGCGTCTGCTTGAGAAGCTTATCGAGACCAATCTCCAAGGTCTCTTTGAGTCTCTTCTCCATGAAATCATCGCACTAGTCAAACTTCTCTCGCACTATCATCTTCCGGAATCTCTTGAGATTCTTGTAATCTGATCTCAGGCGTTTGAGTTCCTTGGTTTCCATCTGGAGTTTGGCAACTTTGAGTCGAATTTCTTCAAGTTTCCCCATAGCAGTTCAGAGTTGCGGTATGTTTCTGCCTTAAAATCCATTATGAAATCAAAATAATGATTCAAAATCACTAACTGGCTGGCTCCTCACTCACAACTCTGATAGCTTCAGAGATTTGGACAGGATTTCAGGGTTGGTTTCGCCTACTTGAAACGTGCTCCCTGTTGTGAGGTTATTTAGGATGAACTTGGCTGGTGCGAAGAGGTTTGGGTCGACTTTGTAGAAGTCGTGATTCGCCTCTTTGAAGATTTCTCTGAAGGGTTTACCATATTGCTTGGAGGCTGAAGACGGAGCTTGTTTGATGAGGGCTCTCAGTTTGTCATCATCGTCATGCTCCAGGGCGTAGTATGCCACGCCGCCATAGAGTATTACATCGTTTGTCATTCCCATAGCAGTTGTGAATTTCGGGTGCACTGGAGCGATCGGTGCTTGTCCACACGCATAGTGAACCGTGAGAGGGTCGATTCCTATTTTGGAGAGTTTGTGCAGTCCTGTTTCAACGATTCTTCCTGAAACTTGCGTCGAGCCTGCGATGCTCGTTGTTGGCACTAGGATGATGTAGAGTCGGTCGATTGAAACTTTGCACTCACTCGAGAAATTCTCTATTATTTCAGGCGGAGGTACTTTTGCGGTTTCTAACACTAGTATGGCGTTTGCTGCTCTATCCTGATAGTTGATTGCGTCATAGATTTCGTGAGGTTTTAGAGCCAATGCGCGTGCAGGCCCCGATCCTATAGCAAAGAAGTCTCCTCTCTTGATTTGCCAACCTGCAAACTGAGATCCCAGCGTCGCAATGGCCGGATGGTCAGTGTGCACAAATATCGATAGGAGGTCATGAGAGCTGTAGGACTTCTGAAAGATCTGGGCGCTACCGAGTCCGCCCATGCAGATTTCAGTCACCATTCTTCCCGCGGCTAACCCACCTCTTGCGGTTATTCCAACGTCGATCAGTGTCGCTCCTGATGTGTCGATTTCTACTGAAACCGAGTACTTGTCGGCGCCCTCACATAGCTCCTTGATCAATGAATAGGCATTCTCATTCACGCTCAGCATGGGTCTTCACCTTTTCAGGATTATGCTCCCGGGATTTATAGAAGTATCGAGTTCGCTCGTCTGCATGGGTCACAGCAGTTTTTCATACTTCTCATGGTGTATGTTCTTGCTCTTTGAAACGTAGAGTTTGCCTGTGCCTCCTTCTGCTTGATCACCGACAAACAGATAGAAGGGCTCATTTACTGTGTCTCCATCTATCTTGACTTTGCTCCTGATGCTGTCAATTGAGAATGTGGGTAAGATTGTGTTCACGCTTCCACATATGATGATTTTTCCGTTGATCATGTAGGCTCCAGCTCGCTCTCCTGCGCTGCCTCGGACAAGGATGATTCCACCCTTCTGATGGATGCCAACGAACTGCCTGACATTGCCATCTACTTTGATCAGGCCCTTTCTCATGTAGGCGCCGACTTCGATCCCGGCGTTTCCATGGATGTGGATTGTTCCACCCTTGATCCCTGTGGTGCTTCCCCAGTATGGGGCTCCAACATAGTCACCAGCATCTCTCTTCACCTCGATTGTGCCTCCTTTCATTGTAGATCCAAGCCATGATCCAGCACTGCCTTCCAGTCTGATCTGGCCTCCTTGCATCTCTTCACCTATGTGCATTCCAGCACTTCCTTGAATGTTGATAGATCCGCCAGTCATCTTTGCTCCAATTCTTTGAACCTTGGAAAGGTCTCCATAGAGATTTATTGTCACCTCGTCGGTGGTTTTCATGGATGACCCTTCAATTGTGAAAGCATCCTTCAGTCGGCGTCTGTGACTTCCTTCCCAGATTTCCAGTGTGCCGATCTCTCTCAGACTCTTGTCAGCAAATGCGTCTGGGGTTATGCAGCTTGCGTCGAGTGGAACTCTCACATCTTCTGTGAGTCGCAGTGTCAGAGTCATTCTTCTCCCTCCGAGCTATCGGAGCATAGCTGAAGAACATTGGATTCGGTATTAGCTTTCATCTCAAAACTCACGTCCTGGAGTTTTCAATGGTTAGATTTTCGCTTTGGTTTCGAGTGGTTCTTGGTGTGCACTGAAGCTGTGTGGCACAATGTAGTTCTCATATTTGACAGTATAGTATTCTTCAAAGACTTTTCGCAGTTCTGGTTCGATCTCCAGTAGGCTTGGTGACGCTTGAACGTTAACCCAATAGGTCTTTCCAGGAATCGATCTCACGACTTCACCATCTTTGACTACGATGTTGCCATTCTTGATGGTGTAGGCTGCTTTCTCGAAGGCTCGTCTGATGACTTCAGGTTTCGCCAAGTCGGTGCTTTCAGGTTTCAGATTGTATATCGCTACATCTGCGTCTGCTCCAATTCCAAGATGCCCTTTGTCTTTCAGTCCCAAGATTTTCGCTTGACCAGCTCTCGTGATTATTGCTATCTCATGCAGGCTGTACTCTCTGTTTAATGCTGGGAGAACTGCTTTGCGCCTCGCTTTCTTGCTGATTCTTGCCATTGTATTTTCTCTGGCTTCTCGACTCATAAGCCAGGCTATGATCTTTGGATATGCAGTGAATGGGCCTGCGTTGGGGTGATCTGTTGTCAGCAGTACTTTCCAAGGGTCTGTTATTTGGAGAGCAAGCTCAAGTCCGATTGTCCATTGCACTGCGTTTACGTAGTTTTTCCGTTTGTATTGAAATGGCACTATTCCTGAGCTGGTTTCTGTCTCAACGTCATTGTTCACCCATTTGTTGCCGCTCAGTTGATAGAGAATGAATTGGAATGGGCCGTCTGCGGTCATCGTGGTCGTATGTGTGAAGATGATTTGGCCCATATCCAATGTGACGTGGCTGTGAGAGTTGACATACTTGGAGATCTCTTCGGAGGCTGACTTGAAGGTTCGCCAGTCGTCTCCTGCAAAGGCGCTGAATTGGCAGTGTGTTAGATGCATGATTGGGTTGCGGTCGGTGGCCAAGTCTTCGACACATTTCATTGTTTCAAGGGTTGTGATGTAGTTGCCGGGTTTTCCAAGGTTGTTTGCGTGCACGTGTATTGTGTGAGGCATGTTCAAGAGCCTGTTCACCTTGCATAGGCCTCTGACAATTTCCCTCGGAGTGATGTCAAAGTTTGGAACCGGATCGTCAATGTCCCTGACGTTTCTTCCGAAGCCCCAAGCTTCCAGTCCTCCCGGGTTNNNGGTTGCGTTCAGGATCCAAGCCACATATGAAGCGCAATGCTTGTAATCCTTTGATCGCAGGTGTTCTAGAATGAACCAGTTGCTGCCGAGGAGTGGATACGCTCCTTTGTCTAGCATTGGAGTGTCGTTCAACTCTTCATGGGTGTGTTTGGCTTTGAGGGGAGGCATCGCTGGATCCATCACAGTTGTCCAGCCCATTCTGGAGTAGCGATAGCCTGTCGTGAAGGTTGAGGGTATTGAATACCCTACTCCTGAACGAGTGTGAGGTGTTCTTCGTTCCACATCTTTGTAGTGGTCTTCAGGTCGCAGTAGTCTGCCTGCGTTCACTTTAGCTCCTGCGATGTGAGAATGGAGGTCGACTCCTCCAGGCATCACCACCATGCCTGAAGCGTCGAGAATCCTGGGACTTCGGCACTTCTCAGCGATTGTTCCATCCGTGATGGCAATGTCCATTTTTTCTCCTTGAATCTTGTTGAGGGGGTCGAAAACGATACCGTTCTTGATGAGCAGGTCCACTAGGCTTCTCTCCCTTTGTTCCGTATCCTCCGGACTTCCCGCAGAATCTTCTCCAGAATCTGCTTGTCTGATAGGCATGCTTCGGGAGGATCAACCAGCTTCTTCATAGGCAATGGTACACGGTCCATTCGGTAGGCAGAGCCTTCAACTTCGATTCCCACTAGGGCGCAGGGAAAAACGACGTCAGCCATCAATGTTGTTGGAGAAACCACTGGATCGATGGCAATCAAGGGGTTTTTCACCAGGTTTTCTACTGCTTGTCTAGGAAAGTTGGAGACTGGATCTGAAGCAACCACTAGACCTGCGTCAGCTTCGTCACGTGATAGAATATCTACCACTGAGGTCTCGCCTGGATTGTAACGGGGAAATCCCTGCGAGAAATCTACTGCAAAGGGATATCCTGTCTGCCATGTTGAAACAACATTGGCTCCTGCAACGTTGAAATGTCCACGCATGGGCATTATGGAGAATTTCGTCCGAGAGTTCAAGTCTTTTGTCAACGCGATTGCGGCATCAATATTTTGATGTTTGCCTGAACTCATCGTTAGGCCGACTCCAAAGAACAGCACTCCGAAATTGCAGCCAATCATGGCGTCTACGACGTCTTCAAGGAGATCAACTGAGACGCCTGCCACCTTGTCAACCTCGAGCTCTCCCTCCTTTACAAGTAGACGCATAGCTTGCAGAAGCTCAAAATCCTTGTTGGGTTCCACCTGAAGGAAGAAGTCAGCATGTTCCGCGGATCTAGTCTTCCGAACATCTATGACTATTAGCTTCCGTTTCATCGTTTTGAAGTGAGGAGGTAGCTTTTGCCCAGTGATTGCTGGAATCGAAACATCCTTCATCAAGGTTCGTTCTGAGGTTCTGCTGATCCGTTTTCTGCCGATGATACCTCTCAGCCTTGCTACGTAGTGCTCCCACTCACTATCTTGAAATCGCCCCTCTGAAAAAGACGTGTACCGCTCCAAGTGACGAGGATGAGCACTGTAGGGATCACTGGCCCAGTAAACCACTAAATCTGCTCGATGCCGGATCTGACCGAGAGTGCATGTTGGAATCCCCACGTTCTGGATCCCCAGAATTGAAGGGCCATGGCAGACTGTTGAAGTGTTGTCGACGACTCCTCCGATTTCTTCTGCCAACTCGATTCCGACTCGAATCGCTTCGCAGCTTGTGCAGCTCCACCCGTAAAGGATTGGGTATGCGGACCCAGCAAGTATCTCAGCGCTCTTTCTCACAGCATCCTCAATGGAGACTTCATTCAAGTCTCCATCTCTCCTCACGAGGGGCTTCAAGTTGCGATGTTTTGGGTCAGCGAAGTTCAGAAACTTTGCTTCGCTTACAGCACATGCGTTCTCAACATCCACAATGGCTCCGTCCTTCACGGTGACTCTTAGATCATCACAGAGAGTTCCGCAGATTGGACACGTGACGTTTTCAATGACTGCCAGTTTTATTCCTTCCTGAAAGTCAGGTTGAGGAGCTCCCTCAAATCGGCCACACGTGAATCCGGTGCAGGTTCAACCTGAGCGGGAATCCCCTTGAAAGTGGGCATTCCAGTTCCGTCCGTGCTGGAGGCGATCAGCAGATTCGCCCAGAATCCGTAGGGCATGTAGACGACTTTGGGATGAGGCCCTCGTTTGGAGTCTTTCGCCGTGACGATTACGGATCCATGCTCTGTAGAGATTCTCACGTTGGAATCCTCCTTTATGGCCAATTCCTTCATGTCGCTGGGGTCGATTTCACACACTGCCACGCTTTCTTTGTATTTGGCTGAAAGCTTTCCATATTCTTTGGAAGTGCCTTGATCGATGGTTCGTCCTGTCAAGAGGGTCACTTTGATCTTTGACAACATCTCTCTTGCCTACTAGTTTGTTGCTAGCTAGAGTGCTGAAGCGTTTCTTAAGGATTTTCCACAGTTGCTTCGTTGATCCAGAACCATGTTTCTCTGCAGGAGTAATGCAATCGAATCTGGAAACCAGTAGCAGTCACTGGGGTCGAGAAGACTGGAAAAAGGATGGGGGGGAGACTGCACGGGTGTGTCGAGTATTGGACTACTTCAGGGTGCGGAGCCAAGCGCTGTCAGTCACTATGAAGTAAAGATCGCGGACGGTATATTGTGGGTTCGAAATGAATCTTGGTTCCACTCTTTTCCCATTGAGTTCAAGGTATCTCCTGGTCTTCATTAGGCCTTTTAGCATCTGGGTGTTTTCCATTGGATCTTCTGAAAGCTTGACAAATGAAGACATCACCGTTTTTGCGTTGCCCATTTGGATGAATCCAAGTAGGAAGGGAGTTTCATCCAGGAACGCTTTTCCTGCGAACTTGCAGATTGATGCTGTCTTGATGTGTGCGGGCTGACTCGTGTAGTCTATCCATTCCATGTCTGGTGATTGGCAATCAGGACAGAAGGGCCGTGGCGGCATGAAGACCCCGTGTTTCTTGCATCTTGTGGCTAGGATCTTCTTTTTCTCCGCTAGTGCTCTGAAGTACTTGCTGTTTCGTCCATACTGCTTGAATTGGTAGGTTGTGTAGTCGCGGATTGATACAACATACTCAGGGTGACCCATGAGACGTTTGCTTTCAGGGGGGACGATTCCCTTTACCTTGAGTTTCTTCGTGTCCATACTATGGCCTCCTGATTAGCTTTGAGGGGAATTCTGAGAGTGGCCTTATTCGTTCCAAGTCGTTTTCTTTGTTGCTGAGTATTGTGTAGGTTACGTGGCTTCCTGTGCCTGCGTGGCTGTGGCCAGCGCCTAGGTGCACGTTTGGCACTTGAATTGGTCGTGGAATTTCTCGGTTATCATTGCGTGCTTTGAATCGATCATTCCATCTCTTGAATACCTGATCAATCTCGCCTCGCAATTGCAGGGAGGTGAAGTATATCTGCCAGACACCACTGCTTCCTACGCTGTGACCCATACCAATGAGCCCGCCTGAAGGGTTGATGGCCACTTCACCGTTGATGTTGGCTGCGCCGCTCATGACGAATTCGCCACCTTTTCCGTAGGGGCAAAGACCTAGGTCTTCATATGTTTGGATTTCACTACTGCTGAAGGCGTCGTGGATCTCGACTATGTCCATCTCCTTTAGCGGGTCATCAACTTGCGCCATCCAGTACGCTTGTTTTGCACTCATTCGTCCAGCTCGAAAGCTGTTTTGTCCAGGGTAGCGAAGTTTCTTGTATCTCTCTTTGGTTGCAGGATCTTCGTGTGGAAGCACGAGGTCGTATTCATGCAGACCCCCGACAGTATCATACCGGTCGCCAGGTCGCATTGTGTCAGTGCCCATTCCTACGCCGATTATCCATGTTGGTTTGTCAATGAGTTTGTTCGCAGTATCTCTCGAAGCCAGGATGACTACAGCTGCTCCATCTGACATCAGGCAGCAGTTTCGCAGCCTTAGCGGTGTCGCACAGTAGCCAGATTCCATGACCTCTTCAGGTGTGATTTCACCAGTGACTTTTTCTCGGGCCCCTTTGATGCACCATTGGTTGAGCCAGCTTGTCTGCGCAAAGGGATTTGATTGGGCATTAAGTCTGTTTTTGACGCTGACTTCAGCCATCTGACGTTCGAAGGTATCTGTGGGAATATTGAAGGTCTTCGCGTATTCTGCGGCCATGGCTGCGTAGTATGCTGTGTAGTAGCCTCCGTTTGCGAAGTCCCAGTCAGTATCGCTTGCCAACGCTATGTATTCATTACCTTCAGCTGTGTCCACCAGACTCATCTTCTCAAAGCCAACAACTGCAACGACATCACCGAGACCTGATGCTATGAGGGCGTAGGCATTTTGAACACCGATACCACCTGTCGCCCCACCTCCGATCGCTCTGTAGCTTCTCTTAGGGTTCAAGCCCAGTGAGTCTGCTATCATCGCTTCACCGAGCAGTTGACCTGCGAAATGGTCGCTGAAGTAGCTCACAACGAGTGCGTCAATGTAGGTGTTGTCAAAAGGCTTACCCATTTGCTCAGAAATATCTTCTCGTGCTGCGTTGTAGGCTTCCACGCACATGTCGGTGATGCTACTGTCGGGTCTGCCCTTGCTGTGAGGAATCACTCCTCCGCCGATTACCGCCACTTCTCTTGGTTTGAATGTCACGTATATCTCTCCAATTCTAGGGGATGCAGTATGGGTAGGGGCTTTCTTAAGCTTTTCACTGAGAATCTGGTAACGTGATACGTTGAGATTCTCAATTTCAGTGAAATACAACAATATGTGCGGGAGTGAAGTTTGTTCACTGACTTCCACGGATCTAGCTTCGACCTCACCTTGTGACCGAGGGTGTGAAGCCGGGAAAACTTCGGTTTAGGATCTGCTGCCGAACCCTGTGCGAGAGTGGTGGCTGGGAAGGATCCTGGGAGAAAGGAGAAGAAACGCATCAAAACCTGACCTGGGCAGAATCCCCTCCTCCAGCCACTCACCTGTTAATGAAAATGGTGATTGTCTGACTATTAAATATTTAGTTATGAAACTTTATTCTCTGAAATCTGTTGCTCAGACATGATGTAGCACGTTGTTATGTATCGTTTGCGTATATGTTTCCGCGACTCCAAATGTCTTTGAGGCTTGCGATCAGCGAAGGAATTGTTGCAGCGTGAAACCAGTGAATCAAAGGATTCAGAGAGATTTGTGTCTACGTACGCAGAGGTTTGTTCTAGAAGAAGATTTCACAATATGCATAAGGTTGCGTGACTGTAAAAGATGCGTGGGCGCAAAAGGATTTCGAATGTTTCACCTAAACGACCAACTTCAAGTCATTTCGCGCCCGCACTTTCAGTGATCGACATGTTTATTCTTCCCTCTTCGCCGGTTCATGGACTAGTGCCAGGGTTACAGCGAATGCAGGAGCTAGCAAGGCTGCCGTGAAGAAGAACGGTAGGTGGGGAGAGAAATGCTCGTAGAGTATCCCTCCTGCCAAGTTGCCGACAGCCATTACTATGTCGTTGGAGAAGTTGCTGAAACCCATGACTTTCCCACGCTGTGCCTTTGGAGTGAGATCCGCCTCAAGTGCCCCATAGGCAGCATTTATCAGGATATTCGCCACGCCGAACAACACCAATGCCGCGAAGACTTGGGACAGTCCTCCGGTCATAAAGAAGATCAGACCTGCAATGAATGCCACGTACGAGACGAGCAAGGGACCCTTCCGGTTGAATCTGTCAACGACTTTTCCAACTGGAATGGCCAACACAATCATGGCGACAAATAGGCCCGTCAAGATTAGNNATTCCCAGCTGATCAACAGCATATACAACCAGATAGAGATTTGATGCTGCCCACCCGAGATTTAGTGTTACAAGAGAAACAAAAAGGTAGAACATAGAACGTGGTACTTTTTTCCATACCCCTAGACTCTCCTTGAGGCTAGTTGGAAAGGATCCGAGGATTTCCCTGACTCCTGGTCTAGTGACGCTGTCCATAGATTCCGTCAATCGCAGCCGGAGGACAGCAGCTACCAAGAAGAGCGCGGTTACGATACCGTAGCCTATTCTCATTCCATCGACCAAGCCGAATTGGTTGTAGAGTATGCTTGCCGCAAAAGGCCCTGGTGTAGTTGATGCACTGACGATGAGCATGATTAGACTGAATCCCATTCCCCTCCTCTCAGAAGGCACAGCGTCGGCGATCATCGCCATTAAGGCGGGTTGGTAAATGTGACAAAGGCTCATCACCACTGTGCCAATCAGGATGAGATGCCATGATGGAGCGATTGCGAAGAAAATATAACACAGAGCTACTGCGAAAGTCATTGAAGAGACCAGCCATCTTCTGCCGAACTTGTCCGCCAGATACCCTCCAGGAAACTGAACTGCAGCCAACGCGAGAAACGATGAAAACCCGATCAGCCCAAGAATCGTTTCAGTTGCTCCGAGCTCAAGCACGTAGAGGGCATAGTAAGTGGCTGGGAGCTCCATCGCGAAATCCATCAGAATCCAGCTTACCACGAGAATTGCGTAGTTGCCCTTAATGAAGGAAAACTCTCTGCGCAAAGTCTCTCTAAGAGGCAGCGATCTCACCTTCAGGTCATTAGACTCAGCTAAAGCATGGGGTAGCTGATTTAAGCTCTGCGCTTTCGCTGATGATTCAAACAAAGATTACATAGCTGATGGGGGAAGCAGCGCCGAATCAGTCTTGATGGATCACGTTCCGATCAGGCGGGACCTTGATAGGTTGTGTACTTCCATGTTACAGTGTCTCCGCTGATAAGTACCTGCTTGTCAGCAGCCTCCAGTGCATATTCTCCATTTAACCAATATTGCCATCCTTCTCCTGAGCCTATCCAGTCGTTGAAAATTCCGTCTACTCCGATTACTAACAGTCCAGCGCCCACGAAATACTCTGTGGTCACGTTTGCGACCGCCCTGAGAGAATCAAGAGCCGTGGCGTTACGGAACAGATAGACATCTTCAAAGCTGATTACTGTTCCGTTGCCGTAATCCTTGGATACTTCCACGTGGACTGGAACGGTTTCGAGACGTTTGGTTAAGTCGTTGTACTTGTATGAGTAGTATGCTGTTGAGAAAGTGGCCGCTGTTGCCCAGCAGAGTGCTAATAGTGCGGCTAGAAGCCACTTATTATGCAGGAACTCCAAGGTGCTCAACTCTCCCTACTCCTAGAAAGCTTCTGACAGCGATTATTATGGGGACACATCCGAGAATGAAGAATGCCGCGTTGCTCAGCTCATGGGTGAGTGTGAAGGGAACACCGAGCACGACTGTAGGGATAACCGGTTGATCAAAGGTCAATGCGTAGACAACTGTCGTGACCAAATCCCAAATCATTGTGGATGTGAAACCAATGATGCCGAAGAACAGGCTTAGCTTCAAATCCTGAACATTGATTCGGGATGTTAGCAGCTTTCTCCCCAGTAGTCCTCCCAGTAATCCATAGATAGTTTCTGCAAGTATTGTAGCAACATAAATCTGCGGTACGAACCCGTAGGGATTTATCACGCCGTAGATCATCCACGAAAACATTCCTACTATAGCACCTAGGATTGGCCCAAAGAAGAAGCCGCTGACAAAGACTATCAAATCCATTATTGTAACGTTGGTCACCGCAATTAATGCGTAATTGGTGGCTACGGATAGTGCCACTAAAATCGTGACGAGGGCGACTTTCCGGACGTTCATCGTGATGGTTGGATTATCTATCCATGTATTTAAGGCTTCCCTCAAGTTTTTAATAGCACACACGCTGTAGAAAGTAGCAATGGATCCCCTGCAACTAATCGAAAGAGTTGCCTCCAAAACGGCACCTGGTCGTAGCCCATCCTTCACGATGGCAAACGTGATCAGAGCTCTCGCAGTGATCGACCAGTGTGAAATTGGGAGAATTGCACTATCCAAAACTCTTGGATTGGGGGAAGGGGTGACCAGAACACTCTTGAAGCACCTGAGTAGAGAAGGCATTATTCGAGTTTCAAGGCGTGGAATTGCGCTTTCAGCTCTCGGCAAGGAGCTTGCGAATGTTTTGCGTTCGAAGATCAGCAATAGCGTTGAGGTGCAACCTAGTCCAGTGACTGTTGCTCGCTACAATGTTGCTGTTCAAGTAGCTGGAGTTGCTCAGTTGGTTGATAAGGGGATAGAGCAGAGGGACTCGGCGATCAAGACGGGAGCCCTCGGAGCGACCACTCTTGTCTTCTCACACAAGAGGCTGGTGATGCCGACCAGCAAGCAAGACGTCTTCAGAGATGTACCACGTGTCCACGAGGCTCTTCTGTCAAAGCTGGACCTGAGAGAGAATGATGTGGTAATCATAGGAAGTGGAGAGACCAGAATGAGCGCTGAAATTGGAGCGATAGCAGCGGCTCTCGATCTGTTGAAGTCAGAGTTGTCTCTGAGCTGTCGTTCCTGACTTCTCCATGCTTCGTTAGGCACCTGAGGAAGCGAGTAATTCAATCATGGAGACAGGAATTGTGGCCAATTGCGTTACTTGCACGTATTTGCTCTCAGCCAGATCAGCGATTGTTTCGATGCCCAAGGCTTTCTTGAGAAGTGCTGCGTCACTTTTGGAGATCCCTGAGATAGCGGAAACAGGTTTGTCTCGTAGCTTCTTGAAGTCAGCCGATTCGAACTTTTTATCCAGCACACTCTCGGAGTACTTGGAGAATGCATTTATGGCTTGAGCTATCAGAACATGCTTGTTCGTGGCAAGATCCCCAACCGTTCTAATCCTGAAGGCTTTCTCCAGTTTGGCTGCGTCTGCCTTACTCACTCCGCTGATTGCAGATAGGGGTGCGTCACGGAGTTCTCTCAATGACAACTGCTCGTATGCTTTGTCGAAGTACTTAACAACAAACTCTTGAAGACTCAAATGCTCGTTCACCACGTTACACACCATTTGGGAAAGCTATTTAAAATTTCGTGCCTGAATGGATAGCAGAATCCTGCGCGCAGATCAGAACTTGGTTTTTTTTGGGCTTAATCGTGACCTGTGTGCAAAGTGCTGCCTACACCCTCACCTAGCACTAGTCATGATAATTGTTCGCAAGAACAGAATTTAGAAAAAAGAAATGCAAAAAAACCTTGTGACAGTGTTATTCTTCCTCTTCCCACTCCTCATCGTCCCAATCTTCTTCTTCCCATTCATCATCTTCTTCCACAGCATTCACCTCCTTATGATTCTCAAAATCTACTTCCGACAAATAGCTCAAGATAAGCTTTTCTATTTCCAGCTCGTTATTGTTATTCAACCGGAGTTTCTCACAGGCTTTCGCAAAAGTGCGTGATCGTCTACTTCTTGAACAATTTCTCGAACACAACACGTTCAAAGTCTATTGTCTTCGGATTGCTGGTGTAAATACTGAAATATCTCTCTGTTAATCTCCTCACTCTTTCTTCGTCGCTAGAGTACTTAGCGTGCAGAATCTCGTGGATTAGCGTGGCCAAAGCCCTGCTTTTGACATATGATCGCGTGATTTCACTCCCGTGTTGTCCTGCCAATTCCCTACAGAACTCGAAGCTTCTAGGGAAGATTAAGATCTTTCCAGCATCACCTCTCCATCTCCCGGCGAGACTGTTCCCATTCTTCTTCTGACACGGGAAAACTCTGACCTGAATGTCTTGGACCAAACTTTTGTCAATGTGTTCTCTTTTCAGTATCCAATGAATGAACCTTTGAAACAAGGGCTTCTTCAGAGTCTTAGAGACAAAAGAAGCATATTTCCTATAGAAATCGGCGTGCCGACCAGAAACTGTGACATGATTCTGAACATGAGCGTTAATCCGAATCTTGTTTGACAACATTCCCATTATATTCCCATTCTAACAGCGTTTCACAACCTTGGAAAAACCGAAAGGCTCGGCACATTCAAAAGGTTACATTACTATTGTCAACATCTAATATTAGGATTACTAGCACACCTGGCGCTCCTGGATCCAAGACCAGGGAATCAGACCAGGATAGACAAGTTCGTACATCTTCGGTCATGTTATTGTTTATGTATGAGATGCGGGTATTCTCAGGTCTCAAGGGATTCTCTGATGGGTAACCGGAAATGCGCGAGATGCGACACAATCCTGACTGATGAGGATGTCCTAAAGATCCAAAGTGAGGACGGTTCGTGGGAGGTGATACCTATTCCCCTCTGCCCACACTGCTTCTCGCATCAACTTCGCACCAAGACCAAAGGCAGCCACAGGGATCCCTAGAAAGACAGCGCCTGAAAGATGCGCGCGCGCATTCTGATCTTAGTCAGGCGAGTGTGTTCCTGAGGCAACTACTTAAATATGACGCGTGTCATATCCTCAGGCAGGTCACCATATGAACCACAAAGGAAAATCCTTTTTGGAAGGACAATCGTCCCTTTCCTCTTCTCAAGAAGACAGCCTTGATGATGGCCAAGTACACACAACGGATGCACTTGTCCACTCTACGTCTCTGGTTGATGTTATGCTGGGCCGCCGAAGCATTAGACGCTACCAGCGGAAGGAAATTCCTAGAGCTGCATTGGAGAAGATTCTTGAAGCCGGGAGGCAGGCTCCATCAGCGATGAACAGACAACCGTGGCATTTCATCGTTGTCACGAATCATGCGATCAAGAAGGAATTGTCCAAAGGGCTCTTCACCAAACACATCAGGGATTCTCCAGTCACAATTGTAGGATGTGCGAAGACTGGGCTCCTAGACAATAAGTGGTCAACTATTGGCACCTCAATTGCCTTGCAGAACATGNNNGACTCTTGGATATCCCGATGAGACACCTCAAAAGAAGAGCAAGAAACCTATTGAGAAAGTAGTCAGCATCAACAAGTTCTGATAATCTATTGGCGCAGCATTCTCTGCACAAACGCTGAGAAACTACTGAAGCTAATCCAATGAACGGGTGTCATTGTGCATCCTATGTCAGAAAGTGATCATCAGTCTGCCTTCGCCGATTGATGACACCTCTGATATACGCAATTTGTCCACTGTGATGGAAAATCTCATTTAGATAGAGCAAGAGACCAAATTGCCGCGTATTCTTGACATCACTCCACAAGGAGATTTCAGCATCGAGGTCCTGTGGTGTCAGTCTTTCGAGCTCGCTCATGAAGTTCTTTCTCCCTTTCTCCATGTCGCTCATGATCTTGCTGAAGGAGTACGATTCGTTGCCCACGTAGTTTTCAGGCCAACCGTCAAGCTTGTACTCTGGATCACCCTTCAGAATCCGATATATCCCTGCGTTCCATTGTTGGGAGAGATGTGTAAGTATCCATCTCAGGGAGTTGGCCTCGGTCACGGGCTTCCAATCAATCTCTTTTTCAGAGAGGTCTTCCATTTTTCTGTCAAGCATCTGGAAACCAAGTTCAGCAAAGGTCTTGATCATTGTGGTTCTATCAGACATTCAGTTCACCTGGAAAGCACGCACTACAACTGAATCTTGTGGATTTAAGTCTTGGTGAACAGTGTTCTTCTCCTAGAGACAGTTCCATCAACCGAAAATCAGCTTGATAATTGCCAATCAGCCCAATGTTTTGCAAAGCCATCTTTGAAAATCCTTATCTCTTGCTCATGTCACTAGTGCAGTTCAATTGAAGGAGAAGGTTCTTGAATAAGCCAGAGAGGAAGAACAGCCGCTTGATGTTGCTTGGGGCAGCGCACTCCTTGAATCATTCTCTATTCGTCGTCGCCCCACCTTTGTTGACGATGATTCTAAGCAGTCTCAATGTGGCGAAAAGTGAGATAGGGTTGGTCGCAACAATCGCTTCTTTCATCTATGGAACCGGGGCTCTGGCTGGAGGACCATTGGGAGATAGAATCGGAGAATCCTGGACGATCACAATTGGTCTTGCATTCTCAGGAGCTGCAACTTTCATCATGCTAGTAGCTGAAGCGACTCAGACCATCTACATCTATGCATCTGCACTGATCATGATGGCAACGTGGGCAAGCCTCTATCACCCAACAGCGAATTCATTGATTTCCAAAACCTTCAAGGATAAGATGTCTGAGGCGATGGGGCTGCATGGAGTTGGAGGAACAGTGGGTATTGTCTTGACCCCGACCATTGCGTATGCGATTGGTGCAGCGTTCGGATGGTCTCTAGCCTTCGTCTTCTTCGGATGCTTGTGCATTGCTGCTGCAGTATTTGTCATCAAGGGTTTCCGGAAAAACGATGGAAAAAGAGGTCGGTCGGGCACGATATTGGATGCGTTGAGGATTCGGCAACTCTGGTTGCTCCTAGTCTTCAACGTGACAATAGGTCTATTCATGAAAGGAATCGAATTGTTTTTCCCGACATACCTTGTAGAAAGCAGAGGCATCAGTCCAGAGTGGGCAGCATTAGCGTACACCTTCGTCCTCGCTGCAGGAGTGCCCGCGCAATGGATCGGGGGAAAAGCTGCTGACAAGATCGGCTCACGAAAAGTGNNCGTAGTGAGTCTGGTGGGTCTATTGCTGCTGCCAGTCCATCTGGTGGGTGTAGCGGTTTTCATTGTCGCCTACGGGTTTTCCTTTTATGCACATCAGCCTGCCCTAAACTCGTTGACGGGAATCCTTTCACCCCGCAGTCACCGGGGTGCAGTGTACGGTGTGTTTTTCTTCACGTCGTTCGGTCTGGGCTCAGTGTCCCAGCTTGCTGCAGGGATTATCGGTGATCTCTATGGGTTGGACGTTGCATTCTATATGTTCACAGGGATCGCACTAGCTGCCTTGCTCCTGTCTCTGAAGTTGCCCGACAAAGCGGGAAAACGTCACTCGGATGGGAATTCGGTTAGTCAGTCAGACTGAAATCAGGTAGAGGCATGATGCCAGCAGTTTCCATCATGAATCTAGACGCAGGATTCATAAACGCTATGTTTCCAGTGAGGTCAAACATGGACTGCGGGGAACTCTTGCTTGTGCTGTTCATACTTCATTGGCAGAACTGCCTTGGTGGATGGTATTAGGTTGGCAGGAACAGAGGCTTGGACAATAGTGGCCATTTTTGCCTTGATGTTCACAGGGATCACAGTTGCAGCGCTTTGGTTCGCCCACTCCTCCTCAAAGATTGAAAGCCGGAAGGAGCTGCAGAAAAGGAAGATAGAGGTTGTAGATCGCCACTTCAATGACATGTTGCGCCTGGAATGCCCATATTGCAACACGATCTACAAGCCAAACGAGTCAGAATGCCCCAACTGCAGAGCGAATACAAAGAAGATACTTTTCCCAGAAATGCCCGACTAGGCTTGTGTGGCTCGGGCTTCCAATGAGTCGTTCCTTGGGTAAGGACTCTTTCTAGGGTGATGCACCCGCATGGAAATCTAAAAAAGGTTTTCTGTCATAGCTTGCCCTGGTGTCTTTTTGTGCAGGAAGCCACGGGAAAGGTTGAGATAGAGCTTCATACTCCTGGTTTAATTGAGAAGCTGTTCTTTCTGTTCTCTGGAATGCTGGTGAGCGTTCCGTTCACGTTGTTTGTTGCTGGATTCTCTGACGTCCTCTGTTTCATCTTGCCAATTTTCTTCGCTCAGATATGTTCGACAGCTATTGTGACCCCCTTCGTCGAAGAATTCGCCAAGGCCTATCCACTTGTCTATCGTCATGGTGAAACCAGAAGATCCCTTTTCATCATGGGTTTTCTAGTCGGATTGGGGTTTGGTCTCGCAGAGTTTTTCTTATATGTGTTGGTTCTCGAAGCTCCGTTACTTGTCAGGCTTCCAGGAATTTTCTTCCATGCAGCAAGCACCTCGATCGTCTCCTACGGAATATCAACAAAGCGCCCATTTCGATTCTATATGGTCTCTGTGCTGCTCCACTTTTCAATCAATTTCAGTGCGATTTTGGGCGTTCCCGCCTGGTACGTTGGCGGAGCCCCGGCCATAGGGCTGACATATCTCCTGTGCTTGCACCTGTACCGGAAATTAACTCGAGATGGAAACACGACTTCTTGAGGAGTCAAAAACATAGCTTAAATAGGTGGTCAGACTATACCTTTCGCTCTCCCACACAAAGGAAGGTGCTTTGTGGAGGCTTATTTGGATGAGGAAACCACTAGTTTCCATTGTTTCTGCTGGCTTATCAAGATTCGGCAAACGAGAAGGCCTTTATGGCAGAGAGCTTTTCGTGGAAGCAGCAAGTGAAGCTTTGGACAGATGCCCCAACCTCAATCCTCGACGAGACATTAAAGCCGCGTTCATAGGCATGATGGGCGAATCCTTTGAGCATCAGGGCCATGCAGGCCCAACCGCAGTCGACTGGATTGGTCTATTGCCTATGCAGGCTTTCCGGACAGAGAGTGCTTGTGGGTCTTCAGCCACAGCCATTCGTTGCGGGATTTTCGCTGTTCTCTCAGGACTAGCGGATGTAGTCATGGTTGGCGGCGTGGAGAAAATGACTCACCGAGCGACCTCAGATGTAACCGAGTATCTGGCAATGGCCTGTGACTTTCCATTTGAACAATGGAATGGCTTGACTTTCCCAGGATTATTCGCCATGGTGGCTACAGCGCACATGCATCGGTATGGCACCACCGAAGAGCAGATGTCTCTTGTGGCGGTCAAGAATCACCACCATGGAACCATGAATCCGAAGGCTCACATGCAAAAAGAAGTGTCCCTAGAAAAGGCATTGTCGTCGAGAGTGGTGGCTTGGCCTCTCAAGCTTTATGATTGCTCTCTCATAACGGATGGAGCCAGTTGTCTTATCCTGACGAAGCCAGATCTTGCACGGAAGTTCACTGATGAACCAGTGCACATCATTGGATCTGGACAAGCAAGTGATACGATTGGACTCTATGAGCGGACGGATCTGACCTCACTGAGAGCTGCGAAGATTGCTGCGGGCGAAGCGTATCGGATGGCTGGGATCAACCCTGCCGATGTGGATGTCGCGGAAGTGCACGATTGCTTCACAATTGCCGAGATCCTAGCGTATGAAGACCTCGGTTTCTGCAAAGCAGGTGCAGGCGGACCCTTCATCGAAGAAGGCCAAAGCCAAATCGGCGGCAAAGTCGCGGTCTGCACAAGCGGCGGACTAAAATCGAAAGGACACCCTGTGGGCGCAACCGGCGCAGCCCAAGCCTACGAAATCTACCTCCAGTTGACCGGGCAGGCAGACCAAAGACAGGTTGCAGGTGCTGAGATCGGACTCACACACAACGTGGGAGGACTCGGAGCAACAGGCGTGGTCAACATCTACAGGAGAGACTAGATAGTGACACAAGAATCCACTGCGTTCACAATAGAGAACTTCTACAACTTCATAAAGCATGGTAAACTCATGGCAGCTGAATGCAATACTTGTGGGAAGCTACTGCTTCCACCTCGGCCAATCTGCTCTGCATGCTTCTCCAAAGATCTGAAGTGGCGAGAACTGCAGAAGCATGGGAAGCTACTCACCTACACTGTTATCCACGTGTCTCCGAAGAGCTTTCAGCAAGCAACACCATACCCAGTGGGAATAGTCGAACTAGAGGATGGTGGACAACTGCCGGGTATGATCAAGGGTGTTGAGCTGGACCAAGTGAAAATAGGCATGAGTCTAGCTCTAGACGTTGAGCATGAAGCTGACCCTCAACAATGGCCACAATGGCCCAGATATTACTTCAAGCCAATGACATAATTTCCAGAGCATTTTCTTTCTTCGAGCTGCAATCAGTTTCTCCTTTTTCGCTGAAGCTGAGCGTGAGCAATGGCAGTACAAGACAGAACAGTCTTACCCGCACATGTGTTATGACGCTGGTCTGATGTGTCAGAGACGAAAAAACCTCTTGGTTTCTTGAACTGTAGAAACCACTTCGTTTTCCAAGAGCTTGCCGGCTATTTTCTCTCTCGCTACGTCTTTGCTGATAGGTTCAGCTCCCTGCAGCAAACTTCTAGGCATCCATCTTTCGATGAGGTCATATATATGGGTCAATCGAGGAGGGCTCTCTCTGTCAACAATTGCTATGGCAAGGACAAGCTGCAATTCATCAATTGCCTTCGAGAACTCGTATCTCTTGTTCTTCTGGTTGAATCCCAAGTTGTTTCGTAGCCCGCTTGTAGAAGTCCTCCCATTCTGTTCCAGAAAGCTCAGGATTCTCCCTGCCGTTGAGGTCAACTTTCTCTCTTTGCCCAGCCGATAGAAGTATGGGAGCATTTCCAGTGACACCAGAGAGACCTGCCTGCAGACGAGCTTTCCGTAATGAACTTACTTGTCTGAAGCCAGATTGTCAGCCCACATCCAAGCGTCCCGAAATTTCTCATCCCGACTACCTTTGGTAGCTCTGTAGAGACTTGGAAACTCTGTGTCCTTCACTGGAAAGAGAGTAACAATTCCATATCTATTGATGAAGTCTAACGCGTCATTCTGACTGGTCAAAAGGCTGACGCTTGGCATCTCGATCTGACTTCTATCAAGCTTCAAGTTATTATTTGTGTATGAAATCCATCAAGGTGGGAGTGTGCGGGAAACATCCCCACTGACATCAGCTTCGAGTGAGACAAAAGAAGGGGTGTGCTCGACTAGCCTGTTTGGTTCATGTTGCCTTCAGTCTTCAACCGCGAGGCGCCCTTGTGCCGTGGAAAGAGGTGTCGCGTCCGAAGACCGAACTTCACCAAGGAAAGCATCAAGGGAACTTCCATCAGCGGTCCTATGACTGTCGCTAGTGCAGCACCTGAATTCAGGCCGTAGAGGGTTGTTGCCACTGCGATCGCGACCTCAAAGTGACTGCTTGAGCCGATCAGTGTTGTGTCAATGGAGGTGGCATAGTCCCAGTTTGACAGCCAAGAAACGGAATAGGTTATCGCGATCATGGTGATGTAGTGGAGGAGGTTAGGGGCAGCAAGGTAGGCCACCAGCACTGGATCGCTGAGGATGATCTCGCCTTGGAAGGAGAACATGACAACTAGTGTCAACAGCAAGGCGATGATGGATATCTTGCGTACATGCCCAAGGTATGTGTTTTCAAACCACGCTTTCCCTTTTCCACTTATCAGTAGTCGTCTTGAGATGGCGCCCAATGACACGGGAAGGGCGATGAAGATGATCACGCTTAGGGCTATGAGATCCCATGGAACAGGGATACCGCTCACTCCGAGGTAGAAGGCTGCTTGAGGAGCATAGAGCGCGACCATCAAGAGGGCGTTGATGGATGTGTTTATGAGTCCTTGCGCTAGATCTCCTTTGGCTAGCAACATCCACCACATCACCATCGCCGTGCATGGGGACATGCCGAGCAGTATGATACCGGCTCTCTGAATTGGGTCGGCCACGAGGAGGTTTGCGTAGAGGGTCATGATCGGTGGAGCGATGAGCCAATTGGCTATTATTGTGAGGAGCATTGGTTTCGGTTTTCGTACCGCCTTCTTAACGTCGGTGAAGGCGATGCCAACGACGGTTGGGTACATCATGAAGAACAGGCAGATTCCGATTGGAATTGAAAGTTGCGCGTATTTCAGAGAGTCCAAGTATTGTCCAAAGACTGGAAAGAACCGTCCCAACAGCAGGCCGACTATGATGCACAGGGCGATCCAAAGGGTTAGATACTTCTCGAAGATGCCGAGACTTGCGGTTTTCTCCTCCGTCATGATTCACCCAACTAGCGAATTTGCTTTCCTACGTCACACAGGTTATATTCAGAGATTTAAATCTATTAATTTAAATCTTTCGCCTTTGATCCAGAGTAGACTAGTTGCAGAGGATGGCAATGGGGAAAGCTCTCTACGTCTGTTCTACTGGCGGAAACTCAAGAAAGCGAAAGAGATTCTCAGTCAGTTCAGGTCTCGCGACTTTGTAGAATACCCACTTGCCCTCCTTTCTGTCTCGTACAAGTCCAACGTTTTGCAGGATGTTCAAGTGGTGAGATGCGGTTGGCTGTGTCAGATCCAGGGCGATCGTGAGCTCACAGACACACATCTCTCGAATGCTTAGAAGCCGCAGCATCTTCAACCGTGTTTCATTAGCAAGCGCTTTGAGCAAACGGCTTTTTTTTCGAAGCATATCTAAGTCAGTTGACTGCGCAGCAAGTGTCGTCAATTTGTCCGCATAGTCCTTCAAGCGTTCTGATGGGCGAAGCCCTGAACAGATGAGTCGTTCAAGTCTCTTGCCGGATTTTCGAGTTTGGTTTGTCGATGGCATTTCAGGGAGCCTCTGAGTGTTTTGAACCTTGCATTTGTGTAGACTTTCTAACAGATTTAAATATTTGGATTTATGGAAAGCATGATGATAGTTCGATATTTTTAAATATATGCATATGTTTCTCTGTTGTAGGCACTCTAGGGGTGCAGAGCAGAGATGCATGAAATGAGATCTACAGAGCTAGAAGTCGAAGTAATCGGTGTCAGTCCACCGTGCACTCGATGTAAGAAAGCCGAGGAAAATGTTCGGAAAGCAGCTTCCAGGCTGTCCACTGAAGGATACAAGGTCAAAGTGAGGAAACTCAACATAACAGCGAACGAAACAATTTCCAAGTACGGAGTCCTAATGTCCCCAGCGATCGCGGTGAACGGCACAGTCAAAATCATGGGCAAAGTTCCCGACCCCAGTGTAGTCGAAAGACTATTGAGACAACTAGTCTAGGTGCCGTTCTTGGAGAAAAGGCGTCTTGCCAGAACTGTGCTGATGGTCGGATTCATCCTTTTCTTCGTAATTCTGATGTTCAGAGCCATCATCGGCGCCTATACGCTGACACCAACGTCAACAGCAGAAGATCTCGAAAGCCTACCCCTCTGGCAAATCCCCTTAGCCTACATGTGGGATTACATTCAACACGGATGGATCTGCCTAGGATTCGCCTTCACTATCTCAGGCCTATTCTCTGAGTTCATTCCGCAGAGCTTCATGATCCGATACATGAGCAGCAAGAAACCGATTTCCTATCTCGTAGCCACACTCCTAGCTCCAGTTTTCTGCGTTTGCTCTTGCACAATGGTGCCCATTTTCGCAGGACTGATTTATGCAGGTGGTGGGATTGGACCAGCTTTGACATTTCTAATTTCAGCTCCCGCCAACAACCTCCTAGCGGATATAGTGACGATACAAGTACTAGGATGGCAGATCGCGGCGGCAGACATGGTTGCTGCTGGAATCAGCGCAGTAGCCATCGGCTATTTAGTAGCGAAATCTCCGTGGGGCAGAAAATTCGAACAACAGTTCGAGANNCGAGACAAGTAGGCCTCAAACATCTCACGTTGAACTCATCAAGCAGCCTCTCGATGAACGACTTTGGAATGCGTTGAAATTCGGAGGGTTTCTGGCCAAACGCATCATACCGCCATTTCTGGTCGGACTTGTAGCTGTCAGTTACTTTCAAGCCTTCTTCCCGTCTGAGTTGGTCAGCACATACCTTACAGGTGCTTTCGGGGTGGTCTTGGCAGCGTTGTTGGGAGGGCCTTTGTACACTCCAACTTTGATCGAGGTTGCCTTGGGCAAAGCACTCGTGGATCTGGGCATGTCTCCTGGAGCAACTGTTGCGTGGCTTCTGGGACAGCCATACGACATTCCCAATTCCCTATCGACCTATCGAATAGTGGGATGGAAGATTGTCGTAACATATGGAGTTCTTGCTTTCAGTTTTGCAGTTCTTTCAGGAATCATCTATGGTCTACTGGTAGGTGGCCTGTAAGGCAGAGTAGTGAACAACGTGCTGAATAACCCTTGGTTTCCCACGATAAACTTGGAGAAGTGTGACGGATGTGACGGGGCACACAAGTGTGTACGTTTCTGTCCCCACAAAGTCTTTGACCTCAACGAGGGAAGACCGTCTGTCGTAAATCCGTTGAATTGCGTCTATGGTTGCTCTTCATGCGCTAGCCTTTGTAGGAACGATGCAATAGTCTTCCCTGCAATGGACGGTGTCATGAAGAGAGTGAAGAAAGATTCATTCTTGCACAGAGTCACATGCAAAAACTGTGGAAAGAAGTTCTTAACTGATAGACAAACGCATATTTGCTTTGACTGTGAAGCAGAGATGGAAAAACGTGGACGACGAAGATGAACCATCTGAGTGGTTCTCTAATCGAATCAAACTAGGAAGACACTCCTCAGCACCGCACGGGCAGAGGAAGTTCAAGCCCCACTAGCAGACCTTGGGAGGATCAGCACAATACTGATTCAGAATCCGACAAGGGAACGCTCACATCATCATGAGAGGATTGTTGCAGAGAAGTGAGAGCCCGAGACCGAAACGCCCGTATTTCAACCGAAGCCAGAATTTGGAGCTTTCAAACCATGCTGCTGAGGTGGTATGCCCAACATGGACGAGATTTACCGTGGAGACATACCCAAGATCCCTATCACATCTTGGTCTCGGAGATGATGCTTCAGCAGACACAGGTTGCTCGAGTCATCCCGAAATACCTTGAATGGTTGGCGACGTTCCCAACATTTGAAGCATTGGCATCAGCCCCTGTGGAAGGAGTGAAGAGGTCATGGCGACCCTTAGGTTACAATTATCGACCAGTGAGACTACAGCAAATAGCAAAAATTGTGGTGAATGACTTTGAGGGCAAACTGCCAAGTAGCTATGAACAACTTGTCACGTTTCGTGGAATCGGTCGCTACACAGCTGGTGCCATTCTCAGTTTTGCCTTCCACCACGATGTTCCAATTGTGGATACTAATATTCGCCGTGTCATTCAGCGCGTCTTCGATGTTCATGGTGATCCTACCCGGAGTGCTGTGCAAAGAGAGATCTGGCGATGGGCAGAAGCTTTGATTCCTGAAGGAAGAGCA
>JABAOC010000558.1_pt1 | contig 31846 bp, 31 predicted proteins | sample 7062161 | NCBI WGS metagenome assembly JABAOC01 (sample SAMN14538625, study PRJNA623070) | marine sediment metagenome | biome: marine biome [ENVO:00000428]; feature: marine pelagic biome [ENVO:01000023]; material: deep marine sediment [ENVO:00002113] | place: India: Gulf of Khambhat ... | reverse complement strand
CTTGGTGTCGTCCTTTCTGATGGGCATAGCGTCCTCTCTTTGTGGTTATAGGCCCATCCCTCAAAACCGGCAGGGGCGGGGTGGGTGTGTCCGCACGGTAGCCAACGGGATCTCGGAGGTCAACCCCCTAATCCAAAAAGTCGGGGGTCGCGACGGAGGACTCAAGGACGGACTAGGTACACCTCATTGGACGGACCCCCACGTCAATAAGGCGGATCCTTACTCGACGAGTGACCTCATTGTACGAGGTACTCATTATGCCTTACATTTTGTAATGTCGGGATTACAAAATGTAATGTCCGAGATTACAAAATGTAATGTCCGAGATTACAAAATGTAATGTTTTCCCGGCGACCAAATAGTTCGACTTACGCATTTCTCTCCGCCGTCCTCAGAGGGGAAACGGAGAGTATTCTGCAAGTCGATTCTTCAACCCGTCGAAACCACGGGACTCCTGACTTGCAAAATAGGTTCGTAATATATCTATTCTAAGAACAAGATTTCGCGTCCAAGCTACAAGGGTGGTATAGTCCTTCCAGCTTGTGCTGCTTGTGCTGTGACCCTCTGAGGAGTGAGGGCATGTCGGACGACCGATTCACGGAACTACTCGCCATCTGGAAACAGGACTCCCGGCGAGGCACCTCGCAAGCCAAGACGCGACAGTGGAAGCGGATCGCCTCCACTCTCGGCGTGTCGATAGACGAGGCGAAGGCTTTCGGCCTACGCCTTCTGGCATCCGGCGATGAGACGGGCACTCCCTTGAAGTCCGACAACTCCTTGGTCGCTACAGCCGGTCCATCGTCGGATGCCTCCTTCGAGCATGAGACGCCCTACTGGCACGATCCTGCCCGGGACGTGTACGTAGTGTTCCTCCCCCACCTACCCAAACCCCTCGCCCTCCCGGCCCATGTGTGGGGCAGCATCAAGGCGGCCTACTCAAACTGGGATGGGTCGCCCGCTACCGTGGAACAGGTAGCGCGTACTCACGGCCTGACCCGTAGGACGGTGGTTGCCATCCTGCGGACCTTCGCACACACGCACACTGGCTCACCGTGGACGCGGGAGCACACGGAGGCCACGGACGTAGACGACCTCGTGACCGACCTCGTGTTGGCGAAAGAGGAGAAGGTTCTACGCAAGGCCGAGCAGGCGAACTGGGAGCGGACGAAGAAGAAGGCCGAGGCATTCGATCAACTGCGGCTGGGCCATCTGTCGGCGTTGGACGAGTGGCTGTCCAAGCCGCACCCGAAGAAGCTGCGCCCTACAAGGTCAACCCCGAACCCTTCCGGTGATACGATGGTGGTGGTCGGCTTGACTGACCTCCATATGGGAGCACCGAATCACGACGCGCCCAGGGCTGTGTGGTCGGCCCTCGACGGGCTGATGGCCACCCTGGCCCCTCGTATCAGCGGCAATCGATTGCACCAGTGGATCCTGCCCATTGGCGGCGACAACATGCACTACGACACTGTGGGGTACACGACGACGCGCGGGACGAAGATGGAAACGTCGGAGGCCCGTGCCCGTGAGGTGGTGGTCGAGTACATGGACCTGTATGCAGAGATCATCCAAGACCTTGCCCAGAGTGCTCCCGTCCACTGTGTCCCTGTCGCGGGCAACCACGACCGGATGATGAGCTACGCCACGTTCGCGGCGATGCGGCTGGCGTTCTCCACCCACCACGGCGTGACGTTCTCGGAGTCCCTGTCCGACATACAGGTCGTCACGTTCGGCAGGACTCTGGTCGCCCTACACCACGGGGACCTGCACAAGCCGAAGGACATGGCCGGGATCATCCCCCGCGACTACGGGAAGGAGTGGGGGGAGACGAGCAGCCGATACTGCTTGATGGGCCACTACCACACGCCGGGGACGTTCGGGACGAAGAGCGGCCTGGAGTGCATCTACATGCCCTCCCTCGCGCCATCGGACGAATGGCATACCGACATGGGCTGGCAGAACCAGCCGTCCCTATCCGCCTACGAGNNTTGAGTGCATCTACATGCCGAGCCTCGCCCCCACGGACGAGTGGCATGAGTCCATGGGCTTCTCCAGTCGCCCGTCCCTGTCCGCCTATGAGTTCGACGATAGGGACGGGCTAATCGCAATCCACAAAATCAGGAGCTAGACCACCATGCCGCGAAAGAAGAATGGGGAAATCAAGTTGACGAAGCAGATCCGCCTCGACCCCGGCGAATCCATCACCGCCTTCCTCGAAGAGTTGGAGCGGGCCACCGGACGCGACCGGAAGGACGTGATCCTGGGACTCATCCGACAGGCCGAGTACACGGCACGGGCGATCTCCACCATCGGCGTGGGCGAGCGGCTGCGTCCGTTCATGCCCCCGAAGGAGGAGTCGCGATGAAGAACGGCAAGGCGAAGGCGAAGAACCGGCCCATCGCTCACTCCACGTACATCCTCGAAGGCATCCTGGCCGAGCACTTGACTCAGTGTGCCCTGGCTGTCGAGGCGATGGACCCGATCCACTTTCTCGGTGAGGACCCCAAGCTCCGGTTCGATGTTGTCCAGGGGACAGCCATCATCCTGGGTGAGACGGCACAGGCCATCGTTCGCGACTTCCACGGGATGCAGGACGCCACCCTTCGGCCCAAGCACCGCTGCGTTCGTGACATCGCGGCGGCGATGGTCGGCCGGATGATGATGAACAACCCCCTCGCCAGTGACGCCGACCAGGACAGCTACAAGTCTCACCCGTCCTGGGTTCGCTGGGTCATGGACGCCACCGAGTTCCTTCAGGCGTTCCACCAAGCCCTGCACGAGGACACCCCGGCGGACCAGCGCGAAACTGTGACGGCCCTGTTCTGCTCACCGGGTAAGTGGGGCGACGCCGAGGAAGAATGAACGCGCGCACCTATGAGTGCCGATGCCCCAAGCACGGGGCCAAGCACCAACTACGGAAGGGGCACGGCTTGTGTGCCCACCCGGAGTGCGTGTTCAACTTGATCCACCGGCAGTCCAAGTCCTCCCCGGCCATCCGTGACATGCTCAGGCGTATCTACGAGTACGGGGAAGTTGACGACTACGTGGCCTACGTCCTCTACCGGCTGGTCAGGTGCGTCGAACCCGTCCTGTCCAAGCAGCGGACCATCTTCTACACCCAGGACTTCCTGAATCAGAAGACGGTGGAGAAGCCGAAGTTGGCTGCCGAGTGCCCCTTCACCCCGGAACTCGAAGAAGCCATCGTAGAGGAGTCACAGCTTTGCTTGACGTATACGCCGGGGTGTCACCAGTACAGGCACACGTTGGCCGGTGAGGTGATGGACTACATCGCGGATACGCACGGCGAGCACTGGACCCTGTACCTGTCGGAAGGGATCGGGGTCAGGGACCTCGCAAGGTTGGAAGGAATCAAGAGCACCAAGGTTCGGGAGTTCGCCGGGGAGGTCGCGGTGGACGTAGAGCTTTGGGCAACCCGGAGACAGTGATGGCCACCAAGGCGAAGAAGAAGAAGACCCTGAGAGCACTCATCGAGGCCCTGCCCACGGACGACGTGCAGACGAAGGACCTGAAGACCCTCGCCCTTCAGTTCCTTCTCGACACGCCTCTTCGGGGTCAGGATAGTAGGCTCATGGAGCGTTACAGCCGACAGCGGTTGGACGCCCTGAAGCTCCTGTTGGAGATCACAAAGGCGGAAGAAACGGAGAGCTACCAGGATGCACTGGTGGCCCTGCTCGCCAACAACGACTACGAGGAGGACTGACAATGGAAGACGCGACCCGCGCCGCCGCGAAGGCGATGCTCGAAAAGCTGGAAGACCTGGGTGACCCCAAGGTCGTGATGCTCGCACTCCACTACGGAGACGTGGAGGGGCTGCCCATGCCTCCCATGCACGAGGAGGTCGAGGACGCCGAGCGGGTCGAGGACGCGAAGCGGCCGAAGCCGAAGGCCAAGCAGTTCGGCAAGACCCTCGACGATGAGCCGAAGGACTCCGACTCCGTTCCCCCGGAGTCTCCCGGCGAGATCCCCGATGAGGAGAACAGGAAGTCCAAGCCGTAGTGGCGTCCTCGACCACCATCCCGAAGAAGGTCGGTCAGGAGATCAAGTCCTGCCAGCGGTCCTTCGTCAAGTTCCTGCTCTGGCTGCGGATCATCGACATGGCCGGGAAGCTGTCGAAGCTACGGCTGCTCCCGGCACAGGACCAGCTTCTCTCGGACTTGGAGGCCAATCCCTGGCTGATCGTTTTGAAGGCGCGTCAGCTAGGGAGCACCACGCTCATCGCGGCATGGTGCTTGTGGCAGGCCATGCTCCACCAGAAGCGGGTGCTGGTCGTGGCCCAGAGCCACGACGCGGCAGAGAACATCTTCCGCATCTACACTACGTACTTCGAGAACCTGCCCAAGTTTCTTCAGTTCCCCGTCGGCCGGGACAACGTGCGGGAACTGGCGTTCGCCACGGGCGGATACATCAAGGTCACGACGGCCCAGTCGGAGTCGGGACGTGGCGGCCGGTACGACATCATCCACTGTACGGAGGTGGCGTTCTGGAAGAACCTGGGCCGGACCTCTGCCTCCCTGTTCCGCGCCGCGTCCAGGGTCGTCCTCGAATCGACGGCCAACGGCTTGAACGAGTGGCACGGCATGTGGACACGAATCGACGACGGGTTCACCCGCCGGTTCCTGTCGTGGAAGGACGACCCTCGATGCGTGTCCAACCGTAAGCCGAAGCAGATCCACCCACGGATTCAGGAGTGGAAGGTCGAGTACGGGCTCTCCAAGAAGCAGGTCTGGTGGGCACAGAAGACCTACGAGATCGACTCCAACTCCGACTGGAACCTCTTCCAGCAAGAGAACCCATGCTCCCCGGAGGAGGCGTTCGTCGGGTCCGGTACGCGATTCTTCCCGGCAGCCTTCCCGGGAGTCACGGCCCCCGATGATGGCGGCGGACTCATCCGGTACGCGGAACCTGTCAAGTATCACTCCTACGTGATGGGAGTAGACCCGAATCACGGAACACCGAATGGGGACTTCGCAGCGTTCGCCATCCTCGACGTGTCCGATAAGGAGGACGTGAAGACGGCGGCCACCTTCTGCGGCTACCCCTCCACGACAGAGTTCTCCGCCATGATTCTCTCGGAGGCGAGGAAGTACGATGCGCTGGTAGTCGTGGAGTCCAACGTCGGCAACCACGTCATCGACTTCCTCATCGAGAACGGCTACGCCAAGCAGTACCGGCGGACCCGACACAACAAGGTAGAGAACCGCTGGGACCAGTGGTTCGGGTGTCCTCTCACGGCACAGTCCCGCCCCCGGCTACTCGCCCGACTCCACGAGTACGTCGCGAAGAACTGGATGCGGATCACGGACCGAAGGCTACAGGCCGAGATCAACACGTTCGTATGGAACGGCAAGAGGTACGAGGCGCAGCCTCCCCACAAGGACGACATGATCTTCGCGTTCGCCCATGCCGTAGAGGGGATCTCCCAGGTGGGCATGATGCAGAAGCACGACCCCCTACCGTCCAGGCCGACGGGGATCACGGAAGCCATCCAGTACGAACTGGCTACGGGCGGAAGTTACAAGCAGGCCGAGTGGGCAGACGAGGATTCGTACCGGCGTGGAGACGTGGACGTGGAGACGATGGCCCCCTCCGAGTGGGCACCACGGTAAGTAAGTGAGCACTCTCTCACTAACGTAACCTTATGAGAGACAGCCACTTAGCCACCACCCACCCCGGAGTATCCAATGTCTCGATTCGGAGCAGACCAGATTGCGGCGATCGGTGACGCCCTCGCGTCCACCGCGCCTGCGGATACGCCTGCGGATACCACCGACAGTTCTTCGTCCCCCAGCCAGGACGTAAACACGGCTGACTCGTCTGGCCCAGACGTAAACAAGGCCACGTCCTCATCCGAGGGCAACCAGGGAACCGGCGACACCCCTGACACGGAGTCGAGCTTCGACAGCGACTCGACCGACGACAGGGACTCAGGGAAGGGAACCCCGTCAAGCATCCCATACAAGCGGTTCAAGGACGCGATCTCGGAACGTAACTCCCTGCGGAAGCAGTTGGAGGAGTTGCAGGCCAAGATCGATGCCCAGCAATCGCAGCCTACTCAGCCGACCCCTGACCCGGTGCAGAGTTCGACTCCCGAGTCGGACACTGGTTCGTCATGGCTCGACAAGATTCTCTCATCCGGTTCCGAGCAGGAGCAGGAGGGAGGACAGTTGGCCGACCGACTCGCGTACATGGAACAGCGGTTCCAAGAGTTGGAGGTCAAGCAGATCCAGCGGCAACTGACCCGTGAGGTTGACAGCCTCGTGGAGCAGTACCCGTCGGTGCCAAGGCAAGCCCTGCTCCAAGCTGTTGTGCAGGACCCCTCCGTGAACCTGACCCACGTTGCCGAGCAGTACGCTCTGTTCGTGGCCGGGATCGAGGAAAGGGCTCTGTCCCGTCACCAGGAGGCTGCCGCCCAGAAGAAGGCTGCCGCCCCCCGACCGGCGGGATCTTCCGGCAACGCACGGACGAGCCATCAGGGCTCCGATGATGCGAAGCCAAAGACGCTGAAGGACGCCAGCAAGGCGGCTCTGAGGCACCTCAAAGACACAAAGCTCTTCGGATAAGGAGTACCTACCGTGGCTGCGAATCTCACTACCTTCGACGGGATCCTCAAGGATTTCTACGTCGGCCCCGTCATCGAGGAACTGAACCAGGAAGTGTTCGTCCTCGACCACTTCGAGAAGGCGACCGTCCAGTGGAACGGACGGCGCGCGATCCTTCCCGTCCACGTCGCCCGTAACAGTGGCGTCGGCTACGCCGCCGATGGTGCGTCCCTCCCCGCTGCCGGTCAGCAGGGTTGGGAGGACCTTCAGGTGTCGGCCGCGAACCTGTACGGTCGGTTCCAGATCACGGGTCCGGCGATCTCGGCCGCCCGTACTGGTGGCACCAACGCCTTCATCTCCTACGTCGATGCGGAGATGGACCACCTGAAGAAGGACGTGCGTGACCGCGCCAACCGCTCTGCGGTGAGTGGTGGTCGTGTCGTCGGCTTCATCAACCAGAAGAAGGACGGGGGTGTCGCTGAAGTTTGGCAGTTCGCCGGGGATCACCAGAAGGTGACGGACGCCATCGCTGCCCGTGGGGCTGCGGTCGCGTGCCAGTTCATCCGGTGTGACACCTACGCCATCGTGGACACGGACAACGTGTCTGCGGCTACGGCTCCGACCGCTTCGGCCATGGCCACCATCACGGTGGACACGGCTCTCGACACGAGGCCCGTTCCCGACGGCGTCGCCATCGCCGTTCGGATCTCGGACGCGGACGCCAGCCTGGACTACCTGGACAACGAGTCGCTGGGCATCTACGGCAACCTGTTCGAGCGCACCCACTTCGGTGTCGATCGGACGGACGCCACGGGTACGGCGACGGCCCTTCAGTCCCAGGGATTCACCCAGGGCACCGCGACCCCCGACGCGGGTGCTGCGCTGAGTCTCGCCCGAATCCAGGCCGTGATGGACAACATCACGCTGGAGTCCGGTCAGGACTGCGACCTGATGATGATGAGCCCCCTTCAGCGGTCCCGCTACGTCGCCCTGCTGACTGGTACTCTCTCGACCGGCTCGGGTGTTCTGTGGTCCGACGCCGGCAAGAGCGACAAGACTGGTGATGGTGGTTTCACGAGCCTGGGCTACGCCGGGGTGCCGATCTACTCGTCCCGCCACGTCGATCAGGGCCTCATCATCTTCATGCGCTCGGACTCGTGGTGCCTTCTGGAGAAGGAGCCGATGGCGTTCGCGGACCTCGACGGTGCTGTCCTGAGCCGGGTGTCCGGCGTGGACGCCTTCGAGGGCTACATCCGGTGGTACTACAACCTGTGTGCCAAGGACCCCGGAGCCAACGCCATCCTCTGCGGACTGCTTCCGTAGTGGCGTGACGGCATGGGGCGGCGGGCTTGGTGGTTGGCCGTCGTCCCATGCGCCCGGTGCCGGGGGCTGAGGTAGACCCCTCCCCCGCTGTCCTCTCGCAGCGTGAGGTCCCCGCCCCCGGCACCGGGCGACCCAACCGACTACCAAAGGGAGGCCGAACGTGTGGGAGCTTCTGGTGATGGCAGCATCAATCTTTGGCTTCGTGCTTGGTTCGGCCCTCGTCCTCGAATTGATCGCCCTGGCCGCCCTGCGGATCAGGGCTGAGTTGCGTTTGGAGAAGGCACTCGCCCAAGCCGAACGCGACAACGAACTCGACAAGTTCCCGGGAGTCTAGGATGCCCAAGCACTACGACGAGAACCCCGGCCCTTCGGACAACCCCTGGAAGGCCGACCCCGCTAAGCGCATGAAGATGCGGCAACAGGCTGCCAAGGCTGAGGCTGAGGCTGAGGCTATGGAGTCGGAGGAGGCGGGAGCCATCGGGGAGATCCTGGGATACATCGGTGGCGCAGTCGCTACCGGCTTCACGGGCAACCCTGCCTTCCTCGCGATGGGTGGTCAGGCTGGCAAGGCTCTCGGCACCGGACTCGCCGGTATCGACGATGAGGAAGGCGTGGGGGATCTCATCAAGGGAGGCATCGGTGCCGCCCAGATGGCGATGAAGGCTGCCGGTGAGGCAGAAGCCGTCGAGGATGAGGACATGACCGAGGCAGCCCTGTCCGACAAGCAGTCCCGGTTCCTCGAAGCCCTGAAGGCGTAACCCATGCCGGACCTCACCGACCTGAGCCTGTCCTCCCTGGTTGCCGAGTCGAAGATTGACCGGCAGCCCGAGGAGCAGTCGTGGCTGCTCAACCTCAACTTCCTCGAAGGGCGACAGTGGATCACTTGGGACCGGAACTTGAACCGGTACGTCCGCGACATGCCGAAGTCGGGACGGAACCGGGTGACGGTGAACCGGCTCTTGGGAATCTACAGGAACATCCTGTCGCGCCTCTCGGTCAGCTTCCCCTCCACGGTGGTCCTCCCGGCGAGCCCGGATACCGAGGACATCCTCAAAGCCAAGTCGAGTGAGACGGCCCTTCGCTACTACTGGCAGGAGGACGACATCCAAGTGGTCGTCACCCATGCCATCCAGCACCTTCTCACGGCTGGCACGTCGGCGTTCCACACATTTTATGATCCCGGCCAGGAGCGGGTCCGCACCCTGGCGATCTCCCCCTTCGACCTGTTCTTCGAGTGCGGAGCCAGCGACCCCGATGATTCTTCCTGGGTCGCGATTCGGACGTACCATGCACGCGAGGCGTTGAAGGAGGCGTACCCCGACCACGCCGACGAGATCGAGAAGTCCCCCACCACCAACGAAACCCAGGTCACGCAGGACAACAACTTCAACACCCAGCCCGAGGATAGGGTCGAGGTGTTCGAGTTCTACTGGCGCGACGGGACCCATGTGATTGCCCTTGGGGACCTCGTGCTGTTCGAGGAGGAGGACGCCTTCCAACCCCGGTGCTTCCCCGTCCAGGTGATGAGGTACACGGACATTCCTGGTCGGCTGTGGGGGCTGTCCCTGCTCGCCCCTCTCATCAACCTTCAGTGGAGCTACAACCGCTTCCGGTCGCGTATCCTCGACAACGTGGACTTGATGGGTCAGCCGAAGTGGCTGGTGCCGACGACGGCTCAGGTTCCCAACACGGCGATCACCAACCGGCCCGGTGAGAAGATCCCGTACAACCCTGCGGGCGGAACTCCCCAACAGGTTCCTGCCGCGCCGATGCCTCAGTACGTCATCGACAACATCTCGCGTACCCAGAGTGAGATGGACGACGTGGCTGGACTGCATTCGGTCAGCCAGGGCAAGCGGGCTGTGGGCATCACGTCGGGCAAGGCCATCGAGGCCCTGTCGGCACAGGACACGAGCCAGCTACAGGTCACGCAGAACGACATTGAGAAGGCTGTCCGTGGGATGGCGAAGGCTGTCCTGTCGCTGATGAAGGCGCACTACACGGGCGGCAAGATGATGAGGATGCTCGACTCCCAGGGTCGGGTGATCTTCAACGAGATCAAGTCCACCGAGTTGGTTGACGATCCCGAGGTGTTCATCCAGGCCGGGTCCATGTTCCGTAACGAGGCTCAGGATCGGGACCAGCGCATCCTCGACCTGCTCCAGCTTGGCCTGCTCGACAAGGAGACGGCCATGAAGGAACTGTCCTTCCGGTCGGGCGACTCCTTCGTGTCGGACAAGATCGCCTCCCTCGCCCACGCCCGCGATATTCTCGAAGCCGTGAAGGCTGGGTACGAGGTGGAGATCTTCAGGACCGACGATCTCGTGGCGTTCAAGGAAGTCTTTGGCGAGTACATCCGTGACCCGGAGTTCTACACGCTGCCCCAGGATCGGCAGGACTACGTGAGGGACGTGTACGTCGCGGTGGAGCTTGGCCCGATGGCGACCGACGCCCAGTACCAGGAGGCCGCGACGAACGACAAGGTGTTCCCCCGTGAGACGGGACCGAAGGCCAACGCCGCTACCGTGGGCGGGAACATCGTCAGCCCCAACTCCCCCGAGGCACAGCTACAGAACGCGGCCGAGTACATGGACACCCGTGGTGCCAAGGCTGACGTGGAACTGGTCGAGTCGGCCCTCGCTCAGAGGGCTGAGGCCCTGACTTCAATCCCCGGAGGAGGAGCACTTTAGATGCCCCCGAAGAAGGTCAAGCCGAAGACTCCGAAGCCTGCCGGTCGGAAGAAGAAGGTCCAGGTCCACGCCAATGGGGCCGTGACCATCACCGAGGTTCCCGTCGCGATGGTTCCGACCCAGGAACAGAAGGACGACGTGGAGGCCAACCTCGACACGTTGATCAGCTACGACGCCATCAACCGGCTTGCCATCAAGCTGGGGCTCACCATCCAACAGGTCGCTGAGATCATGGAAGAAATCTCTGGAGGCAACTGATGGCGCACTTGGAGCANNCGCCCCTTGGCTGATCCCGTACCGCCTCGCGAGGTCCGCCTGCTTGGTTCCCTCGCTCAGAAGCCTACGGATCTCACGCACGTCGTCGGCGGTGAGCTTGGAGTTGTAGTGTGCCTCGCCCGAGGGGCGGGGGACGAGGCCATCGTCGAAAGCCATGCGTATGTTTTCGGCGTGAGTTCCCACGCGGAGATGGTCGGGGTTGACACACCCTTGGTTGTTACACAGGTGCATCACCGACAGCCCGTCGGGGATCTCCTCCCCATGATGGTTGGCCCACGCGATGCGGTGCGCCAGCTTGGGCGTGTTCTTGATGTTGAATCTCCCGTAGCCCAGCTTGTCCCTGTAGGCTGTCCACTCCCAGCACCCTCCGGGGTCCTTGCGGATCTTGGCGTTGAAGTTTCGGCTTTGGCGATCGGTAGTGAAGATAAGCATGGCCTACCATACTACTACGCTCGGACGGAGGTCAAGTCCTAATGGCGCACTTGGAGCACGTAGACAAAGTGGCCGCCTACTTCCGCATCATCGTGGATGAGCCCGACGATACGGACCTGGACGACGCGACCGTCACCGAGTTCCTTCAGATCGGGTTCTCGGAGTTCCTTCATCTGGTCAACCAGTACCAGCCGTACTTCAACCAGACGCTCGTGACCATCACCCTGAGTGATCAGGCGTTCTTCAACCTGGACAACTTCGGGAGTGGGTTCGCCATCCTTGGTCCCCAGGTTACGGCAGCCCGGATGATGCAGGCCATCGACCTCATCGAAGTGGACGCCAACGGGAACTTCATCCGTCGGCTCGAACCGGCGACCAGCCAGGACGAGGTGAAGAACTCCGTGGAGGACAAGTGGTTCCTGACCACGGGAGGGCTCGCGTTCAACCGCCGAATCAGCGGGACCTTCGAGCTTCACTACGAGCCCGAGTCTCAGGTGGACTGGTCGCAGTTGACTGCCGGTGACGACGAGTACATCACCGACTTCGTGAACTACCAGGACCTCATCGCCCTCTACGCGGCCAAGCACTACCACATCGTGGACTCGTCGGAGAACAAGATGCTGATGATGCAGATGGCCAAGAGGGAAAGGGACTTCGAGACGTACCTGCAAAAGCGTAACTTCTCGGGTCCCCGTTACGTCGGTGACGAGGATTACTGGACCTGATGGCTATTCGCGGAATCGAGGTCGAGGTTCTGACCGAGGGCATCGAGGCCCAACAGAAGAGCCGTGGTTCCTTCGGGCAGAACACCTATCGGAAGGACCGGATGCTCGGAGTTCGTGCTGGCTTCGGACAGGTGGCTCAGTACGACACCACGTTCTCTCGGAACCTTGCCGGGGCAAACACGGAGTGGGGATACCGGGAGCACCTTGGTTCCTACGTGATGCGGACCAACTTCGGGCACCGCCAGATCGTCAGCGTGTTCTGGGCCACGGTCAACACGGGCAACTACCCTGACCGCTCCAAGCAGACGGACCTCTACCTCGTCAGCATCTACGATGAGACGACGGGGGACCGCTGGGAGGAACCTCTCTACTCGCGTACCTCCGAAGGCAACGAGGGTGTGACCCCGTTGCCTGTCCGGTACGGAACCTATGAGACGGCCATCGACCGGGACTCCCAGGCGTGGCTGGGTGTCACGTCCCCCAAGAGCTTCTACTTCGAGGAGTACGCCGACTTCCTGTTCTTCGGCAACCCTGACACGGGGATGATGGTCTACGTCCCGGCGACGTTCTCGACGCGCACGTTCGATCGGATGGTCACGGGGGTCGAGAAGTACAGTTGGTCGCAGAAGCCTGAGTCCGAGTCGGCGGTGCTCATTCGCGCCATGCCCACGGACGGGGAGTTCTCCGAGGGCTTCGCCTACCTGACCGACACGGAGTTCCCCAACCCCTCTGCCATCGCGTCCGTCAAGGGACGCATGGCGTTTGCGGTGGACCGGACCATCTTCTTCTCGGACCTCGACCGGCCCACGTCCATCGTGGACGCGAACTTCATTCAGGTCCCCAGCGAGGAGGACATCACCGCCCTGGCCGAGCACAACGGCACCCTGCTCATCTGGACCCCCAACGAGACGTGGGTGTACAGGTTGAACGAGGGGACGGTGGTGAGTGCGGGTCGGCTACAGAAGTTGTCCGACCATATCGGGTGCGTGTCCCCGACGGCGTGGGCCAGGGTCAAGTCCACGATCGCCTGGGTTGATACGAACGGAGTGTTCCTCACCACGGGCGACTACCAGATCACCGAGGTCAGCGAGCCCATCCGTCCGTTCTTCCAGTCCTTCATGCCCAACCCCCTGTCCTCGTACTTCATCAACACGGGGCACACGGACCTCACCACGGCCCAGCCGAACTCCTCCTATACCTTCGCCCCGACTGCCGTGTCCGTGGCCTACAGCCCGTACATGAACGCGGTCTACGTGACCGTGCCCGAGGAGAACATCTCCCTGTGCTGGTCGGAGGAGACGAACTCGTGGTCGGTGTGGGCGTATGAGTCTACGGCTTACGTCGTGGGCAACACGTCCCTCGTCGGGACCGTGCAGAACATCACGAACCCGTGGGTGCTTGCCGACCAGGATGACCTGTTCCTGATTGGGAGCACGGACTCCCAGGCCCTTACGGACGAGGCGCAGTCGGCAGGAACCACGGACCTGGACGATGATACGACCGCCCGGTCCTACTACCTGCTTCAGTACGGTCGCGGAGGCGCGCTGGACAGGTCGGTGTCCGATGAGGACTACCGGCTCATCATGGGCAAGTACAAGCGGGACGAGGTGGCGAACGTCACCAGCGACACCAACGTCTACTTCATCGACCGCTGGATCAAGATCGAGAACGGCTTTGCCTTCTCCGGGGGGCAGACGGCCAACGCCCACACGTACTTCCTCCCGATCTCGGCTGTCATCCCCGACACGCTCGCGGACGGCGTAGATAAGTACACGCTGAGGTTCCGGTTCGATAACACCAAGTGGGAGCCGGTCTTCAACGGTGGGGGCTCGACGGAGATCGACTTCTACCTCCCGCCCAAGCGCATCGCGTCCGTGCTGGGATACGGACCCGGTGCTCCTACGGCAGCCGCCGAGGTCCAGTGCTACGACAGCGGGACCGGCCTCCCTTCCGCGACGGGTGACGAGATTCGGATTCGCTGGGACGGCAACCTTGCCGGTATCCCCGGCGGGACGTGGACTCACCAGCCGTACATGAACCTTCAGTGGGAGAAGAAGGAACCGCTCATCTTCATCCCCATGCGGCTGAGGAACACGATCATCACCGGGACCTACGATCTCTCGGCTATGGGGATCTCCCCCATCACCGCGACCGTCGAGGACGTGGGCCGAGCCACCAGCCAGAACATGAGCATGTGTTGGTGGGAGCAGTACACCACGTCGTCCCTGCGCTCCGATGATTCGGTGGCACAGCCGGTGGACTGGCTCTACAAGACGGACGCCGTGGGTCCCGACGACGGCGTGACGTACAAGGCGCGGGGCATTTGGCTGCGGCTTATGAGTCACGGGTCAGCCGACGCGGCGGACAGGCTCTACCCGGATTGGATCTACGGCCCGTTGAACTTCACGATGGCCCCCGACTACAAGGCGTGGAACGGGCAGATCATCGACCACACCGGGACGCCTGCATCCATCACGGAGATTCAGGACGCCTACACCCTGCGGACGCGGGTGAGGGACTTCAACCAGCTACTCCGCTACAAGGTGTTCGACAACAACTTGCAGTACGGGAACCCGGGCCAGTCGGGACAGGGCAACCTGCTCATCGACGATGAGGAGATCAACGAACTGTCCCTGCGACTCAGCACCAAGGGGCAGAGCTTCAGCTTGATGATCTTCGGGTTCATGCAGGACAAGGCCGAGGCCATCCAGGTGGAGAGCATCAAGGCAGTCCTTCGCGCCGTCGGTGGACGTAGGCGTAAGGGCAAGAACATCACCGCCAAGTCCCAGCCCGAGGCTCCGTAGTGGCTACCGTCCCCAAGCTCACCCGGCTCATGCAGGAGCCCTTCGTCCGTCCGTCCTCTGCCATCGAGCAGGAGGCCGAGGAAGTACGGGAGGAGCAGCGGCTTGTCGTGGACAGCTTCGGGATCGTCATGCCCCAGAACGCCGTGACCGAGCCCCTGCTACTGGACAACGCCATCGCCCTGACTTCCGGGGAGTACGGGGGAGCTACCTTGACAAAGGCCGACACGGTTCTTTCGGGGACCGTTCCCGGTGGTGTCATCGCGGGGGCCTACGTCTTCGAGAACCACGCCCTCGTGACGGGGCTGCGATTCACCAACTCACCGGGACACCGGGAAGGACTCATCACCATCCGGTCCCCTGCCCGCGTCAGGTTCGTCGGATGCACCTTCGACAAGGGAGCGTCCCTGCCAGGGTTGATGATCACCGTAGAGTCGGGAGCACGGGCTGCCTTTGTCGGCTGCCAGTTCAAGGGCGGTGCCCCTGATGGAGCCAACATCATCGACAACCAGGGTGCGGTCGCGGCGGACGTGCAATTGATTGCCTGCCATCGCCAGTCCACCAATCCGTTCGGGACCGTGACCGAAACGGGGAGCATCTAATGCCGTACCGCGACCAGCCAAGGAAGGCCACGAAGGAGCAGTTCTCGGCCAACACGACCATCGACGGTAACCGGATTGACCGTGCCACCGAGGACGTGACCGACCGCTTCAACGACATTCCCCTGGCTGACATTCGCCGTCGGTTCGTGAGCAACACGCTGGTCCAGGGCTGGACTCCCCAGGAAGCCGTCTTCTACGACGTGACGGCGAACGACCAACTCCCCTACCACCACTTCCCCTGGCTCGACCTCTACAACCACTGGCGCGCAAGGGACGACTCGAACTCGATGGTGGTGGACACGACGCAGACGCCGACGTTCCAGAATCCGTTTCGTATCAAGGGAACGAGTATCCCCGGCATCGACCACGAGGCGCGGCTGGCGTTCGACAACCATCCCCAGGGTAGGCAGTACGCCTGGACGACGACCCTGTACTTCTCCAAGCCAGCGGTGCTCTACGACTGGTCCATTATGATGCTGACGGACGTGGAGCACGGGACGGCGGCATCCCCCCAGAACTTCACCTACGATGGCGTGACGCCCCCAGAGGGTGAGACTGCGGGCGACCCAAGCAAGGACGTGGTGGTCTGCATCTCGGTGGACAACCCGTTCAACCCTGACCGGCAGGTCTACAGTAGTCAGGTGGTCGCCCGTAACAGGTTCGAGGTCAGCCGGGAGAACGTGTCCCTGAATGCACTTCCGGCCACGGGCTTTGCCGACTTCGCCCCTACCGTGTTCGGTTCGGCCCGGTTCACCAACGCCCTGCCCCCGGCAGGTATGTGGATGGACCTGAGCATGAACGTGCCCGTCCCGAGGAACAGTCGCGTCCGCATGGCCATCGTGATTCCGGCGTATGATGGCGTGGTGGTCGGCCCGGGTTCCTGGGGGGATTCAACCAGCGCGATCTACTATCCCGACCCCTGGTACAGAATGAAGCCGGGGAGCCAACTGAGTTGGTTGGAGGAGATCGAGTGAGCAAGGTAACGCGAACCCGACTCGCCCGTGGGTCGAAGTTGATGCCCGACCATACGCATGGGGCACTCGACGACATCGCCACGGAGATCAACTCCTCTAACGTCGAGGTGGAGCAGAGGCAGGACCAGTTCGGAATCTTCCGCGTCAACTTGAACATCGCTTACATCGACAGCACGTTCATCCGTACCACCAGTGACACCGAGTCGAAGTTCTCGATCCCCTTCACGCTGCCCCCGCTCCAAGAGGACTTCTCGATCACCACGTCGGCCATCGGTACGCAGACCCCCGGCGTGGCCCCGACCTACGTGCTGGACGAGGTGGCTATCTCCTTCGACCAGCGGTGTGAGGGTGGAGTCATCGCGGACTTCATGCACAAGGGTCTGTCGGTGGGGACGATCACCAGTAACGGCGTAGCGGCGGGAGACACGTTCACGATCAACGGCATCGTGTTCACGGCTGTCTTTGCGGCAGCCAACCCGGCACTCCAACAGTTCGAGGATCTTGCCTGGGCCGGAACCAACATCGCCGTCGCCAACAGCATCATCGCGACCATCAACCACCCGACCAGTCAGGCCCTCATCGCCGGGAGTGCGGGCAACAACGACGGCGTGTACGTCATCGCGGACGACAACAACACGGCAGCCGTCCCGGTTCGCGCCAGCCGTGGGGGCAACTTCCTCGACGGCACGCTGTCCACGTCCAACCCCGGCACTCTGCCCATCGTGCAGTTCGCCGTGGGTCTGGCAGGGAACCAGTCCCCCGAGGGAGGGAGGCTGGACTTCTCGGCCAACACCGACGCCTACGATCTTGGATTCTCCCTGTTGGAGAAGACCCCTTACTTCTTCGACAACAGCATCGTCCGGCCCGAGAGGGAGGTGATCTCAGCCGACCTCCAAAGCCTGAGCTTCATCGGGAGTAGGCGGGACAACCCCTACGTCATCAGCGACATTGGCAAGGTCATCGACCCGTACCGAACCTACGTCGCGCAGTTGAACGTCCACAGCCTCAATCAGTTGGAGGCCGGGGACCCGCTCGCGTTCTGGCACACGTATGCCTTGGTCAACGTCGTCATCTCCATGCGGTTCAAGGCCAAGCTGGTCGCGCGTGACTCCGGTGTCGGGACGGTCCAGAACATCCCCACCATCCATGACGGCACCAAGACCTCCCGGTCGGTGTCCATCACGGTCCCGCCCGTAGGAACTGAGATCGAGGCGGACGGGGCGGACGGATTCAACACCGCCCTGGCTGACATTGATGAGGTGTTCCAGACGAAGATGAACGGCGGGTACAACCGTGACTCGTCGGTCCCCGTAGAGGAGGACTTGGCCGAGGAGTCCTGCTACGAGATCATCGCCGTCCCCATCTTCCAGAACACGGACGAGGCAGGGCTCACCGCCGAGCGCGTTCTGGATGCGTGGCCCTGGGTGGGAACCAACGTCCAGCCGGTAGACGATCGGACGTTTGTTCGGATCACCTACCCGTTCGCACTCCACCACGTCGTCATCGCATACAACTGGCAGGGGTGGCTGGCTCCGATCTCCACAACATACGGTGTCACCCAGGCTGCGGACGGACCCAACTTCTCGGCCGAGTTCGGCATCGGCTTGGGCGAGGGGCTTCGGTCGGACAACTACGACTACACCCTGTTGGCCAACGACACGCTGATTGGGCCGCGTACAGCCAACTGGGACCTGACCCTCATCGATCGTATCCGTACCTCCGAGGTTCCCCTCGCGACGGACGGCACGGGACTCACCTTGGATTGGGACCTGGAACTCCACCAGATTCGACTGGTCGGGGCCGGGGGCACGGGCTACTACGCCCAGGGTCAGCCTATCTTCATCGGTGAGGCCAACTGGCCGGACACCAATGCCCGTGCCAACGTCAACGCCGTGGCCCCTCCGACTGGTGGACGCGAACAGTTCATCGAGGTCCGGTGTCGGTTGGAGGATGCAGTCAACGGGATTGACAACGCCACGGCGGGTGGCGGTCAGTCCGACGGGTCCATCCTCACCGGCTATCAGGGGCATTGGGTTTTCCTGATCGGTAAGAAAACGTGTATCCTCTAGTAGTTAGAGCGGAGGACTAGAATGGCCATCCGAGTGATCACAGCCCCGGAGTTCAAGACCGAGGTAGAGCGGGGAAGGACCGAGGCGTTCAAGACGAAGCGGCGGACCCGTGAGGAAGCCATCGAGGCTGCCCGTCGGTTGGCTGCGGAGACTGAGCTTGGTGTCGGTGCCGTAGAGGAGGCCACTGAGGCCGGACGTGCTGGCCTTCGGATGCGTGCTGCCCAGGCCCTCGCCGCCACCCAGGGACTCGAAGCCCCTGCCGGTGGTGCTCGTGCCGCGATGGCACGAGGGACGGCGATGGAGGAGGGTATCCGGGGAGCGGAGTTCGAGGCTGCCCAGGCTGGTCGGGAGGTCGAGGCGCGGCAGGCTGCGGCTGCCATGCAACTCGAAGCGGCCAAGTTCGAGCAGGAAGTCGGGACCGAGGCCGAGGACCGACAGGAGAAGATGGCCGACTACCAAGCGCAGATCAACAGCATCATCAACCGGCACGACGCTTGGTACGACATCGATGAGGCTGCGATCCGTGACGACATCCTGGCACTGGCCGAGTTCGAGACGGACCCTGTGCTCCGCGACTACCTGAAGCGGGAGGCGCAAAGGCTGTTCCTGAACGTCGATAAGGGGTAGAGGACGATGGCCCGCATCATCAACATCACCCGTCCCGGTGGGGAAGCCTTCCGTGAGCAGATCACGAAGAAGATGCCCCTCGCCCAGCGTCGTCGGTTCATCCAGCCGGGTGAGATCGGCTCCCTTGTCGGTACGGCTGCCAAGGCCATCGCCCTGCCGTTCCAGCTTGCCGAGACGGTCACGGGGATCGAAGCCCGAGAGATGACTGCCGAGGCCGCGAAGATGCGTGCCGAGGAGGCCAGGGCCAAGGGGCAGCGGGAAGCTGCGGAGGCTCCCCTGAAGGCAAAGACGGAGGCCCTTCGCCAAGCCAAGCTGCGGGGGGAGATCGCCAAGTTGCAGCTTGGTATGCCCGGTCGGATGGTCGAGGCTGGCGTGGCCGAGAAGCTGCTTGCGGAGGAGCGGGCATTTCGGGAGGGGCGGGAGGATCTGGCAGCCACGGTTGTCGAGGCAGAGGACCAAGCCGCGCTCGCGATGGCTGCGAAGGAGCGGGCGGACTACGAGGCTGCGGCAGCACGAGCCGCATACGAAGCCGCTGTCCCGGCTGTCCCGTCCGCCCGGTTGGCCGAGCCGATGGTGGTGCCGCCATCGACCCGTGCGCGTCGCGACCTCACGGTTCCCCCTGGAGTTAGCGGAGCCCCGCTACTGGCACAGACCGAAGAGGATATTGCCCGTGCCGAGGCCGAGGCCGAGGCGTTGGCGAGAGCGGCCAGGGAAGCCAGGATGCCCAGGCTCGTCCAGCCTGAGATCACGGGAGCCCCCGGTCCCGGCGTGCCCCTGCCACGGCAAGCGATTGCCGCCGTCGAGGATCTGAAGAGGATGCCGAGGGAGCAGGTCAAGCAGGTCCAGAAGGCGTTGAACGACAGGTACGGGACCGGGCTTGCAGTTGACGGCATTGCCGGTCCAGCAACGCAGAAGGCACTGGCTGACGCTGTCGCCGCACAGGTCCAGCCCCAGCCGACGCCCCGGTTGGAGCTTCCGCCCGAGTTCCAGGTCGAGGTCCCCCCCACGGTTCCCGCCGAGTTGGCTGGCATGGAGGAACTGGCGGCCACGGCTGCAAGGGCTGCAAGGGGGGTCGAGGAAGCCAGGGCAGAAGTCGCGGAGGCGAGGGCGGCCCAAGCCGCTGAGGCGGGACCGTCCCCGATGGAGAGGATGGCTGCGGCTGCTATCGCGTCCCCCGTGGCGAAGGCAGAGAAGGCTGTTGCCGATGCCCTGTCCGCCCAGGCCACGGCTACGCAGAAGCAGTTTGATGCGTCCGTCCTGGGTGCCATGCAGGAGCTACCTCAGTTCGACATCGGCAAGCTGGGGGCGGCGCGGTACCGCGACCTTCTGTCTGTCGGGACCAAGGCGGCGAGGGCTGCGATAGACCTTCAGATCGCCAAGGAGAAGTACGAGCGTGAGTCGGACCCGGCTGTCCGCGAGGCACTGAAGAACACGATCATCAACCGGAGCAACTTGCTGAAGGCACAGGCTGAGGCGTGGGAGAAGTTCGGAATGAACCCCTCCCAATACTTCAGCTACCTGCTCACCGTCCTGAAGGACGACGTAGGCTCTCGCCGCACCTACCAGGAGTCTCTGATCAGGGACCAGGAGCGGGTGGTCAATCGGCTGAGAGACACGGTTGCGAAGTACGAGACGGTTCTCGTCGGGGCTGGGAGTGAAGAGGATCAGATCAGGGCATTCGCGCAAGCTGCGGGGCTGGATTACGAAGCGGCGGCTAAGGCTTACCGGCAGAAAGAGGAACGGCTCAGGGCTGCCCAAAGATGGCTGGGTACGAATCGTCCCAAGTTGAAGGAAGAGGAGGCATACCTCGACAGGCTCCGTCAGGAGCTAAAGGGTATGCGGCTGGGCGCGCCGTCGGGTTCAGGCGGCGGCACCGTGCCCGTGCCGAAGAAGGCAGAGCCCGATGACAAGACGAAGAGAACCCTCGACGATATTTACGACGAGTAGGTCATGGCTGAAACCAATCCAAGGGACGAGCGCACTCTATGGGAGGTCGCCAAGGAGGCCAAGGCCCGTGGCGTGTCCAGGCAGGATCTCAATACCGATTTCCGGCAACGCTTCGGGTTCGAGCTTGAAGGGCTAGACCTGGAGGCCATGACGGTCGGGCAGGCAAAGGCCGAGTCCGCCCGTAGGGAGCAGCTTCGTCAGGCCGAGGTCGAGGCTGCGGAAGCGGGGATGCCTTCCCAGGAGATCGAGCCGGTGAGGCTTGCCGCACAGGTCCCGCCTCCGGTCCCCATGCCCGAGGCCCCGGCCCCTCCGACTCCCTTCCAAACCCCGGAGGCGGCCAGGGCCGAGGGGCGTGCCGAGGAGCTTGCCGAGCAGGTACGGCAGCGCGTGGACATTCCCGGCCTCATCGGTGTGGACCGCCCGGAACTCGTCCGCCCTGCCGGGATTGAGTACCCCGTCCGTGCTGCCGGTCGCGTGGTTGGCGCGGGTGTCGGTGCCATCAAGGGGGCCGGGGAAGAACTGGCTCGACAGGTGGACGTGCCCCTGACCCCTCCGGGCCTCGCCATCGCACGAATCGGAGCACCGAGAGAGGAACCGCCTGCCCCCNNTCCCCGGTCGTCAAGGCGTTCGAGGAGGAGGAGCGCATCCTCGAAGAGAAGATGGGATCGGCGTTCACCGCCAACTTGCGGGAGGACATGGCCGAGAACATCGACGCCTTCGCTGCGCTGGGGGCCTTCGTGGCGGGTGGCATCCCGACAGAGGCAGAGCAGGAGGCTGCCAGGGAGGGACTGATCCCCCTGGCCGAGGCCGCGTTCGAGGAAGGTGTCCCCTTCGGTGAGCAGGCCCTCGCCGGGATGCTTGGCGGCACGGCTGCCGAGTTGGCGGGGGGAGTGGAGACGTTCTACGCCCGACCCTTCACGAGCTTCTTCAACTACCTGGGTCCTGTCGGCGGCGCGCTGAAGATGATGAAGGCGGGGGCGAAGGCTCCCCCCCGTGTGCAGAAGGCCATCAACACCATGGCCGAGAAGTCGCGGGCCATCCTCGCTACGGTCGGGGACCAGCGTGCCGTGGAGATGTTTGGCGAGGCCGCCGTCACCGCCATGCGGGATCTCCGCGACCACCTTCCCCCGGCTGTGTCCAGGGCCTTGTCCAAGGAAGGCGTCAAGAGGGCTGCGGCAGCCGCCGACCGATTCTTTCGCGACCCTACCGCCGCCGCTCGCCCAGAGGTCCAGGCGTTCCTTCGGGAAGTCATGGAGACAGGCGGGGACCTGGAGCGCACTATCCGTACCATCGGAGAGGACATAGCCAGGGAGGCACTACGCGAAGGCGGGGTCGCTGAGGCCCCCGCGAAGATGCCCACCACGCCAGAGGAGTTGGCGGAGGCGGCACTCTCACCAATCGCTCGGGAGCCCGCCGTCGTGTCCCCTGAAACCGGGGGCGTGATCCCGATGCCGACGCCGGAGTCGAAGGCACCGGGTGTCTATGTGGGTGCCTTCGAGCGCGACAACCTTGGTATCCACGGCGAGGGCCCATACCCCGGCATCGGCGGTGGCGTCCCAGAGGTGCAGAAGCTCGCCCCGGATGCCCCACATCAAGTGGTCGAGATCGACATAGAGAAGTCCCCCGAGTTGCAGGGCCTCTCCGACGAGGCCGCCAAAGCTATCGGGATCGATCCCGCCGAAATGGGCAAGCACATTGACGAGGCCCTGAGCACCTATCTCCCACAAGTGCTCCGCAGCCCCTCCCTGCAAAAGGAGTTGAAGAGACGGCTCATGGGGGCTGTCACGCAGAGGGGGCTGAGGGGGAAAGACCTTCGCGAGTTCGAGAGGACCGTGGACCGGGTATTCCCCAAGCCGGGTGACGACCCCCCCGTTTCCTACCAGCTACGACTCCCAGATGGGGGGGTCGTGGACATGCTCGACTTCGCGAACCGGGTGGTCGGGGAGAAGGGCGAGTTCCGGCGTCAGGTGGTGGCGGAAGCATCCCAGGCAGCCGTGGCATCCATCGCCGGTCAGGCACGAAAGGCACGCCTGAAGGAGGCGGTGAAGAATGAGTACGGCCAGATCTCTGGCTTGTCGGACGCGGACCGTGCGACCAGGCTGGGCCTTAGCCCCTCTGAGGTACTGCCCGTCATCATCGACTTCGACCCGAAGGTCACGATCTCCGGCCTCCAAGAGCTTGCCCGCACGGGGTCACGGTACGCAGAGCCAAAGGCGGAGATTCGACGTATCGCAAGAGGGAAGGCTGCCGAGCTTTCCCGCTATGTCCCTATGGACCGCAGGGTGGCCGACTACCTGGGGATTCCGCCGGACAAGAAAATGTGGCTCCCCCCCGAGGCCAACTCCGCATTGAAGGCAGAGGAAAAGCTGGCCCGGATCATGGACGAGAACGGCGTCATGAACCGGCTCAATCGTTACGTCAAGGCCAACTTGACGGCGCGCAACCTGGGCACACTGATCAACAACGTGACGGCCAACACAGTTCTCCAGGTGATGCGGACCGGAGAACTGCTCACCCCGCTGAAGATCGCGGAAGCCGCCGCTGCCTACGGGGACTGGAAGAAGGGTGTCGGCAATACTCCAGGGGACCGTGCCCGTATCTACAAGGCTCTCGACCGCGCCAATATCACAAAAAACACCCTGGTATCCGCCGAGCTTGGTGGACCGACGGGGCTCCCAGGGCTGAAGACCTTGGAGAAGATTTACCAGAAGTCGGACACATGGTTCCGGCTCCACGAAGCCGAGCGTGTGTTCAAGCAGGTAGACGACGCCCTGAAGACCCTGAGAGACGGCGAGTACATCGACCTCGAAGTCGGCACGGGCAACAGGCAGCGGATCACCAAGGACGGTGACAGCTTCAGCATCGGGGGGAAGAAGCTGGACGCCGACCAACTCGACGCCGTGATCGGGCGCGCGTCGGTTCATCACGGCAACAAACTGTTCTTCGACTACTCGAAGAAGCCGCAGATGTTGAAGGCCCTTCAGGCGGCACCCATCATCGGCATGGCGTCCCCGTTCCTGACTTGGCAGATGAAGGCGTTTGCCCTGCCATTCCAGGCCATCCGGTCCAACCCGGTGCTGTCCTCCAACTCCTCAGCGGTCAACCGGCAGATGATCGGACGGTCTACGGGCATCGCCATTCGTCGGGCCGCGCTCTTGAAGGCAGGCAAGGAACAGCTACCCGAGGACCGTGAGAAGCTGAAGAAGGTCCTCGCGTGGTTGCCGGGTGAGCAGCGCAGTATGCTCTTCGACACGGTGGGTGGCTTCGAACGCCCCGGCGTCATCGGCGTGAAGGACCTTGGTTCAATCAGCTTCGCGGGGCCGATGGACCTCCTGCTCCGTGCTGGGCAGTTGGCTGAGGTGAAGTCCCGATTCGGGGACGTGCTGAGGACAGACCCCGCCACCATCGAGGACCCGAAGGAGCGCAAGATAGTCGAGCGTCGCCAGGAGCTTTTGCTCCAGGCCGAGTCGGGTCAGACGTTCGGCACCAAGACTGTGGCCGAACTCTTTGGCCTTGCCGGTGGCCCCATCATCGACGCCTGGAACTTGGCCACGTCCGAGAGTAGGCGGAACCCGCTAGGCGCGTCCCGAATCTACCGGGAGTTGCTACCCCTCGTCCTCCCCGGTGTCGTGGCTCGCGGCGTGGACGTGGGCCTTGGACTGGCTGCCCCGGAGATGGCGGCAGCCGACATTCCCTTCCTCCCCGGCGGGGACGTGGAACCGATCTCCACCCGCCAGTTCACGATGGGGGGGAGCAAACCCTCAGAGGCGGACTTGGACTGGACTATCCGCAAACTGTTCTCGTTTGGGACGAGGCCGATGGACGTGGTGAAGGAGCGGAAGGAGTTCTTCAAGGAAGCAAAAGCCAGCCTGATCGGCGGCCTGGAAAGGGCGTATGACCGGCGCATCAACACGGCGCGGAAGGCGGGCGACATTGAGGACGTGGCCCGGATGGTGGGGGATAGGGCCGAAAAGCTGATCTACCTCGTGCCCGCCCTCGCCCGCGTCGAGAGGGATTTCTACACGAACATGAAGTCGGTCGGCCTAGAAACCGACCTCCCCGACGTGGAGGTTCCGGGGATCGGCAAGGGAGAATCCCACGTGCTTGGCCTTATCAAGGATCATCGCGAAGGCAGGCTCACCGACGAGGATTTCCTTTCACGAATGGGGTACGTCCCGAAGGTCGGCAAATGACAACCTACATCGGCAGCAAGGGTCAGGCTTCGGACTGGTTCCGACAGAACTGGCCGAGTTTCGTTGGCTGGGTCGGGTCCGTGGTCGCGTTCGTGATCGTCGGCTCCACCCAGGTCACGAGGTTGGAGGAGGGGCAGAGGCACCTTGTCGCCGCCGTGGACCGGATGGCCGTGTCCGTAGAGAAGGGCGACTCCAGCCGGACAGCCCTCGCCCTACGGCTGGGTGACTTGGAGACGCGGGTGTCCGTCACCGAGGCCGCCGTCCATTCCCTTCGGGATTCGGCCAAGGCGGACAAGCAGACCCTCGATGACCTCCGCGCCGTGGTCGTGAGGTTGGAAGCCCTGGTAGACCGGCTCGACAGGAGCGGCCCATGATGCGGGGACCCATCGGCTCCATCGACCGCTACAACTCCACGGGTACTCCCCTGGGTGCGGCCGAGACGTGGACCGGCGCGTGGAACGACGTGGCCGCCTACTCGACCATCAGCATCATCGCTGAGGCAGACGTGGCCGGGACGTTGTTCGCGGACTTCTCCGTGGACGGCAACACCGCCCTTAGCCAGATCCAGATGAGCGATGGCACGAACGGGTCCTTCGGCATCCACAATCTCATCGTGGTCGCCCAATACTTCCGGGTGCGGGTTGTCAACGGGGCTGCTCCCCAGACCTCACTGTCCGTCCAGACCATCCTGAATACCGGGCCTCGCATCGCTCTGCCGACCTCCCGGCTGAGTCAAAGCCTTACGGACTTCGCCGATGTGCTGAACACCCGTTCGGCTATCTTCGGACAGCAGCCGGGGGGTGCTTACGCCAACGCAGGACTGGACGAGAACAACAACCTCGCCGTCGCCGTCAAGTCCCCACTGACCGGGTTCGGTGAGCTACGAAACGCCGAGCTAACCCCGGTCGTCCAGATCGATGCCACCTACGGGCTGCTCGACAATGTGGAGACGTTCACCGGAGGCACGGGGTCGGCTGACTCCGACACGGAGAACTTCCGCGTCCAGACGGGTGCAGGGGTAGGGGGCTACGGTGTCATCCGTTCCTTGCGTGCTCTCCGCTACCGTCCCGGCCAGGGAAGTGTCTTTCGGTTCACCGCCCTGTTCGATGGGGCCAACAAGGTTGCCAACTCCCTACAGGCTGCCGGGGCCTTCAACGCCACCAACGGCTTTTTCGTCGGGTTCGACGGAGCCAACGACTTCGGCGTGATGCACAGGACGGGTGGCCGCCACGAGGTCCGTACCTTCACCATCGCGGTCGCGGCTTCCGGTGCCGAGACGTTGAACCTCGAACTCAATACCGTGACCTACAACATTCCGGTGACGGCAGGCTCGATCCCCCACAACGCCTACGAGGTGGCGACTTGGTTGAACGCCAACCAGTCCGTGTGGGAGGCGTTCCAGAACGGGAACACGGTGGTCCTGTTCGGGTTGAATCCGGGTCCCCTGGCAGGTGCCTACACCGTAGGCTCGACCGGGACCATCGCCGGGTCCATCGCCCAGGATAACGCGGGGGTCGCGAACACGGAGACGTGGACCTACCAGGGGAGTTTCACGGACGACCAGCTTGACGGCTCAGGTCCGTCGGGCATGACCATCGACCCGGACAACGGCAACGTCTACGAGATCGACATGCGGTATCTCGGTTACGGCGAAGTCGTTATGAAGGTCGAGAATCCTACGACCGGCAGCTTCTTCGCCTTCCATCGGTTCCAGTTCTCCAACACACGCACGTCGCCTACGCTGGCCAACCCGACGTTGAAGGTCGGCTGGATCGCCGAGTCCCTGGGAAGCACGACGAACCTGACGGTGAGGGGCGCGTCGGGGATGGCGGGCACGGACGGCGTGCAGCACCCCTTCCGCCGCCCCCGCTCCTTCAGCTTCCTCCGGGGAAGCGTAGGCGCGACCATCACGTCCGTCTTCGCTATCCGTGTGAGGTCGGAGTTCCGGGGACTCGTGCAGTTGTCGGAGGTTCTGCCCAAGATTGCCTTCGTATCACCGGAGGGGAACAAAGCCTGCACGGTCAAGTTCCTGTTGAACCCGACGTTCGACGCGGCGGCATCCGAACCGAACTGGCAGTACGTGGGCCAGAACCTCTCCATCGTGGAGACGGACACCGTGGGCACCACCTTCACGGACACTGGCGGCGAGCTTGCCTCCTTCATCGTGGCTGGCGGCGCGAACGACAGCCTCAACTTCGTGGACTTGGCCGAGGCGTCCATCAATCCGATCCACTTGGGGCGGGGGGATGTTCTCGCCATCGCAGCCCAGATCACGGGCGGTGCCGGAAACCACGTGACCGCATCGATGACGTGGCTGGAGGACTAGATGAAGCCCTGGTACACGAGCCTCACGTTCTGGTCGGTCATCGTCGCCGCCGTCGGACAGGCCCTCTCACAGTCCGGTCACCAGACAGTGGGCAACGTCCTCTCGGCAGTCGGCGCAGCCGGTGCCCTCTACGGACGGTCCCGCGCGACCGGTCCCCTGACCCGGAGGTAGCCATGCAATCGATTGCACGAGCCCTGCTCATCCTCTCCCTGGCAGGGTGCGCTGCCCCTATCAGGATCAATGACCCGGCCGTCGCTGGCATCCAGGCAGGCTACTGCATGGCGTCGGCTTCCCTGGGATGCGCTGCCGAGTTCGCGGACAACCTGCTCCCTGAGCAGCGCGCCGAGATCGAAGTGCTGAGGAAGGTCCTCCTCCGTAGCCTGGAACTGTTCCAGGCCAAGATCGAGGAGATCCGCAAGTCCAGAGAATCACAAGAAGAACCTAAGTAACCTTACGAAAGGTTGACGTTGCCGAGTCCCGAGGGTCGGGGCACCGTTTCAATACGGTCCGAGGCTTCGCCTGCCTGTAGGTTCAACCCCAACAGGAGATCAAAGAATGGCTGTCAAGATCATCAACAACCTCTTTGCTGCCCGCAAGGAGCCCTGCCGTGTCGCGACCACGGCGAACATCACCCTGAGTGGCACCCAGACCATCGATGGCATCGCCGTCGACGTCGATGACCGCGTGCTCTGCAAGGACCAGAACACGGCCAGTGAGAATGGTATCTACGTCGTGTCCGCCGCGACGTGGACCCGCGACAACGACGCCGACTCCTTCGAGAAGCGTCCCATCGGCATGGAGGTCTACGTCCGAGAGGGCACGGCCAACGGTCAGCAGTACTGGACGCAGAGCACCCGTGACGTCTACGAGGGCACGGACGCGGCTGCCGACGTGGAGGGTCCCGATTCCTCGACCGACGAGGCCCTGGCCCGCTTCGACGGCACCAGCGGCAAGCTGCTCCAGAACTCCGGGTGGACCCTGAGTGACGTGGATCTGCTCACGGCAGGCGCGAACCTGGACATGAACGGCAACGCCATCCAGGGAACGGACGCCATCCCGGCTTCCGGCCCCGGTCGCGCCGTCCTGGCCGACAACTTCTTCGATGCGGCCACCGTGGACAACAAGTTCGTGGCGGGCTCCATCGGTGAGGACGCCCTCACGGCCAACGAGGTCACGGGTCGCGTCATGGCGAACCTCGCTTCGCTGGCGACCACGGGTGGCATCCCGGTCCTGTTCCGGTTCACCATCCCGTCGGCGGGCACGGCGAACTACGACATCGCCGTGGATCACGACGTTCGGTTCGTCTGGTGCGTCGGCTTCCAGGTCAGCGCAGGCGAGGCGTCCGACACCATCCAGGTGTTCAACGGTGCCCAGGCCATCACCGACGCCATGGCGTGGAGCGACACGGGGACGCCCTTCAACGTCGTCACCCCGGCCACCATCGACCCGACCGACCTGACTCTGGCTGGCGGCGCGGACACCCTCCGCGTCACCGTCACGGACAACGACGCGGGTGGTGATGCGGCGGCGGGCGAGTTCTACGTCCTCTGCATCCGGGCCACCTAGTAGCCTACGGCTACTCCCAAAGGGAAAGCCCCCACCGACTTCCGGGCGCGGAGCGGTGGGGGCTTCTCTGTTTCGGGGCCTCTGATGCCCCTAGACGGCCTTCGAGGGTCGAACCCTACCGAGGGGTAGCATCGACCCCCGGAGAGGCGGCAGCGGCCTCCTGCCTATCGATCTCGGCAGCGAGCCGAGCCATGGTCCAGCCGCCAGTCAGCCCCGAAGCCTTGTGGCCCCCGTAGAGACGCCTCTCGATAGTGGGCCACCGGGCGACTCCCGGCCTCACGTCGAAGTAGGGGCTGGCGTCCTCGCTGCCCACCGGCTTCGGCCACTCACCGTGATCCTGCCGGTATGCGAGCATCGCCTGCTTGATCACGCCGAGGGGCGTGGCGTCGAGCCGCATCCCCAGGGCACGCACAAGAGCGACGAGGCCGCCGCCACCAGACCTCGTGAGGCGAGAGTCGATAGCCCTCCAGGTAGTCGCCACACCCCCCACAGTGACAATGCCCAACGCCCCGTGAGGAGCGCGCCCGTGCTTGGTCCAGTAAGTTTCTACGGCGGCCTCCACGGCGGTCGGGTCAAAGGGCGGGGCGTGCCGCTGCACGCCCGCGCCCCCCAACTTCGAGGCGGCTTCGACGGCCGCCATGAGATGGCCCTCGATGGCGGCCAGCCGCAACTCGATCCTGCGCGCCGTGACGAGCAGCTTCTCGGTGGCCGACATATCAGGCCCGGTGGCCTCATAGTAGTCGATGGTCATCGTCGCCCCCCCCCTAGTCGAGCAGCGAGTCGAACAGGTCGGCCTGATCCCACTCCTCGCTATCTCGGATCTCGTCGTCCGAGACGGGGACGATCGGCCCCGGCACGAAGTCCTCGAAGTCCACGAACCGAGCGGCACGGGCCAAGGATGCCGCCCCTCCGGGCGTGAGGAGGCCGAGACGCGCAAGGCAATCCTGGTCCACCCGGTACTCATGGGTCTGGCTGCGGGTCCGCAGCATGTCGGACCACTCAGGGTGCTTCGCCAGGATCACCCTGGCGTAGTACGCACGATGCTCATTCGGCATCTTTGCCTGCTCATTCCCGCCGATGATGAGCCCGTACTTGGCATCGTAGCGGACCGTCTCCCAGGCGTGGCTGATGGACAGCCGCTTCCACCCCCTCGCGATTTGTGATCGCATCTCCGCGACCAGCCGGTGGTACAGCCAGGGGTTTGCCCTGAAGAAGCTCTCGAACCCAACGGCCGAAGCCGACAACACAGTATTCACGATCTCTCTCCTTTGGTGGTTGCGCCTTGGTGGTTTCCTTGACGCCCTCGAACAGTAACGACCCGGTGACAGTGGGTCAAGGATTTTTTCCCGCAGGGGGAAAAATCAACCGAACGTCAGGACGTGTCCGTTGGGATACGTCAGGCTAACAGGCGTGATGAGGACGGACGTGCCGTCGTCGGCTGTCTTGACCCGGATGATGAGCTTGTGTCCGCCGGGGTCCTCGAACTCCCACTCGATGCCGCGACGGACAGCGAAGCCGGTGGGGGAGCAGCCGAAGACCGTGGCCACCATGCGACCGACCTCGCCGTAGACCTCGCCCATAACGCGACTCAGTTCCTTCTGCGCTACGTCGCCCATCACTTCTCCTCCCCGAAGACGAGCCGAATGATCTGCTCCTCCGTGTACTTGTTGGTGTCGTAGCCGTAGCCATCGCCCTCGCCCCAGCCATCGCCATCGCCCCAGCCATCGCCGTAACCGGTGCCGTCGCCGTCACCGTAGCCGTAGCCTGAGCCGGAGCCGTGGCCGTAGCCGCCGCCGTCGCCGTATCCGTAGCCTTCGTCGGCCATCATCACTCCTCCTCGATAGTGTTCGCGGCAACCCAACCGCCTGCCATGGGCTCAGCCAGGATCTTCTTCAGAACCGACTTGGTGACACGGTGGCGGTTGGTGATCGTCTTTCCGTCAAGGTTGATCTCTTTCCGCCACGGGTCCATGCGCTCGACCGCCCGGTTGATGAAGGCGCAGGGGTTGTGGACCCCGCCAGGAATCTCGCCGTCCACCCGGTAGGCGTAGATGGCAACGGCCACGCGGAACAGACCAACGACCTCATCAGGCTCCAACGCGAGCATGTCCTCACCCTGCCGGATCAGGTCACCCCAGTGCTTCCGCAGAAGGTCGGGCAGGGTGTGGGTCCAGTAGCGGGCCTCTGCCATCAGCGCGCCCTTGGCGTGCAGCCAATCGCCGATCTCCCGTGGGATCATCCAGTCCATATCCTCCCTGCGGGCTGCGTCCCTGGCAGCCAGCTTGACACCCAGGGGCGTAGGGATTCCCTTGAACCCACGGCTCATCCGGTAGGCACGCAGGCTGCGTAGCTGAGAGTCACCCGCGTAGTCGTCGGGGACGAGATCCATCATAGCCTCGACCGCCAGGGTGTACTCCCCTTTGACCTTGGCGATCAGCCCCCGCTTGCTCAGTCGCGACAGGGCGACCGAGATCGTGGCAGCGGGGACCCCGATGATATTGGCCAGCGTTTGCCGACTCATGCCGACCGGTTGGTGCTCTGCCAACAGGATCAAGATGCGGGTCGGTGTCGAGATTGCCTTCGACCAGAGCAGGTAGTCCAGCGGCAGTCGTGCATGGTTGACGTGTTTGGTGGTAGACTTGTCGGGCATGGCGACCTCCTGAACAGGTTGCTCTGCTAGGCCCTCGAACCCCGGCATGGGTTCGGGGGCTTTTCTACTTCTGGCTGTCCGCCACC
>JABAOC010004849.1_pt1 | contig 31935 bp, 28 predicted proteins | sample 7062161 | NCBI WGS metagenome assembly JABAOC01 (sample SAMN14538625, study PRJNA623070) | marine sediment metagenome | biome: marine biome [ENVO:00000428]; feature: marine pelagic biome [ENVO:01000023]; material: deep marine sediment [ENVO:00002113] | place: India: Gulf of Khambhat ... | reverse complement strand
AACGGAAACTCTTGATCAACATCTGATAAGTTCTAGCTATCGAAGAGTTCCGGCTATTTGGAATTATTTAACAGATATCGGCTTGAAAAGTATTATAATTAATGTACTTGGTACGTATCCTCCTGAAAAAATCAATGGTACAATTATTACTGGGTTACTTACACCATCCCATGATTCTAATTTTACGTATCCAGAAAAAATCAAAGAACGATTGACCGAAAATGATCTAGGTGAATATGATTTAGAACAATTATGGCTTGATGATTTTTCACGTTCACGAATGAAAAAACGAAATCCCCAAAAATTTATAAATAATATTAACAACCAAATGACGTCTCGTTTTAAAGTAGGATTAAATCTAATGAAAGAAACCGACTTTGATTTTACTATGATAGTTTTTCGCGGAACTGATACTGCACAACATTTTTTATTCGATGATGAACATCTATTACTATTATGCTATCAGAAAGTTGACCAGCTAGTTGGAAAAATTATTGACAATTTTCCAAATGCAACTTTTTTAATAGTTTCTGATCATGGTTTTGGGAAAATCAAAAAAATATTTTTTCCAGATAATGGACTATATAATGCTAAATTTTTAACTCCATCTCAAGATCCTTATAAAAGCGTTATCTCTCAATTATATAATTTTATTAATCGGGTCATTAGCTATGCTATCAAGTTTTTACCCCAAGAATTTTTTAGAGAATCAAAGGTAATTAAAAAGATAATTTTCTCAGGAATTTCTAAAACTAAATTAATTGATTTTTCAAAGACCTTGGCTTTTTCAACAGCAGAAGGTCGTTGCATTCAAATATGTAGAAAAGATAAATATAAAGAAGGAATTGTGGAAGAAAAAGATTACAATAACTTATGCGATGAGATAAGTAAGTTTCTATTAGAGTTAAAAGATCCAGAAGATGGCAGTCAAATTATTGAAAAAGTATATCGTTGGAACGAAATCTATGGGCAAAATGCAATTAATCCCCCAGATATCACGTTTGCTCCAAAGAAAGGAATATCCACAAACGAATGGATGCGTTTTCCAAATAAAATCAATGAAATAATTCATTCAAAAAAACATAATATTCCTTATATTTTTTATCAAGATCTCGCCGGACGATCAGGTGACCATACTCCATACGGTATAATTTGTGCCTACGGGAAAAATATTACGAAAGGACATATAATAAAAAAAGCATCTGTGGAAGATGTTCTTCCCACGATTTTTAATGCAATAGGCATATCATCACCTCCAATTATCGATGGAGAAATCCTTGTAGATATCTTTACTAAAAAATTTAAAGTGAAAACAATAGATTGGAAATCTTATCCTGCTTCAAAACAACCATTATCCAAAGCAGAGATGAAGAAAATTAAAAAACTAAAAAATAAGCTTAAAACATAATTAACTCACTTGGTAATGATTTATATTCATAATCTCCAGACTAATAGATAAACATTATAAAAATGAAATTTGTTATAAAGGTTGAATATTAAACAATAGATACACGTGCGAAATATGTCATCTACTCATTCAGAACTTACAATAGGGATACCAACCTGTGCTCGGGAAGAATCAATTTTATTGTGTATAAATTCGGTTTTAAAAAATGTAAGTATTCCATTTGATCTTATAGTTGTTGATAATACAAAGGCGTATTATCAACCAAAAATAAATCTATCTGAAATATTTGATATCTACAAATATGTTGAGATCGAGAAACCTATTGGACCAAGCGCTTCAAGAAAAATAATTGCAGAAAATACTTCTACTGAATTCCTCTTATATCTGGATGATGATAATCTTGTTAGAAAAAATACAGTTGAAACAATGATGCAACATCTAAAAAATAATCCTAATGTTTCCATTGTTTCTGGAGCTTGGTATGAAAAAAGAAATTACAAATTTGGACAAAATTTTAATTTTGGTACAAAAAATGGAAAAAATATAGTATTCAAGACATTTGTCAGTTATGATAAGGTTAAAAAAATGGGACTTTCTTCTGTTAGATTTGATTCAGTTTTCGCCTCGATGCTTTGTAGAACTAACATTTTTAAGAAGGTTATGTTTGATGAACACTATAGGTGGTTCTATGAACTGTTTGATTTTTTTTTGCAATGTTACCATGAAAACATAATTATTGAATCTTTAACTGATGTTGTAATTGATCATAGACCTTACAAGTATTCAGGAAAAACTATGAAACATGATAAACGAAGAATGGAAGGTAAAGAGATATTCATAAAAAAATGGGGAATAACACCAATTGGACAACTCGGTCAAGATTTTGGTATAATTTCGAAATTATACAGTAAGATATTTTCTATGACCAACAAGTGAATAAAATGATTACATTATCGAAAATGTTTTGGAAAATTATAACTTTTATATATTTTGGTGACAAACCGGAATCTCCAATCAGTAGTTTAAAATATATCAGAATTATCGATTCATTAATTTACAGGTTTTCGAGAGGAACAGCAAATTTTGAAACACTCCTTTATAAATATGTTTTATTAACTAAAAAATTAAGATATGTTTCGAATTTCAATCCAATAGTCATTGGAGGTTGTCCGAGAAGTGGTACAACATTAGCACGAGCATTAATCGGTATACATCCAAAAATTGCAAGTCCCCAACTAGAATGTAATATTTTACCAATGCCCAGAGATATGAATTTTTTAAAAAACGTTTTTGAATTCTCGTCTAAAGAAATCAATGAATTAAATACATCATATAAAGATCCAGTTTCTTTCACAGAAAAAACCTTGAAATTGTATACCCAAAAGGAAAAAAAACAATTCGTTGCTTTGAAAAATCCTTTTCATATTGTTATTGTCAAACAACTTTTCCATTATTTTCCAAATATGAAATTTATTCATGTTATTAGAGATGGTAGAGACACTGCTTGTTCATTAAGAACCTTTCCTAAGAGAAAAATAGTAAATGGTCAAATTGTCCCAAATATTATAAGAAATCCTTTTCATTGGTGTATAAGACGCTGGGTATTATGTGTTAAGCGAGGAAGAAAAAAAGGGATTATGAATGATAGATATTTCGAAGTAAAATACGAAAATTTAGTTTTCAATACAGAAATTACCTTGCAAAAAATATTTGAATTCATTGGTGTAGAAATGATAATTTTAGATGATCTTCTCAATTTTTATAAATATGAAAAAGAAGACAAACATTTACAGCAAACTGTAGGAGTAAAGAAACCAATATATCAAAAATCAATTGAAAGATGGAAAAATGATATGGACGAGAATGAAAAAGAAAAATTCAAACATATGGGCGGGAAATTGTTGATAGATTTGGAATATGAAACAGATTTAAATTGGTGATCATAATCTAATTTTCTATTCTGTTAGATAAAGTTATTATTAGAGTAACTACTATTTTTAACAACTATAAAATTCTGAATTTACTAAATAATTGTTAAGATTATTTTTTTTGCAACCAACCCAAAACGTTTTTTTCAAAATAATCTTGTAAATTTTCTAGAGAAAATTTTTGTGCATTTTTCAATGCTTCACCTTTTAAAATCTCTAATTTTTCTGTATTCAAGATTAGTTCGTCAATCATTGCTTCAAGATCTTTTGAATTTTTATATTTTAAGGATGAACTGTCTAGCTCTCTTAACATATTAAACTCGTTTGGTGCAATGATTGGCTTAGCATATTGAATTGCGTTATATATAATCCCACTTCCCACAGTTTTTCCATATTCTTCCTCGATTTCATTATCTGCTCTGGTTTTAATTCTCATCGGAGTTAAAATTATGTCACTCTCTTTTAGCTCCTTATCAAAAATATCGTCTTTTACAAAACTATCAAATAAGATCACTTCATAGTTTTCCTTTTTCATTTCTTTAAATTTATTAAGAACACGTTCCCCATATCTCCCGACAGGCATCCCTAGAACACAAAGTCTTAGTTTTTCCCGATGGCGGTTAAACAATTTTTCAAAAACCGGAAAAATAGTTGCAAAATCCTTACGATGCTCTTGAATTAAACCAGGAATTACAACTCGTAATGTACTATTGTTTTTCTCCTTATTTATTATAATTTTATCTTCAAAAATTGAAGTCGGTATTGTAAAAATCTCTTTATCAAATCCTATATTTGTAATTATATGATCTTTAACTGGACTGTAAATAACATTAATAGCATCAAATTTTGGAAATATAAATTTCTTAATTAAAACTGAACTAAAATTTGTGTCTATCGTTCGTATTATATGTTTGATATTAAGCACAAGCGTAGGTCTTAACCAAGCATTTACATGATGAACAACAAGTATAGTTTTTGATTTAATATCAAATGAAAGATATTCTATAAGATCAAAAATTGTTTCATGAATTGTATTAATAAAGAGTAAGTCAATTTTTTCATTACAGATGCTTTTTACTCGTTTTAAAAAGTGATGGATACTTTCATTTTTCTCTTTAATTACAAAATTAAAATTATTTTTATCTTTCAAATAAGTTTCTAATCGTGAAAATAAATCTGCTGTTGTGAATATAGTCACATTTGTATTCTTTGTTTTACAAACCTTGCCAAAGGTGTACAGTACTGGTACATGACGACGTACTTCAAGGATTCCAATTTCTATTGGACTTTCGGATTTTAGATTGTTTACAACAGTCATTCATTTTTCTCCTTTTTAATCCATATTTGATTAATTTTATGTTATCCGTAAATGATGTATATTTCAACATCACTATCTCACAAAGATGTCGTTTATATGAAATCGATATATTTAGGTTAATCCTTCTTGTTTAATAATCTCTAGAAGTAATTTAACTGCGTTTTTATCTCCTCTAGGTTTAGGTAAGATTTCAGCTAATTTTTGAGCATTTTTTAAATATTTATCGTAATTATGAAAAATTTCATCAATTACCTGTAACAATTTTTCTTTCTTGAAATGTTTTCTCGATAAAATTACTCCCATCCCATATCTTACCAACATTTCAAGATTAAGATGTTGCTCAAATTGCATTGGAAATCCAATTACTGGTTTTCCAGAATAGGCAGCTGTATAAACAGTACCTTGTCCACCATGAATAATTGCTAAATCTACAGATTGATTTATTATTTTCATAGAAGGGACAAATTTTTTGAGGAGAATATTATCATTTAACTTCGGTATTTCATCATCCTTGAAAATTGAAGTATAGACAGCGATAACATTGTAATCTGTTTCGTTCAATGTTTCTAAAATATCGAGAAATAATTCTTTTGTACCTGAGCTACCTAATGATAATAGAATTGATTTACCTGGTCGTTGAAGATGCCTATTTATATCATTTTTTTCATTCGTTGAATTTTTTTCAGAAAATGATTTAGTAAAAAGTTCATCTAAAAATATAGGACCTATATAATATTCATTATTAGGAACATCCGACTTTTCTAAGGGTAAAACCTCTAAAAAATCTGTGTATAAAGTATAATCACCTTTATTGAGGTCGCTTGTTAGACTGAGGTGTTTTGCATGTGGATATTTTTTTGCAATTTGATTAAATGGCCGAATCCACATTTTCATTCGAGGGCCGTACCAGTTTATAATTTTAAGCTTTAAAGAATTTGGAATTATACGCGTAAAAAAAAATTCCGCATCATCAGGATATTTAGTAAAATCCCCATAAACTCTTGGGGTTATCGATATAAGAGGAATTCTATTCGCTCTAGCAGATATACTACAAGGGAAGTTGTTAGTTGTTAATATCAGTTTAACACCTGTATTGTTGAATGCATCTATCTCTGCTTCTACATGTTCTAATACTTCTTTTTTTGAAAAAGGTACACTAAAATCCTCCATTCGCGAACATTTCCATAAATGATCAATAAATTGATCAGTGTAAATAGGGTTGACTTGGACGACTTTACATCCTATTTCTTTAGCAAGGTATTCATATTTTCCACCATGGCTAAAAAAAATAGCTTGACCACCAAGTTCAATATACCGTTTAGCTATGAGTACAGCACGACCAGTTTCAGCAAGATTATAAAAAAGAGGGAAGAATCCTACAAGTGGTTTTTTACTAGATGATATTGTTTTACTCATAGTACTATCTTTTATCTATAATATCTTTTTTAAGTGTATCTTCTATCTTTAATAAAGATATTCTTTTTTTATCACTTCTTGCTTCAAAAATAGATATTATAAATCCATAGAAACCAGTTAGAACATCGGTTATTAGATGACCAGCAATTGAAAGAACTAATGCCTTTTCTGGGGAAACTCCATAAAATGAGAAAAGAAAAATCAGCGTTGCCTCCCGCGTTCCAAGCCCTGCTGATGTTATGGGTATGAACGCTACCACATTCGCTATTGGATATAACATAAGGAATTCAAAATACGGCACCTCGATATCCAATGACAATCCTAAAATGTAGATCTGTGAATATATAATAATCCAGGAGGAAATGACGATTATAAATGGGCATATTAAACTTTTAATACTCGGAAAATCCTTGTAAAAACTGTCAACAAATCTAGTTAGGTAAGGTTTAAACTTTTTTGGTATTAATAATTTTATAAGAATATGGAATGTTTTTTCTCCCCTTTCTTTTTTAATAAAGAAACCGTAAATAGCTAAAGTAGCTAGCAGGAAAATAATAGTAATCAGAAAAACTTCAGGAACTCTATTTATAATTATAAAAGCACCGATAATCATCATTATATAAAGAGATAAGGTATGAACTCCCTCTTCGACAATTAAATTTACAAATAATTTACCGGTAGGTTCACCTGTTTTCTCTTTTAAATGAGGTATTCTCATTAATTGACCAACATATCCGGGTGTTATAGAACCATAAAAGTAACCTATTAAAAATATCTTTAATGAGGTGATGAAACTAACATTTATCTTTTGTTTTTTGAGGATGATTTGCCAGACATAGTTTCTTATAAACATCCTTGGAATTGTTAGAGATGCAGAAATTATAATTAAGTAGGGAGATATTTTCAAAAAGGTAGATGCTATCTCATCAGTACCAATATCAATAATAAGATAGATGAGTAAAAAGATACCAATAAGTGGCATAAATCTCTTAATATATTTTAAAATATTCTCTCTATTAAGAAATCTATTTTTCTTCCTTTCTTTTAATATTTTTTTAAAGTTGAAAAATGCAAAAATTAAAACAATGATAGCAGCAACTAAACAAAAATAAAACCCTATGCTTGGTCCCCAATTGCTAGATACTGTTGTACGTATGCCCTCTCCAATTAAACTAATATCTAAATCTCCTCCTCCAAAAAAACCTCCAACTCCAATTTTGCATAATTCGGACATTGCATAATAAAATACAACAATAGAGAAGGTTAGTGCGAGAGCTCCAAAAGATATTGATAAGAATAAAAGCCTATTTTTATTAAATTTATCTAAAAAAATGTTTATAATTATTAAAATACATCCTATTACAATTGAAATAAACAATAAAATCATTGCATTTGTAAATATTTCTGGTAAAGATACTATTTCCCCAGCAAGAAGATTTGGAGAGGTTACTGATGTAACCATCGTTGGAGGGATCAAAAACATTTTTGATGAAGTTTCTATTTGAGAAACAGCACCATCTATGCTCCACCATGGACTAATAATTGAAATAATTGCTAAGGTTACTGCTAATATTTTTAGGAATAATCTAATATCTTTTTTTCTATAGCTAAGAAATAAACCAATGAATAAAAACAAAATAGAAGAAAGTGTTACTATTAATGGAAAAACGGGTTTCTCATTTGTTATTAAATCATATGTTCTTTCATTATTAACATTGATTTTTCTTTCTCCTATTAGATTATCATTCCTATATGTTTTTATTTTATAATTACCTGGAGGTAAGGATATCTGAACAAATCCTTTTTCTTCAGAATTTATTTCTGTTTTTTTACCCGATCTTGTTATTTCAGTTAGCACATTATTTAACAGAATTCCCCGAGAATCGAAAACTTTCATTTTTACATTAAATTCTGCAGGAAATACAAGAGATCTCTCCGTTTCGTCGGGAACTTCGATATTTTCTTTTACAAAGAATAACTTATATTGTAAATAAAGAAGATAATTGGTAGGAATAAGATTCGTAAAATGATAATTATTTTTTTGAATTTCATCTGGATATAACTCTGTTGGTTCATCCATTTCATTGCTAATTAAAAATGGATCAAGAGTGATTTCTGGAGCTAAATCCCAGGTATCTAAAATTTCTAAGTCAAAATCGTATCTTTTAATATCTATTGATTTTTTTATTGGAAAAATATTTCTGTAATATCTTAACCTAAAAGAATCATTATAGACAGCAAATCCATTATATAGAATCTTTAGTTCATATTTGTACAAATTATTACATGGAATTTTTATTAATGATTTGCCTTCTCCATCAGTTATGGATTCCGATATTGAAACGTTATCTTTTGCAATAATCAACTTAGCGTCATTTATTGCATTATTATTTTGATCTACTAGAGAAACTTGTACGGAGCCTTCTGGTCTACAAAATACATGGATCTTTGTGCTTTCCTTTATGTCTACAATCTTAAATCCTATAAATTTCCTTTCTTTTCCAAAAAAAGGATTCTCGATAAAGATCTTGACAAGGTATCTTCCCGGTTTGAGATTTTGAAAATTTATCTTTTTAAAGAAAGTTAGATTTTTCCAGTCAAAAATACCCAATGCTAATTTAATTTTCTCAATAATCTTTGTATCCTCAAAACTAGGAATCGGATTTGTTAATAATCGTCCTCCTATTCCTGTTGAAATAAGCTCATTATTGTAGTATAATTCTGCACCGATATAGGATAGATTTTTACCGGTTAATATAGATAGAGCAGATCCCATAGGTGTTGATGGTTTCAAATGAACAAAAACTGTTAGAGAACTGCCCCCTACTTCTTCCTCCTCTTCTATAATTTCTTCTTTATGTGAAGGACTTATTTTTATTATTGATTGAAAAAGCTCCGCTTCTTTTTCAACACCTCTATATCCCCCTACATCAGTTGAAAAGAATTCAGCATCATATTCTACGATAAGATCATTAGGTACATCTAGATCATGAAGTAAATCCATTTCATATGAATTTCTACTAAACTCTACAAAAATCATATTGGCTTCAAGTCCTGGTAGATCGGAGGAATCCTGTTCACGTCCTTTTATCTGAATACCATCTCTTTCCTCTGTTCCTGACTTTATTACATTATTTGAATTTAATATAATTGCATGAGCGGTACCTGTTTCACCTTCATCAAAAGAAATCCATGCTCTTTCTCCTAGATCGAGGTCTTCTTCTGTGTTTATAAACAACGTGCTTTTCCAGGTACCGGGACCAGGGAAAACATCAGGATCTGGATTTAACTTATATTCTGCTATTGTCCCCTGTTCAGTATATACGTGAAAATATGGATATATCCTCCCAAAATTCAGTTCTTTTATTGAATTACTCTCTAATCCACCACATTGAAAGCTTGCATAAGTTCCTTCGACTTCAGGTTCTATTGCGACTGAAAATTCTTTTAAAATTTCATGTTTAACATGGGCAATAATTCTTTTATGTTCTGTTGGACAATAATAGTATTTATAGGTCACTGTACTTTTTATATCTTTTTTATCTGAACCGCTTACAATTCCAAATTTCACCATTAAATTTCCATCAACAAATATATTTTTAGAAATCAGATTTTCAACCGATCCCGAATAATCTTCCAAACCGGGACCATAATAATACATAAAATCAAATGACGCAAAGAGTTCTCCATTTTTGAGCGTTACATCAGTTGCTCCTGGTTTTAACTTGGTGACTTGTTGAGCAGTACCCCCACCCATAAACTTTCCACCTTGGGCAACTGCATAAATTATTGATTCTTCTTCAGTGATTTTATAATAGTGTGATTCAAAAGGATATCCGGGAATTGGCTCATATTTATAATATGATTCTTCAATCTTAACATGATCTGGATAATTTGGATCGGGTCTTTCCTGGTTATCATAATACACAAAGTAACGTTCATCTCCTGTGGCATCTTCAGGAATTAAAAAAACAAGACTACAAGATTTGATATAGTTCTCATCTGAATAATTGAGATCGTATATCTGAGATTCAATATCATAATGATTCTCATTTTCATGGTAAACAACTCGGACTGAGTGCTCTTTTTCATTTTTTGCCCAACAAGGATTATTAAATTCAATATAGGTGTCAATTGGCTGAAATTTAGCTTGATCATCACTCGTATTTATTGGTATAAATAATTCCTGTCTGAAAGACCAATCTTTATACCAAAAATTTGAATCATCTTTGGATATGCATACCGGAGTAAAAGATAGAAGAATAAAATCTGCTACTAGTATTAAGAGTATAAGCCTATTTACCATCTGCTTTCACAGGTCCACGTCCCAAATTTTTATATTTATAATGTAGATTAATATTAATAAATCTCCGGTTATTTTTATTAATATATAAATGAATATTATTTTTATTAAAAAGATGGGAAAATCTTAAGTATAAAACCCTTCTTCAATTATTCGAATAACAGATGAATAAATACATTTCTTTATGTGGAATTATCATCATTATTTGTATTTTAAACATTGCATCCTTTTCCTCAGTAATTGGATATTATGCCCCTCAAAAAAATTTTAGATTCAATGCCCCTCAAATATATAATAATAATGAGCAGAATAATAATGATGAATTACAACAAAAGGTAAGTCTGGATATTCAATTCATTTTCAATCTTACCGCAAACCTAAGTAATATTATTTTTAATGTATATGATGAAGAAAATGGTGAGATTGCTAAAGGGAGAGCTTTTGGGACAAAAGGAGAACATCGCGCTGCAGAAATCATTTATGAAAACATGACGTTATTAGGACTAAATAAAACACTTGAGAAATTAGAAAAATGCCCTAGTAATAGTAATATTATAAGCAAACTTGAAGTATTAGACTATGAAGCTAGGATAAATAACAAATTAATAGACTGCTATATTGCACCCTCATGGAAAGGCCCTCGAGATCACAAACAACAGCTGGATTATAATTTTTCATATAATGGATTAAAAATTAAACCTATACCAAAATTTCCATGTAAATATAGTAAAAAATTAGCAAAGGAAAAAGAAGATTTTGTTTTTATCGCTAAAGATCAATGTAATGATCCTAATGGTACTTTACCAGTTGTAGATTTGTTTAAACCGATTCTTACCCCTCTCAAGTTCTACATGTTATTTTATGTTACAAGCACTATAAACATTATGCGTCAAACCGCAGCATGGTATAGATTCTATCCACATTGCAAGGGATTAATACTTTACGATTTTAACAATGATTGTCATGATATGATATACTATATCAAAGAGATTGGAAATTCACTTCCTATCTTGTTTATTAACGGAGCGATGGGAAAAAAGATATTAGAAAATGTTGAGAATTATACAATCGATTTTAATCTTTCTCAACGATACAATACATCGGTAATAAGTTATAACATTATAGGCGAGCTCGAAGGGTCAAATAAAGATGAAATAATTATCATTAGTTGCCTTTATGATTCGTGGTGGTGCCAAGGAACTGCAGATTCTGCTATTGGTATGGGGATTGTACTTGCTATAGCCAAATATTTTAATGAATTAAAAATTAAGCCAAAATACACAATAAAATTTATTGCTTTTAGTGGAGAAGAATATGGCTTTCGAGGATCAGAATATTATGAAGACATTCATAAAAATGAAAATATTGTTGCTGTTATTGACTTGAATCAAGTTGGTTTCACTCAAGAAAAACCACGATTAACTCTCAATATAGTTTCAAATAGATTATCTTTTTTAAATAAAATATGGAAGGTTGTTGAAAGGAGCAATTATGTTAAGAGAACAGGAAATGTTACGGATATCAATAAGGTTTGGTGGCCTTCAGGCACAATTCCAGGTAATGCTATCTCTTTTGCAACGAATCGACCATTATGTAATGTCATTGGAATCTTTAAGGATGGTGGGTGGACACTTCATCATAGAGACGGTATGAATCATACTGAGGGGGATGTATTAAAATATTTTAATTGGACAGATGTAAGAATTACTAGTGAAATCATTTTAAATATTACAAAAGATCTTACCGTTGATTCTCAGAATTATTTTCCTAACTATCAACTCCTTTCCATATAAAATAAAAATTGTATTGATGAGAATTGAAAATTAATAGCCGTTAATTTATTATAAATATCATAATTATATCATATCCTTTAGAACTATGATCTTAAATTATCCTAACAAAAAATAAAATACCAATATTTTTTATTATAAAAAATTTAAAATAAATATAATAAACCTAGATATTTTTTAACTCCAATAAATCAAATTAGAAAAAATTATATATAAGGGTGTTAATTACATAACTAACTAAATATTTATCAATCACAACGAGTTACCATTGGAAAATTTATTGGGGATTAAATATGAAAAAAACGATTGAAAGAAGGCTGTTAGGATTATGTTTAATAACAATTTTTTTACTGCTCACAACCTCAGTTAACGCTAAAAACGCTCAAAATCAATCTCTATTAACAAGTGTAGAAACAACCAATTTAGATCCATTAGTAGATGTAGCTGTAACTTTTGAATTAAAACAAATACGTTCTCTTGAAAAAAGGGATATTAGTAAAATAATAATAGATAAAATTGATAAATTCAGTGATCCAGATTTTTTCGTTAAAGTTATAATCAATAGTCATGAATTTGTTAGTCCAGTGTGGGAAAATACTAAAGTTGTTACTAATCCAGAATGGTCGGTAACACTGAATGTACCAAATGAAGAAGAATTCGTTGACATAAAAATTCAACTATGGGATTGGAATCCTGGTGTTAACAAAATCTGTGATATTAGTGGTGATTCAGAAGGATATTTAGATAGTTTTGATGTAGAACTAATTTATAGTATAAAAACTGGCCATTGGTGGGGTGATGATTATTCCTATTGGGAACCAGCAATGTTTGATCCAAGTGGTTATGGACGATTAAATGGATGTGATGATAATAGTATTTATGAAAACGATCGAGATTGCGAACTCTGGTTTTCCATTTATCAAAATGATTATGATGGAGATGGTATCCCCTATTGGGCAGAAGTAAACGTCTATGGAACGGATCCTGAAGTAGATAATACCGGAGAAGATGCAGATAATGATAGTGTTCCAATTGAGTGGGAGCACAGATGGGGTCATTACTATAGTAGGTGGTGGGATGAGCATTATTGGAAATATGATCCTTTTATTTCTGAAGATCATATTCATATTGATCTAGATCGTGATGGGTTGGACAATGTTGAAGAATATCTTATGTCTCAGTGGGATTCTGATCCTTTTAGAAAGGATATCTATCTGGAAATAGATCAAATGGAAATTGGACCCAATGGTGAAGGAGCAAGCCTTCCAGAATTAACAAATGAGTTGTTAATCACAGCATTCTCAAAACAGAATATTGTATTATTCATTGATGATACTGGTGAAAAAATACCATTTGACGACTCGACATCAGATGAAGAGCTGCAAAATATATACTTCAATTATTTCCTTGATGGTAATCCTAATAATTGGAAAAGAGGAACAATACACTATGGTGTTGTTGCATATCACGCTGAACGGTATCCTGGTTTTGTTTTTGGAACCTCAGTTAATGAAGATGATTTTATGTTAGATAGTTTACAAATATCAACTTTATATCATGAGGTTTACCCAATGAAATTTCCTTTGTTGAACTCCCTCAGACGTAATGGCTTAAATTTAGAATACCAACGAGCAGTTGTCTATGCGAGTGCAATAATGCATGAAACAGGCCATGTCCTTGGTACATTTGGGGGAAATACTCCTGGATGTGATAACCTAAACAGTGTATTTCCACGAAAAGACTGGTGGAAATTTCGTAATTATCGGAGTTGTATGAATTATCATTACACGTATTCTATGGTTGATTTCTCTGATGGTTCACGTGGAAAGAATGATTTTGATGATTGGAATCGAATAGATCTAACATTCTTCCAACGAGAAGTATGGTAATATTTGTTCTATATTTGTAGAATTTTTCTAGCAAATATAAGATAACCTGTATGGCCAAGCATATTAAAACTAGGTCTAGTACCATAAATAGAAACAACCATCTCTCTCTGAATATTCTCAAATGTTTTTATCTCGATGAAGCTATGTTTTTTGAGCTCTGTAACTGTTTTTTCAACCTGTGAAACAAGCGGTGAGTATGAACAGAAATATCCCCCTATTTTTAATGCGTTCCACCCATTTTCTATTGCATCCCAAGGATTTGGTATATCTAGAATTATTGCATCCAAATCTTTTTCTTTTATTTCTTCTGTAACATCTTTCAATTTAGTGACAACGTATTTTTCTAATCCAGATTTTCTTATATTTTTTAAGGCATGTTCAATAAAATCTGGTCTGATATCATATGAAATCACTTTCCCATTCGGTGTTACAGCGTTAGCAAGAGCAATTGTCAGTGAACCTGATCCAATACCCGCTTCAAGAATTTGTTGTCCTGATTCTATAGAGCAATTAATTAGTATATGACCTGCATCCCGAGGTAATATAATCTGAGCACGACGATGTACACTTTGTAATTTGTCAAGTAGAGATGGATATAACACCCAAAATTGTTTATTTCCAATTTCTAACTTTTTACCGTATTCCTTTCCAATCAGACTACTTGGATCTAACACACCAACTCCTTTAATTTTATCTGTTTTACTACTTATATCGATAATATATTTTCTCAAATTTGAATCGATTAAAACAATTACGTCATTCTTTTGTACATATTTTTTCATTGATATCTACCAGAAAAATCAACTATGGAACCAAAAGTTAGATCTTCTATATCAAGTTGATCGAGCCATTTTTCCTTACAATTGCAATACAGATTTTCAAAAACTTTTACATCTTGCGTAAGAGAAAAATCTGCAATAGCATCTAGAAATTTACGATCACATGTGGTGCAGTTATGCGCTCCTCTTATACTACCACCACCAGCAATATCACACTGGATTCTTTTTTTACCAACTACTTTTTTACCTGTTTTCAATATTTCAATAACACTCCATAACCATGCTGGTCTAAATTGTTTCCGTTTCCAAAAATATTCAACTACAGTATTTCGTTGCACATTTACTGGATTAAATGATATCGTATCCGTGTATGTTTTAATCTTATCTAGAGTATTTTTACAATCATCGATAGAATCTTTTTCTGTTAAAAATAATGGTTTTATGAGAACATATGTTTTTAGTTTGAAGTTATTCCTCTTGATAATGTTCGCAGCCTTTTTATAATCATTAAAGGTAAATCCCTTATTTATTGCATGTTCTCTTACAAAATCATTTGCTGTTTCCAATCCACACCCTACTTCGAATGTTTTATCTTGAAATATCTCTTTTATAGATGATAAATTCTCATTTGTAATGTATTCCGGTCTAGATTCAACTGATATCTTATCTACTTTTTTTACAAGGTCATTTACTATTTCATTTCTAACGTTAGGATTAATTTCATTATCGTCTAGGAAGCTACCAGAATTGAAAATTTTAACAAATTTTTCTCCAGAATAGTTCTCCATAGCATTAAAAAATTGTTTTAATAAATGTTGATCAGGCATCTTTTTCCACATGCTGTCATTAAAATACCCACACATTGTACATCCAGATTTAAGAGACCAAGAACAACCTCTTGTTCTAAGAATAATGACGAAAGCATCTATAATTTTTCCATCTAGAATGTCTTTTTCGGACCAATATCGAACTGGTTTTGTTGGATCAGCTGTTTTGGGTGTAAAATCCTTTTTCAAGAGTTTACAGAGTTGTGTTAATTCTTTCATTTCTTTTGTTCTTTTTTCCGATATTTGATTATTAATAATGCAACAACTAGTGATATAATAAATGCTAATGTTTCAAAACCGGGTGTAGCAGCTATTGCTCTGGGTTGAGCAAGATAATAATTAAAAATATTTTCAGGTTGCTCTTTAGCATTTAATTTGTATCTAGGATCTGGAGGAATTAGATCCTCCTCTAAACCTATATTATCGTCATCTGATGTTTCAAATGAATATGTTGTGGTATCTTTGATAATATTACTGAATTCTTGGGGCTTATTAACAAAATAGTAAGTAACCTCGACTAAAGCAGTTAGACTCACATTTTTATTTTTTTGCCATCCTTTAAAATCAGCTGAAGATCGATAAAGTTCTCGGTTATTTAAATCGAGTCTACTTACGTTGATATCTGAACCATTATCGATTTGATAATAAACTCTCATGTCCATTGTGTATTTTTTATTACCTATAAAAAATGGAATAGGATCATATACCTCAGGATCTATTTTGAATTCGATAGGTGTATATGAATTAAGTTTACTACCACTTGCTGGTGTAGTGAGAACAATTACGTTATTACTGTATTTAATAATACCACTCTCTTCCGTTGTATGCCCATTTACATCGGTTGATTGAATTTTGAACGAATGATCACCAAGCATATTTTCGGGATTTTCGTATGTATATTCAAATATATTATCTGTAAAAGTAAAATATGGTGAATAAGTAATTCCATTAGGAGTTACTATTGTTAAGTTGATTCCATTTTTTTCAACTCCAACATTGTCAAGTATATGGGCAACAATATTTACTGTTCCACCTAGTTCTTGAATTTCAGGTAGTAGAACAACTTCAATGTGAGGAGATTCATCATCATAAAATGGTGGATTAACAAGTACAATAAGTATTACAAGCCACGTAAAGAAATATATTGCGTATGAACCAAACCATCCTCTTCTTCCAAAATCTGTAAGATCGATATCCAGTCTTAAAAACAGGTATCTTAACCATGGAGAACAAAAAACTCCTAATAATAAAATTAGCTCCCAACGAAAAATACTTCCACTTAAAAGACTCCAAAATCCAAATGATATAAGTGCAACCACAAAACCAACAATAAACGAAATAAATAATGTTTTGACATTTCTCCGTTCTTTTTTTAAGAATTTCTCCTCATCAAATTTCGGTAATTTAAATTCAGGTTCTTCTTCGGTTTTTTCTTTACGTCTTTTCGCCATATGCCATGTGGATAATAAATTCTATTTAAAGGCTTTTTCTATAGTTTATTTACTTTTTTTCTTTTCTTTAAGTTTAGCCTTTGCTTTTTTCTTCTCTAATTTTATTTTTTCTTTTTCAACATCAGCTTTTATTTTTTCTTTCTCAATTTCTGTTGAAGGTTCAATTTGTACAAATTTTTCTTCAGCAGCAAGACCTGTACTATATCTATACGTGAAGATTAAAGCAACAATTACGTAAATAATCAAGATGAAAATTATTGGTGTTAATATCTGAGAAAATTTTGGAAAAATGACTAATAATGCCATAAACACGGTAATAAATCCAAGACCCGCCCAAGCGTGGTGTCTAAATGATTGGTATTTTCTCTTATATGCTGATAAATCCTTTTTTGTCATACTATCATAAAAAGTTAATTTCTTTAGGTAATTTTTTTAAATATTTTCTAAATTCAGTAGGCCATTTATTAGGATCTATTCCTTTTTGCGCTAAAAATGCAGTTGCCCATCGTTCCAGTCCAATACCTGAACATCCACTCCAAAGCTCACTTTTTTGGGCTTTTATATTGAATGCTTTAATATACTTATCTCCAAGGATACTTAAGTTTAGAAATTCAAGCCATTCCGATTTTTCTCGACTACCTCGATAGGGCATATACGATTCAAAATCAATAGTACCAGTATCTTGGTGTATTTCTGTATCATCAATTTTTCCTGCTTGTTGCATATACCACGGAGTTACCCATGCCATGCGCCATTCAAGATCGAAAATATTGTTAAAAACATGTTTATACCGGTCCAATAACTTCTCCCGAAGAGTGAGAAGTTGCTCTCTTGTTCCAATATAGATGGGTTCAATTCTATGAAATTCATCAACGCGCTCTATGCCATGTCTTCCTCCAGATTCATATCTAGCAGAAATAGCAGTTTTATCATAAACTAATATTGGGAGTGCCTCTTCCGATATTGTTTTACTTTTGAAAGCCCAGTAAATAACAGGACATTGAGCATAGCAAATCCCTGCATGTGGGATGCTTAAATTCTTATTTAACTCATCATATGATATTTCTTTAGTAATTTTTGTAAGATCAATAAATTTCTGCCATTTCTCAACATCACGAGTGGTTGGTTCCGCAATATAATAAAACTCACTAGGCATACCTTCCATATGACCTGTTTTTAACCAGATTTCAAAAGGAACAACATGCGATTCTATAATTTCTTGAAAACCAAGAGGTTTTAATACTTCATTTATCGCTATATTCTCCATGGCTCTTAATATTGCCGTTATTTGAGAATGGTAAAACCATTTTCCCTTGGTTGGACCTTGTTTTAACCAACCAAGTTTCACCATTTCTTCCGTTGGATCTTTAGACCAAATTGGTTTCTTTTTTTCAGATTCCTCTATTAACTTCCAATACTCCCCTTTTCCCTCATAATACTGGTTTTCAACCTTCTCTTTTACAAGCTTAATCATTCTGTCGATATAATTTTTTCTTAAAAATTCCTCTGATACATCTTTTAGATTAATACTTACATTCTTACCTGTACATTCTACTTCAGCATGGGGAATTGAAATTTCTTTCAATGGTTTTTTTTCTAATTCAAATTCAATTTTATATTTGGTGATTTCTATTTCTCTTATTCCTATTTTATGTTTTTTACCTAATTCTTTACTAATAGAATTTTTTATCTGAAGTAATGCGTTATGCGGTCGAAAACTTCCATAAGAAATAATGTTGAGAAATAACGATTTTTTCCCAATCCTAAAATTTCCAATACTTGCAATTTTTTTATGATATTTTTTAACTATATTATCGTTAGCTTCGGAAATAAATTTCTCAATATCTTTATTTATTTTCGATACGTCTTGGCCAAACGTAAAATTGGCCTCTAAATTAAATTTCATGCTTAGGTTGTTATATTTTTAGAATACTTAATTCTTATCGATAATCTTTTCAGCAACTGATAAGCAAGCTAGATAGTCATCTAGTGTATGGATAAGTGATGAAACAGACTTACTCTCAATAAATACTTCAAGTTTCTCACCATGTAATCTCGACTCAACAAAATCTAAGTCATCGACTTTTATAGAACGAAGAACTTTTTCTGCTTTCTCAGAGTTTTCATATTCGAATATTAAATTACATGATACTTTCATACTATCCCTTCAATTGTTGATTTAGAATTTTGTTAACATTTTCTAAAAAATCATTTTCTTTATCTATATCTATTGTTGCCCCAGCAGCAATCTTATGTCCACCACCATATCCTCCCAATTTTGAAGTGACAGTTTTCATTGCATTCCCAAGATCTAATCCTTTCCTTACAAGATTCTGATCACCTCTACATGAAACATGGATTTCATCGTCTTTTCTGGCGATTGAAAATAATGGTTTTTTCCCATCAAGAATATAGTTCATAGCAATACCTGCAACAACACCTCCAAGGGAAGAACTATCACTATAGAAATATCTCATTCCTTCTTTTTCTTTCATTCCGTTTTGTTCTAATTCTATAAGATAATCGAGGATTTTTTGTTTATAATCTTTCTCAACGTCAACTCCCTCCATAAAAGCATCATTATCACCAAAACAGATTGATAGACCTAGACCACGATGCTTATTCTTACCACATGCATCGAGTAGATCTGCAAATCGTTCTAGTTCACAACCTAAGAATTCAGAAAAATATCTTCTTCTTATAGCGATGTCTAAAATTGTTGTTTGGCAACCCGCTTTTATAAGTTTAAATAATAAATAAGATTGCAATCTAATCAGGTTATCCTGCTCAATATCAACGATTTTTACATTTTTATCAATATTCATTTGCTCAAGAATGCTTTCAATTTCATCTTTATTTCCAGATAGTTCTTTGTAATAGGGATCGATGGAAAAAAAGATAGCATCAAATATTGAATCTCCATAAAGTTTTATACCCGTACGTTCATCCAGAAATCCTTCTTCTAATGCCTCTTCTAATATAACTTTATTAAAACCTCTAATACCACCAATATGTTGTTTATCGCCAATCGCACCAGCTAATGCCATTGGGGATAAATCCTTATTTTCAATGTTCAATTCCTTTGCACAGAAAAAACTTAGAGTAGCACCAGATGCTTCATAGTTACCATCAATTCCACACAAGTTGGCATTTATTTGTAAAACATTTTTTCCAACTTCCGATTTAAGGTACTGATGATGATCAAAAATAATAACTTTGCATCCAAGATTTTCTAATGTTTCAATCTGTCCACTCCCCATATCAGAAAAAATGATGAGTTCATTTTCCTCTTTCGCTAATTTTTCTAGACCTTTGTTAAAAGGATTTCTCATAAGTGTTGCATGGAAATCATAACCTTCACGATAAAGAGCATTACATAATATTCCCGCAGCAGATATTCCATCAGCATCATAATGAGAAACAACTCGTATCCGACTAGATTTAGGTGTGGATAATATAATATTTGCTGCTTTTTTACTTAATTTTGAAATATCATCTGACATGTGTAAAAGTAAAAACTACCACTACCTAAAAAAGATAGTGCTTATTCGAACAGAAGTTTTGCCTGTTCAGGGGTGTATTTCCAACCTTTTGGTAATCTTTTTTCTGCATGATAATAATTTGTGAGTCGCCTTATTTTTGATTCAGTAAGCTGTAAGTTTCTTTTATTTTTCAAATCTTTTTTATTTACATCAAGATGTTTTTTTAGCTTAAGTGCAGTTTTTATAAGATTTCTCAAATCTTCAGGTATCTCAGATTTGATATCATTTTTTTCAAGTATCTGAGTAATCTTTTTACCTGTTGCAATTTTCACATCAGGAACAGCATATTGATCTCGTAAAATCATCCCTATCTCACTTGTGGATTTCTCATTTTTAGCAAGTTCGATAATTCTTGCCTCGATTTCTCTAGGATTAAGTGAACTCCATTCAGGATGCTTCTTTCTAATTGGATGGGTAGATCCTGATTTTCCTTTTCTTCTGGCATGGATTCGAGCCATTATAGTTTACCTCAAGTTATTTGTAAAGTAAGTCCTGAATAAAGTTGTGATATTTAGCATTTACCCTTATCCTATTAAATACTATTTTCTTTTTTAACTTCTTAATCTCAATTTAAAAATAAATGATTAGTAATCAATTTTATAATCAATATTTTTATATGATTCTCTTTAAATATTTTTTATTATTGTATCGTTTTTTCAACAATTCAGACATTTTGTTAAGGGCTAACAGTAGATGAAGAAGGAAATATTCAAAAACATAGTGACTGGGAGAGGAAAAATCCATACTCTACTGAACCAGGTTTTACAAACCTAACTCTTTGTCCAAATTTTATATTGACAGAAGCTGTTGTTAAACTTCATCCCGTTTGGGATGATGAACAAGCTGTTCTAGTACCCTTTGATAATATAAGAGATGCATATAGAATTTTAATAAAACTTGGTAAACGTGATGTGGGATTATCACTTGCAGTTCTTTCACGAAAATATCTGGCAGAATTTCTTAGTCCAACTCTGCAAATCTCAAAAGATTTTGATTTTGTATGTAAAAATTATCTGAAACTTAACTATGTAGTAGCCGTTATTTGTAATAAAGATGATAAAAAAATAGTCGAAGATATGGTAGATTATACAATTGATCAATCCTTAATGAAAAGTTTGATATTGGGTGCACCTAGATTTACAAATCTTAGAGATAGTGAATTTATGAAAATACTCTCTGAAGAAGACGATCCACTTAAAGCGATATTTGCAGGACCAATGAAAAAACATCTAGAAAAAGCATTAGATCCTTCACCTGAAAATGTCGCTAAAGTTTTTGATGAGGATCTCCAAGAGTTTTTCACAAAAGTATATTCTAAACCAGAAATGACTGATATCGTTTGGTTACATGCATTCCGAATACTTCCAACAAGAATGATGAGACAGCAAATGTTCATGGGTCCAGGAGCAGCTATGTGGACTGGTGATGAAGATCATTATATTAACTGGATTAAGATGTTTGATGAAATGGGAGAAAAATATAATTTAGAAAATTCTCTTGGTTTTATTAGTCCACTTGATCATGGAAAGTTTGCTTATATGGAATATGATTATTATTATGATCATAACGATCCAGATGAATGTGAAAGAATAAGTAAGTCTCTTATAGAATCAATGAAAAAAACGTTGGTAATGGGTAAGGGACTAACGATTCTAAACTATCTTTTTAAGGGAATATATCGAAAAGAACATGTCATGTATCCAATACCTGAGGGAATTTCCGAGGAAGAAGAAGAACTGTTTGATGATTTAATTGAGACAGTTTTAGGAGGGTAGCTTTAATGGTAAAATTTCTTTCTGATGAATGGATTGAAATTGGTAAAAAATATATACTGGAAAAACTCGATCCAGAAAAAGATTTGAAAAATATTACTACTTCATTACTTGGGGTCGTAGAGCATATTCCGCCAGATGGTACAACAATGAATTTCTACCTAGAATTTGAGAATGGAAATTTAATGGATTTTATAGTAAATACTGGAAATACCTTTGAAGAAAAAGAAGCCGTATATGAGGTAAGAGGTAACTATGGAACTTATAAAAGTGTCCTTAAGGGAGAGATGAGCCTGGGGATCGCTGTTTTAAAAAATAGATTAAAAGTCAAGGGTAGTAAACTGCAGGCACTTAAATTGATAAAACCACTTGATGGAGTAATTGTATCACTGACAGAAATTACAGATGAATTTGAAGATTAAAAAGTGATTTAAAATGATACCTAAAGCAGAATTAGAATTTGAAAGAAGAATAGGAAAATTCATTCCTCCAAAAGAAAACTGGACACCAATTGACAAGGCTCTTTTCACACAAAAAATCTTTTTTAAAGATTATCAAAAAACTGCAGACTTAACCTTTCATGCCATAAAATATAACTTTGAACATCATTATGAAAAAAATTCATTATATCGTCGGTTATGTGAAGTAAATAAAATTACTCCAACGACTATTAAATCTAAGGAAGATTTGTATAAAATCCCCCTTCTACCAGATTCTTTCTTTAAGGACTATCCTGAAGACAAAGGTTTTTTAAACTGGTTAGACAACATCTATACTGGTACAACTCCCATGCCTGAATTTAGAACAGAGACTCCAGATCACGACGATGTTATTGAAGAGTTTAACAAAAAAGGTGTCAGTATTATGTTTACCAGTGGAACGAGTGGTCGCTTCAGTTTCATTCCACGTGATAATGGATCATGGGATCGCTTAAAATATAACGCTATGAGATCCGTAGTCGAGTTAATGGATTATGATCCAAATGACACGGTTATTTTGCTTATCCCGGACCCTCGATTAACAAATCTTACAATAGCTAGTCTTTTTGGCATTGCCTATGATTTGTATGATCCACAAAATATCCATGTTGCACTTGAAGACATGAAAATAACGACCTCGTTTTTACGAATGCAACGGAATGAAGCCATCGGTCTTAAGGAGAAAATCAAAGCAAAAGCTATGTCAAAGATTAGTCCTATTGTTCAGAAAAAATCTGATGGTAAAATTATTTCTCTTCTAGAAAATTTAGAAAAAGAAGGAAAACGAGTAAATATTGCTGGTCCACCATTTTGGCTTAATCGAATCATAGAAAGAATGATAAAAGAGGGACGAAAAGTAAAATTGCCAGGTAGTCAAGTACTTACAGGAGGAGGTTGGAAAGCTGAAGAAGACAAACGGGCACCTGAAGAAATCTTCAGAGAAAAGGTTGAAAATGTTCTCGGAATTCCACAAAATCGATACCACGATGTTTATGCGATGTCTGAGTGCAGCTCAATTTTTCTGAGCTGCGAAGGTCATTATAAACATGTTCCTCCAACAGTAATCCCAATCGTTTTGGATGAGGAACTCAATTCAATTGGATATAATGAGCTTGGTCGTTTTGCTTTTATAGATCCCCTTCCTGAAAGCTATCCTGGATTTATTATCACTGGTGACAGGGTAAAACTATTGAAAAAATGTCCAGTGTGCAATCGTGAAGGACCAGTACTTGATATTGAAGTTTCCCGATTACCAGGTGTTGAAGGACGAGGTTGTGCGGCAGTAATGGCAGAATTGATGCAGGAGGAGGAATATAACTAATGGTGCGTTTTCCATCTGATGAATGGATTAAAACTTTCAAAGAAGAGCTCAATAAGAATAAAATGTATGAAGATGTGGCAAAAGAGTGGGAGGGTGATTTCCTTTTTGTCATTGAACCTGATGAGGAATTAAAAAAAGAAGTTGTATTTTACGTTGATTTATGGCATGGAAAATGCAGGGATGCACATATTGTAGATGGTAATAAGAAAGCTGCCTTTGTTTTTAAAGGTCCGTACTCTAATTGGAAGAAAGTTATCAACAAGGAGCTTGATCCCATTCGAGGCCTTATCCAAGGAATGTTTACTGTTGATGGAGATTCAAAAGTAATCCTTGATCAAGCAAAAGCTGCACAAGAGTTAGTGAATACTGCAAGTAAGATTCCTGTTGAATTTGTAGGTTAACATTATGACCAAAACTATTGATTGTTTTTTTTGGAATCCTAAACTTGGACTGAAAAATAAATTGGAATTTGTACACGAAGATATAGGTAATGGTATTGTTCTTAGGAAACCAATCTTTACTATTGAAATACTGGATAAAATTATAAAAAGTATCAAACAAGCACGAATAGAGTATCTTCTGAAAATAGATATTCCAACCGTTTTTGATACAATTGGAAAAGTTACTGACCTATGGATGAATCCAGAGTACAAAGGGAGAAGGATTGCTAGAGAAGTATTACCCACTGTTACCGGTTTTTCACTCGAGATGCTTGAATCGTGGGGTTTTGATCATTTTATGAGCATTTTGAAAAAAGAAAATCTTCCGTTATTTGGAAAACTAAAACCTGAAAATTACAAAGAATTTTCTAATCTTAGTGATGGACTGGTTAAGGCTTTTGGAAAACCGAATATAATTCATTCTAATCATAGCCCCAAAGTTATTGGTCATATATGTGCTGGAAACATTCTCGGAATTGCTGCTTTTGAAATGATTTTAGATAAACTTATTGATGCTGCTAGTTGGATTAAGGTCCCATCTGAAGAACCTGTATTTGGAGCTCTTTATGCAAAATCTATTGAAGAGGTCGATCCAAAATTAGCTTATACAATAGCGGTTTTACCGTTTGAAAGCAATAATAAAAAGGTAAATGAGTTTCTCTTTTCGAAATCAGACATAGTTCGAGCAACAGGTGGGGAACTAGCGCGAAAAAATCTAACAGAGCTTGCGTTAAAACATAATATACCTATAGCTGGTCACTGGCATAAATTTAGCTTTATCACCATAGCAAGGGAATATTTGGATGAGAGAGCTCGAGCAATCGCTGAGTTAGTATCCCTTGATGTTACCGCATGGGATCAGCAGGGATGTTTTTCACCACAAGAAATATTTGTTGAAAATAACGAAGATGTCACTCCTGAAGAATTTGCCGAAACACTTGCTGAGGAAATGGAGATTACTTCCATGGCACTTCCAAAAGGTACAAATTCTGGAAAAATGCAAGTTTTAGATGGCTATCATCAATATTTTAAAAAGGAAATGATGGGTGAACCGGTAAAAATATTCCCATCACCAACGCATAAATGGCTTATAATTTATGATGGAAGTACCGCTCGTTTCGAACCATCTCCCTTGTTTCGAGTTATTCGGGTAAAACCTGTTGATGATATAAAGGATATACCTACTCTTGTTAAACCGATCGGGAGTTTTTTACAAACAGTTGGAGTTGCAATACCTAATGACCGTTTGATTCCTTTTGCGAATGCTATTGGAGAAGTAGGTGCTACAAACATACGTGCGATTAGCAGTATGACACTTCAAAAACCATGGGAACCATGGGATGGGCGATTTCCGTTACATGAACTTTTTGAACATGATAATGTGCGCTGGGTTAGTATAAGTACGAGAAATATTGACCAGGAAATAAGAACTGCGTTAGAAAGAAAACGTCTCATTGTTGATCAGAATTTACCGCCCGATAGTATACGACCAAACCGCACTACCCTACAATTAGACTAATCAAGAAGAACAACCGACTCAGATACATTCCCTATTTCATTGAACCTTGATCCTAATTTCTTCATAACCTTTGGCAATGTAGTATACTCCATATCAGCCATTGGTAATCGGTGCGGTTCAAATGGTCCGTGTCTTCTCATATAATCGGTTATATGTTGAGCTTCAACTCGTGTACGATCAAATGCAGGATCATCAAACAAATCAACTGGTTCAGTCAATTTACCATTTTTCAACTGGAAACCAAGAGATGTTACCCGTGGTGGACCATCAAATCTAGTACATCGTGCCTGTTTAACAGAAACCGGCATTAATGGACCGTTATGAGAACCACGCATCCATCCTGAAACTAAATGACCAAGTGCAAAACCTTCTAAAACTTCACCCAGAGCAGGAAGACCCGACTGTGATCGGACGAGTCCAGCTGGATCATCTTTCCCTACATATTCTCCAGCCACCTGATATAATTTTTCGGTTGAAATGACAGAAACTGGTTCATTAGGAGGGAGCTTTGAAGTCTTTTTAGGAAAAACACGTTTGATAACAAACCGTGATTTGGCTCCTATCAAGGCGAGAAGATCGTACATCTCTTCCGGTGCTTTCATGAAGACATGTTTGTGTTCCTGTATATCCCATACCTCAAAAATAAAACCGTCATGAACTGAAGGGTCAATGATTAAACCAGCAGTATTGAACGGATCTGCAAAAACTTTAAAGATCGGCAGATTAAAAGCGCCTGGCTCTGTTTTATCCATCATAAATGCAACTATGGGTTCAGCCTTTCTCTCAGTAAATTCCATTTCAGCTATCCCAGGTCCCATACCTTTAATGTTTCCAGAGAATGCGTCACTGAGTAAATCTTGTCCTGCCCCATAAAGTCCTAGTTCTTTTGCTTTCTCTGTTGTTTCCCTAAATACATCCCATGCAAGTCCGTGAACCTCTTTGCTATCCTCACCGTTCATATGTGTCATAATAAGTTCAAGATCATCTCCACAATTAGTTACATGAAAATCTGTTAATAAACCAGAATTTTTTGCATCTCCAAGTCTTTTATTCGCAATTTCTTTTAGGTCGGGATGCACTGATGCATGTCCAGGCCAACCTCCTACATCTGCCTTAATTAAACTAAACGTAGTTTTCATAATAACTCTCCTTTCTTTGGTATCACTAAAGGTTATATAAAGAATTTGGAAACACATTTCGTAAAGTATATATTTCTCCTCTTATTAGCGATAAAAATAGGTACAAATTTCATGACGTTAAGACTCTACAATTCACTATCTAGAAAAAAAGAACCATTTAAACCTGTTGAAGATGGAAAAGTAAAGATGTATGTGTGCGGTATGACTGTTTATAGTGATGTTCATATAGGTCACGCCCGCACATATTTGGCATTTGACGTAATTCGGAGATATTTTGAACATTCTGGATACGATGTTTTGTATGTTCAAAATATCACAGATGTAGATGATAAGATAATTGCAGCAGCTAATAAAGAAGGTATAGATCCCATCAAATATTCAGAACGTTTTGCTGATAGATGTCTCAAAGATTTGGATGATCTTGGAATTCGGAGAGCTGACTCATATCCCAAAGCTTCTGAGACCATTCCTGACATGATTGTGATGATACAAAAGATTCTGGAAAAAGGATATGGATATGTATCTGATGGTGATGTTTATTTCTCTGTTGAAAATTTCAAAGATTACGGAAAACTCTCTGGTCAAAGAATTGATGAGATGATGAGTGGTGCTCGAGTTGAACCAGGAGATAAAAAACAAAAATCGTTTGATTTTGCTCTCTGGAAACAAGCAAAACCAGGGGAACCATTTTGGGAGTCTCCTTGGGGAAAGGGGCGACCAGGTTGGCATATTGAATGCTCTACTATGAGTGGTAAATATCTTGGAATGCCCTTTGACATCCATGGTGGTGGCATGGATCTTCGCTTTCCACATCATGAAAATGAAATTGCACAAGCTGAGGCTGCAACGGGGAAAGAGTTTGCTAAATATTGGATGCATATAGGTCTACTAACCGTTGATGGAGAAAAAATGTCAAAATCTCTTGGGAATATAGTCAACGTTAAGGACCTAATGAACAAGTGGGATTCCGAAGTTATTCGTATGTTTTTCGCTCAAGCTCATTATCGAAGTCCACCCGATTTTAGCCAAACAGCACTAGAAAACACTCGGAAGGGTTTAGAAAGAATATACCGATTAAAAGAGAGATTAGAGGAACTTTCTACAAAAAATAGTGTATTGGATGAAAACAAATTAACAGAAAAAGAAAAACAATATCTTGCAAGTATAAATGAATTTAAACAAAAATTTGAACAGGCCATGGATGACGATTTTAACACACCAGAAGCCTTTGCACAACTATTTGATTATATCAATACGAGCAACAGTTTTTTAGAACGCAATGAACATGTTGATGCTGCACTATGCAAATATGGTCTTGAACAACTGTTGAAATTGGGAAACATTCTTACTCTTTTCCAACCTAAAAAAACCCATCCAGATGAAACTGTACTTTTTGAAAAATTACAAAAACTCATCCAGAAATACAAAGAAGTGGAAACAGAAGGCATCGAAGTAATTATAAAAACATTGATTGATATCAGAGAAGAGGAAAGGAAAAAGAAAAACTGGCAAATGGCAGATCGAATTAGAAAAGAACTCGAAGACATTGGGATAGAAATACAGGATACAAATAAAGGTCCTGTTTGGAAGAAAAGATTATGAAAAGAATCTTAGTAGGATTTGATGGTTCTGAAGGTTCTGAAAATGCACTAAACAAAGCAATGATGCTTATTGATGAAAATGGTGAGCTTATTTTACTTGCTGTAATTCCAGTCCCTTCTGATAACAACCTTGTAGATCAAACAGCCTATGAACTTTTAAAGAAGAGAGCACAAAACCTTATACAAGGTGCAGTTGATGATATAGGATCTCATGAGTTCGAAGTCACAGGACTGGTTGAGGAAGGAGATATTGCAGCAAAAATTATTGATGTTGCCAATGAACTGAATTGTGATTTAATCGTCCTTGGTGGAAAAGGTGCAAGCGAACTTGGTTCGTTTCCCATTGGAAGTGTTTCAAATAAGGTAGTACAATATGCTCATAAACCCGTCATGGTTGTGAGATAAAACTTATTTTCTATGTCTTATCTTTCTAAAATATTCTTCAATAGTTTGCCCCATTCGCCATCCAAAATATCCAAGAAAAAAAGCCCAGAAACCACCAACACTAATAGTAGCAACATTTGTTAAAAAATCAGCACCTGCAGTGATAAAAGTCCAAATACTTACAACAATCGTATAGATAATAATAATGATGAAAATTATTATCAAAAAATGTTTATAAAATCTAATAGTTTCAGAGGTAGCTTTTTTAATCACTTTCTTTGCTTTGGTTTTAGAATCTTTTATTGGCATAAAAACCAACTAATATCGGTCAAACATCATTTTATTTTTATTAATATTTTCGGAGGAATTAATAAAAAACACCCGATTATTTAGTTAAAATTCTTCCTCACCAAACTTCCGATCACCACATCTTCTTATTAATATGATAATAACAACCAGATATACAGAATATAGAATAACACTTACTACAGCCCCAAGACTTGGATTGAGTAAGAAATTAAAAATTGGTAAAAAAAACACAATGGATATTAATAAAAGTAAACATTTCAAAGTATTACTCCACGTATTCAATTTTTTCTTAGGATTTATCACCATTAAATCAAAACAATCTCATATTGTATATTAACATTTTTGGAGACTCTATTTAGTTGAATCTGAAAAATAATAGGTAAAATTATTAAGGAGAAAATCCTAAATTAAACTTATTTACCTCTGCTCTGATGTGCACGGATACTTGGTCTTATTTTCTCAGCACCTTTCCCTTTATACATCATCCCCCTACCTTTCTGTCCTGCGCTTGTTTTACCTCGTAGCACTCTTCTCCGATTCGATGGACCAGCAATCCATTTTATTTTCGGATCTTTCACGATGCTAGGGTGTGAATAATCAACTAATATAACCTCATAATAGTGGTACTTTCCATCTTCTCCAACCCAGTAGGAATTTAACACTTCCATGTTTTGATATCTCTTTGCTGTACGTTCTTCTGCAATTCTTTGAGTACTTTTTGCAGCTGTGATTTTTTTTATTCCTTTTGCTGAGGGTTTTCTACCACCCTTTATTTTATGTTTCCTAAGTCCTCCCCTTCGAACACGTGCTCGAACAATAATATAACCCTGTTTTGCTTTGTATCCAAGTGATCGTGCTCTATCTATCCTTAAAGGTTTTTCAACTCGGGTAAAACTCCCCTCTTTTCTCCACTGGACAATACGGTTTTTAAGAGGTGATTTATAGGAGGTATCAGGTTTTTTCCACTGTTCTCTTAAGTGGCCATACATGCTTTTAACCATTTAACACACCTGTTCTTGTTACTGGTAGAGGCTAAGGAAAGGAAATCTTTATTTAAAACTTTTGTCGCTTTAATTTTTAAATAAGTAAAATTATCGTCCCCAAACTTAATAATAGTAATTCTATTTTGTGCTGGTAATCTTATATAGTATTATACGAATGGAAAGAATGCCATGAAAAAACTCTTAGAAAGAAAAGGACCACTTGCTGAAAACGAGGTAAAAGACCTGTTAAAATCGTACAGTATTAAGACTACGAATTACAAAATTGTAAACAAATTAGAGGATTTAGAAAAACTTGGCTTAAAATTTCCAGTTGCTTTGAAGGTTCGCTCCCATAAAATATTACATAAAACTGATGTCGGTGGTGTCAAACTTGGGATACAAAATATGGTTGAACTGAAAAAAACATTTAAAGAATTTAGGAAGAAATTTGCGAAAGAAAACTTCCTTGTCGACCAAATGGTTGAAAAAGGAATTGAAATCATCGTCGGTCTGGTACAAGATCCAACATTTGGTCTTTCTATCATGTGTGGAATAGGTGGTATTTTCACCGAACTGTATAAGGATGTATCGTTTCGTGTCGTACCGATAGATAAGTATGATGCTGAACAAATGATTGAAGAAATTCAAGGAAAAAAATTGCTTGAGGGATTTAGAAACATACCAGCAAATAAAGAATTGGTTGTAAACCTCCTTCTAAAAGTTTCAAAAATTGGTCAAGAACTTGATAAACATATTGACCAGTTGGATTTAAATCCTGTTTTTGTATACGGGAATGATTTATGTGTTGTTGATGCTAAACTTATATTGAAATAAAAAGGAGTTGAAATATTTGGTAGTAAAAACAAACAATTATGCAATACGGGACCCAAAACTTGTTGATGAAGGTAAAAATCTGATTCATTGGGCAGAAGATCATATGCCCGTTTTAATGAGAATAAAAAAGGAGTTTGAAAAGAAGAAACCACTAAAGGGTCTAACACTTGGTTGCTGCCTTCATGTTACAAAAGAAACCGCTGTTTTAATGAGAACATTACAAGCTGGCGGAGCAAAGGTTGCACTCTGTGGATCAAATCCATTAAGCACCAATGATGCAGTTGCTGCAGCACTTGCTAAGGAAGGAATTTTTGTCTATGCTTGGCGGGGTGTAAATACCAAAGAATATTACTGGTGTGTAGACAGAGTGCTTGATCACAAGCCAAATATCAGTATGGATGATGGGAGTGATTTGGTTACACGACTCCATACAACTCGAAAAGAAGGATTAAAATTCATTATCGCAGGTACTGAAGAAACGACAACTGGGGTGAACCGACAAC